>Ga0136632_10000127_pt1 | contig 17994 bp, 23 predicted proteins | sample AntDrymUQ6112106_2_FD_104670 | JGI IMG/M metagenome (GOLD analysis project Ga0136632, IMG submission 104670) | Polar desert sand microbial communities from Dry Valleys, Antarctica - metaG UQ611 (21.06) | ecosystem: Environmental > Terrestrial > Soil > Desert | place: Antarctica: Dry Valley...
CCAGCCGAGCCCCTCGTAGAACGCGCGTGCCCGCGCGAGGTCGCCGACGCCGAGGGTGATCAGGCTGACGCGCTGGTCCACGTCTCGATCGTCGCAGACCGCGCGCGAGCACGCAGAGGGCCCACCTCAGCTGCAGCGGCTAGATCTCTCGCTCAAGCAAGGGGAGGCGAGGAATTACGCGCTCAAGTCCTCAGCACCCGCTGCCGATGCACGTCACGTACTTATCGAACGGCCCTCCGGACCGCCACGAAGCCCGCTCCCCCCTGCGGGCTTCGTGCTTTTCGGTGCGCGCGTCAGTTCAGCGCAGCAGGCAGCGCACGTGTCCGGCCTCGATCACGGTGCGGGCGCAGGGCCCGATGTAGCGCAGGTAGATCTGGTGGAAGGCGGGGTCCGCGGCGGGCTTGCCGACGACTGCCTGGCTCGGGTCGGGCGCGGCGGCGTCCGCATCGAGCAGGTTCGGCACGAACGAGTAGTCGAGCTGGACGCCGCTCGGGTTGCGCGCGGCCGTGATGTCGTCGACCTTCTCGACCAGCTCGGCGAGCGCGGGCTTGAAGGTCTGGAGCAGCGGCACGTCGATCAGCGGGTCGACGGACTCGAACGCGACGTAGTTGCCGTGCAGCCCGATCGACGGCTGCTGCGAGGGCGCGCGCAGCGCGCGGTTGTCGGAGTCGCGCGACTCGATCGAGGCGCGGTTGCTGCGGTCGTACCACATCTGCACGTCGCGCTCGCCGTTGAGATCGGACCCGTGCGAGGACGGACGCAGGTTCGTGGCCTCGGAGTCGAAGACAACGAACCAGCCGACCGCGGAGATCGAGGGACGGTGCGACGGGCCGTTGGCCTGGCCGAAGTCCGAGCGCGAGACGAGGTGCTGCTTGGGCGGGCCGCGTCCCTGTGCCTCGCGCCCGAGGTCGGCTCGGATGATGTCCGACATCGGGCCGTTCGAGTCGCTCGCGAGGTTCGTCGCCTCCGTCTCGTAGGCGACGTAGCGCCCGTCGGTGTTGATCGCTGGATGCGAGGAGGCGCCGTTGCCCGCGCGCCCCGAGCGCGTCGCCGAGACGAGGCGGGTGCGCAGCAGCAGCTCGTGCGAGTGCGTCTCGCTGCGCCTGGGGATGAAGCGGTCGATCGTGCGCACGTAGACGTCGGCGCGCCGACTCGAGTCGCGGCCGGCGACATTCGTCGCCTCCGAGGTGAAGGCGAGCGTCGTCCCCTTGCGCGCCATCTGGACGTCGTAGCTCGCGCGGTTGCCGGCGCGGCCGGTGTCCGAGGCCGAGGCGAGGAAGGTGATGCCCTTGAAGCGCCGGTAGTTGCCCTCGCCCTTCAGGAAGCGCACATAGACCTGCTGCTTGCCGCGCCGCGGACGGTTGGTGATGGCGCTCTTCCAGCCGTCGCGCGGTTCGCGCAGGGCGAGGTTCGGGGCGTCGGCGGTGAAGGCGACGCGCGCGCACTCGCCGTCGACGGAGACGTCGTAGGTCGGCCCGTCGGCCTGGCGTCCGCGCGAGTCGACCGAGACGCGGTCGATTTGGCTGCTGCCGAGGCGGTAGACGAATGCGTCGGCGACGCCGTTGGTGTCGCCGGGGACGAGGTTCGACGCCTCCGAGACGAACGCGACGCAGCTCGCCTTGTGCTGGGAGTCTCCGTCGGTCACCGGGCGGTAGGAGCGGCCGTTGGCGGGCTGGCCCCCGCGCCCGCGCGAGACGAGGTCGGTGCCGCCGTAGAGCCACAGCGAGCCCGACTTCTTCCACGGCTGCGCGCGCTTCGCGACGAAGACGTCGGTGAGCCCGTTCGAGTCGTCCGTGATGATGTTCGTCGCGTCCGACTCGTACGCGACCACGCGTGCGATCCGCTGGTCGGCCGATACGAAGGCGTTGCGCGAGGGGCCGTCGGGGAAGCCGCCGTCGTGGGCGCGCGAAAGCAGCATCGTCGTGCGGATCGAGCGACTGAAGTCGGCGCCGGCGGGCGCGGCGCCGGTGAGCGCCGCCGCGAGGGCGGCGATCAGCGCGAGCGCGAGCTTCGACGGTCCCTGGGCCATGCCGGAGCATCGACCGCACGCGCCGTGTGCTTGAGCGTTGCGGGGCGGCTTCGACGACCTTTGCGGCGCGAGGGTCGCCGCTCGGCGCGCCGGCGTGCGGTTAGGGTTGGCGCACGGAGGGCGGCCGCCAGGGCCGCTCCGCTGACAAGGGGAGATGTCCAGATGGCAAGACGCCTTTCGATCCTGCTCGTCGCGCTGTTCGCGCTGAGCTTCGCCGCCGTGGGTTGCGGCGATGACGACGACGACAAGAAGAGTGACGACACCGGCGACACGCCCGCGCAGACCGACACGGCTGCCGAGCCCGCGCCGACGCCGACCGAGCCCGACACCACCGAGGAGGACACGACCGCGCCCGATGACAGCGGGGTCGGTACCAACTCGCAGGAAGAGCTCGACACGATCGTCAAGACATGCAAGGAGGAGGTCGACAAGTCGTCGGCCCCCGAGGAACAGAAGGAAGCCGCCAAGAAGCTCTGCGACGCTGCTGGAGGCGGTGGGGACTAGTAGGGCAGTAGCCGACCGGAACCGGCGGAGCCCGCGCGCTGAGCGGGCTCCGCCAGGTTCCATGGCGGCGGATCTGGGAGCGGGCGCAGAGCAATACCGCCACGGGGATTCGAAGCGCGACGGTGCCAGGCACAGAGCGGGCGTTTACAGCAGGATCAAGAGGATCCCGCCTCCCCACAAAAGACCGTCCGCTAGAACCGGCCGAGCCGGCAAAATCCGTCGAGGACGGTCAAGGAAAGTCAAGCTGCCGCCGATGAGTCTGCAAATGGGCGATTCCTTTTAAGAACGAGTCGCCGCTGCGGGCGAGGCTCTGATCGCAGCCACCCTGACGACGGTGAGGCGCCGCGTCGGTGGCCTTCGGCTATTCGACGAGCCGACCAGGCCGGTCCAGACCTCTGATGACAGCGCCCTGATGGCGCGGACCTTTGCCTACCTGTACGGGTTCGGCGGGTTACTGGTGGCGGTCACACTTGTTCTCCCCGGCGACTCCGGTGGGCACCCTCTGCCGCTCGCCGGCGTCTCCTTGCTCGCATTCATCGTCACCGGGTTCTGCCTATGGCGGGGAGGGAGCCTGCCTGTTGCGTTCTTCCGCGCGCTGCCGCTCCTCGGCGTGGTGTTTGTAGCGGTGCTGCTGTTCTCAGGCGGGCCGCTGGCGTCCGCCGCCTACGCGCTCTTCTTCTTCTGGGTCGCGGTGTCGGCGTTCTACTTCTTTCACGCCGCGTACGGCGTCTTTTGCGCCAGCGTCTCCAGCGCGTGCTATCTCGGAGTACTGCTGATCGGGCATCACGAGCTGATCGCCCTCAACTGGGTGATGATGACGGGCGCCCTGTTCGTTGCCGGCGTGCTCGTCGGGCGCCTGCGATCGCGCGTGGACGGGCTGTTCGACGAGCTGGCCTACGCGGCGCGGACCGACTCGCTCACGGGGCTCGCAAACCGGCGCGAGTTCGAGGAGCGCCTGCGCGAGGAGATCGCCCGCGCCGAGCGCCAAGAGATTCCGTTGAGCGTGCTGGCCCTCGATCTCGACTCGTTCAAGGCGATCAACGACCACCAGGGCCATCACGCCGGCGACCTCGTGCTGCAGCGGGTCGGGGCGGCGCTCCGCGGTGAGGGTCGCACGGTGGACACGCTCGCCCGCATCGGTGGCGACGAGTTCATGATCGTCGCCACCGGTGCCGCCGATGACGACGCGGAGCTGCTCTCGAGACGCCTCCGGCAGGCGGTCGCGGAGGAGTTCCTCGACGAACCGGCGCCGGTCACGCTGAGCGTGGGGATCGCGAGCCATCCCGCGCACTCGCGCAGCTTCGACGGCCTGCGGGAAGCGGCCGACATGGCGCTCTACGCGGCCAAGCGCTGCGGAGGGAACCGCGTGGTGACGTTCGAACCGGTGATGGCCGAGAGACTGGTGGACCAGCCGAGTGCGACGCCCGTGGTCGCGTAGGTCGGCGACGCGGTCTCCAACGACCGCGGTTTTGTGCTCCGCGGTCGTCGTCGGAACTACTCCTTACGGAAAGGGCGGCGGCGTTTCTGCGACGTAGACCGCGCTGACTGTATCTTGCGAAAGCACGCGGGCGAAGTGTGCGTCTGCGAGCTCGTGCGCTCTTCGACCTCACCTCAAACTTATGCCCTGACTGGCGCGCATACTGGCGCGCAGGGCCTCCAGAACGACCAAACCCCCGCTCGGGAAGCGGGCGCAGGGGAGTACCGCCACGGGGATTCGAATCGGTTCGGAGGATGGCCCGCAAACGCCGTCGTGAAGCGGAAAGCCGCTCTGGGTGTGGGATGGCGGGGGAAAGGCGACAACGCTCAGGAACGCTCAGGAACGCTCCCGAGAGGGGCCGACTGTCCCATGACTGTCCCACGGGGAGGCTCACCCGGTCGCCCCTTCGCGCTGCGAGTCGAGCCACCCTTGCAGGCGCTCCCCGGCCTCGGCGACGCTGCCCTCGATGCCGTGGGAGTAGCGAACCATCATGGCGAACGACGCGTGGCCCATCTGCCGCTGGCGCTCGCTCACGTCCACGCCCGCAGCCGCGATCATCGACCCGAAGACGTGGCGGCATTCGTGCGGTGTGATCGGGTCCAGCTCGGCCCGCTTCCAAGCCGCCAGCGCCCGGCGGCGAATCGTGCCCCGGTCGTTCGCCTCGGTCGGCGTGCGACCGAAAACGAGATCGTCCTCGCGCCGACCGGTGACGAGCATGTGCTCGACCAGGATCGGACGCAGCTCGGCGATCAGTGTCACGGTGCGTCGAGCGGCCCTTGACTTGCCGCCGTCCTGCTCGCCCTCGATGTCGTCCCACGTTCGCGCGACGCGGATCACGCTCGCGTCGAAGTCGATGTCGGAGCATCGGAGCGCGCGCAGCTCGCCGACCCGGAACCCGGCGTAGAAGGCGCTCGCCCAGAACGCCTTGTCGGGAACGTCGAGCGCGCCGATCAGCGCCGCAGCTTCCGCAGGTGTGGCGACCCGCTCGCGCCGACCCGTGCCCCTCGGCATTTCGAGGTGCGCGCACGGACTGAACGGGATTAGGTCACGCTTCACCGCCCGGTCGAAGATGCGGCGCAGGGGATCGAACGCGTTACGGACGGTGCTCGGCGCGAGGCCGGACCCAACGAGCCGATCTACGAGCGCCTGAATGTCGCCACGCCGCACATCCGACAAGCGGCGCTCCCCGAGCGCCGGGAGAACGTGACGGTCGAGATCGCCGCGATAGTCGCGCACGACAGACGGGCGGTATCGCTCGCCCTTGCGATTGAGGATGTGCCCGGCCTTGGCTCCGTCGATGAAATCGTCGGCAGCTTCGCGCAGGGTGAGCGCGACGGGCGCGCGGACGGTCCCCTGCCGCAGACCGACCAATGCGTCCTGCCGCCAGTTGCGCGCCGCCGCGATGGTCGGGAACCACGGGCCGATGATGCGTTTCTTGTCGCGTGCCGACCAGACCTTGCCTCGGTGCGACCACGCGCCGTCCTTACTCTGACGGGACTCAATGCCCGTCGCGGGCTTAGGCTTTCGATTGCTCATGGAGTCACTTCTCCTTGGGCCATGCCCCCGGACGTTTGCGCGTCGCGGGGGCGCTTTGTGGACGATCCGATCATAGGGCCGCGATCCGCTTCGCGCTGGAGCCACGCTTCAAGCCCGGCCACGGTGTACAACCGAACGCCTCCCACGCGCACGACCGGGACGTGCGGGCGGATGTGTCGGTCGAAAGTGTCCACGCCGACATCGAGCAGCTCGGCGGCTTCCTTGCGCTGAACGGCCAGCTTCACCGCGCCACCTCGGCATGGCGGGCGGGTAAGCCGGGTTCGCCGTCAGGCCCGGCCCGAGCGCCGCCGCGACGAGCTGCTCGACGCGCGCGCGCGCGAGGGCGGCGGCTGCGACCAGGACGGCTGGCCGGGATGCCATTCGGACGGCGGCGCGGCTTGGAGTCGCAGCGGGCGATGCGGTCGATGCGCTGGTGCAGCCTGAGCGTCCGACGAAAGGTTGTGAGTCTGGGTCCGGCGGTTGGTAGGGTTTCCATGCGTGAGAGAGGCCGTCCCTCGGGGCGGCCTTTTTCCTTTCCTTAGTTCATCGAGGGGATAAGCGGCGTTGGTGACAGCGCCTCCATGAGCTCGGCGAGATCGGCGGTGGCTTCGCGCTGGATGCGCTCGGCCTCGGCGTCGGCATCGCCGCGACGCTTGGCACGCTCGACATCGGCGATGGTCAACGTCTGATCGGCGAGCGCGACGGCGGCGCGCAGGAACGCGGAGCGACCCATGCCCGCGTGAGCGGCGAGATCGTCAAGGCGGTGAGCCACGGTCGAGTGAACCCGAAACGCGACCGTCGTCATGTCGGCACCGTCGGTGTTGCGTTCGTTTGACATTACAAAAGCGTAAGGCCGTTTTTCGGAATCCCACATCGCATCTTCAGGCAGCCTCGCTGCGGCTGACCTTTGGCTCCGGGCCGGTGCGCCGAGATGCGAGCGCGGTTGGGTCTGGCACGTCTTCGAGCAGCTCGACGAGGAAGAGCAACCCGCGACCGCCGGGCACGTCCTGGCCGTTGTAGGCGAACTCGAATGCCCATCTCGTTTCTTCGAGCGCCTCGGCGTAGGCCCGGCGGTGGGCGGTCGGGTGTGGCATCTTGATTTTGCTCCGCGCGGTCCGCCATGCCAAATCGAACGGGGCGTGCTGGCGCTTCGCAACGCTCAGCAGCAACCGCATCTGCTCCGGCGGGTCAGGCTTCGACATCCAGCGCCACGGTTCCGCTGCGGACGTAGAGCGCCATGCCCGCGAGCAACTCCTCGGCTTCGGGGGATAGGCGCGCGGGTGTGCGGGTCGAGAAACTGACACCGCCGATCGAGGCGAGGCCGTCATCGACGCCGAGCGTGAACTCGCCACCCTGCGCTACGCGGAAGGTCGCTTGGACGGCGGTCGCGTCCCGTAGCGCGGTCACCTGCTCGGGTTCGAGGTCGGCCACTACCCAGCGCGCGCCCAGGAACGTCTGTACGTCGCGCGTGGCGAGGTCGAGCAGGCGCTCGCAGTCGTCGGTGCTCGGCAGCTCGACGTCGTAGAACTGCGCCCAGGATTGAAGGGTGTCGATGTCGGCGTAGGCGGTCACCGGGCCGTCCTCGCCTTCGGCGCTGCCTTGCGCTCGGGCAGGCGCCGGTAGCGCCCACGCTTCGCTGCCGAGCGCGCCCAGGAGTACCCGCGCGCGAACGCCATCCGATGTTGCGCGCGGCTGACGAACTTTCCACCTCGGGGCGGCGCACCCTTGCGCGCGCGCCTCGGCCTCGGCGCAGCCGCCCGCGATGTCGAACCCGTGCCCACGGATTTCGACGGTCGAGCGACTGGCCGAGATCGAACCGGGCGCGACTGGACCAGACGCGCGCGCGGCTTCGGCGGTGTCGGGCGAGAAGGAGTAGCCGCCCGAGCCGCCGCTCGGCGGGGCCGAGACTTTGGGGTGGAGATCGCCGATCCGCTGCGCGCCCGTCTGCGCCGTCCGCCGGGAAGCCCGACGGGAACCGCCCGTTCGAGCGCGAGGGCGGCTGGAGCGTGCGCCTGCGCCGCCGAGAACGGCGCCAGCAGCACTCGCCGCAACCACCTTCGGCTGCGCCGTCGTGCGCGGCCCGCCCGTGCGCTTGACGGCCATTTTTCTAGGCGATGATTCCTTCGATGCGGACGATTGCCTCGGGATGCGGCGCGAGCAGGTCGCAACGCAATTTTGCCCTCATCTCGGATGCGTCGATGTCGAAAAGCCGCGAGCGATCCAGTTCGATCATCGCGTCCTGGCGACGCACAAGAACTAGCTGAGAAGGCGCGAGGACATACGCAGACGACGCATTGCTCGCGCTGCCCTTCGTCTCGTTCACGGGAAGCTGCGAGGACGCGTAGACGGGCGGGAACATCTCGGGCTTGGCGAGCTGGCGGGAGCTGCCCGTCTCGTCTTTCAGCAGCTCGAGCGCGGTCAGGTCCCGAGGGTTGAGGAAGATCGCGTAAGGGCCGGGCACGTTCGCTGCGCGGAGCAACCCGACGGCCTTCACGAACGGGTCGTAGTCCATAAGCGCCGAGCCGTTCGTGGCGCTCGGGATGGTCTGAATCCCGGCGACGTACTTCAAGCCGCGAATGCTGTCCGGGTTCGTCGCCGGGTTGCCCGTGAAGATCGAAAGGTCGAGCTTCAGCGCGAGCATCGTCCCGAGGTGCGTATTCAGGACATCGACCACGCTCGGCTCCGAGTCGTCGATGACTTCGTTCGACAGCTTGACGCGGTGCGCGAGCTTCTTTGGCTCGGCTTCGAGCTGGGCGAAGGCGGGGTCGCCCTCAGGGATTTGTTCGAGTTCCTCGACCCACGTCGGGTCCACGTCGGCGGTCAGCCTCGGCCAAATCACCTTCTCGCGGTCGGTGGAGACGACGGTGAAGCCGGACTCCAACGCGACCGACATCGGGCGCAGTCGATCCCAAAGGAACGTCGAGAGTTCGGGCTGCGAGATCGGCTCGGCGCTCGCGTTCGTGAGCGAGCGAACCTCGCCCGGACGAACTGAGCGCACGGCCTCCACGATCCGCTCTTCGATCTTCGGCTCGGCAGCGGTGCGGTCCTCGACCGCAAGCCCGCCGCCGCTGGTGCGGTCTTCGGTCTTCACTTTTTCCTCCTCGGTTTTCTCGGGTCGGACACGCAGCTCGACGCTCGCGTCTGGGTAAGCGCCGTAGGTCGCCACGGTCACGTCTTGAAGGGCCGACACGGACTTGACGGTGCGCACGTCGCCGTCCCACTCTTCGTCGCCGACCACGAACCTGAAACTTGCCCCGTCGATGTCGCCGCGCTTGACGGCCTCGCGGACGTTCTCGCCGAGCGGGGAGTCGGGGAGGTCGCACTCGAAGCGCAGGCCGCGCGACTCGTCAGCGAGTCGAAGCGTGCCGCTCTTCGTGCGCCCGAGAACCTGACTCGGGTCGTGATTGAGCAGCGCACGCACGTCCGCGTCTGGCAGTACGTCGGCGAACGCACCGGGCGCGATCCGCTCGCGGAAGCCGCCCAGGTCGTGACTCTCGACCCCGTACACGCTCGCGTATCCGTGAAGCGTCCGGCCTCGGGTGTCGATCGCCTCCACGTCAACGTCAACGGTTCGCTGCTCGGGTGCGTTCGGGTGGTCAGGCAAGGGCCATCGTCTCCTCTGGTAGGTCTTCGAGTCGGCGGACTTCCTCGCGGGTCTGCCAGCCGGTCACGGGATCGAGCGCGGCGGTGTAAATCTCCGATCTCGTCTTCGGGTCGGCGCGTAGCAACGCGTCGAGTTCGAACTGGCAGTAGGTCCTCGCGTCGGGTGGGAAGAGATCGACGTCGGCGGAGAGCGCCTGCTCGATTGCTACGAGCCAAGGTCGAAGCGAGAACATCACGAAAGCTCGGAGCTGCTCGGAAACGGTGGAGTAGGTCAGGCTGTCGGAGGTATTCGCTCCGATCACCCACGGCGGCACCCTGAACACTCGCGCGATCTCCACGGTGGAGAGTTGGCGCTGTTCGAGGAACTGCGCGTCGGCCAGCGGCATCGACACCGGCTCGAACTTCACCTCACCAGTCAGCAGCGCAACGCGGCCCGCGTTCTCTGCGCCGCCGTGGCGCTCTTCCCAGGCCGCTTTCAGATTCTCTATCTGCTCATCAGCGTGGCTGCCCGGTTGGACGTAGAGGACGCCGCTTGGACGCGCGCCGTTGGCGAAGAACTTCGAGCCGTGGGCGGTGAGCGCCGCCGCGTGGCCGAGCGCCTCGCGCGCCTGGCGGACGGGGCTCAAGCCGCGCACGCCGTCGAGCGACATCCCCTTGACGTGGATTACGTCGGCGCCGGTGAAGTAGTCGAAGCGCCCGTCGTCGCTGGCGATCGCGTAGATGGGCATTCCCCCGCGCAGCTCGACGCTCACGCGGTCAGCAGCGATTAGCCCAAGCTGCTCGATCTCGCCATCGCCGTTTCGGTACTTCCCGACGAACGCCTCGCCGAAGACGTTCAGGTGCGCGACCATTTGCGCGAGAAACGCGGACTGCGTGACCGCTGGAGCCGGGTGTCGCAGGAGGTCGGCGGTCGGCGCGTCGCTGCGCTCGCGCCCGTCGTCAGCGGTCCGGCGGTAGACGTGGAGCGGCAGCGATGAGGCCGCGTCCGAGAGCGCGCGGACGGCCGCGTAAGCGTCGGCGATGGCGAGGGCGGAGCGCGGGGTCACGGACTCGCCGGCGAGCGTCGAGGGGAGCATGATTGCCGGGACGTTGCCGCGCGTGAGCATCCGCTCTTCGCTGCGGCGACGGAACCATTTCCGCCTGGGCTTTTCGGCTACTGCCACCCGACACATTCTGAGGCCGGGAACATCGTGGTCACATCGGGATTGGAATGTGACCACGATGTTCGCGCCCCGATCCTTTGAAGGGTGGATTTCAAGCCGGGCTATCGAGGATTCCTCGCGTTCTGTAGAGCTGTCGGCTACGACGAGTTGGCCGCTTTTCAGCGCCGGATCGCCCGCGCGCACTTCGGCGGCGAGCGCGAAACCGTCGCCATACTCCCGCGCGGCTCGGCGAAGTCAACGCTGGCGGCGCACCTCGCGGTCCACCACGTTCTCAGCGTCGAGGACCCCGGCGTTTACATCGGCGCGGCCAGCCGCGAGCAGGCGCGCGTGATCGGCGGCATGGTGCGCGCGCTATCGCGTCACCCCGCGATCCGCGACCGGGTTATCTGGCGCACGGATGCGCTGCGGTGGGCGGACGACCCGAAGGGGCCGGCGGTTCTCTCTGTGGTCGCCGCGTCCGGCGACAAGGCGCACGGCTGGCCGCACCCGACGCTGATCATCGGTGACGAAATTTGGGCTTGGGGCGACCGTGAGCCTACGCTGCTCGGGGCGATGATGACCGCGATGCTGAAGAACCCCGAGTGTCGCTTCTTCGGGATCAGCACCGCCGCCGCGATGCTCGACTCGCCGCTCGGTCGCCTGCGCACCCGCGCGATGGCAGCGCCGAACGTCGAGCGGAAGGGCGCCGTTCTCGAAGCGCGCGGCGACGGCTTGCGCTGGCTGGAGTGGTCGGTGTCCGAGAACGGGAACCCGGAGAACCTCTCCGCCGTCACCGCCGCCAATCCGCTCCGCACAACTGACGAGCTGCGCGAGCAACGCAAGCGCGTTTCCGAGATCGAGTGGCTTCAGTTCCACGCCGGGGTATGGGCGGTCGGCGCAGCACGGTGGCTGCCGCCCGGTGCGTGGCAAGCGTGCCGCGCGAACTACGACATCGGCCCCGACGAGCCGCTAGTCCTGGGAGTCGATGTCGGCGGCTCGCGTTCGGCCACCGCCGTGGTCGGATGCGTCGCCGACGACGACGGCGTACGCGTCGCCCTGGTGGAGGTCTGGCAGGGTCGCTCCGCCGTCTTGGAGGCCACCCGCTACATCGAGCAGCTCGTGGAGGCCGGTCGCCCGATCCGCGAGATCGTCTTCGACCCAATGCGCTTCGACTCAGAGGCGCAGCGGCTCGAGCGCGACCACCGCATCGAGATCGTGGAGTGGCCGCAGTCGGAAGCACGGATGACCCGCTGCTCGGAGAACCTCCACCGGGTTGTGATCGAGCAGCGGCTCCGCCACCCCGGCGTGGCCGAACTCGACCGTCACGTCGCCGCTGCGGTGGCGAAGCCCACCCCGCGCGGCTGGCGGCTCGTCAAGTCATCGGAGAACGTCCAGATCGACGCGCTGATCGCGCTGGCGATGTCAGCGGAGCGGGCCGAGCAGCCCGCCGAGGCCGTGAGGTTCCACGGCTGGCTCTAGCCGCCGCGCTCTCGCTCTTCGGCCTCTTCCTTCATGGCGAGGTATGTGGCGATATTGCGGAAGGCCCAAGCCTCAGCTTTCTCGTGGTGCGGTTGGTTCTCCAACCGGCTCACGTTGTCCCGCCAGCGGTCGCCGTCCGGCAGCTTCCAGACGAGCTGCCAGCCGTCCTCGCCGACTTGGCTGAGCAGCCCGACCTCGCCGACGTTTCCGAGCGTGATCGGCGTGAACCCGTCCGAGTCTTGCTCGCCGAGTTCTAGACCGCTCTCAAAAGCCGCCACTCGCTCTGCGCGCGTGAGGCCCATCGCGGTGACCCTAGCTTTTTTCTCGCAGCCCACCGATTCGCTCGGAAGTCGGTTCTAAGGCTCGGCGAACAGGACGACCATCAAGCCATACGCGCCGAGTAGAACCAGACTCGCGTAGCTATACCGGACGGCGCGTTGATCAAGTCCGCCCACCGCAAGGCCAAAGCTGACGCCAGCGAGAAGCCATTGCACCCAAACCTCCGCCTCGTCCCTGAAGAGCTGAATCACCTCAAGGTCTTGGATCAGAACCAGTGTGCTGGCAAACGCCAGCATCGCGCCGGTCACGATGACGGCAATCCACATCACGATGGCTTTCAACATGGGTAGTGCGAGGTAGCGCCGGTTCTCTCCAAGGTTTTTCCGACCCTAGCTTTTTTCGCGCAGCCGACCGGGGAGCGGTACCCGTCAGCGGGTCTCAAAGATTCGAGGCTCGATCTCGCGTGGGCTAAGCCGCTCCCCCACAACGAAAACGGGCGGCTTACGCCGCCCGCTTCCGTTCTCGATATGCCTTCTGTCTACATCGGGGCTTACAGAACCGCGCATCTGTGCGCGACCCCCTTGGTATCGGCCCCCCGCACTTCTCGCAGGTGCGCGGCGCGCCGGTCACGATCCTGCGCCGTTCTCGCTGAAGTACTGGATCACCAGCTTGGCGGGGCTGTCGTCGTCCTCCCCCTTCAGCACGCGCGTGCGCACGTTGCCCGCGCGCTTCTTCGCCTGGACTTTTGCGTTCATGCGGATGGTGGGGATCTTCGAGGTGAAGTCCTCCCCCTCCGTCAGCTCCCACACCGAGCCATCGAGCCACTCGTCCCAAGGATAGGTCGAGCGGATGAATGTCGGGAACGTCTCCAGCTTGCGGGCCATGTCGGCCACCTCCTAGGTTGTTTACGAGGGGTAGTAGAGCAGGAGGCTGATGCTATTGCAAGGGGGTCGTTACGGATAGCTCGATTAGCCGTAACGACTACCTCCACAGGGGGCTTGTCCACAATTGGACAAGCCTATCGTGGGGGACTTATAGGGGCTTACGCGAGGTCCTACCGATGATGCGCTCGGCAGAGCGCAATGCCCTCACCTTCGCCGTCACCGCCCGCCTCGAGCGGGTCGAGGTGGTGGGCCTGGACGTGATCGAAGGGGGTGTAGCAGCCGACGACCGCGCAGCGCCCGCGAGTCTTGGCGAGGACACGCTCGCGCCACCTGGATGCGGCCCACCCGTTGCGCCTCTTCGGGTTGAGCTGCTCATAGGCGGGGCGGTGACGTGAGCAGTAGCTCCGCTCGCTCAACCTCCCGCACGTCAGGCACGGGCGCTTCATTCGATGCCCTTGTGTCGCTTGGCCCGCTCTTCGATCTCAGCCGCCCAGGCCGTCAGGTGCGGCTGCGCGATCCCCTGAATCTCTGACTCCACCTCGGCCATCGCTCGGCTCAGCATGTGGCTTCCTCCGAAGCCCGGATGGTGAGCGCCTGCCCGTGGCCCCTCCAAGCGCCTCGGCTCGCTTCGGCTTCAGATCGTGCGGCTCCACGCCATGCTCCAGCCAACGCGCCCGATGATCGGGATTTTCCGTGCCGCTTTCGTAGCTGCCGCCCTCGGCCTTCGTCACCGGCAGCGAGCGCCACTTGCTCGCCACCTCGCCGGTCACCTTCGGCGTGTACTTCGCCGCCTTCTCGGTCATCGAGTCACCCGCTGCCCCGGCGATCCCTCGCAGGGCGCGACGCGTCGGCGGACCCGTAGTGGAGTCCTTGAACAGATCGACAAGCGAGCCTCCCCGGTATGAAATGTCAGCTCACCATCCTCGGGCTGCGGCGCACGACTTCGGCAGCGATGCGATGTCGGCGGTCGAGCTCGGCCTCGCGCTCGGCTGCGAGCGCATCGAGTCGGGGGAGCAGCATTTCGATCTCTTCGGTGGGCGCGAGCTGGCGCAGAGAATCCGCCTCCCACCGCGCGAGCCGCAGCTCGCCCAGGAGCCTGTTCAGGGATGCGTGGCGGATCATGGCCCCGGCTCGACGGTCACGGTCTGCGTCAGCGGGCCGCTTGGCGGCGGGGCGACGCTTTCGTTCCAGCCCACGCGGATGTCGGCGGTTACGACGTAGGAATCGGTCGAGGACGGATCGGGGAAGTAGCTCACGGCGGGCGGGTCGGTCACCTTCAAGTAGCCGATTCGGGTAATCGCAGCGTCGCGTAGACCAACGTTTTCGTAGTCGAACAACGGAACCCGCATGGGGTGCGCGCGCTGACTCCGTGACGAGAAACTCGGCGCGTCGATTCCCTTCGTGAACGCGTCGAGCAGCAGGCGCTCGACTCTCGCGGCCTCGAATGCTGAGGACTCGGCGTTGATGCCCTCGGTCGGAAACGCCACGATCGAGATCGTCTGGCGCAGGTCGCGGTGCGCCGGTCCGTGCGGTGTCGATGCGACCGGGGTCGCCGGGGTCACCCTGGCGAACGGTCGCCCGAAGGATTCGTCGATCGCCATGCGCACTTCCCACTCGTCGCCGAGCGCCTCGGAGCAGTAGCGAACCATTGAGCGGATCACGTTCATCACGGCGGGTTCACCTCTTCCGTAGCTGGCGGTTCTACGAGCCGCTCGACCGGAACCACGACCGCGTTTCGTGCTCGCCGGTTGCGGTGAATCTGCGGCGCCCCGGCGATGCGCCAGCGCGCGTCGCCGAGCGTGCGGCTTTGAACTTCCAACTCGTCACTCGTCAGCAGGTCGGCGTTCGCGCAGACGAGGCTCCCGGTTTCAACGATCCGCCGGCGACCGTGACGCTCGTCCTCGATCTCGACCGATGGCGCGGGGATCAGCCGTGCGGCAAACCAGTCGCCGGTGGTGTCCAACAGCGCCATCCGCCCTTCGACTCTCGGGCCGTCGGCCACCTTGCGGATCACGCGGGCGCGATCGGCGAGGACGGTGCCGGTCAGACTCGCCACGGGTGCTTTGCCCCCGGTACCTCGCCCGACGGCTCGAAGAGCCACGCGGGCGGAACGTTGAGCGCGTGGGCGAGCGCGTGAATGCCCATCGTGGTCATCGAACTCTCGCCGCGTTCGACCTTCGAAACATACGCACGGCTCATCCCGCAGCGACCCGCAACCTTGCTCTGCGAGAACCCACGGGCCGAGCGTGCCTTTTTCATGCGCCGACCAAATGCGGCCAGCTCGGGCGGACGGTTGCTCACTCGGGGTAGGGCTGGTGAAACTGGCATGGGTCAGATTGTCCCTTCGGTCTGGGGGTGGTTCACATCGCGTCTGCGGCTTCTCTCGCGCCGCGCCGCGCCTCTTCCCGGCGACGCGTCACGACCCAAGCCGCCCGGTCGCCGAGAACCTCTTCCGCCGCGTCCACGCGCGCCTGGTGATTCGAGACGCGATCCCTTCCTCGAACGCCGACGCAGGGCCAGTCCAACTCGGCCCCGCACTTCGGACACGCGACCGCCACCCGAACTTCGTCGCGGTCTGAAAAACGTCTCTCGGTTCCCATCGTTTCCCTCCTGAGTAGATTGTTTTTTTTAGCCGTTTGCCCCCCCGACCCCCCCGAAGGGGAATGGTGGGCCTTTTCTCTCCGTCCACCCCCCGCGTGCCTTGTGAGCGCCGGCTGAATACTGGACCACCTGCGCCGGTCGAAAACTGACCCACCCTGCGCGGGGCCGGACGTGTCCGGCCGGGTCCCGACCCTCGCTCGATCGAAGAATCGAGGCGAGGAGGAGCAGGTGATCGGTGTGGAGCGGTGGGCGGAGATCAGACGGATGAAGTTCGTCGAGGAGCGCTCGATCCGCGAGATCCACCGGCTCACGGGCTATCACCGCGAGACGATCCGCGCGGCGCTCGCGAGCGACAAGCCACCGCGCTACGGGCGCCCGCCGCGCCGCTCGAAGCTCGACCCTTTCCGCCCGACGATCGAGGAGCTGCTCGACGACGAGCCGACGCTCTCGGGGGTGCGGATCCGCGAGGAGATCGAGAAGCTCGGCTACGACGGCTCAAAGACGATCGTCGACGACCTGCTGCGCGAGCTGCGCCCCCGCTACCTGCCGCCGCCGCGCAGCTTCCAGCGCACCGTCTACCGCCCCGGCGAGCTGGCCCAGTTCGACCTCACCGAGCCGAAAGCCGAGATCCCGGTCGGCTGGGGGCAGACGCGGCGCGGCTACGTGCTCACCTGCAAGCTGCCCTACTCGCGCGCCTTCGCCGGCGCGCTCGTCTTCTCGAAGGAGTGGGCCGACATCGCCTGGGGCATGAACCGCTGCCTCGGCGAGCTGGGCGCGCTGCCGCAAAAGCTCGTCTGGGACCGCGAGGGCGCGATTCACCGCGGCAATGGTCGCCCGACCGAGGCCTTCGCCGGCTTCTGCGGGGCGCTCGCGCTCGGCTGGATCATCCTCGAGCCCGGCGACTGCCAGGCCAAGGGCGCGCTCGAGCGCGATCACCGCTTCCTTCACGGCAACTTCGAGGCCGGCCGGCGCTTCGCCAACCAGCTCGACTTCCAGGCCCAGCTCGGTGCCTGGAGCGCGAAGATCAACGGCCGCGTGCACCGGACCACGAGGGCCGTCGTCTGCGAGCGCCTCGCCACCGAGCGCGAGCGGATGCGGCTGCTGCCCGCCGAGCTGCCCGACTCAGATCGTCGCTTCGTCGTGCGTGTCCCGCCGCAGCCGTATTTGCGCTTCGACCGAAACGACTACTCGCTCGACCCCCGCCTCGTCGGAAGGCGCGTGGAGATTCGGGCGACGCAGTCCGAGCTGACTGCGATCTCGCTCGACACCGGCGAGATCGCCGCCCGCCACCGCCGCGTCTTCGCAGGCGGCCTTGCCTTCACCGACCCAGCCCATCAGCGAGCGTTGGAAGAGCTGCGCGGCGAGCGCAGGGCCCGGCGCCGAGAGCCCGAGGTCGAGATCCGGCCGCTCGATCGCTACGACCGGTTGATCCCGGCATGACGAAGACCTCGGAGCTCGCCCACCTGTTCCGCTCGCTGAAGGCGCCGGCGGCCGCCCGGGCCGTTCCCGGCCTCGCCAAGCGCGCCCGCGAGGAGGAGTGGTCTCACGAGCGCTTCCTCGAGGCGGTGCTCTCGAGCGAGGTGGCCTCGCGCGAGGGCCACGGCGGCGAGAACCGAATCAAGGCGGCGCGCTTCCCGGCCCGAAAGACGCTCGAGGAGTTCGACTTCACCTTCCAGCGCTCGGCGAAGAAGCAGGTGATTGAGCACCTCGGCCAGCTCGACTTCCTCCACGGCCGCGAGAACATCGTCCTGCTCGGCCCCCCGGGGACCGGGAAGACTCACCTCGCGATCGCGCTTGGGATCCGCGCCGCCCTGGCCGGCCAACGGGTGGCCTTCGCCACCGCGACCGAGTGGGTGGCGCGCCTCGGCGAGGCAAAGCGCCAGGGACAGCTCGAGGCCGAGCTCACCCGGCTTGGCCGCATCCCCCTGCTCTTGGTCGACGAGGTCGGCTACATCCCGTTTGACCCCGAGGCGGCGAACCTGATGTTCAGCCTGGTCTCCGCCCGCTACGAGCGCGCCTCGCTGATCGTCACCTCGAACAAGGCCTTCTCGGCCTGGGGCGAGATCTTCGGCGACGAGGTGACCGCCGCCGCGATGATCGATCGGCTCGTCCATCACGCCGAGATCCTGGCGCTCAAGGGCGACAGCTACCGCTTGCGCGACAAGGATCTCGGCGCTGCACCACCGGCCGAGATCAGCTGACCAGCGAGTCCCTCGGCAGTCTCGAGTCCGCCCGCTCCGCCTCGCCTACGGCTCGACTCCGCGGGCGGACTCACCCGTCTGGGGTGGTCCACTTTTCAACCGGCGTGGGTGGTCCACTTTTCAACCGGCCTTGACACACCACCGCGTCCATCCGGCACTTCGTGCATCGGTAGTAGCCACGACCTTCCAGAATGAACCTCACCACACCATGTGTCTGACATTCGAACTCCGCATACTTCGGTCTGTTCGGGTCAGGCGC
>Ga0136632_10000128_pt1 | contig 17967 bp, 16 predicted proteins | sample AntDrymUQ6112106_2_FD_104670 | JGI IMG/M metagenome (GOLD analysis project Ga0136632, IMG submission 104670) | Polar desert sand microbial communities from Dry Valleys, Antarctica - metaG UQ611 (21.06) | ecosystem: Environmental > Terrestrial > Soil > Desert | place: Antarctica: Dry Valley...
TCATGGTCGGCGAGATCCGCGACGCCGAGACGGCGCGCATCTCGGTCGAGGCGGCGCTGACCGGCCACCTCGTCCTCACCACCCTGCATACCAACGACGCCCCCTCGGCGCTGCCGCGCCTGACCGAGATGGGGATCGAGCCGTTCCTGACCGCGTCGGCCGTGGAGTGCGTGATCGCCCAGCGCCTCGCGCGGGTGCTGTGCACCAACTGCAAGCGCCGCACGCTGCTGTCGGTCGACGCCCTGCGCGCCGCGCGCTTCGAGGCCGACTTCGACATCGAGGCCTACGAGCCGGTCGGCTGCCCGCGCTGCAAGAACACCGGCTACAAGGGGCGGATCGGGCTCTACGAGGTGATGCAGATGTCCGACGAGATCCGCTCGCTGACGATCGAGCGGGGCTCCTCCGACGCGATCCGCGAGAACGCGATCGCCGACGGGATGCGCATGCTGCGCGATGACGGCCTCGCAAAGGTGCGTCAGGGGATCACCTCGATCGCCGAGGTCGCGAGGGTCACGTGATCGCGGCGCCTTGCCGATACGAGCTGGAGCCATGGAGATGAACTTCGCAGACGTCCTGCTCGAGGTGATCCGCGTCAACGCGTCGGACCTGCACCTGACGGTCGGCTCACCGCCGATGGTCCGCGAGCGCGGCGAGTTGCGCGCGCTCGACTACCCGGCGCTGAGCTCCCAGGACACGCGCGAGATCGTCTACTCGATCCTGACCAACGACCAGCGCCAGCGGCTCGAGACCGACTGGCAGATCGACTTCGCCTACTCGATCCCGGGGCGCGCCCGCTTCCGCGTCAACGCGTTCCACCAGCGCGCGTCGATCGGCGCCGCCTTCCGCCTCGTGCCGAGCGAGGTGCCCGAGCTCGAGGATCTCGGACTTCCGCCGGTACTGACCGACTTCACGAACAAGCCGCGCGGGTTCGTCCTCGTCACCGGTCCGACCGGGTCGGGGAAGTCGACGACGCTGGCGGCGATGGTAAATCGCATCAATCGCGAGCGCCGCGAGCACATCATGACGATCGAGGACCCGATCGAGTTCCTGCACAAGCACCGCAGCTGCATCGTCAACCAGCGCGAGCTGGGCGCCGACGCGCCGAGCTTCGCGCTCGCGCTGAAGGCCGCGCTGCGCCAGGACCCCGACGTGATCCTCGTCGGCGAGATGCGCGATCTAGAGACGATCGCCACCGCGCTGACGGCGGCCGAGACGGGCCACCTCGTGTTCGCGACCCTGCACACTCAGGACACCGCGCAGACGATCGACCGCGTCGTCGACGTCTTCCCGCCCGAGCAGCAGCATCAGGTGCGCGTGCAGCTCTCGGTCGCGCTGCAGGGGATCGTCACCCAGCAGCTGCTGCCAACCGCCGACGGCCAGGCGCGCACCGTGGCGACCGAGGTGCTGATCCCGACCCCGGGCGTGCGCAACCTGATCCGCGAGGGCAAGACGCACCAGATCTACTCGGCCCTTCAGACCGGCGGCGCCCACGGCATGCAGACGATGGACGCCTCGCTGGCCGACCTCGTGCGCCAGCACAAGATCACCCGCGAGCTGGCCGAGTCGCGCGCCTCCAGCAAGGACGAGCTCAAGCGTCTGCTCGGCTCCCCGACGCCCGTGGCGGCGTAGCCGGAGCGCAACCCGATGGCCACGTACGCATTCAAGGCGCTCGACTTCTCGGGCATCTCGCAGGTCGGCGAGCTCGAGGCCGACAACAAGCAGGTCGTGGCGGCCCAGCTGCGCTCCAAGGGCCTCGTCGTCGTCGACATCGAGGAGCAGAAGCCGACCGACGTCGGCGACCTGCTGGAGCGCTTCAAGCGCGTCAAGGCGACCGAGCTGACGGTCGCGACGCGCCAGCTCTCGACGATGATCTCGTCGGGGATGTCGCTGCTGCGCTCACTGTACGTGCTCGAAGACCAGGCCGAGAACGACAAGCTGCGCGACACGTTGATCGCCGTCCGCAAAGACGTCGAGGCGGGCATCTCGCTCTCGGACGCGCTCGCCAAGCACCCGAAGGTCTTCAATGAGCTGTACGTCTCGATGGTGCGCGCCGGCGAGACCGGCGGCGTTCTGGAGGCGACGCTGCTGCGCGTCGCCGACCAGCTCGAGAAGGACGATGCGCTGCGCCGCCAGGTGCGCGGGGCGATGGTCTATCCAGCGCTGATCAGCTCGTTCGCCTTCCTCGTCCTGCTCGCGCTGATCACGTTCCTCGTCCCGGTCTTCGAGAAGGTCTTCAAGGACTTCGGCGGCGAGCTGCCGACGATGACGAAGTTCACCGTCGCGCTCTCGCATGCGGTGACCGGCCGCTGGTACCTGTTCATCCTCGGCGGCATCGGGTTCGTGTTCGCGTTCCGCTACTGGAAGCGCTCGGAGCGCGGGCGACTGCAGTGGGACAGCTTCAAGCTGCGCATGCCGATGAAGCTCGGCACGCTGATCCAGAAGATCGCCCTCGCGCGCTTCTCGCGCACCTTCTCGGCGCTCGTCAGCGCCGGCGTGCCGATGCTCCAGGCGATCCAGATCACCGGACGCACCTCCGGCAACAAGGTGATCGAGAACTCGATGGATGCGGTGCTCGCGTCGGTCAAGAAGGGCGGCACGATCGCCCAGCCGATGCGCGAGGAGCCGCGCGCCTTCCCCGCGATGGTCGTGCACATGGTCGCGGTCGGCGAGGAGTCGGGCTCGCTCGACAAGATGCTCGCGAAGGTCGCCGACTTCTACGAGGACCAGGTCGCCGCCGCGATCAAGGCGCTGATGTCGCTGCTCGAGCCGATCCTGATCATCGCTGTCGGCGCCATCGTCGGCTTCATCGTGATCGCGATGTACCTGCCGATGTTCCAGGTCTACGACCAGATCAAGTAGCGACCGGCAAGGCTCTAGCGCGCGACCGTGATCGTGCCTACCCGCGTCGCCTCGGCGCCGCTCTGGGTGTAGGTGACGTCGAAGCTCTGGGGTTGCTCGAGGAAGAGGTCGAAGACGGCCGGAGTGCCGGCCTCGGCGGCGGCGACCTCGCCGAGCGCCCCCTTGCCCTGAAGGGTCACCTCTCCGGCTTTCGGCACCGCGACCTTCAGCAGCAGCCGCGTGCCCGGCTCGACGGTCTCGGTGTGCGGCTTCGCGCCGGCCTCGAAGCGAATCGCCTTCGCGCGCGTCGGGGGTGGTGGCGGGAGCGGGGCGGCGGGCTTCTGGGAGGACGAGTCGGCGCCGCGCCGGTCGCGGCGCTCGACCGGGAACAACGCGGCGATCAGCGCGCTCACGCCGAGCACGATCGCGAACAGCAGCAGGGCGCGGCGCAGGTGCACGCCGGTCACGATGGCAGAACCTCGCTGTCCCTCGATCAGCCGTTCCAGGCGTCTGGCGGTCGGCTTGGACAAATGTCCGCTCCAGAAAGGGGTTTAGGGGTCAAGCGATGCCCAGGGTCGGCCGATAGGGGCACAAAGGCCAGAGTCACGGTGAAAAAAGGCAAACTCGTCGCGAGGCGGGCGCGCAAAGTTCCGGGACTCCCACGGTGGCGGCTCATGCCGCCGGGGAGTCGGCCGAACTACCACCCGGGCAAGGATTCGCCCGACCGGCTACCGCGGCAAACGGCACGGACCAACCACCAAGGAGGGTGTAATGCTGCGGAAGCTCCGCATGCGGATCCAGAGCGAAGAGAAGGGTTTCACCCTGATCGAGCTGCTGGTTGTGATGCTGATCATCGGCATCCTTGCCGCAATCGCACTGCCGATTTTCCTGGGCCAGCAGGAGAAGGGCCAGGACGCATCGGCGAAGTCGAACGCTCGTAACCTCGTGTCTCACGTCGAGTCGTGTTTCGCCGAGACCGAGAGCTACACCAGCTGTAACACCTCGGCGGCGCTCAGTCCGAGTGGCCTGCCTGTCGTCGATGGTGCCCCTGGCAACAACCAGGTCGCTGTTACCGCGTCCACCGCCAGCACCTACACGGTGACGGCCAAGGCGAAGAACGGCAACGAGTACCGCATCGCCCACGACGCAACCGGCAACACTCGTACCTGCACGTCAGGCGGCGGCAACAACGACGGCGGCTGCAACGGCGGTCAGTGGTAGCAACCACTAACTGACTGAGTCGCCGGAAACAGAGGGCGGGCCTTCGGGCTCGCCCTCTGTGCGTGTTCAGCCCGGACTGCGTGCTGCCGATAACGAGCCCATGGGCCCAAAGCTCCACTCGATCCTGCGCAGGGCCGGTCGAGACGAAGCCGGGATGACCCTCCCGGAGGTGCTCGTGACGATGATCATCTTCGTGGTGCTGATGTTCGCGATCCTCAACCTGCTCGACACGACGTCCGCGATCGCGCCGAAGGACCAGGAGCGCAACCACGCGGTGCGCGAGGCCCAGGTCGGGCTGCACCGGATGGTGCGCGAGCTGCGGCAGTCCTACGCGCTGAACCAGAGCCCGCAGACAGCGAGCCGGATGAATGCCCAGGTCACCGTTGGGGGCGTGGACAGCCACGTGCTCTACGACTGCAACCTGCCGAGCCCCGAGGTCAGCGGCCGCTACGCGTGCCGGCGGGTCGTGGCGCCGGCGAGCGGCGCGGTGCCGACGAACGCCGTCGCGGGCCATGTAGTCATCGATCGCCTGGTCAGTCCCGACGTCTTCACCTACTCGCCCGACGCGACCGCGCCGAAGTACGTCGAGGCCAAGGTACGAGTACCGGCTTCGGGCGGGCGCAAGAGCGGCCTCGCGCACGAGATCACGCTCGACGATGGGTTCTTCATGCGCAACCTCAGCCTGCTCGGCTGAAACTCGGCAGGCATTCCTCGAACATACGTCGAGAGCGACCGGACATCTGTCCAGGCTTGGCTGAGTAGCACCCCCTTCCGCGGCTGCGCGGCGATGGAACCCGTATGTGGGCCCGCCTCGAAGCTCTGCGTCGCGATCAGCGTGGCTTCACGCTGATCGAGCTGACGATCGCCATGGTGATCGTGTTCGGCGGCGTCTTCGCGATGATCGCGACGATCGACACCACGCGCGCGCTGACGAACGTGGCCGAGCGCAAGGAGGCCACCGCCCATATCGCCGAGCGGGAGATGGAGCGGCTGCTCGCGCTCGACTACGAGGCGCTCGCGCACCCGACCGCGCCGCTGCACGCCGTCGATGAGCACGACCCGCGCTTCTGGGTCACAGACGGCGCCTCGCCGACCTATCGCTGGAACCAGCGCTCGAACGCTCCGACCCCGCACACCGGCCCACTCATCGTCGACGCCGCCGGGACGGTCGGCGGCGCGCCGACGACCTGGAACGACGGCCGCCTCAGCGGCACGATCCATCGTTTCGTCACCTGGGTCGACGACGCCGAGTGCGGCTCGAGCCCGCTGACGCTGTGCCCGGGCACTGAGGACTACAAGCGCGTCACCGTCGTCGTGACGGTCAACGGCGGGCAGAGGCGCACCCCCACGATCATCTCGTCGATCGCGCAAGACCCCGCGGAGGGCCCGGCGGGCGCTGTGATCGACGGCGTCCAGAACCCGCTCTCGAGCCCGGATACGAAATGTCTCAACGATGCCGGCCAGCTCGTCCAGTGCGCGGCCAGCCTCGGCTCGTCGAACGCACTGACGTGGTTCCTGCACGACACGCCGGCGAGCGCCGGCGTTCGGCAGGAGATTCTCGGCAGCCACGAGGTCCATCCAACCGTCGCGCCGACCGGGCTCTGTGTCGAATTGATCATCACCGTCGGCTGCCCACAGCCCGACCTGCTGAGCGAGCAGCCGCCACCGCTGCCGGATGTCCTCCCGACGCTGTTCAACTACGCCACCGACCTCGTCGGCACAATCACAGGCGGGCGCATCCTCAAGCGCGACACCACCTGCGCCGGGGATCCGAGCACCACCGACAACGGCAAGGTCCAGTTCTGGGCCTCCGCGCCGCTGGCCGCGGCCACGAAGCTCACCGGTGACGGCTCGCTCTCTCTCTACACGGAGACGCTCGACGACTCGACCGGCTCGCGCAAGCTGTGCGTCGCCGTCTACGACACCCCGCAGTCGCTGCTCAACCTGATCGCGTTCCCGCCGACGAGGATCGGCTCGGCGTCCTACGTCGACGCGACCTGGCCGACCGATCCGGAGCTCGTGGCGTTCGCCTTCGACGTCTCCGGCTCGGACTACACGGTTCCCGCCGGCCATCGGATCGGCATCAGGGTCTGGGCCGCCAGCGACTCGGGCGGCGACATCGCCGCGATCTACGACCACCCCTCCTACCCGGCGTCGGTCCAGCTGACGCTGAAGCCGTGAGGCCCTACCGGGGCCGCATCAACCGGGAGCGCGGTAGCGCGATGGTGGTCACGATCGGGGCGCTGGCCGTCATCTCGATCCTGTCCGCGGGGGTCGCTGCCGACGCCGTCCATCTCAACGGCACCTCGAGCGCGGATCGCAACCAGAAGCGTGCGCTCGCGGCCGCCGAGGCGGGGTTGCGCGCCGCGACCTACCGCGCGAACAAGCTCGCCCCGACGAACACCCTCTGCGTGACCGACATCGTCCAGCCTCCGATCGTCGGAGAGTGCCCCGCGTTCGAGGACGACCTCGGCAACGGCGCGTCCTACAAGTACTACGTCACGCCGGTGCTGAACCCCTCCGACGCTTGCGCCGGTCTGCCGATCCAGTACGACGGCGCGGACGGGCTTGCGATCGCGCAGCGCTGCGTGACCTCGACGGGCACGGTCAACGGCGTGAAGCGGCGCCTGCAGACGCGCATCGCCGCCTTCCAGGGCGTGCCGACCTTCCCGGTCGGCGGAATGGTCGGACTCGACAGTGTCACGCTCGGGAACTCGACCGCGGTCACTGGCGGCGTCGGCTCGAACGGGCAGATCGCGCTCGGCAACTCCAGCAGCGTGAGCGGCAGTCCCGAGATCGGGCCCTCGGCACCCGATCCGACGTTGGGGAACTCCTCGACGGCGGGCGCCACGATTCGCCGCACGGCGGCCCAGGGACCGTTCGTGGCGGCTCCCGTCGACGTCGGAAACTCGGCGACCGTGAACGACAACGTGCGGATCTCGAACGGCCTCGCCACCCCGAAGGTCAACCCCTACGACGCTTCGTCGAACGTCGCCTTCAACGCCTCGACCCGTGTCCTGACGCTCAACAACAGCGCCTCGATCACGCTCAGTGGGGGCACCTACAACTTCTGCGACCTGACCGCGACCAACTCGGGTCAGATCACGATCGCGACCGGCGCGAAGGTGCGGATCTTCATCGACTCGCCCGACCGAGCGGGCTCCGGCTGCGCGGCCGGGACGGGCAAGCTGACCGCCAACAACTCCGTCACCTTCTCGAACCCGGGCCCGGCCGAGAACCTCCAGATCTACGTCTACGGCTGGAACAACGGCCAGAACGTCGTCGACTTCAAGAACTCGGTCTCGATCAACGGGGCGATCTACGCACCGCAGTCGAAGTTCAAGGCCAAGAACTCGCCACAGTTCACCGGTGGGCTGACGGCGAAGTCGATCGACTTCGAGAACTCCGCGAACTTCGTCTGGTCGGCCGGCCTCGCCGAGTTGCGCAGTCGCACGCTGACGCTTTACCACCGCACCGCCTGGCACGAGTGCCGGCGGGAGCCCGCGGTCGCCTCGGACCCCGAATCGGGGTGCAATTAGCGCACGCGCTCAACCTCAGCGACGGATCGGCCGATTCAACACCCGTGCGCGGTCCGTGGCGACATCGTCGGTGTGTGCGGCCGGGGGCATCCGGCCGCCGCGGTCGTGCGCTCGCCGACGAACACGGCTTCACGTTGCCAGAGGTGATCGCCGCGATGCTTGATCTTCGCGATCGGCGCGATCGCGCTCGTCAGCGACCCCAACCGATCCCGAGTCGGGCTGCCCCGAGGCGTAGGTCGTCGTGGTGATCGCACTCCCGCTCGGACTGCTCGGCGCGCTGATCGGCAGCTTCCTCAACGTGGTCGTCCACCGGCTTCCGCGCGGCGAGTCGCTGGTCTCGCCCGGCTCGCACTGCCCCGGCTGCGATCGCCCCGTCGCGCCCTACGACAACATCCCGCTCGTCTCCTGGCTGATCCTACGTGGACGCTGTCGCGGCTGTGGCGAGCCGATCTCGGCGCGCTACCCGCTGGTCGAGGCGATCACGGCGCTCACCTTCGCCGCGATCGCGCTGGTGAACGGGTTCGACGCCGACCTCGCCTGGGAGCTGCCGCTCGCGGTCGTGCTGATCGCCGTGGCGTTCATCGACCTCGATCATCGGATCGTCCCGAACAAGATCCTGCTCCCGGCTGCGATCTGGGGGACCGGGGTCGCCGTGATCCTGCGGACCGGCGATCTGCCGGAGCTGGTGATCGCCGGCTCCGGTGCCTTCACGCTGCTGCTGCTCGCGGCGCTGATCCATCCTGGCGGCATGGGCATGGGCGACGTCAAGCTCGCCGGCGTGATGGGGCTCTACCTCGGACTGTCCATCGTTCCCGCGCTGCTGATCGCCTTCGCGACCGGCACCGTCGCGGGCATATGGGTGATCGCCAGGCAGGGTCGCGAGGCGCGCAAGCAGGGAGTCCCGTTCGCACCCTTCCTCGCCCTCGGAGGCATCTGCGCGCTGTTGGCCGGGCCCGAGCTGATCGATCTGTACGCGCACGGCGTGCTCGATCGCTGACCGACTCCCGGTTGGCCCTAAACCTCAGCCGCCGAGCGGCCGATACCGCTAGCAGGCTACGGATCGGCCATGGCGCTCTCCCTCGGCAACAACTCTCCTCGCGGCACCGTCGGGCTCGACCTCGATGGTGGCTACCTCGCCGCGGTCAGCACGCACGACGGCCGTGTCGAGCGCGCCGTCAGCCGTGAGCTCGATGCGGGCCTGATGAGCGACGGCGACGTCGTCGACGCTCAGGGGCTGGCGAGCGCCGTCAAGGCCTTCTTCCGCGACGAGAAGCTGCCGCGCAAGGTGCGCCTCGGCGTCGCCAACCAGCAGATCGCGGTCCGCCAGCTCGAGTTGCCGAAGATCGCCGACGAGGCCGAGCTGGCGTCCGCCGTCCGCTTTCAGGCCGCCGACGCGATCGCGATGCCGCTCGACGAGGCGGCGCTCGACTTCCAGGTCGTCGACGAGGTGACGAGCCCCGAGGGGGTGACCAAGATGCGTCTCGTGGTCGTGGCGGCGCGCAACGAGATGATCGCCCGCCTGACCGCGGCGATCCGCGACGCCGGCCTCAAGGCCGAGGGGATCGACCTCGACGCCTTCGCGCTCGTGCGCGCGCTCGCGCCGCCGACCGATCCGACCGGCGCGGCGCGCGTCTACTGCCACCTCGGCGGCGTGACCAACCTGGCCGTGGCGATCGGCCCGACCTGCCTCTTCACGCGGACGCTGCGCGCGGTCGTCGATCTGGACGCGCCGACGGTCGCGTCCGCGCCCCCGGCGAGGGAGCCCGCCCCGGCGCCCCAGGTCATGCCGGCGCCGGCGCCCGGGCCCGCAACCACGCCGACGCCCGCGCCCGACGCGAACCCGGACCCGGAGGCGGCAGCCGTCGAGGCCGCCGCGCTCGCGGCGATCGAGGCGGCGGACGAGAAGCCCGAGCCCGCGCCGACCGCGCCGACGCAGGCGCGTGACCCTCAGATAGCGGCGCTCAGCGAGGAGATCCGCCTCTCGATCGACTACTACATGGCCCAGCCCGACGCTCGTGAAGCCACTCAGCTGACACTCTCGGGCCCGGGCTCGCAGCGCGAGGACATCGCGGCGGCGCTCGGCGACGCGCTCGGACTGCCCGTCGAGGTCGCCGTCCCGCTGGGCGGGCTCGACGTCAGCTCCGTAGCGGCGGGCGAGGACCCCTACCGCTACACGATCGCGGCCGGCCTCGCGCTCGGGGGCGAGTGATGCGGTCCTACCGGGCCCTCATCCGTTGGCGTTTGGCCCTTAGGGAGAGCTCTCGATGAGGCCCTACCGGGCCAGCATCAACTGCCACTTGGCCCTCGGGGAGGTGTCTCGATGAGACCCGTCAACCTGCTCCCCCGGAGCGACCGCCCCGCACGCGCCAGCGGCGGACGCAGCGGCAGCGCCTTCATGGTCGTCGGCGCCCTGGCGTTCATGCTGATCGCAGTCGTCGCGTATGTGCTGACCGCGAACCAGGTGAGCTCGCGCGAGCAGGACACCGCCAAGGTCAAGCAGGAGACCGAGGCCGCCGGCGCGCGCGCGACCCAGTTGGCCCCCTTCGGTGACTTCGCGGCCGTGAAGGCGACCCGCGAGGCATCGGTCGCGCAACTCGCCGGCACGCGCTTCGATTGGGAGCGCACGCTGCGCGAGCTCGCGCGCGTGATCCCGGCGGACGTGCACGTGAGCACGCTCGACGCTTCGACGGCGGGCGGCGGCTCAGGCAGCGGCGCGACGAGCGGCGCCACGGCCGGCGCGGTCGCCGGTCCACAGATGCAGCTGACCGGGTGCGCGCCGGACCACCGCGACGTGGCGACCATGCTCGTCCGGCTGCGCCGCTTGCACGGGGTCGAGGACGTCACGCTGACCGACTCCACGAAATCTGAGTCCGACTCCGGCGGCGGAGGCAGCTCGGCGGACGGCTGTCCCAGCGACGAGACGGTCTTCCGTGCCGCCGTCGTCTTCAAGGCGCCGTCGCCGGTCTCGTCCGTGCCCGGCGCGAAGACGAAGGTCCCGGCGTCGTTGGGGGGTGGCTCCTAGATGTCTGTCACCAACCGCGACAAGAAGGTCCTGGCCGTCGTACTGGCCCTGGTCGCCGTCGTCGGCTACTGGTTCGTGGTGCTCGGGCCCAAGCGTGACGAAGCCGCGAAGGCCGGCGAAGCGCTCTCCGCGCAGGAGAAGCAGCGCGATGAGGCCGTGGCGCGCGAGCGCTCGCTCCAGCAGGCGCGCACGCAGTACGCGACCGACTACGCCGCCGTCGTGCGCCTCGGCAAGGCGATCCCGTCGAGCGTCGACATGCCGAGTTTGATCGTCCAGCTCGACGAGGCGTCCGAGGGCAGCGGCATCGACTTCCAGTCGGTCAAGGCCGGTCCGCGCGCCCCCGCCGCAACCGCCCCGGCGCCGCCGCCGGGCGACCCCGCCAAGCCGGGCGGCAAGCCGGACGCCCCGGTCGCCCCGGGTGGCGAGCCTGCTCAGAGCGCTCCGGGCGGCGCCGGCGAGACGGCCGGCAACAAGGTCGAGCAGGCGAACGCGCAGTCCGAGGCCGCCTCGAAGCAGAGCGGCCTCGACCCGGCTGACACCCAGACTTCCGAGAAGGCCCGGGACGGTGCGCTGCCCGTCGGCGGCGGCGCGGGCGGCGGCGCGCCCACCGCGCCCCAGGGCGCCGGCGCGCCGGGCCTCGACTCGGTGCCGCTGGAGTTCGCCTTCGACGGCGACTTCTTCGAGCTCGCCGACTTCCTCCATCGCCTCAAGCGCTTCGTCTACATCGCGAACGACGGAATCGAGGTCAGTGGACGCTTGATGACGATCGACAGCTTCAAGTTCAGCAGCGCGACGACCGGTTCAGAGGCCAAGCGCGGAGGCGGGCTGAGCGCCGACGTCAAGGCGACCGTGTACCTGTCGCCGAAGCAGCAGGGAACCACCGCCGGGGCGACGCCCCAGGGCCCCGCGCCCGCCGCGCCCCAGGAAGCCGGGGCGCCGGCTCCGCAGGGCGGATCGCCCGCCGCTCCGACCGCGACGGTGTCCCCATGAAGGTCTTCGCTCTCGATCTCTGGCACGACCTGCGCTCGAAGCGGCTCTGGCCGGTTGCCGTGCTGCTGCTGGCCGCCGTGATCGCCGTGCCGGTCTTCCTGCTCGACCGCGGGTCGGAGGACACCGCCACGAAGGCGGCCGCGCCTGCGGTCGCCGCCGGCGCGCCCGGTTCGCCGCAGGCGGCCGTGAGGCCGGCGGACGTCGCGGGCGAGAACTCCGACCTTGGCGAGTTCTCCTCCAAGGATCCTTTCGAGGCTCCGGCCGGGGACGGCGGCGATGCAGCCGATACGGGCGCGGGCGCCGGCTCGAGCCCGACCGGGGGCGACGTCTCGAGCCTGCCCGACGGCGGTTCTGCAGACGCCGTCTCCGGCGGCGGCTCGAGTGGCGGCTCTGCGCCCGGCGGCTCCGAGCAGGGGTCGAGCGAGGGGGAGACGAAGGGCGAGGGCGAGCCCAAGCAGGAGAGCCCCTCCACGCCGACGACCGCGTTCGCCTACACCGTCGACATCGACTTCGGCCGCGCCGGGCGCACGCACCTGCGGCGCGACGTGGTTCCGCTCGAGATCCTGCCCGACAAGCGCCGGCCGCTGCTCGTCTTCATGGGCGTCACCGAGACGCGCCGGACCGCCATGTTCCAGGTCGACGGCGGTCTGAAGCAGGAGGGGGAGGGCATCTGCCTGCCGAGCCGCAAGGACTGCCGCTTCGTCTACCTGCGCGTCGACCAGGGCCGCAACGTCCACTTCTTCACCGACCCCCAGGGGCGCAAGTACACGCTCAAGCTGCTCGACATCGATCGCGTACCGCTGAGCGACCTCGCCTCCAAGAAGTCGCGCACGAGCAAGGCCTCCAAGCGCAGCTCGACGTACACGAACGCCCCTTCCCTGCTCTCCGGCGAGCGCTGAACGCCCGGCGACCGCCTCGGCGGTCAGTAGGTTTAGAAGCGATGCCGATCCGCTTCACGACAGCCGGCGAGTCGCACGGCCCGGGCCTCACCGCCGTGGTCGAGGGCCTGCCCGCGGGGCTCGAGCTCACGCCTGAGGACCTCGACCGCGACCTCGCGCGGCGCCAGCTCGGCCATGGCCGCGGCGGCCGGATGAAGATCGAGCGCGATCGCGCCGAGGTCACCTCCGGCGTCCGCCACGGGCGCACGCTCGGCAGCCCGGTCTCGCTGCGCGTGGTCAACCGCGACTACGAGAACTGGGACGAGCGGATGAACCCCTGGCCGGTCGAGGCGGACGTCGACGAGGTCCACCTGCCGCGCCCCGGCCACGCCGACCTGACCGGCGTGCAGAAGTTCGGCTTCAGCGACGTGCGCAACGTGCTCGAGCGCGCGAGCGCGCGCGAGACGACCGCGCGCGTCGCGGCCGGTGGCCTGGCGAAGACCTTCCTGCGCGTGCTCGGGGTCGAGGTTCGCAGCCACGTCCTGCGGATCGGGTCCGTCGCGGCGCCCGTGCCCGAGACGCTCGAGCCGGGCGACTTCGACGCCGTCGACGATTCGCCCGTGCGCTGCCTGGACGGGGACGCCACCGCGGCAATGGTCGAAGAGATCGACCGCGAGCGCAAGGCCAACGAGTCGCTCGGCGGCGTCTTCGAGGTGCGCGCCTGGGGCCTCGTGCCCGGGCTCGGCTCCTATCTGTCGTGGAGCGAGCGCCTCGACGGGCGGCTTGCGCAGGCGATCGTCTCGATCCACGCGATGAAGGGCGTCGGGATCGGCGACGCCTTCGACGTCGCGACCCGCGTCGGGTCGAAAGCGCACGACGAGATCTTCTTCAGCGAGGAGCGCGGCTACTACCGCGAGACCAATCGCGCCGGCGGCCTCGAGGGCGGCATGACCAACGGCGAGCCGCTGATCGTGCGCGGCGCGATGAAGCCGCTGCCGACGCTCACCCAGCCGCTGCGCTCGGTCGACACCGAGACCAAGCAGCCGGCCGAGGCCCTGCGCGAGCGCACCGATTCGTGCACGGTCCCGGCGGGCGGCGTCGTCGGCGAGGCGATGGTGGCGCTCGTGCTCGCCTCTGCCTATCGCGACAAGCTCGGCGGCGACGCGATCGACGACGTGCTCGCTGCCCTGCGCGCGTACGAGGAGCGCATCGGATGGAAGAGGTAGCGCGGGCGCGCTCTCCCGTCTCGAACGCCGCTGGAGCGCTCGTGTTCGTGGGTTTCATGGGCGCCGGGAAGTCGACGGCCGTCCGCACCGCCGCGGCCGCGCTCGGCGTCGAGGCGCTCGACTCGGACCGCGAGCTCGAGCGCCAGTTCGGCGAGACGATCGAGTCGTTCTTCGACCGCGAGGGCGAGGCGGCGTTCCGCGCGCGTGAGGAAGAGGTCGTGCTCGAGCTGCTCGGCCGCGCCGACGCGCGGGCGGTCGCGCTCGGCGGTGGGGCGATCCTCTCCGAGAGGGTCCGCGAGGCGCTGCGCGGGCACACCGTCGTCCACCTCGACATCGAGATCGAGCGCGCGTGGCAGCGTGCGGGCGGGCGCAGCCGGCCGCTGGCGCGCGATCGCGACCGCTTCGAGGAGCTGGCGCGCGAGCGCGGCGAGCTGTACGCGTCCGTCGCCGACGCGCACATTCCCGTCGGTGAGCGCGACGTCGTCAGGCACGCGTTGCCGGCGCTGCTGGCGCTCTCGGAGGCCGCTGGCGCGGGCGCGCAGCTCGTCTGGGCGAGCGCCGCGTCGGGGGACTACCCGGTCTTCTTCGGGCGCGGGCTCCTGGAGCACGGCCTGATGTTCCCGACCGGCGGCGAGCGCTTCGTGGTCGCCGACGAGAACGTCGCCCGTGAGCTCGCCGTGCCGCCGGGCTGGGGAGTCAACCGCGAGCGCGTGCTGGCGGTCGCGACCGGAGAGGCTCAGAAGACGCTCGCCCGGGCGGAGGCGGTCCTGTCGGGGCTCGCGCGCGCCGGGGCGGCGGGGGACGACCTCGTGATCGCCTACGGCGGCGGGGTCGTCGGCGACCTCGCCGGGTTCTGCGCGGCCGTCTACCAGCGCGGCGTCGCCTGGGCCGGCGTGCCGACGACGCTCGTCGCCCAGGTCGACTCGGCCTACGGCGGCAAGACCGGCGTCGACCTGCCGCAGGCGAAGAACTACGTCGGCGCCTACCACCAGCCAGCCGCGGTCGTGACCGATCCGCAGGCGCTCGCCACGCTGCCGGAGGCCGAGCGCGCGGCCGGCTATGCCGAGGTCGTGAAGACGGCGCTGATCGCCGGCGGCTCGCTGTGGGCGCGCGTACGGCGCGGGGCACAGGACGATGACGACGTGATCTTGGACTGCCTGCGTACGAAACTCGCCGTCGTCGCAGCCGACGAGCGCGACGGCGGGCGCCGCCAGGTGCTCAACCTGGGCCATACGATCGGCCACGCGATCGAGGTCGCCACCGGCTACGAGCGCTACCGCCACGGGGAGGCGATCGCGATCGGCCTCGTCTGCGCCCTGCGCCTGTCCGGCCGCGAGGCGCTGCGCTCGGAGGTCGCGGAGCTGCTCTCCGCGCGCGGTCTTCCACTGCGCTTCGAGGGCGCCGGCGTCGACGACGTGCTCGCCGCGCTCGAGCTCGACAAGAAGCGCCGCGGCGGCTCCGTGCCCTTCGTCCTGGTCGAGGCGCCGGGGGCCGTTACCCACGGGCACAGCGTCGACGCCGGCGAGTTGCGGGCCGCCGTTGAGGAGGCGGCCGCATAGGCGGCGCCGGCGTGGGTCAGATCGTCAACAACCGGGTGCTCGTCATGCACGGCGTCAACCTCGACACGCTCGGCAGACGCGACCCCGAGCAGTACGGCACCTACACGCTGATCGAGCTCGAGGGGCGCGTCCACGCCTTCGCCCGCGAGCTCGGGCTCGAGGCGTCGTTCTTCCAGTCCAACCACGAGGGCGAGTTCTGCGAGCAGCTGCACCGCGGTCCCGAGGTCGCCGACGGGCTGCTGCTCAACTGCGGCGCCTGGACCCACTACTCGTACGCGATCCGCGATGCGCTCGAGGTCGCCGGGCTGCCCGCTGTCGAGGTTCACATCTCGGAGATCGAGGGGCGCGAGGAGTGGCGCCGCGAGTCGGTGATCCGTGACCTCTGTGTCGGCCACGTGCAGGGCAAGGGCCAGGAGGGCTACCGCGAGGCGCTCCAGAAGCTGGCCGGGGCGCTCCGATCGCCGTGAGCGCCGAGCGCATCGAAGCGCTCGCGGCGCTCGCCCGCGAACGTGAGCTCGACGCGCTGCTCGTCACGAACCTCGTCAACGTCCGCTGGCTCACCGGCTTCAGCGGTACCAACGGCGCCGCGGTGCTCGGCGCCGAGCCGATCTTCGTAACCGACTTCCGCTACACCGAGCACGCCGCGGAGCAGGTCGACGGCTTCGAGATCGTGATCGCCAAGCGCGAGATGGTCGAAGCGGTCGCCGAGCGGCTCGCGGCCGGCCGGGTCGGATTCGACGACGCCCACGTGACCGTCAAGGCGCACACGCGTCTGGGCGAGCTGGTCGAGGACGGCGTCGAGCTCGTGCCCGCGGCGGGGCTGGTCGAGCGCCTGCGCGCGGTCAAGGACGCCGCAGAGCTCGACGCGATCCGCGCAGCCGCGGCGCTCGCCGACGAGATCTATGCCGGCTTGCGCGAGCGCGGACTGGTGGGGCGCAGCGAACTCGAGGTCGCGCGCGAGATCGAGGCCGAGATCCGCGCGCGCGGCGCCGAGCCCTCGTTCCCGCCGATCGTGGCCGCCGGCGCGCACGGCGCGCTGCCGCACGCCGAACCGCGCTCCGAGCCGGCGATCGGCACCGGCGAGCTCGTCGTCGTCGATCTCGGCGCCAAGCTCGACGACTACTGCTCGGACTGCACGCGCACGTTCGCCACCGGCGAGCTGAGCGCAGAGGCAACCGCGGTCTACGAGCTCGTGCGCACGGCGCAGGAGCGCTCGCTGGAGGCCGTAAAGCCAGGCGCCGTCCTGCGCGAAGTCGACGCGGTGGCGCGCAAGTTGATCGACGAGGCCGGCCACGGCGATCACTTCGGCCACGGACTCGGCCACGGTGTCGGGCTCGAGGTGCACGAGGAGCCGCGGGTCGCGCAATCGGCCGAGGAGGGCGCCACGCTCGACGCTGGAAACGTCGTGACCGTCGAGCCCGGGGTCTACCTGAGCGGCGAGCTCGGCGTGCGGATCGAGGACCTGGTCGTCGTGACCGACACCGGCAACGAGGTCCTGACCCACTTCCCGAAGGAGCTGATCGTCGCCGGCGCGTAGAGGCGCAGCGCGAGGGCCGGCGTCGATGCCGTAGTCGAGGCCGGCTCCCGGGGAGCTGAACGCGTACAGCGCGCTCACAGCGCAGGCGAGTGCGATGCCCGCGATCAGCGGCAGGCGGCGGCGGGCGATTGAAGCCTTCCGCCGCTTAGGATCAGCGCCCTTGGACCACGCTGCCGCGACCACCTCCGCGCTCCCCGAGCGCCTGCTGCTGGGCTCCGGCCCGAGCCCCGTGCCGCCGCGCGTGCTCGAGGCGCTCTCGCGGCCGACGGTCGGCCACCTCGATCCCGTCTTCGTGGAGGTGATGGACGAGACTTGCGCGCTCCTGCGCGAGACGTTCCTGACGCGCAACCGCGCCACCTTCCCGCTGTCGGCCACCGGCGGCAGCGGGATGGACGCGCTCGTGAACAACTTCGTCGCGCCCGGCGATCGCGTCGTGCTCGCCGTTTGTGGCTTGTTCGGCGAGCGGCTCTCGGACGCGCTCGCCCGGGCGGGCGCGGATGTCGTGCGCGTCGAGGCGGAGTGGGGGAGGGCGGTCCCCGTCGAGGCGCTGATCGAAGCGACGAGCGCGGGAACGCGCGCGCTGATCGTCGTCCACGGCGAGACCTCGACCGGCGTCTGCCAGCCGCTCGACGGGCTCGCCGATGCCGCTCGCGAGCGCGACGCACTGTTGCTCGCCGACTGCGTCACCTCGCTCTCCGGCCAGCCGCTCGAGCTCGATGCGGCCGGGATCGACGCCGCGTTCAGCGGGACTCAGAAGTGCCTCAACTGCCCGCCCGGGTTGGCGCCGTTCACGGCCGGCGAGCGGGCGCTCGCGCGGCTCGAAGCACGCACGGAGGTCCCGCGCAGCTGGTACTTCGATCTCTCGCTGCTGCTCGGCTTCTGGATGCCCGAGGACAAGCGCGCCTATCACCACACGGTGCCGATCAACATGATCTACGCGCTGCGCGAGGCGCTCGCGCTGGTCGCCGAGGAGGGCCTCGAGACGCGCTGGGAGCGCCATCGGCGCGCGCACGAGGCGCTGCGCTCGGCGCTCGTCGTGTTCGGGCTCGAGCGGCTCGCGGCGAACGGCGAGCAGCTCAATCCACTGCTCGCAGTGCGCGTGCCCGAAGGCGTCGACGAGGCCGCGCTGCGCGGGCGGCTGCTGAACGAGCACGGGA
>Ga0136632_10000129_pt1 | contig 17955 bp, 15 predicted proteins | sample AntDrymUQ6112106_2_FD_104670 | JGI IMG/M metagenome (GOLD analysis project Ga0136632, IMG submission 104670) | Polar desert sand microbial communities from Dry Valleys, Antarctica - metaG UQ611 (21.06) | ecosystem: Environmental > Terrestrial > Soil > Desert | place: Antarctica: Dry Valley...
CTTGGGGCCATGACGAGGGCACCTCGCCGAGTCCGAAGAGGTACTTCTGCATACCGAGCGTCACGATCGCTCGGAGACAGTGACCGGCGCTGCACGAGCTCGAGCTGTAGGACGAGATCTCGATGCGGCCGTAGGCGTAGTTGGCGGTTTTTTCGGCGAGGTCGGCGAGCGAACCGTATTTGGCATAGACGACCACGAGCGGCCGCTTGGGCCCTCCGAATACCGTCCTTCCATTGCGCCGGACTTGAGAGCCGTTCCTATAGAGTCGAAACCCGCCGGTCGAGCTCGCCTCCACTCGCCACGAGGTTCCCGGCCCCCCGCGCGCCAGCCGCCCCGAGGAGCCCTTGACCTTCAGAGCCATGTCTCCACCAGACGAGCTCTTGGCGAGGCTCGTGAGCCCTACCGACCCCCGGTACTGGAGAAGTCCCACCCTTATCGCCCCCGGCATCTTGCGGGGGCTCACGCGGGTGTGCGAGTAGTAATGAGTCAGGATGGCGCGCGCGCTTTGACCCGCGAGCGCCCGGCCGTAGGCGCCGTACTGCGACATGCCGATGCCGTGGCCCCAGCCGCCGCCTTTGATGACCACCTTCCGGCCCGCCTGAGCTACGGAGATGGGGCCCAGCGCCAGGCAGACGGCCAGAACGGCGGTGAGCAGCGGGCGGCTCCGGATCTTGGTGGTCATGTCAGCCCTCCAGGGCGAAACGATATGCCTCGACGGTCTCCCGGGCAGTCCGTTCCCACGTGTAGGTCGTGGCCTGTGCCTTGCCGGCCAGCGACAGCTTCCGCCTCAGGCGCTCGTCCGATGCGAGCGCGGCCAGTCCCGCGGCGAGCGAGTCTACGTCGGTCGGGTCGACGAGCAGACACGCATCGCCCAGAATCTCCTCCGCCGCCGAGTAACGGCCGACGAGCGCGGGCGTTCCCGCTGCCATCGCCTCCAGCGGCGGCAGCCCAAAGCCCTCGTATAGAGACGGATAGCAGAACATCTCCGCCCCCGCCAAGAGCCCCGGAAGGGTCTCGTCGCCCACCCAGCCGATGGGGACCACGCCGGGGATCGGGGTCAGCTCCGGCCCCCATCCGCGGGGGCCGGCCAAAACCAGTGTCCATATCCCCTGGACTTCGGCGATGGAGCTCCATGCCTGAAGCAGGCGAGCGAGGTTCTTGCGCGGCTCGATGGTCCCAACCGCAACCGCATAGGGCCGGGCGATCCCGAGCCCGGCGAGAGTGGAGTCGGCCAGCGGCGAGGCCCCGAAGAAAAGGGGCGAGACGCCCTCGTGGGTCACCCGCGTGCGGGCCTCGGGAACCCCCAAGCGGGCGCTCACCTCTGAGGCCATGGCCGCGCTCGGCACCAGCACGGCGGCGGCCCGCGCCACCGACCAGGGCACCAGGGTGCGCAATCGCTCGCCTCCGGGAAAGGTGTCGGAGCGCAGGAACGAGAGATCGTGGACGGTGACGACCCCCGGAGTGGAGCGGAGGGCCGGAAGCACGAAATTGGAGCCGTGGACGACATCGACCCGTCCCACCAGGGCCTCGAGCGGGGGCCGGCCGAAGCGCCTCCACGCCCACTGCGCGGCTCGAGCCGGAATCCTGAGCCGCCGGATCGATGGGTCGCCCGAGCCTTTCAGCGCGATCGCATAGCGGACGAGCTCGACCCCGCGCTGCTCGAGGGCGACGCCGAGCTCCGCGGTGTAACGGCCCACCCCCGTCTGTTGATCGAGCAGTGGACCGCAGTCGTAGGCAACCTTCATCGCACCGCATTCAACAACGCCCGAGGGGCCGGGCGGTCAGATGAGGCGACCTCGGGCGGCGAAGCGGTTATTAGATGGAGGTTGCCTCGGCCTGCTCGCGATTGGAACGGTACCAGTCGATCGTGCGCTCGAGGCCCTCATCGATCCCGGTCTCTGCCCTGAAGCCGAAGGCCCGCTCCGCTCGTGAGACGTCGACGCGACGCCGGGGCTGGCCGTCGGGCTTGGAGGGATCCCAGCGGAGCTCTCCTTCGAAACCCACCTTCCGGGCGATCATCTCGGCGAGCTCTTTGACCGGGATCTCCTCGCCCGAGCCGAGGTTCACCGGCTCCCCATCGTCGTAGTGCTCGGCCGCGAGCAGAATGCCCCGAGCCGCGTCGTCGACGTAGAGGAACTCGCGCGTCGCCCGTCCGCTGCCCCAGACCTCGACCTCCGAAGCCCCCCGCTCGGCGGCTTCAACGCATTTCTTGATGAGCGCGGGGATGACGTGGGAGACGGCGGGATGAAACTTGTCGCCCGGGCCGAACAGGTTGGTCGGAAGGAGATAGATGGAGTTCTGCCCGTACTGGCGGCGGTTGGCCTGCGCGTGCACCAGCAAGGCCTTCTTGGCGATGCCGTAGGGCGCGTTCGTCTCCTCGGGATAGCCGTCCCACAGGTTCTCTTCCGAAAAGGGGACGGGCGTCAGCTTCGGATAAGCGCAGATCGTCCCGAGGATCGTGGTCTTGGGAACATCCCGAAGGCGCGCCTCTTCGATGATGAAAGTCCCCATGAGGAGATTGGAGATGTAGAGCTCGGCGGGACGCTCGAGATTGGCGCCGATGCCCCCGACCCGGGCGGCGAGGTGGATGACCGCGTCGGGGTCCGCGTCCGCGAACAGCTTGGCCACCTCGTCGGGCCGGGTGAGGTCGTATTGGGCGCTGGGCGGCGCAACGATTGCAGCCGGGTCGAGCGGCTCGAGCAATCGCACCAAGGCGCGCCCGAGAAACCCCGTCCCCCCGGTGACCAGCACCCTCTTCGTGGCCCAGAAGTCGCTCACGCCGAGATGTTAGTCCCGCATCGCGGCGAGCATGGGCCGGCCGGCCGGAGGAAGGTCGGCGAGAGGGCGTGGGATCATCCGCCCATGCCCCCGCTTGCCGTCGCCATGACTCTTGAGCAGTCGTGGCATCGCGTTCCTGGGGGTACGGCGGTAGCGGCTCTCCGCCTGGCCGAGGCGCTCGCGGCGCGGCCCGAGCTGGCCGTCACCGGCGTGGCCGCGGCCCACCGCGGCCCGGCGCCCGATCCGTGGTCGCCGCCCATCCCGATGCGCCATGTGCCGCTCCCCCGGCTCGCTCTCTATGAAGCTTGGCACCGGCTGAGGTGGCCGCCCGTGGAACGCTGGACCGGCCCCATCGACGTGCTTCATGCGACGACGCTCGCTGTGCCGCCGCGCCGCGCACCTTTGGTGGTGACCATCCACGACCTCGCGTGGCTCGAGTATCCGGAGCTGTTCACGCGCCGCGGCGTGGCTTTCTTCGACCGCGGGCTGGCTCTGGCCCGGTCCGACGCCGATCTCGTAATGTGCTCCTCGGGAACCACACGGGGGGCGTGTGAGGAAGCAGGCTTCGAGGGCTCGAGGCTGCGTCTCGTCCCGCTGGGGGCCCGGACCGTCCACGCGACGCCCGAGGAAACCACGAACGTGCGCGCAAGATATGGCCTCGACCGTCCTTACATCCTGTGGACCGGAACGATCGAGCCGCGCAAGAACCTCGCGGGGCTCTTGGGCGCCCATGCACGACTGGGGCGCGACCTCGACCTCGTCTTGGTCGGGCCGAAAGGATGGAATGAGGATCTTGATGCGCTCATGTCAAAGTCGGCAGGGCGCGTGAAGGTGCTCGGCTTCGTCCCCGCCTCCGATCTAGCGCCGCTGTACGCGGGGGCCGAGGTGTTCTGCTTTCCGAGCTTGCTGGAAGGCTTCGGTCTCCCCGTCCTCGAAGCAATGGCCCAGGGCACGCCGGTGGTCACCTCGCGTGGGACCTCGACCGAGGAGCTGGCGGAGGGGGCGGGGGTTCTGGTCGACCCGCGAGACGCCGACTCCATAGCCGGCGGCATAGCGTCCGTGCTCGACGATCGCGAGCTCGCCGCGCGCCTCGCCGCCGCGGGACGGGTGCGCGCCGCCGAGTACACCTGGGAGAAAAGCGCCGGCCTCGTCGCATCCGTTTACGCCGAGGTTGCATCGTGAAACGCGTCGGGATCAATCTGCTGTGGATGGTGCCCGGCGTCGTTGGAGGGTCGGAGACCTACATGACGCGCCTCCTCAGCGGGCTCGCCGAGCGAACCTCCAACATCGAATACACGCTGTTTGCCCTGCCCCAGCTCCAAACTTCTCATCCGGAGCTCGAACGGAACTTCCAGATCGCCTACGCGCCGGTGACCGGGCAATGGAAGTCCTTTCGCGTGGCCGGCGAGAACTCGTGGCTTGCAAGACAGTGCCGGAGGCGCAGGATCCATCTCGTTCACCACGCGGGCGGAGTCGTTCCTTTCATCCGGCGATCGAGGCCGCTGCTGACGATTCATGACCTCCAATACCTCTTCTTTCCGGAGTACTTCACGAAGGCCAAGCTCGCCTATCTCCGGGTCATGGTGCCGAGGTCGGCAGAAACGGCTCGGCTCGTGCTGACGCCCAGTGAGTACACGAGAAGAACGGTGATAGAGCGGCTGAACATCGATCCGAGCGTCGTCATCGTGGTCCCGCACGGGATCTCCCTCAGACCAACCAGGACCACTTCCGGCGACGTCCGGCAGCGCTACGGGCTGGAGGGACCGTTCTTTCTTTATCCGGCGGCAAACTATCCGCACAAGAATCATCTGTTGCTAATCGACGCTTTCGCTCGACTCGCGCAAGTGCATCCCGACGCGATGTTGGTTTTCACCGGCGCACGCGCGGGCGCAGAGTGGAGCGTCGCGCGCGCGATGGGTGAGCGCATATCCGCGGAGATCAGAAAGGGCCGGATCGAAGGGCGGGTAAAGCGGCTCGGCTACGTGCCCGCAGAAGATCTCGACGCGCTCTATCAAGAGGCGATCGCCGTTACCTTTCCTTCTCGTTTCGAGGGCTTCGGCGCACCGGCATTGGAAGCGATGGCGCGGGCTTGTCCCGTTATCGCCTCCAACGTGACGGCGCTTCCCGAAGTGGTGGGCAATGCCGGCTATCTCGTGTCGCCCGACAACTCAGAGGAATGGACCAAAGCAATGAGCGACATGCTGGAAGACGAAGACCTGAGAATGATCTATGTGAAATCGGGCCCGGAGAGAGCACGCGAGTTCGGATGGGGTCGTTCGGCCAAGATCCTCGAAGAAGCATATCTACACGCGCTGGAGACGACCCTATGAACCTGGTCGTCGTGGCGCCTCACTTCGCTCCCGATCTCGCTCCCACCGGCGACATCATCACGCGCATCGTTCACGAGCTCGCCGAACGATCACACTCGATCGAGGTGATCACCGCCTATCCCTGGTACCGGGACCACCGAATCGAGGCCCCCTGGGGCGGTCGCCTGGTACGTCACGAGGACACTCCGTGGGGGCGGATAACGCGAGTCCACCCGTTTCCGACCGGCGACAAGCTGAGCCTGGTCAAACGGGCCGCCGGCTTTGCGGGCTTCAGCGCGCTCGCCGCCTTGCTGGGGGCCAAGGGCGCAAGAGCGGACGGAGTGTTGGCCTTGTCCCCTCCTCTCACCCTCGGGCTTACGGGGTGGACCGTGGCGCGCGCAAGATCGTGTCCATTCGTCTTCACCATCCACGACGTCTATCCGGACGTCGCGGTCGAGCTGGGCGTCCTTAGCGACAAACGTCTCATTGGGCTGGCGCGCTTTCTCGAGAGCTTCTGCTACGACCGAGCCGATGCGGTGACGGTGTTGTCGGACGAGTTGCGAGCCAATGTCGCGCGCAAGACCAAGTCTCCCGGCAAAGTGAGGACCATCCCCAACTTCGTCGATACCGACTGGATCGTCCCGGCGCCGCGCGCGAACGCGTACCGGCAAGAGTTCGGCCTCGACGACAAGACCGTCGTCATGTACGCCGGCAACGTCGGGTTGTCACAGTCGCTCGATCTGCTCATCGAAGCCGCAGGAGCGCTGGCTCACGAGCCGCATCTGGCTTTCGTCATCAACGGCCAGGGAGCCGCGCGTCCCGAGCTTGAACGACGGGCCCGCGGCCTCGCAAACGTCAAGTTCGTCGACATGCAGCCCGCCGCTCGCCTGCCCGAAGTGCTGGCCGCGGCAGACATCCACGTAGTTCCTCTGAAGCGGGGCCTGGCGCGCTCGAGCGTTCCGTCCAAGACCTATTCGATCCTCGCGTCGGGCCGCGCGCTCCTGGCAAGCGTCGACACCGACAGCGAGGTGACCCGGATCGTCCACCGCTCCCAAGGCGGCGTGGCGGTCCCACCCGAGGACGCAGAGGCATTCACCAAAGCGTTGCAGTCGATGCTCGATTCCCCCGACGAGACGCGCCGGATGGGGCAAGGGGGCCGGGCATACGCCGAGCGGGCCGCCTCGCCCGCGGCGGTAGCGGCGGCGTATGAGGCGCTTTTCCAGGAGCTCGGAGACCTCCGGGAATAGTTAGCACCGCTAGTTAGTTATGCTAACTAGATGCAACTCCAGGGTCATCCTGCCTCCGACCGCGCCGCGACCGCAGCGCGACTGCGGCTGGCTGTGATGCGGCTGGCCCGCAGGTTGCGTCAGCAATCTACAGCCGACGCAACTCCCTCCATGCTGTCCGCGCTGTCGGTGATCGAGATCGCGGGGCCCATGACGCTCGGAGAGCTGGCGGCCCTGGAGCGCGTCAGGCCTCCGACGATGACGCGGGTCGTGGCGCGGTTGGAAGAGGACGGATTGGTAGCGCGCGACGTCGATGACGCCGACCGCAGGGTGGCGCACGTGTCTCTAACGCGCGCCGGGCGTGAGCTCGTTAAGAGAAACCGCAGCCGCAAGGACCTGTATCTCGCGGCCCGGTTGCGCCAGCTCGATGCGTCTCAGGTAGAGACCCTTCGGGCGGCGGTAGAAGTAATCGAACAGCTCTTGGAAGAAGATGACCAATGACCGCACTTGCAATCGCTACACGGCGCACCTTCCGGGCGCTACGCATACGCAACTACAGGCTCTATTTCTTAGGCCAGATCGTGTCCTTCAGTGGTACCTGGATGCAAACGGTCGCGCAGATGTGGCTGGTGCTGCGCTTGACCGGCAGCGGCACGGCGCTGGGGATCACCACCGCTCTTCAGTTCACGCCGATGTTGCTGGCCGGTGCATGGGGCGGCGTGCTCGCGGACCGTGTCGATAAGAGACGTTTGCTGATGTGCACGCAATCCATTCAGGCGCTGCTGGCTGTGGTTCTGGGAGCATTGGTGATCACGGGACGCGCCGAGCTCTGGATGGTCTATGCGCTGGCATTCGCGCTGGGATGCGTGATCGTGGCAGACAACCCCACACGGCAGAGCTTTGCAATCGAGATGGTTGGGCCGGACGACCTCACTAACGCGGTTGGGTTGAACAGCACCATATTCACTGCCGCCCGAGTCATCGGCCCGGCTCTGGGAGGAGTCGTGATAGCGACCTTCGGCATCGCCCTCTGCTTCTTGCTCAACGCCATTTCGTATCTGGCGGTTATCGGCGCGCTTGCGGCAATGAACCCGGATGAGCTCCATCGAAGCGAACCCATCGAACGCGCCAAGGGCCAACTTCGAGAGGGACTGCGCTACGCGTGGCAGACGCGCGCGTTGCGTCTCCCGCTCCTCATGATGGTGGTCATCGGAACGCTTGCCTTCAACTTCAGGGTGCTTCTTCCCCTCATGGCCGAGTCGGTGTTCTCGGGCGGCGCGGGAACCTACGGGATCCTGTCGGCGATGCTGGGGGCCGGCACGTTGCTGGGCTCGCTCGGCATTGCCGGCCGGGCTCGGCCGACGCTAAAGGTGCTGCTCGGCTCCGCGCTCGCGTACGGCGTATTGATAGTCCTGGGCGGCCTCGCCCCCACCCTTGTTGTCGCGCTCGTGGTCTTCGTTCCCATGGGGGCGGCGGGCCTCGCTTTCGCATCGACCGCCAACGCCATGCTGCAGCTCAATGCCGACTCCGCCATGCGCGGCCGGGTCATGGCGCTCTATGCGGTGGTGTTTCTCGGCTCGACGCCGATTGGGGGCCCGATCATCGGCTGGGTCGCCGAGCACCTGGGGGTACGGGCCGCCTTCCACCTCGGCGGGGTCGCCACGATCATCGCCTCTCTCGCCGCCATCTACTGGGCCAGAAAGGTCTCAACTCGTTCTCTGCCGGAAAACGTTCGAAAAACGAACGCTGATCCGCTCAGATCGGGGGTTGGCGGTGGGTTAGGGGCGGCAGACGGCCGGTAGGGCTCCGGGCTTGGGGATCGGGATGGGCAGAATCTGGACGATCTTCTTCGTCCGAAAGTCGTCGCGGCCGACGATCACCGCCACGTCTATGTCCGAGGCCGTCTTGCCCTTTCTGACCTCGGCCCCCGGGACGGCGGCCGAGACGAGCTCGGCCATGCGTTCGGCCTCGGGCTCGTCTCGGTTATAGACGATCACGGTTCGCTTGTAGTCGAAGCGCTCGGCGTTGGCGACGTCGCTCACGATCACCGACCCGTTCGCCGTCTTCGTGGCGTTCACGAGCTTCTCCTTTGCGGCCAGCGCAATCCCCTCCTCGTAAGTTCCGTTGTAAACGCCGACCCGAATCGAGGACGGGTCGATGCTGGGAACCTCGTCAGCATCGGCCGGCGACTCGTCGCGCGCGATGGCATCGAACATGACTCGCATCGCCTTCATGTCGGGCAGCACGACCGACGCGTCTCCCACGAAGCCGGGCCCAAAGTTGGGGGCCGTGTAGGCCTCGTAGTCGTTGGGATTGAACGACCTGAGGCGCTGGCCCAAGCGGTAGAGGTCCAAAAGCCCGGTGCCCTGATCCATCCTCAGGTTGCCTCTGAGGACTCCCAAGAGAGAGCGTGCGCGATCCAGGTGCAAGAGCGTGTCCACGGACGTGACCTTGTCGATGGCCGCGGCCATGAACTTCTGCTGGTTCTGGATGCGATCGAGATCGCCACCGGCCAAGTTCTTGCGGGACCGCACGAAGCGCACGGCTCGCTCGCCGCTGAAGTGGACCAGGCCCGGTTCCTTGACCTCGATGCCCGTGGCCGGGTCGAACTCGATGGGCTCAGGGATGCAGACGTCGACGCCGTCGATGGCGTCCACCAGGTCCTTGAAGCCCGCGATGTTGATCTGCACGTAGCGGTCGACCGGTAAACCGGTCAAGGATTTGACCGTCTCGACCAGCGTGGGCTTTCCCCGTTCGAGCGCGGAATTGATCTTGTTCTTGCCTGCGGCGCCCGGGATCGGCACCCACAGATCGCGCGGAAACTGCACCATCATGATGTGGCCCGTCTCCGGATCGATCCGGGCCAGGATCAAGGTATCGGCGCGTTCGCCGGTGATGGCGCCGGAGGCATCCTCATCGTCGGCCCCCAGCTCTTGCTGCTCTTTCTCGGTCAGGCCCGCACGAGAGTCGGAGCCGACGATGAGCACCGTCTCCGGTTCACCCGCCTGCTTGAGCTCGGTGCCGACCCCGCGGATCACCTCTTGCACATCGTTCTGGGTCGAAAAGTAGAGGTAGACGCCATAGCCGGCCCCCGCCGCCAGAATCAAGAAGATTCCCAGCGGGATCAGCACCCATTTGCGGCGCAGGAAGGCGAGGCGCTTGCGCTCGCGCACCCGCACGCCTCTCACCATGCCCGAGTAACGGTCGGGGCTGGCTCTTTTACGCCGGAAGGGATTCGCCATAAAGGCGATTATGCGACTCGCGAGCCGGAAGTAGTTAAGTGCGGCCCGGAACGCCCGGCTCGGTCATGGGGGCCGCGTCGAGCACGGCGTCGAGCTGCTCCTCGTCCATGATCTCGTGCTCGAGGGCGACCTCGCGGATGGTCTTGCGCTCCGCGTGCGCCTGCTTTGCGAGCGCGGCCGTCTTGTCATAGCCGATGTAGTCGGTGAGGGCCGTGCACAGCATGAGCGATTGCTCAAGCAGCTCCTTGCAGCGCTCTTCATCCGCCTCGATGCCGGCGATGCAGCGTTCGGTGAAGGCAGTGACCCCGTTTGCGAGGAGGTTCATGGCGAACATCAGATTGAAGCCGAACACGGGCCAGAAGACGTTGAGATCGAGCTGGCCCCCATGCGCGGCCAACGAGCACACCTCGTCGCAACCGATGACCTGAAAGCAAACCATGTTCATCATCTCGGCCATCGAGGGATTGACCTTTCCGGGCATGATCGACGAGCCGGGCTGCACCGGGGGCAAGATGAGCTCGCCTATCCCCGTTCGGGGGCCCGAAGCCAGCAAGCGAACATCCGATGCGATGCGGGAGATCTCGATCGCCGCGTTGCGAACCGCGCTGGAGACGTGAGCCATGTCGGCTCCCGATTGCGTAAGCCGGAAGAAGTTCTCGCCGCGCCGGAGGTCGAAGCCGGTGATGGACCCGAGGTGAGCGATCACGCCATCGACGTAAGCGGGCTCGGCATTGATCCCGGTCCCCGCGGCGGTGCCGCCGAGATTGAGCTCACTGAGGGACTCCGCGGCGGCCTCGATCCGCTCGATGGCTCGGTCGATCGCCGCCGCCCAGCCCGAGAGCTCCTGCCCGAGGCGAATCGGAACGGCGTCCTGCAAATGAGTCCGGGACGACTTGACCACGCCGTCGAAGGCGCGCGCCTTACCGTCGAGGGCCGTACTCAAACTCTGGAGGGCTTCGATCAAGCCGGGGAGCGCGCGTTGGGCTCCGAGACGCACCGCGGCCGGATTGGTGTCGTTCGATGACTGCGCCATGTTGACGTGATCGTTGGGGTTGACCTTGCGCCCGGCGCCGCGTTCTCCACCGAGCAGCTCAGAGGCCCGGTTGGCGAGCACCTCATTCACGTTCATGTTGTGCGAGGTTCCGGCCCCCGCCTGCCATGGATCGATGACGAAGTGCGAATCCAGCTTTCCGGAGAGGGCCTCGTCGGCCGCAGCAACAATGGCGTCGCCGATGGTCTTGTCGAGGCGTCCGGTATCCATGTTGGCGAGGGCGGCCGCCTTCTTGATCACGATCATCCCCCACACATAGTCCCGCTGCGGGGGGAGGCCCGAGATGGCGAAGTTGTCGAGGGCCCTTTGTGTCTGCGCTCCCCAGAGCGCGTCGGAAGGAACCCGCACCTCGCCTAGGGAATCTTTCTCGGTACGGTAATCGCTCACTAGAGGTTGGTGGCGTCTTCGTTGCAGAAGACCCGCAACTGGCAAGACGCGTGAGTGGCGAGTTGTGACAGCGCGATCCCGGTGAGCGCCAGGCCTAAAGCGAGAGCGGTCGCCCACCACCGGAAGGGGACCTTCGGGCGTCGGGCGGCCACGCTCGAAGGCTCGGCATCGGGGGCGTCGTAGGCGACCTCGGCGAGAAGGAGCCGTGCGTCGTCGAACTGAAACCGGCGCACGTAGACGGTAACGGGAGCCCACGGATTCATTCCCCCGTAAAGCCATGCCCCGGGAGCGGCCCGATCCTTGACCGCGCGGCTTTCGATGCCCGCCTCGCCGAGGCGGCCGGTCAAGAGGTGAGCGTCGATATCGTTGTCCGCCTTGACCAGCAGCACCCATCTCGAATCCCCGCCGCCCCGAGGGCGATCGGTAACCGGAGGTGGCGGCTCCGTGGAGACGACAGACATATAGACCTTTCTACCCGAAGATCTCACGGGCTATGACGACTCGCTGAATCTGATTGGTGCCCTCGTAGATCTGCGTGATCTTTGCGTCGCGCATCATGCGCTCCACCGGATACTCCCGCATGTAACCGTATCCTCCCAGCGCCTGTACACAGTTGGTAGTCACGTCCATGGCGACATCGGACGCCCAGCACTTTGCGATCGCCGCCCAGTAGGACACCCTGGGATCCCCCTCGTCGACCGCAACGGCAGCCCGATAAACGGCCAATCGCGCCGTCTCGATCTGCATAGCCATATCGGCGAACATGAACTGAAGGCCCTGGAAGCTAGATACGGCCCGGCCGAACTGCCGGCGCTCCTTGCAGTAGTCGACCGCGACATCGAACGCTCCCTGCGCGATGCCCAAGGCTTGGGCGGCGATGGTTGGCCTCGAGAAGTCAAGTGTCCTCAGCGCTATCTGGAACCCCCGACCGACTTCCCCGATGACGTTTGCAGAAGACACCGCGCAGTCATCGAGGATGACCTCACGCGTCGGTGAGCCCCGGATGCCCATCTTGTCCTCCTTGCGCCCCAGCGAGAATCCCGGCATGTCCTTGGACACGAGGAATGCCGTGATGTTCTTGCCCTTGGATCCGGCGGGGTCGGTCACCGCAAAAAAAGTATAGAGATCGGCTGCTCCCGCACCGGTGATGAAGCGCTTGGAGCCCGTGATCCTCCATCCGTCGCCATCGAGCCGGGCCAGGCTCCGCATGGCGGCGGCGTCCGATCCCGAGCCCGGCTCGGTCAGGCAATAGGACATCCGATGACGTCCCTCGGAGATCCCCGCCGACACCATCCTCTTTTGCTCGTCGTTGCCGGCGATCAGGATCGGAATCGCGCCGAGCTTGTTGACCGCAGGTATCAGCGAGACGCCCGCCGAGGCCCTCGAGATCTCTTCGACCAAGAGACAAAGCTCAACCGCGCCTCCGCCGGCCCCACCGTGCTCTTCGGGATAGGAGACTCCGGCGAAACCGCCGTCGACCAGCACCTCGTCGATGTCCCACGGATACTCATCGGCTCTGTCAATCTCCGCAGCGCGTGGGCGGATCTTGTTCTCCACCAACTGGCGTATCGACTGCCGAAAGGCCTCTTGCTCCTCGGTGAAGGTGAATCCGAGCCCGTCGCCCATAGCCCTAGGATAAGCGGGGCTTCTGATCCAGTTTGGTCGACGCCTTGCAGCCGGACAAATGGCCACGATGAGGGGCTATTCCTCCTCGAGGACCTGCCGGACGGCGTTCAGGAGCTCTTCGGCGGAGAAGGGCTTCTCCAGCAAGGAGTCGTCGACGTCTAGAATCCCGCGGCGCGAGATGACCTCGTCGGTGTAACCGGACATGTAGAGCACGCGGGCGCCGGGGCACACCTTCCGAACGCGCTCGACCAGGGTTCGGCCCGAGACCTCGGGCATGACGACATCGGTCACCAGCAGGTCGGGCGTATCGGAAGCCGAATAATGACCTAGCGCGGTCTCCTGATCGGCTTCGATCGCCTGAAAGCCGTTCGCCGTGAGCATCCTGACCACAAGCTTGCGAACCGCCGGCTCATCCTCGACGACGACAACGCGGCGGCCGGCACCCAGGTGCGAGGGGGAAGTCTCGTTGTGAGGCGCTGCCTTTTGCCCCGCGACCGGAAGGTACACATGAAAGGAAGCTCCCAATCCGTCCGGCGACTCGATCTCGACATGGCCTCCTGCGTCGTCGACCAGCCGGCGGGCTACAGCGAGGCCCAACCCGGTTCCCTCGCCTTCAGGCTTGGTGGTGTAGAGAGCTTCGAATACCTTCTCTCTGTCCTCTGCGCTGATGCCGGCACCCGAATCGGAGACGGTAATCCGCACATGGGAAAGTGAATCGGATCCGTTCGCTCGATCGTTCGCAGTTTCGATGACCAGCCGGCCTCCATGGGGCAGCGCGTCGCGCGCGTTTACGGCGAGGTTCGCAATCACTTTGTTCGACATGGCCGGGGTCCCCGGCGATGGGCAGCAAGTTCCCGCCCGGCCTGATGATGAGATCGATGTCCTCGCCGATGACTCCTCGCAGAAGCCTTTCAAGGCCAACCACGACATCGTCGACATCGATCATGTCGTTTTTCACTCGCTCTCTTCTCGAGAAGACGAGCAGCTGGCGAGCGAGGCCGGCGCTGTTCCGGGCCGATCTCTCGATCTCGGCAACATCCTCGCGCGCGGCTTCATCCAAGCTCGGGTTCGCCGCCAAGAAGCTCGAATAGTTCTGGATCACGCTGAGCGCGTTGTTGAAATCGTGAGTAAGACCTTCGGTAAGCCGGGCCACAGCTTCCATCTTTTGCGCATGACCTAATTGCGTCTCCAGGCTGCGTTGAGCGGTGATATCGATCCCAGTGACCACGAGGTGGGCTGCGCTTTGCGCGTGCGGCAGCGCAATGATGGACCACACAACCCGGCGCACTCCTCCGCCCCTCGTAAGCCACAGGCCTTCGTGCCGGCCTGCGGACTTGCCCGAGCGTACAGCGGCCATCTCTTCGACGGCTGCGGGTATCTCTTCGCCCGGCAACAGGGTGAAAAAGCTCTTTTCCAATCGCGTCGAGGCGCCCATAGCCGGTCAATCTCTCCGCCGTCTCGTTGAATCGGACGATGCAATCGCATGGATCGACCACCACGATCATGCAATTCGCCGCATCCAACAGGACCGAGACGAACTCGCGTTCCTTGCCAGCAGCTCAGCGTTTCGCCGCTGTTCGGTAACGTCAAGCATCAGGCCCTGCGCGTACAAAAGATTCCCAGCCTCGTCGAGCACGAATGTCGCTTCATCTCTAACCCAGATCTCGCGCTCGTCTCGCGTGATAACGCGATACTCGCACCTAAAGGGCGTTCCGGCAGCGCAGGCTTGGTCCCACGCCTGCGTCATTCTTCCAAGATCGTCCTCGTGAACCAGCCTGTCCCACAGCGCAGCATCCTCTAGGAACGCTTCGCTCGAGTAACCGGTCATCGCCTCACTCTGGGGGCTGGGGTAGAAGTTCTCGGCAAGGTAGTTCGCGTTGCACACATAGGTGATCGCCGGAATTCGTTCGAGCAGCGAGCGCGCTCCGGTGGAGCTCTCGAAGCCGGCTAGGTAGGGGCGCTGGCCGGCGTTCACACTCAGGTCTTTTCGAGAACCTCCGGGATATGTCCGTCACGAGACGGCTCGCGAGTCAACGACCTGATCCGGCCCGCTTTCGAGCGCGGCCTCCAGCTTGGACAGGAGCTGTGCTTGGGTGAAGGGTTTCTGGATGAACGCCTCGTCACCATGGATGGCATTGCGTCCCGAGACCACATCGCGGGCGTATCCGGACATGAACAGAATCGTGCAGTCGGGTCGCAGAGAGCGGGTCATTCCGGCGAGCTCTTCGCCCGATACCTCGGGCATGATGACGTCGGTCAACAAGACATCGATAGTTCGTGAGCGGTCGGCGATGATCTCTTTGGCTTCGGTTGGGCCCGCCTGCAAGGGAAGATAGCCGTTGCGAGAGAGTATCCGGACGACGATCTCCCTCAAGCTCGTCTCATCGTCTACCACCATCACGGTACGGTCGGCTGTGGCAACCGGCCCGCTCGGCGTACGCGTCTCTGGCGTGGGGGGCTGCGCAGATGCCGGCAGGCGGAGCTCGAAAGTGGTCCCCCGGCCGGGGCTCGAGTCCACGAAGACATGACCACCTGCGCGCTCTACGACACCGTGCACTATGGCAAGTCCGAGGCCCGTGCCTTTGCCGCGGGGCTTGGTCGTGAAGAATGGCTCGAAGATATGAGCTCTTTGCTCCTCGGTCATGCCGTGACCCGTGTCGCTCACCTTCAGACAGGAAACTCGGCCGTTTCCTTCGCCGGGAACCTCCGTAGCGGACGTGCTTATCGTCAGCCGCCCGCCGTCGGGCATCGCATCGCGCGCGTTGACGGCCAGATTGGCAAGGGCCTGTTCAAGCTGACCGGCATCCGCCAGAACTCCACAAGGTTCGGTGGAAAGCTCGAGGGCCACTTCCACGTTCGAGCCAACCATCTTGTGAAGGAGCTGATCCATTCCTTCGACGACATCGTTGAGATCAAGCCGGTCCTTCTTGACCTCTTCTTTTCGAGAGAACGTCATCAGCTGCCGTATCAGATTGGCGCCCCGGTCGCCGGCTTTGACTATCTCCATCACGTCTTCTCGACGAGGATCGGAGGCGTCGAGATCGTCGGCGAGCAATCGTGCATAGTTCTGCATGACCGAAAGAATGTTGTTGAAGTCGTGCGCTATGCCACCCGCCAGGCGGCCGACCGCTTCCATCTTCTGCGATTCCACGAGCTGCTTCTCGAGCCCTTTGCGCCCGGTGATATCGAGGATCACTCCCTGGCTGACCAGCGGCGTCCCGTTCTCATCGGTCACCATGAACGCCTCGTCCCGAAACCATACGATCCGGTCGTCGCGCGTCAGCATTCGGTACTCGATGCGAAGGGGTTCGGTGCCGGCATTGTGGCGCGCCGTCTCAGCTATGACCCGATCGTAGTCGTCGGGGTGAATGCGAGACAGCCACAGGTCCGGATCGGCCATGATCTCGGCAGGGGTGTAGCCGAGCAGGCGCTCCACTTGAGGACTGATGTAGATGCTGGTGGCTTTGTCGTCGAGCTCGTCTACATAGGTGATCGACGGCACATGCTCGACCATGGTTCGATACTGAGCTTCGGCCTTCGCAAGCTTCTCCGCTGCTTTCTTGGTTGCCGTGATGTCCTGGATCTGGCCCACCATGTAGAGAGGCGCCCCTGCGGGATCGCGCACCGGAGTGACGCTCAGCGTGACCCAAACGACCTCGCCGTTCTTGTGCAGGTAGCGTTTTTCGAACTGGTAGTTGTCGAGTTCTCCGGCCAGGAGTCGCCCCAGGTGGCCGACGCTCGCTTCCACATCACTAGGGTGCGTGACGTCCTTGAAGCTCATAGCCAGCAGCTCCTCTTCCGAGTAGCCGAGCATGGCGCACATCGATCTGTTGACCTTGGCAAAACCGCCGTCGGGGCGCGCAAACGCCATGCCGATGGCGGCGTGCTCGAACGCGCCCTTGAAGCACTGCTCGCTCTCGAGCAAGGCATCTCGGGCTGCTTCGTCTGTATGGCCGCGCACCGGGATCTCTGCGGACATTGGACTCCCTCGAGGCGCCGGCATCTCCGGGCCTAAGGTGTGAATCGGCTCGTGAACCCCGGATCTTCACTCCGGGAGGAGCGTCTATGTGGGCGGCAAGACCTCGAGCAGAAGGGCGTCCCCTTGGCCCCCGCCCCCGCACAAGGAAACCGCTCCGCCGCCGCCGCCGCGGCGCCGGAGCTCGTGTATCAAGCTCACCGCCAGACGGGCGCCGGTCGCGCCGATGGGATGGCCCAAGGCGACCGCGCCACCGTTCACGTTCACGCGCTCTGCGGCGAGGTCGTCCCCGAACAGCATCCTGGTGGCATGAAGCGCGACTGCCGCGAAAGCCTCGTTGACCTCTACGAGATCGAGGTCGGAAACGGACCATCCCGCCTTCTTGAGGGCAGCCTCAACGGCGAGAGCGGGAACCGTGTGCAGATATGGGGGCCGGTCGGCGGACATCCCGTGAGCGACGATCTCGGCTAGGGGCTCGATCTCCAGCTCTTCTGCGCGCTCGGCGCTCATGACCACGACCGCCGCAGCGCCGTTGGATATCTGGGAGGCGTTTCCCGCCGTGATGGTGCCATCTGGTCGGAAGGCGGGCTTTAGAAGGGCCAGGGTCTCGATCGTCACGCCCCGCCTCATCCCCTCGTCCGCTTCGAAGATGGCGCTTTTTCCTTTAGGCAGACGAACCTCGAGAGGCGCTATCTCGGCCTCGAAGCGACCTTCGTCCGCGGCGCTCAAGGCCCTCTGGTGCGAGCGGGCCGCCCACGCGTCCTGCTCGCGGCGGCCGATGCCGAACTCGGCGTTGACATCGTCTGATTGATCGCCCATGTGGCGGTGGTGGAAGGCGTCCCACAGGCCGTCGTGAATCATCGAGTCGACCAGCTCGCCGTTGCCCATCCCATAGCCGGAGCGCGCTCCCGGCAGAAGATAGGGGGCCGCCTCCATTGACTCCATCCCTCCGGCCGCGGCGACCGAGATCTCTCCGGCCCGGATGAGCTGGTCCGCAAGCGCTATCGCGTTCAGCCCCGACAAGCACACTTTGTTAATCGTAAGGGCGGGTGTGGTCAGCGGTATGCCCGCCTTGACGGCCGCCTGGCGGGCGGTGATCTGGCCGGCGCCCGCCTGCAACACCTGGCCCATGATCACGTAATCGACCTGCTCCGAGGCGATGGGCGCGCGCCCGAGAGCCGCCCGGAGCGCGTGAGCTCCAAGGTCGACCGCGGAGATCCCGGAGGTCAGACCGCCGAGCTTGCCCATCGGGGTTCGAGCTCCGGAGACTATGACCGAGCGAGACACCGGCCCCCCTTGGGCGTAGCGCGAGTAGGTCTGCCGGGCGCGATTCTACCGGCGCGCCGAGGGGGCCCGGCTC
>Ga0136632_10000130_pt1 | contig 17939 bp, 17 predicted proteins | sample AntDrymUQ6112106_2_FD_104670 | JGI IMG/M metagenome (GOLD analysis project Ga0136632, IMG submission 104670) | Polar desert sand microbial communities from Dry Valleys, Antarctica - metaG UQ611 (21.06) | ecosystem: Environmental > Terrestrial > Soil > Desert | place: Antarctica: Dry Valley...
CAGAGGAAACCCGGCGCTCCTACCGCGAGATGCTTTTTGCCACGCCCGGAATCGGGGACTTCATCAGCGGCGCGATCTTGTACGACGAGACCATCCGTCAGCGGGCCGAGGACGGAACACCGCTGGTCGAGCTTCTCCAGAAGCAGGGGGTCATCCCGGGCATCAAGGTGGACACGGGAGCCACACCTCTCGCAGGCGCGTCGGACGAGAAGGTGACCGAGGGTCTCGACGGACTCCGGGAGCGTCTCGCCGAATACGTCGAGCTCGGCGCCAGGTTCACGAAGTGGCGCGCCGTGATCACCATCGGCGAGGGCATCCCCAGCCCCTACTGCATAAAGGTGAACGCTCACGCGCTCGGCCGCTATGCGGCCCTGTCGCAGGAGGCGGGCCTGGTACCGATTATCGAGCCCGAAACGATGATGGACGGGGGCCACAGCATTCAGCAGCATCACGACGTGACCGAGCGAACCCTTCAGGCCGTTTTTCAGGAGTTGTACGACCAGCGGGTCGAGCTCGAGGGTGCCCTGCTCAAGATAAACATGGTGCTGTCGGGCACCGAGAACTCACAACAGGCCGGCATCGAAGAGGTCGCCGGCAGGACCCTTCGCTGTCTGCTGCGCACCGTTCCGCCGGCGGTGCCGGGGGTGGTGTTCCTCTCCGGGGGCCAGAGCGACGAGCAGGCGACCGCTCACCTGAACGAGATGAATCGGAGAGGCCCCCTTCCGTGGGAGCTGAGCTTCTCCTACGGGCGCGCACTTCAGGCTCCCGCGCTCAAGGCCTGGAAGGGCGAACGATCGAACTTCGATGCCGGACAACGGGCGCTTCACCATCGGGCGAAGCTCAACGGCGCCGCTCGCTCGGGCAGCTACTCCTCGGACATGGAGAACGCCGCCCCAGCCGCCTGAGCGGGCCAGGGCCTGCCGCCCTCGAAGGCGGACCGGGTGGTATGAGTGCCCAATCCAAATGTGGCACCCATTCGGCGCCGTGCGCTGGCGCGCTGGCGTAGGTTTGGTGGCATGGCTCTAATCGTTCAGAAGTACGGCGGCACCTCGGTTGGCGACGCCGAGCGCATAAAGCGGGTTGCGGAACGGGTGGTGGAGGCCGCCGACTCCGGCCAGCGCATATGCATCGTCGTCTCCGCAATGGGACACACCACCGACGAGCTCATGGAGCTCGCTTCACAGATTACCCCGGAGCCATTTGGTCGCGAGCTCGACATGCTGCTGACGGCGGGCGAGCGCATCTCGATGGCGCTTCTGACCATGGCGATCAACGAGCTCGGACGAAGGGCGATCTCGTTCACCGGGTCGCAGGCGGGCATCGTCACGGACACGACTCACGGCCGGGCGCGTATCGTCGAGGTTAAGGCGCGCCGGGTTCTCGAGGCGCTCGAGGCCGGCAACATCGTGATCGTTGCCGGGTTTCAGGGAGTGTCGACCGATTTTGACATCACGACCCTGGGCCGGGGAGGATCGGACACTACTGCGGTGGCCCTTGCAGCCGCCATCCATGCCGACGCATGTGAGATCTACACTGACGTCGAAGGTGTCTTCACGGCGGACCCACGCATCGTCCCGGAAGCGCGCAAGCTGCACGCCGTCTCCTACGAGGAGATGCTCGAGCTGTCCGCCAGTGGCGCCAAGGTCCTCATGCTTCGGAGCGTCGAGTATGCGCGTAACTACAAAGTCCTGACCCACGTCCGCTCGTCCTTTTCCGACGCTGAGGGCACCTGGATAAGAGAGGAGGATGAACGTATGGAGCGCGCCATCATCTCGGCGGTCGCACATGACACCTCTGAAGCAAAGGTCTCGATTCTCGGGGTGCCCGATAAGCCGGGCATTGCGTCGCACGTTTTCCGGCCCCTCGCCGACGAGGGAGTCAATGTCGATATGATCGTCCAGAATGTCGCCGCCGATGGACGCACCGACATATCGTTCACCCTTCCAAAAGAAGACTTGGGGCGCGCCGAACCCATCCTCGATCAAGTTCGCGAGAGGGTTGACGCCAGGGGTGTCGAAACCGACCCCGACATCGCCAAGGTGTCTCTGGTAGGTGCGGGCATGAAAAGCCACCCTGGCGTCGCCGCCGATATGTTCGACGCTCTTGCAGACGCCGGCATCAACATCGACATCATCTCGACGTCTTCGATACGCGTGTCTTGCGTGGTCCAAGCGGCCGAAGTCACAAGGGCCGTCCAGGTGATTCACGATAAGTTCAACCTTGCCGAGGAGGCGGTGATGCGCGAGGCGCACCCGTCGACGGTCACCGGTCAGCTGCGTGCTCTCAATCCCGAGGGCACGGGGCCCGGTGGTGGACCATGAGACTCGTCCTGGTTGGGGCCACCGGGGCCGTCGGAAGCCGAATTTTCTCGATCCTCGAAGAGCGACGATTCCCGGTCGACGAGCTGGTGCCGGTCGCCTCCCCCAGGTCCGAGGGGCGCCTCCTCCCCTTCCGTGACGGAGAAGTCGAGGTGCGCACCCTGTCCCCAGAGGTTTTCGCGGACGCCGACATCGCGTTGTTCGACGTCCCCGACGAGGTTTCGCTGCAATGGGCGCCGGTTGCAGTCGGCCGGGGCGCGGTCGTGGTCGACAATTCGGCCGCCTTTCGGATGGATGACGAGGTGCCGCTGATCGTTCCCGAAGTGAATCCGTCCACCGTGACAGACCTTCCCAGAGGCATCATTGCAAGCCCCAATTGCACGACGCTTGCAATGGTCGTGCCGATGGCGGCCCTGCATGGCTCTGCGGGGCTGAAGCGCCTCATACTGTCGTCGTACCAGGCGGCTTCCGGTTCGGGCCAGCCTGGAATCGACGAGCTGTGGGATCAAACTCAGCGGGCGGTAAAGGACCCCGAGGTGATCCGCGATGGTCTCGGCCGGCAGATTCTCGAGCCGGGCGGCACCTTCTCTCATCCGCTGGCGATGAACGTCATCCCTCAATGCGGCTCGTTCAAGGAGGGTGGTTACACCAGCGAGGAGCTCAAGCTTTGCAATGAGACTCGCAAGATACTCGGGCTCCCCGGCCTTCAGGTTACGGCGACCTGTGTGAGGGTGCCGGTTGTCGTGGGTCACGGCGTGGCGGTGCATGCCGAGTTCGACAATCCGATCGATGTTGAGGAGGCACGCCGGCTACTGGCTGCTTCTCCGGGGGTGGAGGTGAGCGACGATCCCGAACACGCCCTCTACCCCACACCGCTCGAGGGTGCGGGACGCGACGCGTGTTACGTCGGCCGCATCAGGCAAGATCGTTTCGATGCCAAGGCGCTCGAGCTCTTCTGCGTGGCCGACAACCTTCGCAAGGGGGCAGCGCTCAACACGGTCCAGATCGCCGAGCTGCTTCTGTAGCGTCAAGCTTCCCAACCTTCCTTTTTCGAGGATTCTGCCGCCCTTACCTTCTTACCTCCCTTACCTCTTGTACTCCTATAGAGTCAGAGCTACTTTGTCTGCCCTGGAGGAATTGCGGACCGCTGCTTGGTACGGTGACCGCACCCTTGACTTGTCCTTTCCTCCCGAATGGAATGTCTCAACCCTGAACCCCGAGACTCCTCCCCCGTTGTCCGATTCTCAGATCGTCCGGGCTCTGGCTCATCCTGTCGAACAGCCGCCCTTGAGGATCCTGGCTGCCGAGAAGGTACGGCCTCTGATTATCGTCGACGACCTCACGCGCCCGACTCCGTGCGCCAGGGTCATGCCCTTCTTGCTCGAAGAGTTCTTGCAGGCCGGCATCGGTGCCTCGGACGTTTCGGTCTTGATGGCGACCGGTACTCATGGAGCTCCTCGAGCGGACGCCATGGCGAAAAAGATTGGCCCGGAAGCAGCGGCTCAGTGCCGCCTGATTGTGCACGACGACACTCGCGATGTGGTCAAGGTCGGTCGTACGAGCTTCGGGACGTCTGTGTATGTGAATCGCGAGGTGCCGGCAAGCGATCTCATCGTTGGCATAGGGGGCATATATCCCCAGCACTCAACCGGGTTTGGAGGCGGCTCCAAGCTTGCGCTCGGTGTCCTGGGGCGGCGCTCCATTACGAGGCTGCACTTCGGGCACAGCAGCTCGAAGGGTTCTTATGACGTAGACAACGACTTCAGAAGAGAGTTGGACGAGATCGCACGGATCATTGGCCTGCGGTCCCTGGTTTCACTGCATGTTGACGCCGGTCGACGTCCCGTTCGTATCGCGAGTGGCGACTGGGAGCGCTACTACCGCGGTGAAGTGGCCTTCGCCAAGCAAGCGTACAACGCACCTTTGCCGGATGGCGCAGATGTCGTGATCTCCAACGCGTATCCGATCGACGTGTCCCTGACCTTCATGCGGAGCAAAGGTGTAATACCGCTGGTTCACGCTCCGCTTCACGCTTCGAAGATCTTGATCTCCGCCTGCAGCGAGGGTGTGGGCCACCATGGCCTCTTCCCGTTCATAAGCACGTCGAAGTTCGATCGCCCAAGGCGTCTGGCGCGCTATGCCTTGGCTCGACCCGAGAGAATTCCCCAGATGGTTGCCGGCCGCCTCAAGCGCAAGCTGGTGAGCTATTCCGGGAAGGGAACCCAGCCGGCCGGGCAGGCAGCTACCTTCCATGAGCAGCGGAAATCATCTTCTCCTATCTGGCTGTACGTTCCGGAGCAAGTGTCTTTGCCTGAACGGATTCCAGGGATGCAGCAAGTGCATTCATGGCGGGAAATTCTCGATCGGGTGGCTGAGCAACATGCCGGGCGAGGCACCCTCGAGGTCGTGGTTTATCCCTGCTCTCCCCTGCAAGTACTCGACACCCACACGATGGAGAATGCTTCCCTGTCGTCGCCTGAGCTTCAGGGTGCCGACTAGCTATAAACGATATAGGCGGGTTGCAACTAAACAGGGATCTGCTCTCACGGATCGGATGTCGCCTTGACTTCAGCGTCGGCGAAGACAAAGGTCGTCTTGAGATCGTCGCAATGCTCGAGTATGAAGTCCAGGTCATCCGTTTGATCAGTGAGCTGCAGATAACGCGAGCTCCTACCACCCAGGAGCGCGTCCACGGGCAGCCCTGACCACCGTTTGATGACATCGCCGGTCGTACCAAGAGGCAGGTAACCTTCAGCCACGAGAAGCTCCGCCATCCACGCACAACACATTTGGTCCTCTTCCCGGAATTCCCCCCTGGTACTGGCCCCCATCAACACTACGGTCGGGTGATGGTTGCAGATGTGTCGCACCTGAGCCGAGAAGTTTCGCAGGCAGGCCACATACACTTTGTCGGCCGACCTCGCTTCGTGAAGCAGCCTCGTGCCCGAAGTCGACAGCAAGATCACCGGACGAGAGGTGTCGGGAAACGCTGCGAGTCGCACAGGGCTGTTATTCATGTCGAACCCGAACGGCATATAACCGCCAAGCTCTCCCACCAGCAAAGGACGATCTAGCCTGGCGGCAAGTGGAACCGCCGCTTCGAGAGAAGGCACCGGAAAGCACCGCCGGCCCGTCTCGACCGCCGTGACCGCCGTCGTAGTGGAGCGAATAACGTCCACAGCGACAATGGTGTGGCCACAGGCGTACTCGGCGTCTAGCTTGTCGTGAAAACAGTCGATGACAACGGTCTTCTTCACCTGTCTACCGTGCAGATTGGATCGTTTGAGGAGTACCCTTCGGCTGGGGCCGCAGGTTGGCTTTGCCGAATGCATCGGAATGAAGGCCACGCCTGTAGATCTCAACCCGAAGAAGCTCCTCGAGGCGCACGTTTGACAAGCGCACCATAGGCCCAAAGTGATTCATGAAGGCGAACTGGCTGGCCTTATTGGGGGCTTCGAAGGTCACCTTCTCCAAGCCGAAGGCTTCGACGAACCGATCCGCCAGGGCAGGATTCATGTGCCCCTCGACATCAAACAGACCGACCCGCTCTGCGTCCTCTCGTGCTTCGACGACGATTTGAAGAGCACCTGCATCGAGCCATCGGTGTCCCTCGCCGATTAGTTCATCGACGATGTGATCGCTGAACGCCCCCCCATGCTTCTTGCCTAGCTCATATTGAACCTCTAACCCCCGTGCGACAGCCATTGCAACGATTTCGCTTGCGTCGATTTCCAAGTCGGTGAACCCCTCTCCGCACTCGATTCGACTGATGCCGAGTTCTGCGCATAGATCGAGGTATGCGGGGAGATGTCCTTGCGCGGCTGCAATCTCAAAAGGCCCTCCTCCCGTCAGGGTTGGTACGTTGTGCCGCGCTGCAGCTGCTAGTTTCTCGCGCGTTGCGGACTCGTTGGCTATCAACCAGCATGCCATGGACAGCTTCAGGTCGGCCATTAGGTGTCCGCTTTGTTCGAGGTGGCTTCCCACGGTGAGCGGGTCGTAGCCTGGGTCAAAAGGACTGGTCAATCGACCGATGCTCTGTACGCCTATTTGATCGAGAAAATCGCCTGTACGCATTTGCCCTTCAGGGAGTCCAGAGGTAAGTGGTAGTACCATACCGAGCATACTGCTCGTGAGGCTTTATCGTGCGTAGACGGCCCTCGGCTGAGTGCTAAATCCACAATGCCCTATCGTGGATGCCAATGGAGAACAAGGGAAGCGAGGGACAGATGAACTCTAACGGGGTTCCCGCCCTTGTGCTGAGTCTCGGGCGCAGCCCGATCCAACACGGACCCTTGAGCGTAGTTCGGAGTCTCGGGCGAATCGGAGTTCCGATGTATACGATATGCGATAGCGATTCTCCGGTTATGAAGTCCCGGTTTCTCGAGAAGGCTTTCGCCTGGAGCGCCGACGACGGTTCCATGGAAGACACGCTTGAATTTCTATTGGACGTGGGGCGTCAGATCGGACGCCGCGCCGTCCTCATTACCACCGATGACCTCGGCACAATCTTGCTCGATGAGAACGCCAACCTCCTGAAGGAACGGTTCCTTTTTCCCGAACAGCCTCAGGGCCTGGCTCGCTCCCTGTCGAACAAGAAGGAGATGTACTACCTGTGTAAGCGCATGGACGTCCCCACACCAGAGGCGGCTTTTCCAACGTCACAGGAGGACGTTGTCAACTACGTTCGTGGGGCCGCGTTTCCCATAGTGATGAAAGGTATCGATGCCTGGAGCCACTACGGCACACTTCGTGAGACGGGGATGGATAGAGTCTTGATTCTCGAGTCCGCAAGTGAGTTGCTCGAGAGCTACAGCAAGCTGGAGGCCGCCGGGAGTCCGGATGTGCTTCTTCAGGAGTATATTCCCGGAGGCCCGGATTCGGTGTGGATGTTCAACGGCTATTTCGACGAAGGGTCCGATTGTCTCCTTGGCTACACGGGCCAGAAGATTCGCCAACACCCCCCCTACACGGGTTTCGCCACTTTGGGTTCATGTGTGGACAACGAGGTTGTTGAGAGCGTCACCAAGCGCCTCATGAAGGAGATCGGCTACAGGGGGCCGCTCGACATCGGCTACAGGTTTGATGCCCGGGACAACAAGTACAAGCTGCTCGATGTCAATCCGCGCATGGGAGGCACTTTCCGTCTATTCGTGGGAGAGAACGGGATGGATGTCGCTCGCGCCCTCTACCTCGATCTTACCGGACAGAAGGTTGATGGCTCTCCGAGCCGAGCCGGGCGCCGGTGGGTGGTCGAGAACTACGACCTGTTTTCCTCCATTGCTTACGCGCGGGACGGCAGGCTCGGATTCGCGTCTTGGATTCGCTCTCTGCGGGACGTTCAGGAAGGGGCATGGTTCGCCACCGACGATCTCGCGCCGGCGCGCTCAGTGCTGTTCAGTTCCATGGGGAAGGTGTTCGTCCTGTTGTCAAAGGGGCCACTCCTGCGATGGCTGTCTGCTTCGCAGCGCTGGATCTCCAGCCGCGGTCGAATCTAGGCGGCCATGAATAGCCGGGTGAACCGAGTCCGAGAGAGGTTGTCACAAAATCCGCTGCTGCGGCCCCCCGTGCTTTGGGTTAGGCATTCGAAGCCTGCGGTGGCCCTGAGGTGGAGGAGGAACATGGCGCCAAACGACACTCTTCTCGCGAGCTATCCGAGATCAGGATCCACCTGGCTCCGATTCCTGTTGTTCGAGTGTGTCACGGGACAACCGGCAAACTTCAGCTCGGTCGACACCTACGGTTCATGGAAGGGACCCGGAGTCTTGCCCGGGGGCGGCCGGCTTATCAGCACTCACGAGCGCTACTGCGACATCGATCGCAAAGTCGTCTATTTGGCTCGGGACCCCCGAAGCATCATCATGTCCGAGTACCGGCTGAGGCAGAGGCAGGGAACCGCTGATGGCGATTTCGACGCGTTCGTTCCTTTGTTCGTGAAGGGCAAGGCGGGCCCCTTTGGATCGTGGAACAACCACGTGGATTTTTGGATGTCGAGTCCTCCATCGTACAGAGGCCATCTTCACCTGGTCAGGTACGAGGATCTGCGCGCCAGTCCCGAGGAGTGCTTGGCGGAGATCGTCGTGTTTCTCGGAATGCCGGTTGATGATGCCTTGATCACGAGGGCCGTCGACAACAACACCTTGGACCGAATGCGGAGTAAGGAGGACCAGGCGCCTCCCCAGAAGTTCAAGAGGGCGCGCTCCCGAGAGGTGCGCTTCGTCAATCAGGGCCTCACACAAGGCTGGAAGACGGACCTGACCCCCCATCAGGTCGGCCTCATCGAGCAGCACACTGGCCCCACACTTACTCGACTGGGCTACGAGCTCTGGAGAGAGGCTCCATAGGTGACGAACGGTGCCCCGCCGACGGGCCCTTCCCAAAGCCGAGGGGAACCCCGGTGAAAATATCTTCGCCGTGGCTAAGGTGGTGGCCGGGGCGGCCGATAGCAAAGCGTATTGGTTTTGACGAAAGCTGCACACGCCGGCCAAATCAGGCGAAGTCGATCCCAAGGGATCGTCTGCGATAGCCCATTGATCGGCTTACCCCCTCTGGGGGTCGAGAGGAGTAGTTAGGTGACGTCTGAGGCAGGGGTCCATGTACCCGAGGCAACCGAAATAGCAGTGGTTGACAGCAGCCCGGAGGGCCTGACGCTGGGTTGGGACGAGGCAGCCGAAGCCCTATTCGGATACACGTTCGAAGAAGTGGTCGGAAGGCCCCTGTCTGCCTTCTTTGTGCAGGAGCAGAGCGAGATGGTGATTCTGCTGATGGACAGGGCCAGTCGAAACGAAACCTCCATCGATCATCCCGCTATATGCCTCCGGCGTGATGGGACCGAGATCGAAGTAGCCCTGACCCTTACGCCGACCAAAGATCTAAGCGGGAAGGTAACGGGGTTTTCCACTACCATTCAGCGGCCTTCCTACATCAATCGCCCCGCTGACCTTGAAAACTCCACGGCCACCTTGATGCGGCGAATAGAGGAGCTTGAACAGGCTCGCACCGAGGTTGTCCTCCTGAGCGAGATGGCGGATTTTCTCCAGAGTTGCTCGAAGGCCGAAGAGGCGTACGCCGTCATAACCGAGATGGGTGAGCGCCTTTTTCCGGGGGACAGTGGGGCCCTGTTCGTGTTAGACGATTCGAGGAAGCTGGTTGAGCGGGTTGCTTACTGGGGCGACCTACCGATAGAGGACGTGTTCTCCCCCGAGGGCTGCTGGGCTCTGCGGCGAGGGAAGACCCACACCATGGTTGACAAGAGCTCGGTACTCCTGTGCGAGCATATTGGAGAGCTCACCGGCGAATGCATCTGCATCCCCTTGATCGCCCATGGAAAGAAGTTGGGCGTAATGCAAATACGAAGCGCGGACTCAGGTCTTGAAGGCAAGATCGGGTGGAAAGGCACGTTGGACCACGGTCGTACGCTCGCCGCGAATTTCGCCGAACACATCGCCATAGCCCTGTCCAACATTCAGCTCAGAGAAAGTCTGCGAGCGACATCCATTCGAGATCCCCTAACCGGTCTGTATAACCGTCGTTACCTCGAGGAGACATTAGAGCGCGAGCTACACCGAGCAGCCCGATCCGGCGGCTCTGTCGGAGTCATAATGTGTGATGTCGATGAGTTCAAGGAGCTGAACGATGAATTCGGACACCTGGCCGGCGATGATGTCCTCAGGGAGTTGGGGCGTTTCCTTCAAGCGAGCATACGAGACGAAGACCTTGCGTGCCGCTACGGGGGTGATGAGTTTGCGCTGATCCTGCCCGATGCGTCGTTCGCCATCACCCTCGAACGGTCTCAGCGCCTCTGTGAGGCAGTCAAGGAGATGGATCTCACCGGGGCCCGGCTTGAGACTGGGCCCATCAGCATGTCCTTCGGTACGGCCGCTTTTCCACGCGACGGCTTGGTCCCCGCCAAACTTATCGGGGCGGCGGATTCGGCCCTCTACCGGGCAAAATCTCTGGGGAAGGACCAGGTCGTGGGTTCGAAAGCATTGAATCGGAGCGACGAATCCCGAGCTCGCGAGCGCCCATCAGCGAGCGAGACGGAGCTCGATCTTCGAGTGGCTGTGGTTCAGGATGAGTTGAGACTTCACTTCCAGCCGATAGTCGATCTCGGGGACGCGAGCATTGTCGCAATGGAGGCTTTGGTGCGTTGGGAGCACCCGCGGCGTGGCCTCATAAGCCCGCAGGAGTTCATCCCGTTTGCCGAGATTGATGGAACCGTACGCGAGATAGACAGATGGGTGCTCAGAGAAGCATGCCGCCAAACAGCAGAGTGGAGGGCAACTCGACCCTCGGCGACGGATCTGAAGGTGAGCGTGAACTTAGCGGCTAGCGACCTCGGGGATCTTCGTATCGCCGGCGATGTGAGTGACTCTCTGGAGGAGACCGGCCTGGATCCGCAGGCTCTACTGCTTGAGATCAGTGAGGGTGACCTCATGGGGAACGCAGAAGAGAACTTGGCTCAATTGATCAAGCTCAAGAACCTCGGGGTGGATCTCGCAGTCGACAACTTCGGCACGGGATACTCATCGCTCAATTACCTAAGCCGCTTTCCCATCGACTATCTCAAGATAGATCACACTTCGACCAGAATCTTGACGGCCGAGCAACCGACTCCTCCTGTAGTGGAGGCAATGGTGAAGATGGGCGAAGCCCTTGAAATGAAGATCGTCCCTGTGGGCCTCGAGTTGGCCGAGCAAAGCGTTGCTGCACAGAACATGGGATGTGAGCTGGGCCAAGGCTATTACTTTCACAAACCGCAATCCTCTGAGCAGCTGGCATCGTTGTTAAGCTAACCTGCCCTTTGATCGGAAGTGCTTAAGCTTCCTGACTATGCCCCTCCGTTCGGAAGCTAGCCACCGGCTTTGGCGGGCTCGAAATGAATGAGGACCGGCCCGACTTCGGGGTGGACTGCGCGTAGCTTTCGTTCGATGACCCTGGAAGCTTCATGGATCTGGTCAAGGGGGAGATCCTCGTGACCGGTGACGTGTGCGACTATCGACAGATGCCCATGCACCGAGGCTATGAGGACGTCATGGCAACCGATGACGGCAGGCTGCTCTAACGCCAGATTTCGCAATGTCAAGACGACATCTGCCCTCTCTCTCGTGACATCTCTGCCTGGCTCGGCGGGTTGCAGTGGCTCGATGTGTGTGTCGACGCGGACGCCGGGGCCCAGCTCTTCGAGTATTGCGGTCTCTACGCGGTCGGACATCCGGTGTGCGTCCTGAAGCAGCGTCCCCGGCCCAGCCTTTGCGTGCAAGGTCACATGCAAGCTTGTCGAAAACCCGTCGCGCGATTCGTGTATCAGAACATTGTGGACCTCCTGAATGCCCTCAACCGCGCTGGCTGCTCCCTGAACCCGTTCCATCAGATCGCTGCTTTCACGGCTAGGCTCGACGTGAACGACTACGTCTGAACCGGGCGCTACGCGCGAGATTTCCCTCTCGACGCCTTCTGCGACATCGTGGGCGCGCTCCAACGACGCCGTTCGAGAAGTCGCAACGGTCACGTCCACAAACAGCTCCCTGTCGCTGCCACGGGTCCGCACCCGCCGGGTCTCGGTGACGCCGGGGACTCGTCCGGCTGCTTCTGTGATCATCTCCGCTCGAGCAGCAGGGGCTCGATCCATGAGCACACGTCGACAGAGCGCTTCACGACGCGAAACGATGCTGCAGCTACCCCGGCCGAAACCACGAGGCTTCCCACAGCATCCGCTTCGGTCAAGCCGGCTCTGACAAGACCCAGAGCCAGAAGCGCCACGAGAGCGGTGACGACGTCGCCCGACATGTTGAGGGCGCCCGCCCGCAGCGCCTCGGAGTCCTCCGCGCGCGCTGCTGAGGTAAAGAGTCGTACACGAAAGATGTCGATGACGAGTGAGCCTCCCAACAGAGCGATGGCGTACCACGGCGCGTATGCTTTCGGAGGTGCAGATATGAGCCTTTCGACGGCCTCCCACGCAAGAGCGGCCAAGATGAACGCGAGAAGGATCGTCTGGAGCAAGGCGGCGAGATTCTCGGCCTTCCCATGCCCGTAATGGTGGCTCTCGTCCGCCGGTTTGGCAGCAACGCGCAGGCTCACGAGCAGGAGTATCAGGATCACAACATCGAGTATCGAGTCGAGGGCCTGCGACAAGACCACAAGGCTCGATGTGAGAGCCCAGACCACCAGCTTGCCGACGGCGAGAAGGGCCGAGACAATCAGGGCCCATAGGACCGCTCGTTCGCCTTTACGTGTACTGGAGATCTGCATCGTTATATATACCTGCCGGATAGGCGCCTACGAGCAGTTCCTCATACGGTAGCTTACGGTCGCGGAATTGGCCGCCGGCGCTTGGAGCTAGGGCGCATTCACTCTAGCTCACGGAAACAGGGCTTTTGTTTTCCCGCCCAGCCGCCGATAGAGAAGACATGATCCACTCCCCGTTGCTTCATCCACGAGAACGTGCGGCACGGATCGAGGAAGATATGGTGACGCTCGGCCGGCGCGCCGGTCTGTCGCTTCTGCGTGAGAACGCCGCCAGCCTCCGCTACCGGGAGGCGGCCGTCCGAGGCCGTTATCGTGTAAAGCTGATGGAAAAGCACCTGTGGCGAACTGATTAAAGGGTACTTGCCCTTGAGAGTCGAAAGAGTCCCGGTACCAGTGCTCCTGCGCGCAAGTTGCGCCGGCGTCAAGGGCGGCACTGCGCGGCGGGGGCAAGGCGTGAGGAGTCGTGCGTACCCGTAGTGCTCCGCATAGAGGGATGGTCGTGCGTGGGCGGTATCAAGGCGTCATGTCGCCGCAACGATCATTCTCTATCCGTCGAGCCCCACTATTGCACCAGCATCGCGGTGACCATCCCGAACATGCCGTTTTCGCTCTCGGCGTGATTGAGGATGTGGCAGTGCAACGCCCATGTGCCGGGCTCCGTTGCTTTGACCAGAACGTCGATGCGCTGTCCGGGTGCGACGAGAACGGTGTCCTCCCAATGCGGCGTCGGCAGGATGTGGCCGTCCCTGGCGATGACCTTCTGAGGAACGCCATGCCAGGTGCATGGGATGCACCTGCAAGCCCTCGTTCATGTAGCGGATGCGTAACGTATCCTCTTGGTTGACTACGATCGGTGCCGTTGCGGGGAATCCCTTTCCGTTGAGGGTGAAGCCGAGCGGGCCGTTATTCAGGATCATCGTCACGTCACGGTCGACGGGGACATCATGGGCGTCCGGAATGGTGGTGGCGGGCTTGCGGCCGAGCCTGCCGGTGAAGACCTTGCCATTGTCAGTGAGGATCTGCTCCGGGATGCCATAGGTGTTCAAGGCTTCCAGCAGCGCGTCGCAGACGGGGCGCGCAGTCGCCCGAGCCACCACCTTGGCGATGACGCAGAAGCGCGAGTGATCATCGATGCCGGTGACAACCGAGACCCCGCTCCCGTTGCTGAGGAACACGTCTCCCAACACATCTAGCTGCCACAGTTCCACCGAGCGCGACCGCTCCCAACGCTTGTAGTCGTCACGCCGTCGCCGGCGAGCTCTGGGTTGAATGAGGCGAGGGCGCACGAGACAACGATAGATCGCGGAGCGGGAGGGAACGTCCTCGAGCTCCCGCCTGGGCTTGCCCAGGATGGTGCGGGGACCCCAGCCGGGATGGCTCCGGCGCAACTCCACGATGCGGGCCTCGATCTCGGGAGCGATCTGATGGGGACAGCGATCGGGCTTGGAGCTGCGGTCGGCCAGCGCCGCCAGGCCCTCGGTGGCGTAACGCACGAGCCAGCGGTGAAGGGTTCGGCGATCGACCCCGTAGCGGGTGGCGACATCGGTGACCGTGGCACCGCGAGCACCTCTCTGACCGCGTCGTAACGCTGCTCAACCATCGAAAGCTCCACCAGCATGACGACATCCTCCTTGGCTCGGCTGAGCACAAGTGATGACCCAAGGAGGCTCCAAGGTGGTGGAATTGGTGGGACACAGGTGCCGGAGCCACTGTCGCCCAGGAGCCGAAGCCGGGTCGAGCAGTGGGACAGAGGTGCCGGAGCCAGAGTGGGACAGAGGTACCGAACTCTTACATCAGGACGACCTTTGAGGGAGTCGGGAAGGCGGGATTTGAACCCGCGACCTCTGCGTCCCGAACGCAGCGCGCTGCCAAACTGCGCCACTTCCCGTGCCCCCGATACTAACGGGCCCGCCGGGGCCTGTCTTCCCCGGAAACGGCCGGTTCCAGTCTCAGCAGGGTCGCCTCCGGCCGGCAATTGAACCGGATCGGGGTGTAGCTCCCTTGGCCCAGCCCGGGACTGACGTGCAGCCAGCCCTCCCCAACCCGATGGAGCCCGCCGGCGAGCGCGGTGGGGAGACTGCAGTTGGTCACGAGGGCCCCGTAGCCGGGAACCCGCACCTGCCCTGCGTGGGTGTGACCGCCGACGATGAGGTCGAAGCCCGCCAGCAGGTATTCGGAGACGACATCGGGAGCATGTACCAGGCCGATCGCAAGGTCATCTTGGGCCGACCGGCTTATGTGGCCCGTCGTGTGGCGTTTGAGATAGGGATCGTCGACTCCTGCAAGCCGGATCGTCCCTAACTCGGTGTTCAACACCTCGCTTCTGTTGGTCAGTGGGACCCATCCTTGTGACTGCAAACCACGTTCAAGGCGGTCGATGTTTGCGCCCGGTGCTTTCGTTGCAGCGTGTTCGCCGGTGAAGTACTTCTTGAAGGAGCGGACATTGAAGCGCGCCTGAAAGTAGTCGTGTGAGCCGAGGACGTAAAATTTACCGAGCCGAGCTTCAAGAGATGCGAACGCGTCGAGCACCGGCTCGATGCCGCTGTCATTGTCGATGAAGTCCCCGGTTCCGAGTATCAAGTCGGGTACCTCACCGAGTTTTTCGGGCAGACGGGCAATCCACGACTTGAGTCTTCTGTCGCTGCCGGTCAGATGCGGATCCGAAAGGTGCAGGATGGTCACGGCCGGTCCCCGGTGCCCGGTGACCAGCGAGCGATCGGCCAGCTTCAGCCAGTAGGGCTCGGCCAGGCTGTAGGCCGCCAGTCCGGTCCCAGCGGCAAGCGTCGCTGGTAGCAATCTCATTGCGTCGAGGATACTTGCGGAATGCGCATGTCATTGCGGTGGAAGATCGTAGGCGGCTACGGGTTGCTGCTGATGCTGATTGCCGTTCTCGGCTGGGTGACCTTGACGATGTTCGGGTCTCTGCGAAGCGTGCAACGGGATGTGTTCGATGAGGCCATTCCTCAGTTAGAAGCGGTCAACGAGATCATTCGTTCATACACCGCGCAGTCGGCGGCTGTGCGCGGCTTTCTCATTAGCAGCAATGGAGAATTGCTGCAGCAGTATTCGAGTGAGGTTGCAACTGCACGGACCTGGCAGGCCGAAGCAAAACGATTACTGTCGTCACGCCGCGACCGTCGCCTGCTTCAGGATCTAGTGGCCACCGGACGGTCGTTTCAGCGACTGGTCAACGAAGAGGTTATAGCGCGCGCCCGGAAAGGTAAGCGAACACAAGCATTTCGCATCCTCGGCCAAGATGGCGCGCCGTTGATCTCCGAGATAGAGGTGCTGGGCAACCTGCTGCAGACCGCCCAGAGGGACAAGGTTGCTGCAGGCGAGTCGGAGCTGCAGCGGAATTCGAGCGACGCGCTTGTGACGCTGCTCTTGGTAACAATAGGGGCTCTCCTCATTGGAGTCGTACTCGCAGTTCTCCTGCCGGGCAGGCTTGTCGCAAACATATCGAGATTGGTCGAGGCGACGCGCGCTATCGGCCGTGGTGATTTCGACCAGCGAGTGGAAATTCACTCTGGAGACGAGGTCGAAGAGCTCGCCCAGCGCCTGGACGAGATGCAGGGTGGTCTCAAACGGCTTCGCACCCTTGCCTACCAGGAACGCGAGTTGGAGATTGCGGCCTCCATCCAACAGAATTTGCTACAAAGGAGCCTGCCGGACGCGCCGGGGGCAAAGGTCTGGCCGCTCCAACGGCAGGCGAATCTCGTAGGGGGGGACTGGTACGACGTCGGCTTTTCCGGGAAGACGCTTACGGTCGTCATCGGAGACGCCTCGGGCAAGGGGGTCGGGGCTGCGCTGATGGCGACTGTTGCGCTGACCGTGTTGCGGGCAGAGCGAAGCCTCGGAACCGGCCCCCGGAGGGTCATCGAGAAAGCGAATCAAGCGCTCAAAGAGGCAACCGCTCAGGATTCCTTCACGACGCTCGTTTACCTGACGATCGACGTCTACTCGGGGGAGGTGAGATGGATAAACATGGGCCACCCGTCGCCGTTCCTGCTGCAGCGTGGCGGGGATGACGGACAGACCGGCCGCGGCTACTACCTCGAGGGCCCTCGAAATCGGGCCCTCGGATGGTTCGACGATCCGGGTTTCTCCGAAACGGTGGTCCAACTTCGGCCGGGGGACCGGCTGGTTCTGTTCACCGATGGGTTTCTCGAGGCCAAGGCTCCCACTTCCGAGGTCTTCGGGGAGCATCGCCTGGCGCAGGGCCTCTCCCGCCTCGGCCGGGTATGCTCCTCGGAGTTGGGGGAACAGCTGGTGCAGGAAGTGGAGCTGTTCGCGGCCGGTAAGCTCGATGATGATCTGACGATGCTTGTGACCGAGTTCTACGGGTCCGAGGTAACGCCGGACGGCCGCGAAGGGGTGGCGGAAGCCACCGAGGTGTGAATAGGAGACAGAGTGAGTCAGCAGAAGATCGAGATCGACATCGAAGACGCCACCGGCTATCACATCTTGCGAGCGGTGGGAGATTTCGATGTCTACACCGTCGGGACGCTGCGGGATTCGATCGGGACCATGATTGAAGATGGCAAGACGGTCGTCGTCGTAGACCTCGACGAGGTCCCGTTCATGGATTCCTCCGGCTTGGGTGCCCTCATGGGTGGAGTTCGCCGTCTGCGAGAGGCCGGAGGGGACCTTGCGATAGCTTGCACGCGCGAACCGCATCTGAAGCTGTTCGACATCACCGGCTTTGGGGAGGGTGTGTCCATCGCTCCCACAGTCGAGGAAGCCGCAAAGGGCCTCAGAGACGGAGCCGGCAGCCGGTAATCCAATCGGCCCGCTTGGCTTGCTCGTCCCGACCAGGCAGCTAGTGCACCTTTGCGTAAGTCCCGTCGCCCCAGAACAGCCCTGCATCGACGATGGCGGCGTTGCTCGTCGCGCACGTACCCTCCGGGTACGCACGACTCCTCGCGCCTTGCCCTCGCCGCGCAGTGCCGCCCTGGACCCTGGCGTTACTTCCGCGCAGGAGCACTAGTCGCGCAGGATCAGCTCGAGGATGACGCATTCCTCGCGCCACCTCCTGGCCGTCTCCTCTGGGAGACCGGGGATGTTCAGCCTTTTCTCGGCGATCTTCTCGGCTGCCTGATCCCATTCGGGCCCCGGCTCGATCACCTTCACGGCAGCAGGGATCTCCGCGATCCGGGCGTTCTTGCCCTTCCACCTCAGGATCACGTCGCATTCACGCAGCTCGGCCGCCCCGGGAATGGTTTGCTGGCGCTCTCCCGACAGCACGTAGATGCGTCCCTTGTCGTTCACGTACCACACCGGCATCGTGTGCTGCTCGGACCCCGTTTCCCAGCGCATCCAGATGATCGTCGACTTCTTCAGCGCCTCCTGGACCGGGGCGGCGCTCGAGCTCCCCGA
>Ga0136632_10000131_pt1 | contig 17919 bp, 29 predicted proteins | sample AntDrymUQ6112106_2_FD_104670 | JGI IMG/M metagenome (GOLD analysis project Ga0136632, IMG submission 104670) | Polar desert sand microbial communities from Dry Valleys, Antarctica - metaG UQ611 (21.06) | ecosystem: Environmental > Terrestrial > Soil > Desert | place: Antarctica: Dry Valley...
CTGCTCGGCACCCCGGCCCCGGATGCGATCTTCGGCCTCGCTGGCAACGACACGCTCGACGGCATCGAAGGCGACGACTGCCTCGAGGGTGGCGATGGCAACGACACCCTGAGAGGCGGCGCCGACGATGACCTCGAAAAGGGCGGGGCGGGCGATGACAAGGTGCGCGGCCAGGGCGGCAAGGACAGGCTCAAGGGCCAAGACGGCGTCGATCGCCTCAACGGCGGGGAGGGCAAGGATCGCCTCTCCGGCGGCGCGGGCAAGGACAAGCTCAACGGCTCCGCGGCTAAGGACAGGCTCAAGGGCAACGCCGGCGATGACAAGATCAACTCCGTCGACGCGAAGGCCGACGAGGTCAACTGCGGCGGCGGCGAGGACAAGGCGACCGTCGACCCGATCGACAAGGTCTCGCCCAACTGCGAGGTCGTGCGGGTGGTGGAGAAGGAGTAGCCCGCGTTCTCTGTGTCGCTCGCCTCGCGGCGGGGCCAGCGTGCTAACGCGAACGCACGTTCGATACCGTGCCCCTCCGTGGGATGCGACTTCTGCGGGAGCAGGATGGTCCGCTGGCGCTACTCGGCCGGCGGTCGGGATTGGCTCGCCTGCCCGAAGTGTCACGACGCGATCCAGCGCGACGATCGGGAGGAGCTGCTCGATCGGGTCCTCATGCAGCCGGTCCCGCGCACCGTGCCTGAGCGATACGCCCCCCGCTATCGCCAGCACGCGCGCAAGCTCCACGAGGAGTTCTGGCAAACGCGGGAAGGTCCGCCGGCGCCGGCCTGAGCTAGTCCGACTCGAACTGGCTTGAACTCGCCACGTTTGAGGCGCCCCGCGCTGTCTCCTTGCGGCCTTGGGGACATCGGGGAGAGAAATAATCCTGACTGGGGCGGTCATGCCCGGAGCCATCCAAAAACGGGCTTCCCCGGACTATTTCTCCCGGCCAGTGGGAGCGGTACTGCGCTGGAAGCCCTCAAAGAACCGCCGATCACGAGTGCTCCTTTTCGGCGCGCTTCCGCCAGTAGTCGGGATCGAACTCACGCCAGACCGCGTTGTAGGCCGCACCCGCTGAGCCGTAGCCGAGCTCGTCGGCGATGTCCTGCCATTTCGTTCCTTGGAGGCGCAGGCGCGTCGCCTCCCGGGCCTTGGCTACCCGCGCCTTGTGTCGCTCCGAGACCACTGGCCTAGCGCCACTTCGCCATGTTGTATTTGCGATGCCCGCCCTTGTAGCTCACGCCCTGGTCGCTCGTAGCGACGTTCTCGACCACCTCGTCGGGAGCTGCGGTCAGCCGGCAGCTCACCAGGACTTGCCTGCCTTCGGGTAGATCGAGCGGCAAGTCGAAGTCAAACGAGCGAGCATCGGGTGGGTCTTCCCTCGGTGGTGCGAAGTCCAGGGCCAAGGGTCTGCCGCCACCGGGGACGCTCGTGATCGTGCAGCGAACGGGGAGCGTTGCCTTGCTCTGCAGGGCGGGGGGAACTTCCCAACGGGAATGCTCGCTTCGCCGCGTCAGCCGCTCGCCGTCCTCGGTCACGACTTCGATCTCGACCTCGAGGGGAATGTCTTTCGCTTGCTGGGCCATTTCGTTCCTTTCGTTCTGAGGGTTCACGCGAGGGTTCTTTCGGCGCTCTGGTCGAGCCAGCGGCGGAGCTCTGCCACCGCGATCAGCACTCGCCGGCCGCGGCGGACCACGTTGAGGTCGGGCAGGACGTGCTCCTCGAGGAAGTCGACCGAGACGCCGAGAGCGCTGGCCGCTTCGCCTTTCGAGAGCGTCAGCCGCGGGGCGGGCGGTTCATAGGCAGGTGGAGGAGCAAACGAAGCGAGGCGCTGGTCGAGACCGGCGACCGCCTCGGTTGAAGCGCGGCGGATCGCCTCGAGCACGCTGGCCTCCGCGCGTGGGCGAACCTGGCGCCCGCAGCGGTGGCAGTAGACGACACGGGTTTCATCCTCGAGTTGGAGGTGGGGCGCCTCGCAGGTGCAGCTCTTTGCCCGTTGAGGGGTCATCTCGTCTCCGCGGGCGCGTGCGCGAGCGCCGCGCATAGCCGGGCCTCGAAGGCTTCCCGCCACTCGCGGATCGCCACCACCGCAGCGCCTTCGCTGCGGGTTGCCTCGACCGCTTGCATCAGCTCGGCCCACGCGGTCGCGACGTCTGGCCGGTATTCCTCGGGAATCCGCTCTGCGAGCGTTCGGATCCGCGCGGCGGCAACGGCGAGCTCGGCGTTGCGGCTCATGCTTCTTCCTCCGCCTCGATGACGCACGGCACGCCATACGTCCGCCGCTCTTTCTGGCGCAACCCCCCCACGGGTTCTGTTTCCCCTACCTGCCTTTGCCCGCGCCCATTCCCTTGCCCTTGCCCTTGCCCTTGCCCTGGAACCCCGGAGGAACCCCCGGAGGGGTTCTCAGGAATGGCTTGTTTATGCGAAAGCTGTTCGAGTGACTCCCGGAGGCCCTTCCAACCCTCCGCCGCGTACTTTTCGAGGAACCTCCGCCGCAGCGGATGCTCGGGTGCCACCTTCGCGACGTCCGAGACGATCGACTTCGCCATGTTCTCGCCCCTCGTCCGCAGGTGCTTGACCCGCGTGCGGACGAATACGACTCCGGCCTCGTAGAACACGAACCCAGCACGCTCGAGCTCCGCGAAGGCTGCGGCCTCCTCCTCGCGCGTCAGCCCGATCTCAAACGCCGCGGTGCCGGCGGGCAGCTTGTAGAGGCCGGACATGCCGCAGCGCGAGTTCGTAAAGCTCCAGATGTAGAGCGTCTTCGCGCGTTGCGGGAGCGCTGCAAACTCGGGGTCCGACCAGATCCCGTTGTCGATGTCCTCGCGTCGGCTCACAAGCGCCTGCCCTAGTTCTGGGCGGGGTCAGCGAGCGGGGCCGCCATCGCCGCTTTGATCGCCCGGCCCTCACCGATCTCGAAGAACTGGACGTGTCCACCGAGAACGCGATAGGCGCAGAGCTCGGTCTCGTCGTCGCGCAGGAAGAACGACATCCCGCCTGTGTGAGCGATCGTTCGTCCCTCTCGCGTGAGCTCGAAGGTGACGTCTCCCATGCCCTCGTACCAGTCATCTCCGAGGCGGTCGCAAAGGGCCGCGCGGAGCGTCTCAGCGGCGGTCATGCGAACTCGTCCTCATAGGGCGGCTCGTCCGGCCATAGATCGGTTTGAGGAACCTCTAGAGCTGCGGCGATGCGCGCACGTGTCGGTCCGGAGGCGATGTACCCCCGCTCGGAGAGACAGACGATGTGCCGGGAGACCCCCGCTCGATCAGCGAGAGCTCGCTGAGTGAGTCGGAGCTCGCGACGGGCCAGCTCGATCTCGCCGGGCGGACTGATTGACTTTGCTTGCTGCATATGTGTCCATCGTGGACCACAAGCCCCGATTCTCTAGGGACCGAAACCGGCCCAGTTCGGTCCGTGGAGCAAGGTCCCGAACTAGCGGCTCGCATCGTTCGAGGCGTTCACGAAGGCCGGCCCGGCTGGCCCGTGACGGATGGCCTGAGCGTTCCGCGACTCACATTCACGGCCGAAGGCCATAAGCCGGCGCTCCATGCGCTGCGTCCAGGGGTAGTAATGGCGCTATCGGGGACCGCCGAACTAGCGGCGGACGTCCTAGAACGCTCTGAGCGAGCGAGGGATCAGCTGCGGCACTTGACGATCGCGGCCTGGCGAGACGTCCTCGGGATGACCTGGGAAGAGATCGCTCAGCGCTTCGGCCTCGACCACGCGACCGACAAGGCGGGCCACCCCATCGAGGGCGTCGAGGGCGGCTACCTGATCAACGACAACCCGAGGGCCACCCGGCGCGGCTACCAGGCCGGGCGGCGACTCTGGGCGGGCCTGGGAGCGTGGCCTTGGTGGGCGATGGAGCACGTCGATAACGGTGACGGATTCGCTGGCGAGCTCGTGTCGGAAACCTGGGATATGTGGGAGCAAAGAAGCGGCGCCCCCGAAGGGACGCCGCTCCTACCCCAAGACATCAGGAGTTGATGCCTCTCGGGCGCGTTGGAGCGCCCAAGGTGTTGCCCTCACGCCTTCTCGACGTACCCCTCGCCGATCAGCGTCTTTGCCTCTGCGGCCGACACCGCGACGACAGCCCCGCTTTCGAGGAGCTCGCCGTCGACGGTGATCGCTCGGTGCGAGAGCACGCGGACCTTGACCGAGGCCGCTGCCATCAGGGCGTGACCCCGGTGCTCACCACGAAGCCGGTGGGTTGGGCGAGCTGGATGTCAGCCCTGATCCACGCGAGAACGTGGACGCTCATCGTCCCGAGGCCGACCTCGCTCGAGGCCTTCACGTTGACCGGGAACCCTGCATCGCCGCTGCGAACGCGCTGGACCTCGATCCGCACCCGCGGCCTGATACCGATCAGGAGCTGGCTCCAGTCAGCGGTGTAGATCTCGCTCGCCACGGTTGAGGTTCCGTGGGTGAGGTTCTCCGGGATCTGATTCGTCACGAAGGTCGCGAGGTCCGCGATCAGCGGTGACTTCTGCAGCGGCTGGTTGGTCGTGTCGATGAGGTTCGTCAACGACTTGGCCGTGCGCGCTGAGTAGATCGCCCCGTTCGGCTCCTGGTTGGCGGACTGGATCGCCGAGACCGCGTTGACGAGCGCCGCATAGGTCGGCGCCGCGCCGTTCACCCCGAGCGATTGGATCGTCACGCCGGTCTGGTTGCGAATCCCGGTCGGCTCCTGGCCGGTGCCCGAGCCGCGAAGGGCGGCGCGGTCAACCTCGAGTGAGAGCGAGTTGACCAGTGACCCTTCGATCAGCGCTGCACCCTCGTCGGTGAGGTCATCGAAGAGCTCATAGGAGAGCTTCGTCAACACCGCGAGGGTCTTGGGAGCGAACGTCACCCGCTCGAAGGCGGGATCGCTCTCTCGGCCACCGCAGCGTTCTCTGCCTTCCAGGCGCCCGTCACGTCAGTCGCGAGACGGGGGAAGCTCACCCTGTCCGAACCGAGCGGAACGACCGTAGCGCCGGCCTGCAGCACCTTCGCCTTCTTACGGGTCTTGTCGATCACCTGCGAGCCGAGCAGCTCCGGGGTGAGGAACCCGCCCGCTGAGTCCGTGCCCTCGGAGAGAGCGCGGCGCTCGACGTCGGCACCGTGCCACTCGCCGGTGACCATGCCGCGAATCGCCCTGCCGAGCGAGAAGTCGCTGGCATCGCGGCCCATGGGCGAGCCGAATCGCGAAGCGGCCCAATCGCTCATGCGCTCTTCGGGGCGCAGGCCGACCGCGCGCTCGTCGGCGGGCTCAGCATCTGTCCGAGAAGCTGGAGCGACCGCGGAGCGGGTCAGCCGGGGCCCGAAGCCGTGCTCTTCCTCGAGGCTCTGAATCTTGGTACTGAGGCCGTCAAAGCGGGCCTCGGTGTCCTTGAAGCGCTTGCTCTCGTCCGGGTAGAGGTTCCGACGCCCGCGCTCTGCCTTCTCGGAGATGGCGCGCATCTCGTCAACAAGCTCAGCGCGCTCGATGCGCAGCCTTTCGACCCGCTGCAGGGGGGTTTCGGATTGGGGCATTACTGCCTCCTTTGGGATTGCGGATTGACTTGTCCGCAGCCATCCCGCTGCCCCTGAGACGCGACCCGTCGCCCTTGGCTGCTCTGGCGACTCGCTTCGCGGCTCGATGCTGCAGCCGGTGCCACCTGGCCCCGATCTGGTGGCGCTGGCTCACGGGGCTCACCGCAGCGCCGATCAGGTGGCTAGGTCAAAGAATAAGACGCTTGGCGGCGGTCACGCGCGCGCCAGTCCGCGCGCCAGTCGCGCCAGGTGACCAGCGGTCTTGAGCGGTCTCTAGCGGCAAGCAAGCCGCCTCCGAAAACCGCCCTATGAGCCCCGTTCATGCCGGATTTCGCGTACCTGAGTCGAAGGCGCCTGCCGGAATCGAACCGGCGTAAACGGCTTTGCAGGCCGCTGCGTAACCACTCCGCCAAGGCGCCGCGGGTGCGGGGAGGGTAGCGAGCGCCGGTAGGGTCGCCGGGTGGGCGCGGTCAAGCTGAAACGAGCCGGGCTCCCCTATCGGGAGACGGTGCCGGAAGCTGGTGAGGAAGGCCCACCCGTCCTGCTCGTGCACGGCTTTCCTCAGAGCTCGCTGATGTGGGAGCCGGTGATGGGCGAGCTCGCGGCTTCTGGACGGCGATGCGTGGCTCCGGATCTCTACGGCCTCGGCGACTCCGCCGATGCGGGGCCGGCAACGTTCGAGCGCAATCTCACAGCCCTGACCGACTTCCATCGCGAGCTCGGGCTCGGGCGGGCCGTGGTGGTCGTTCACGACTGGGGCGGGTTCGTCGGCCTCGCCTGGGCGTGCGAGCACCCCGCGGAGGTGGAGGCACTCGTGATCAGCGACACCGGCTTCTTCAGCGACGGGCGCTGGCACGGGATGGCCGAAGCAATCCGCGGCCGTCGGGGAAGTGAGCTCGTTGACGCCCTCGATCGCGACGGCTTCGCCGCGCTCCTGCGATCCTCCGGCGCCGACTTCGACGAGGCCATGATCGACGACTACTGGCGTCCGTTCGAGAACGGACGCGGGCGCCGCTCGGCGCTCGACTTCTACCGTTCGATGGACTTCTCGAAGCTCGCTCGCTACGAGGGCAAGCTAGCCGCGCTCGGTGTGCCGACGCTGCTCCTCTGGGGCGAGCTCGACGGCTTCGCGCCGCTCGCCGGCGCGCGCCGCTTCGAGCGCGAGATCCCCGGCGCCCGGCTCGTCGTGGTCGAGGGAGCTGGACATTTCGTCTACGACGAGCAGCCGGAGCGCTGCGCGCGGGAGGTGCGCGCGTTCCTCGGCGGACTCAGCTAGCCGCCGCGGCGAGCTCGCGATCGCTGTCGGCGGCGACCGGGACGCGCTCCGGCAGGCGCACCGTCGCCCCCCGCCCCGGGCTGACCGTGATGCTCCGCCGGCGAGTCAGCTCGAGGCGCTCGCCGGCGGGCTCGACCCGACGCGCGGCGATGATCGCGCTCAGCACCACCTTCATCTCCATGGTCGCGAAGCTCGCGCCGATGCAGCGCCTGCGCCCGCCGCCGAACGGGATCCACGTGTAGGTGCCGGGCTGCTGCTCGATGAAGCGCTCGGGGCGGAAGGCGTAGGGATCCGGATAGACGTCGGGATCGTGGTGAAGCAGATACGCGTTCGCGATCAGGCAGACGCCGGTCGGATAGCCCCAGCCACCCAGCTCGAGCGGCTCGACGACGAGCCGTGGCTCGGCGTTTGGGAGCACGGGCCGGCGGCGCAGCGTCTCCTGCACCGTCGCCGTCAGGTAGGCGTCCTCGGCGCCGGCGTCGACCTCCTGCTCCAGGCGTGAGCGCACAGCGGGCTCGCGGGCGAGCCGCTCCAGCGCCCAGGCAAGCTCGGACGCCGTCGTTTCGTGGCCGGCGACGAGCATCGTCACCAGCTCGTCGCGAATCTCCTCCGGGCTCATCGGCGAGTCGTCCTCGTGGCGGGCGGCGAGCAGCATCGCAAGCACGTCGTCGCCCTCCTCCCCGTCTGCGCGTCGCTCGGCGATCAGCTCGTAGATGAGCTCGTCGGCGCGCTCGCGCTTGCGCAGGAAAGCGGCCCAGGGACCGACCCCGAAGAACGGCCTCTGAAGCGCCGGCACGACCGAGCCGGGAGTCGCGGCATACTCGAGGATCTCGGTGAGCAGCGTGCGGAGCTCGTCGAGGCGCGGCCCCGCGGCGAGGCCGAAGACCGCGCGCAGGATGATCTCGAGCGTCAGGGCCTGAAGGCGCGGGTGCGACACAAAGGCCCGGTCCTCCGGCCAGCTTGCGACCTCCCGCTCGCTGATCTCCGCCATCAGGTCGGCGAGGCGCTCCATCCGCTCGCCGTGGAAGGCCGGCAGGAGCAGCCGGCGCTGCTCGAGGTGCGGATCCTCGTCGAGCAGGATCAGCGAATGACTCCCGACGACGGGCTCGAGGATCTTCGCCCCCTCGCCCGGATGGAGCACGTCGGGGGGCGCGGCGAAGAGCTCTTTGAGCTGCTCGGGCTCGGAGAGCATCACGAACGGCGGTGTCGCCAGCAGGCGGATCGTGAAGCGCTTGCCGTAGCGCGCTCGGTTGCGTTCGAGAAAGGCCGTCGGGCGGGTCCACCAGGCGATCGTCTGAACCCCAGCGGGTGCGCGCGGCCCAGGTGGAAGCGAAGCTCTCAAGAAAATCTCCTTCTGGACCGACCGTAGGCGCCTCGGCGCGCACCGGTGTGTGAGACCGGCACGGTCGATGACAGCAACGGAGCGCGGAGCGGCTGTCGCGACCGTCAGCGCTCCTCGGCGTCCGGCTCGCCGTGGAAATACTCCACGGCGCTGGAGCGCTCCGCGATCAAGTCATCGTCGCGGTTGCCGGTCCAGATCCCGACCTTGTCGCTGTCCGGGTAGACCGTCGCCGTCGGGTAGGTGACCTCGGAGAACATCAGGACCCGAACGGTCTCCTCGGTTTCGTTGCGGATCCCATGCGCGCCCTCGGCGCCGCGCGGGAAGCAGACCGCATCCCAAGGACCCAGCCGCTCGACACCGTCTGGATGGCGGACCGAAGGGTGCCCTTCGAGCACCACCAGCCACTCCTCCTCGCCGTACTCGTAGTGGTAGGGAGAGATCGCCTGGCCGGGCGGTAGCTCGTAGACGCTCGCGCCGAGGCGCATCGCGTCGAGCGCAGGGCCGAGGCGAAAAACACCCGAGCGAAAGCCCGGCGGGTCGCCGCGGTCGTACTCAAACTCTGGCGCGGCGATGTTGACCCGGCGCATGAGAGGCGACGATGCTACACAGCGCCAACCCCGATGAGTTTGCCTGCCGCCCGCGGTCAGTAAAGGCAGAAGGCAACGATCCCGCGATCCAAGGAGATCTCGCATGGCCAATTACGTCGATGGATTTGTCGTCCCGGTCCCGAAGCGCAATCTCGATGCCTACCGTCGCATGGCACGCAAGGCGGGCAAGGTCTGGCGCGAGCACGGTGCGCTCGAGTTCCGCGAGTGCGTCGCCGACGACGTCCCGAAGGGGGAGATCACTTCGTTCCCCCGCAGCGTCCAGGTCAAGCGCGGAGAAACCGTTGTCTTCTCGTGGATCATGTTCAAGTCACGTGCGCATCGCGACCGCGTCAACGACAAGGTGATGAGCGATCCCCGCCTGGCCGAGATGATGAGCGCGAAGGAGATGCCCTTCGACGCCAAGCGCATGATCTACGGCGGGTTCGAAGTCCTGGTTGAGGTCTGATCCCGCGGACTCCCAGCGCTCGAGCCTCATTCCTCAGTCGAGATCCGCTCGCTGGCGATAGAGTCCCCCGCGATGGAGAGAGCGGAGCAGGACGGAAGCCTGGTCCAGCTCGACAACGTTCGCAAGAGCTTCGGCGACAACCTCGTGCTCGACGAGGTCGACCTCGAGATCGCCCGCGGCTCCGCCGTGGTGGTCGCCGGCCCCTCGGGCTCGGGCAAGTCGACGATGCTGCGCTGCATCAACGGGCTCGAATCGATCGACTCGGGCACGGTGCGCTTCGACGGGCGCAGGGTCGAGACTACGGGACGCGAGATCTACGCGATCCGCGCTGAGATCGGCATGGTCTTCCAGCAGTTCAATCTCTTTCCGCACATGAGCGTCCTCGACAACATCACCCTGGGTCCGCTCGAGGTCGCGGGGATCTCCAAGGAGGAGGGACGGGAGCGGGCGCGGGCGCTGCTCGAGCGGGTCGGCATCCCCGACAAGGCCGACGACCACCCGGCGGATCTCTCCGGAGGTCAGCAGCAACGGGTCGCGATCGCGCGGGCGCTCGCCGTCGAGCCAAAGCTGATGCTCTTCGACGAGCCGACCTCGGCGCTCGACCCGGAGATGATCCGCGAGGTGCTCGACGTGATGCGCGACCTCGCCCACGACGGGATGACGATGATCGTCGTCACCCACGAGATGGGCTTCGCGCGCGAGGTCTGCGACCGGATCGTCTTCATCGACGACGGCCGGATCGTCGAGCAGGGCACGCCGGACGAGTTCTTCAACCACACGACGAGCGACCGCGCGAAGGAGTTCGTCGACAAGATCATCCATCACTAGCAGTCAAGGGGAGAAAACGAGGGAGGACGAATGAGTACGACGACCAAATGGCGGCTGATCGCGATCGCGACGCTGGTGCTGGCGGCGCTGACGTTGATCGCGTGCGGCGATGACGAGGAAGAGGGCAGCGGCGAGGAATCGGCGACCGCGGTCGAGGAGTTCCCCGCCGGCACGACGATGGCGGACCTTCAGGAGGCGGGCACGATCACGATCGGGGTCAAGTTCGACGTGCCGCCGTTCGGGCTCAACAACCCGCAGACGGGCGAGGTCGAGGGCTTCGACGTCGACCTCGGCAACTACATCGCGGATCGTCTCGGGGTCGAGGCCGAGTTCGTCGAGGCGAACTCGGACAACCGGATCCCGCTCCTCGTCGACGGGTCGATCGACCTGATCCTCTCGACGATGACGATCACCGAGGAGCGCGATCTCGAGATCGACTTCTCCGAGCCCTACTACGTCGCCAACGGAGACGTCCTGGTTCCGGAGGGGTCCGAGATCGCCGCGCTCGAGGACCTCAGCGGGCAGACGGTCTGCACCGCACTCGGCTCGACCTACCAGGAGACGATCAAGAAGGAGGTGCCCGACGCGCAGCTGAAGCTCGTCGACCGCTACTCCGAGTGCCTGGAGCTGATTCAGACCGACGCCGTCGCCGCGATCTCGACCGACAACGTGATCCTGACCGGGATGGTGATCCAGGACGACACGCTCGAGCTGCTCGACCTCGACTACACCGAGGAGCCCTACGGGGCTGGGATCCCGGACGGCGACACCGAGTTCAAGGCGTTCGTCGACGACTCGATCGCCGCGTTCATCGACGACGGGACCTGGCAGGAGACCTACGACGAGTGGGTCGGCCAGTACATCCCGGAGGAGCAGCAGCAGGGCCCGCCCGAGATCACCCTCGAGGAGGCGCTGAAGCTGTTCCCCTTCAAGGGCTGACGGCGGTGCAGAGCAGATCCTCGCTGAGATGAGGAAGGCCGAATGAGCGAGCTCTGGGGAGTGCTCAGCGAGCACTTCCCGGAGTTCAGCTCCGGCTTCTTCGTCACCTTCCGGCTGGTCGCGATCTCGTTCGTGATCGCGATGGCGGTCGGCACCCTGATCGCGGCGCTGCGGATCGCGCCGGTGAAGTGGCTGAACGTGGTCGGCGGGGTCTACGTCGAGACCTTCCGCAACATCCCGCTCCTGGTGTTGCTGTTCATTTCGTTCGCGGGGCTGCGGCGGGCCGGGGTGCCGATCTCGCCCTGGGTCGCCGGAACCGCGAGCCTCGGCCTCTACACGGCCGCGTACATCGCCGAGGCGCTGCGCTCGGGCGTCTTCGCGGTCGGCCGTGGCCAGATCGACGCCGCGCTCTCGCTCGGCCTCAGCTACCCGAGGACGCTGCGCCGGATCGTCCTCCCGCAGGCGTTTCGGACCGTGATCCCGGCACTCGGCAGCCTCGTGATCGCGATGGTCAAGAACTCGGCGATCGTCGGCGCCTCGCTGCTGGCAATCCCCGACCTGCTCAAGCAGTCGCGCCAGATCGCGTCGGAGACCTTCCAGACCAACGAGGTCTTCTTCTGGGCGGCCGTCGGCTACATGATCCTGACCGTGAGCGCGACGCTCGCCTTCCGCTTCCTCGAACGCCGCTTCGAGATCACGCGATGACCTACCTCGTCGACCCGGCCAACTGGGAGTGGTTGATCACCGGCAACAGCTTCCGGTTCCTGGTCGAGGGCTTCCTCGTCAACCTCGAGATCGCGGCGATCGGGATCCTCTTCTCGCTGATCTTCGGCCTGCTCTTGGCTTTGATGCGGATCTCGAATCTGCGCCTGCTCAGCATCCCGGCGGGGATCTGGGTCGACGTCTGGCGCAACCTGCCGCTGATCTTCATCATCCTCTACCTGGCGCTGTCGCTGCCGACCTCCTGGCGGCAGGCCTATGGCGACGCGATTCCCGACTTCTTCCCCGAGGCGCTGCAGAACGAGCTGGTGATCGGGGCGCTTGTCGGTCTGGTCCTCTACAACTCCGCCGTCCTCTGCGAGATCATGCGCTCGGGGATCCTCTCGCTCGACCGCGGCCAGCGCGAGGCCGCCGCCTCGCTGGGGCTGACCTACACCCAGCAGATGCGCTTCGTGATCCTCCCGCAGGGCCTTCGGCGGATGCTCCCAGCGACGGTCTCGCAGCTGATCACGCTCAACAAGGACACGACCCTGGTCAGCATCATCGCGATCCAGGAGGTGATCCGCCATGGCAGCAGCCTCACCAGCGCCAACTTCTTCGGCGGCGTGCAGGCGCCGATCCTGCATGTCTTCATCATGATCGGCGTCTTCTTCATCGCCGTCAACTTCGCCCTCTCGCGGCTCTCGCGCCGGCTCGAGATCCGCGAGCGCAAGCGCACCGGCACGAAGCTCCGCCGCGTCGCGGGGCTCGAGGACCAGGTGGCTGCGGAGGCCGACCTGGTGTAGAGCGGCACAGCTGATGGCGGGGAGCGCGGAGCTGCCAGCCCCGACGCGCCCAGACCCGGCGCGTATGGCTATCCGTGGGGCGCGTAGCGCTTGTGGAGCATCAGGTCGTTGCCGTCCGGATCGGTGAAGAAGGCCATGTGGCAGACACCCGTGTCGAGGATCTCGCCGAAGAACTCGACACCCTTCTTTTCCAACTCGGCCTTGCGGGCGGCGACATCGTCGACCCCGAATGCCAAATGGCCGTTCTTCTGGGGTGCGAACGGCATCCCCAGTTTCTCCGGCTCCCAGATACCGAAGCAGGTCTCCTCGACCCAGAACTCGAACCGCGAGTGCTCGTCTTCCTTCAGGCCCAAGGTCTCGACGTAGAACGAGCGCGAGCGCTGGCTGTCCTGACTCGGAACGGCGACAAAATCCAGTCTCTCGATCATGAGGCTGACTGTACCGGGCGGTCGAGGCTAGTCGTAGCTCTGGATCATCCGGATGTTGAGCACGAGCATCACCACGCCCAGCGCTGCGACCACCCCGAACCCCGGCAGGATCTCCCCCCAGGCGAGGTCGTCGAGGATCAGCGACCGCAGCGCCTCCATCAGGTAGGTGACCGGGTTCAACGTGGCGGCGCCCTCCATCGCTCCGTCAGCAGGTCCCGCGGGACGAAGTTCGGCGTCGGGAACAGCAGCGGGAAGAAGATCAACCCGCCTGAGTTCGTCGCCGCCGCGCTGCGTGTCTTGAGCGCGATGAGCTGCATGAACCCGGCGTATCGCCCGGCCGCGGTCAGAACCCGCGTGCGCGGGTGACGGAGGTCTGGAAAAGAGCGGCTGATGTGAGCGAAATCCGCGCCAAGTGGCTTGTTCATGCGGGGTCCAGCGGACGCTGCTACCAGCCCTGCTACCAGTTCCTGGCTCGGCGACGCTGTCGCGCCCGGTAGCGGCCGATTGTGACTACGGCTCCCCGGCGCGTTCCACACACACGAGGCACTCTGGGTCCATCTGGTCGTCGTGTTGACCATCAAGATGCGCGCTGATGTGCCACCAGTTCGGCCCGAATGTTCGCAAGAGCGCCACCAGCTCCGGGTCGCCGTTGTCAACGACTTCCATGGCTCTGTTGCACCAGATTGGAGGCGTCAAACCCCGTCGCCTCCTCACGAGCGACAAACACCTCAAGCCGAAACGTAAAGTCGGCTCCAGTATCGAACGGTGGATCGATGTAGATCAGATTGACCTGACCGGAGTATTCCTTGAGCAAGCTGCTCATCACGAGCTTGTTGTCGCCCCAGATCAGCGAGTTGCGTCTCGTGCCGTCGGTGGACTGAGAACCTCCGAAGAGGGCGCCTCGATCTCGGTCCCGCGTCGCCCGCGACTCGTTGATCGTCTCGACCGTTTGAAACGGCAGATTGAGCCGCTCGATCTGCTCCGGCTTACCCTCCCATTCGAGGCGAACGCTCACTTGGGTTCCCAGGTCGTCACGCTGGCGGAGCCTAGCCAGCCCACCGGAGGCGAACTACCGATCGTCGGAGCTACGGCGCGGCACGATCCGGGTGGATGATCTCGAGCGGGAACTCAGCGGCGATGCGCTCGAAGTCCGCTAGGTTGCCGGTCACGACGGGCGGCTGGTCGGGTTGCGCAAGCGCTGTCGCTGCGATCCACATGTCGTTCACACCGCCGCCTTTCAGGCGATCATGCAACCGCGCGTAGATCTGCGCGAAGCATTCCGTGACCGCGTCTGTTGCGGTGAGCACGACGTACTGCTTAATCCGGTCCTCGAGGACCGTGCGGCGCTTTTCGCCGAGGCCTTCGATAGCGCCCGCACGCAGCTCCCCAACCGTCGCGAATGACAGAGCGAGCAGGTGCCCCTCGATCAGCTCATCAAACTCCTCATACCGCCCCCGACGCCACGTGATCCACGAAAAGACGTCGGTATCCACTAGGAGCGGCTTGTCCGGAACATCGGCCGCTCTCACATTTCAGCCAGCGCCGCGATTAGCCGATCGACTTCTTCCGCGGAGGTCTCGTCGTCGCGTAGCTGTTCAACATCCGTGATCGGTTCGACGCCCTGCTCCCGAGCGAGCTCAGCTACGGGTCGAGGAGCCCAGAAGTCGCCTCCTTCCAAACCGACGCTCAGCTGCTCGGGCTCAACGATGCGGCGCAGCTTGACCGAGCGAGCCTCAAGCGTCTTGGGGTCGTACTCAACCTCGCCGCTCAACTCTGCTTGCCGACGGAGGCCTTCCTGGATCTTGTCGGCGAACTCGGACTCAAAGGTCACCGCGATACGGCGATCGCTGCTCGTTCGCAGTCTCGCCGTATTGCGTTCGAAATCCGCTTCAACGAGAACGCCGACCAGAGAGTCCTGTCGAGCGTCAGGACCTGCGCTGATCGCCTCAAACAGATGATCACGCGACGTGCGATCCAGAATGACCCGTCGATCAGGCGCATGAGCGGCCCCCTCTTCAAGAACCAACGCAGAGAAGCGGCTGCCTACCCCGAGATCGTCCGCCAGACGCACGAACGCCTCGGCCACGTCGAGTTGATCTGTCCGGTCCCCTGCAGCCGTCTGCAGTGCGTTCTCCAGCGCAATCTCACCCAGTGATTGGACGTCGACGTCCAGGCTGTCCGCGTCCAGCCGCTCGTCAGGCAGCTCCAAGACTCCAACCACGGAGCCACGCTCGATCCCAACGAGGCGAAACCGCGTGGTGTCCTCGATCGTCCGACCACGACGACCAGTGCTCTTTACCTGTCTTCCGATGACATGGCCCGCCGCTCGCGCGACGGCGCGCTCGACGCCGAGCAGCATCCGCGCGACGTCACCAGCTGCGACGCGGCCCAGCTCAGCCTCATCCCCCTCCAGCGCGACACGGAGACGTGTACCCATGTTCACAAGGTTAGTTCGGCGACCGGCATGTGAGGGCCTCCCCGACCGGCGCGTGCGATTGATCCGCCACGCGATCCTTGCTACCAGTCTGGGGACCTGCTACTACCCCCTCAGCTACCACTTTGCTACCAGTTGCCCGCCGAAACGGCTCAAACTGGGCTGGGTGGGGTGGGACGGCTAAGCGCTCGTAATCGGCTCCCCACCTACGAAAAGAGCGCCCCCGCCGCGATCTGACGCCATCTGACGGGGACGCTCAACAAAAGCGGCTGATGGGATTCGAACCCACGACCTTCTGCATGGCAAGCAGACGCTCTAGCCAACTGAGCTACAGCCGCGCGAGCGGCCGAGTATAGACCGCTAGGAGTCGAGCTCTGAGAGCAGGTCGCGCAGGTCGAGTGGGGCGCTGAACATGGCGACGCCCGCTCCGTCGGGGCCCCGCGGCCATTCCTCTTGGGGCCGATCACGGTAGAGCTCGACGCCGTTTCGGTCGGGGTCGTCGAGGTAGATCGCCTCGCTGACGCCGTGGTCGCTGGCGCCGCTCAGCGACACCCCGGCATCGAGCACCCGGCGCAGCGCGACCGCTAGCGCCCGGCGCGTCGGGTAGAGGACCGCTGTGTGGAAGAGCCCGGTGCTCCCTGGCGGCGGAGGCGATCCACCACGCGACTGCCACGTGTTGAGGCCGATGTGGTGGTGGTATGCGCCGGCCGAGACGAAGGCCGCGTCCGCACCCCATCGCTGCTGGAGCTCAAACCCCAGGACCCCGCAGTAGAAGTCGAGCGCGCGGTCGATGTCGGAGACCTTGAGGTGGACGTGGCCGATCCGGGCGGCGGGATCGATCGGCTCGCTCATCGGTCGAGTGTCTCATTGACGAGTGCGTCCGCCGCGGCGTTCTGCTCGCGCCTGACGTGACGAATCGACCAGCGCTCGAACTCGCCGAGCGCCGAGCGCACCTCCGCGTGGAGCTCGCGCAGCGCCGCGTCCTTGACCCTGTATTCGCCCTTTACCTGACGGACGATGAGCTCCGAGTCACCGACGAGCTCGACCTCGACCGCGCCCAGTTCGCGGGCGAGCTCGACCCCGAGCAGCAGCGAGCGGTACTCGGCGACGTTGTTCGTCGCTCGACCAATCGCCTGCCCCCTGCTCGCCAGCAGCTCACCGTCAGGGCTCGAGGCTACCGCGGCGATCGCGGCGGGGCCCGGGTTTCCCCGAGCGCCGCCGTCGACGTTGACGACGACCCGCTCAGTCAAGGACGAGCTGTCCATCGGAGGCAGGCGAGGCATTCCACTCACGGTCCTCTGCCGCGAGCTCGCCGAGCTCGCCTCCCTTTGCCACCTCACGCACCTCTCCGTCGCTCACACGCCACTGATACCAGGAGAGCTCCCAGGCGACGGTGACCAGCTCGCCGTCGGCGTCCGAGCGCACCGAGGCACGCGGCTCGCCGAGGCTGCGCATCAGGCCGGCGATCGTGCGCGGCTCAGCGCTCGCGTTGAAGACCTCGAGCGGCGTCGGCGGAGCTGGCGGTGGCTCTGGCGCAACCGCAGGCGGCGGAACTACCGGAGGCTGGCTCACGGTCTCGCTCGACGACGCTTCTGGATCTTCCGCGCGGAGCGTTTGGCTGCGGCGTCCGAGGCGCTCGCGAAGCCTCGCGCCGCGGCGCCGGCGCCCGATCGCATGCCGGCTGACCGTGCCTGCGTGCGCTGCCGGTATCCAGCCTGAGGCCTCCGCGTGCGACTTGCAGAGCGCGCAGACGCCGACCGTTTCGCCCTCAGCGTCGACGTAGTCGTGGAGTCGCTCCCCGCGCAGGATCGTCCGCCCGCAGACCGCGCAGGAGGCGAACTCCTCCGCGGCCGACTCAGGCTCGGACGCCGTGCTCATCGCCGGCAGTCGCCTCGGCGACCACCTTCTGCGCGATGTGTCCAGGGACCTCCTCGTAGCGCAGGAAGTGCATCGTGTACTCGCCTCGCCCGCCGGTGATCGCGCGCAGGTCGGGCGCGTAGTCGAGCACCTCGGCCATCGGCACCTCGGCCTTGATCTCGGTCGCCGAGCCCTTCGGCTCCATCCCGAGCGGGCGCCCGCGACGCGAGTTGAGGTCGCCGATTACGTCGCCGACGGCGTCGTCGGGAACGGAGATCGTCAGCTCCATGATCGGCTCGAGCAGGTAGGGCTCGGCTTCGCTGACCGCCTGCTTGAAAGCCATCGATCCGGCAATCTTGAACGCCATCTCCGACGAGTCGACGTTGTGGTGCTGGCCGTCGACGAGGCGCACTCTGACGTCCTTCATCGGGTAGCCGGCGAGCACCCCGCCCGCCATCGCCTCGACGATCCCCTTCTCGACCGCAGGGATGAACCCGCCCGGGATCACGCCGCCCTTGATCGCGTTGACGAACTCGAACCCCTCCCCGTGCTCGTTCGGCTCGATCTCGATGTGGCAATCGCCGAACTGCCCCCGGCCGCCGGTCTGCTTCTTGTAGCGGCCGTGCGCCTTGGCGGATCCGCGGATCGTCTCCAGGTAGGGCACCCGGGGCGGGTGGAGCTCGATCTCGGCGCCGAAGCGCCGCTTGATCCGCTCGACGATCACCTCGACGTGGATCTGCGAGAGCCCGGCGATGATC
>Ga0136632_10000133_pt1 | contig 17870 bp, 17 predicted proteins | sample AntDrymUQ6112106_2_FD_104670 | JGI IMG/M metagenome (GOLD analysis project Ga0136632, IMG submission 104670) | Polar desert sand microbial communities from Dry Valleys, Antarctica - metaG UQ611 (21.06) | ecosystem: Environmental > Terrestrial > Soil > Desert | place: Antarctica: Dry Valley...
CTTGTCGGTGTCCAATACGAGAGGGAGGACGGAAATGGCAAGCTTGGTCAAGCCGGAATTGCCCCTGAACATCGAGGCGGTGCAGGCCAATGGCTAGCAATGGCCGCGTGATCGTCGGCTGCACCCACGGCGAAGAGGATCCGGACCGAGTGGTCGTCGCCTACCTGACCGCGGGGGCGGCGCTCGACCAAGGGAAGGAGGTCGTCCTATGGCTGACCTCCGAGGGTGTCCGCCTCGGGCTGGAAGGCTACGCGGACCGCATTCGGGTCGGGATGGAGCCCCCGGTCGAGCGCGTGCACAAGCAGTTCATCGAAAAGGGCGGGCGCTTCTACGTTTGCCCGATCTGCTTCAACGAGCGCGAGCTCGACGAAACGCAGCTGGTGGAGAACGCAGAGCTCAAGGGCGCCACGCCGCTAATGGAGTTCGCCGACGACGGCGGGACCCTGACGTTTAGCTACTGAGCTGACTAGGTGGCGAGGGCCGGAATCGAACCGGCGACACCACGATTTTCAGTCGTGTGCTCTACCAACTGAGCTACCTCGCCGCGCGGCGGATGGTAGCGCCGGCGGCGTTCCCTTATGGTCCGCGCCATGAGCGAGTTGATCCACACCTGCTACCGCATCACGGACGTCGAACGCTCGGTCGACTTCTACCAGCGGCTGGGCTTCGAGGAGCTGATGCGGATGCCGATCCGCGAGGAGGCGATCAACGTCTTCATGGGCCTTCCGGACGACGGGGCGCGGCTCGAGTTGACCTACAACCACGATCAGGACGGCCCGTACGAGATCGGCGCGGGCTACGGGCACATCGCGATCACCGTCGACGACATGGACGGCACCCTCGAGCGTCTTGCCGAGCAAGGGATCGAGCCCGAGAAGCCCCCATACACGGTCCGTGAGGGCGGCTCGCGGCTGTGCTTCGTGCGCGATCCCGACGACTACCGCATCGAGTTGATCGAGAAGGGCTCGTGACGCGGTCGATCCAGCTGATCTCGCTTGCGGTCCTCGCCGCCTTCGCGCTCGCGCTGTCGGGCTGCGGCGGCGATGACTCCGACAGCCCGCTCGACAACGCCCTCGGCTACCTGCCCGAGAGCGCCCCGCTCGTGCTCACGTCCAAGACGAATCCCGACGACGCGCAGATCAAGGCGGGGTTCGAGATCATCGGCGACACACCGCTCGGCGCCCCGCTTCAGGAGCAGCTCGAGGGCGTCCTGAGCGGCGACGTGACCTTCGAGGACGACATCGCTCCGATTCTCGGCAACGACGTCGTGATCGGCGCCCAGAACGCCGCGGCGATCGACAACGACGACTACCTCGCCGCATTGCAGGTCAAGGACAAGGACAAGGCCGAGGAGCTCGTCAGGACCGACTCCGAGCGCGACGGGGAGGCGGAGGGCGTCGAGGTCTACCGCGACGACGACACCTACGCGGCAGTGCACGACGACGTGTTGCTGCTGTCCAACTCGAAGCAGAACATCGGCGCCGCGATCAAGCAGCGCGACGCGGACGACCGCTTCCGCGAGGAGAAGCTCGACGACGCCTTGGAGACGCTTCCGGAGGACGCGGTCGCGAGCGCCTACTTCGCGGTCCGCCCCTTCCTCGAGCAGAGCGACGACGACGACGCCGACCAGGCATTGAAGGTCAAATGGGTGGCGGCGCTCGAGTCAGTCGGGCTCAGCGCGTCGATCTCGAACGACAAGGTCGAAGTCGGCCTCAACGTCAAGACCGATCCGAGCGGGCTGACCCAGGCCGACGTGCCGATCGCCTCCGGCGCGCAGTCGCCCGCGGTCCTGCGCCGCGAGGGCGGGAGCCCGTCGATCAGCGTGAGCTTGCGCGACCCGGCGGCGTCGATCCAGTTCGCCCAGACCGCCGGCAAGCAGGCCTCGCCGGGCGGCTACGCCGAGTTCCAGTCGGCGCTCGACCAGATCAAGCGCGGGGCCGACATCGATGTCGAGCGGGACGTCTTCGGGCAGTTCACCGGCGACACCTCGGCCTCGATCGACCTCGACGGCAAGTTCGCCCTCAGGAGCCAGGTCACCGATGCCGCCGGACTGAAGGCGGCGTTCGACAAGTTCGGCCGGACGGTCGCCCGCGCCGGGCGCCCCGGGGCTCGCCAGTTCCGCGCGCCGAAGAAGGGCGACGACCTGTTCACATTCACGACCGACGACGGTGACCGGTTCGCCTTCGGAGTCGTCGACAACCTGTTCGTCGCCGGCAACGACGCCGACAAGGTGGCCGAAGTGGCGGCGCAGCCAACGACACAGGTCAGCGGCGCGAGGGGCGCCTTCGCCGCCAACGCCGACGCCAAGGCGATCGCCGGTGAGCTGGTCGCGCAGGCGCTCGGCGCGAACCTCGGCGGGTTCGGGGGCCAGGCCGCGGCACAGTTCACCGGCCCGCTCGGCGAGCTCAACGGCTCGCTCGAAGGCGATACCAGCGGCGTGCGCGGCAAGTTCTCGCTCGATCTGGAGTAGGGGTGTGCGCGCTTAGCCGCGGATAGCACGGCAAAGTGCACCAACCCCCTCGGCTACGACCAGCTATCCCAGCGTTTCAACGAAGGCAGCGGGTCGATCGGGCGCCCGCCCGCGTACCAGCCGCCGACCCAGATCTCGAAGTGCAGGTGGGCGCCGAACGAGCGGCCGGTGTTGCCGACACTGCCGAGCCGCTCGCCCGTGCGCACGCGCTGGCCCTCGCGGACCGGGATCGAGCCGGTGACGAGGTGCATGAAGACGTAGGTGCGATCCTCGCCCGCGCCCCTGAGCACGACGTAGTGGCCCGCCCCCTCGGCCTGGTAGGCGATGTGCTGGACCGTCCCGCCGCGCGGCGCGACGACCGGTGTGCCCTCCGGCGCCGGGAGGTCCTGGCCCTGGTGCGTCCGTCCCGGCCGCGCCGCGCCGAAGCGCCCGTCCGGCCCGCTGTACGAGAACGGACCGTCGATCGGGAAGCGGTGCGCGCGCACCACGAGGCGGCGCTGCTTGGATACCCGGCGCGTGCGGGTCAGCCCGCGTCCGGCGGGATCGCGCGCGCCGATCTGCACGCGCAGGTCGCGCTGCGGGAAGCTCGCGGCCGGGATCGCCACCCGCTGCCGGCGCCCGCTGCGGCGCTGCCCTAGCGAGATCCGGCGCAGCACGCGCCCGCCGCTCGAGCGCAGCTCCAGGTGCACGCGCACGTGGCGCGAGCGATCCTTGATCCGAAAGCGCACGCGCACCGCGCGCCCGGCGTGGAAGGCACGTCCCGGCTCGACGGAAAACGCGGTCAGGCGCGGCTTGGCACTGCCGCGCGGGCGCTTCTTCTCGACCGGGTCGTCGGCGCCGACGCCGCCGTTCGAGGCCGTCGCCGGCGTCGTCACAGCCATGAGCGCGACGAGGGTCAGCGGGATCAGCGATCGGCGCGCCATCTCAGTCGTCTTCGACCGTAATCGCTGTCTCGCCCCTCGGCGCAAGCCGCCTTGCAGGACGGCGTCAGGCGGCGCGCATGCGCGTCAGCAACTCGAGCGCGCCGTCCTTCGACAGCGGCTCGTTGAGGTTGCCGCACTTCGGCGACTGCACGCACGACGGGCAGCCCGCCCGGCACGGGCACTCACCGATCAGCCGGTAGGCGTCGTCGACGAGGCGCCCGAAGCCCTCAAAGCCGATCCGCGTGATGCCGACTCCGCCCGGGTGGCCGTCATAGATGAAGATCGTGGGACGGCCGGTCTGCTGGTGCGCCGCGGTCGAGAGGCCGCCGATGTCCCAGCGGTCGCACATCGCGATCAGCGGCAGGACGGCGATCTGGCCGTGCTCGGCCGCGTGCAGCGAGCCGCCGAGCGCATCGAGCGGGAAGTCGCCCGCGAGCAGCTCGTCGCCGAAGACGTACCACAGCGCCTGGGTGGTGAAGCGCTGCTCGGGGAGGTCGAGCGCGAGCAGGTCGAGCACCTCGTGGTCGGAGATCCGCTTGCGCTGGAAGGCCGATACCTGCTCGGTCACCGTGACCTCGCCGAACGACAGCTCGACGCCGTGGTCCTCGCGCGAGGCGACGATCTCCTCGATCCAGGTGTCGGTCTCCCTCTTTGGCTGCGTGTACCAGTCGCCCGAGAACTCCTCGACGACGGCGTGGCGCGCGGCGGGGTCGAGCTCGAGCACCTCGTAGCTGCGCCCGAGGTGCATGTAGACAGCGCCCGGGTGCAGCGTCGAGTAGGCGCGGCCGGCCTCGACCGTGCCGAGCAGCTCGCCACTCGCGTCCTCGACGACCGCGAACGAGTCGAGCGAGGAGGAGCGCAGCGCGATCCGGCCCGCCGGAAAGCCCGCCGAGCGCGGCAGGTAGCGCCCGCCGCGCTCGCGCAGTTCGCCGCTGCGCACCAGCCGGTCGGCGTATGCCTGCCAGCGCGGTCCCAGCGCCTCGGCGTCGCCGGCGTCGAGCGGCAGCTCGTAGGCGGCCGCGGCGAGGTGCTGGAGGTGGATCTGCTCTGACTCGTAATCGAGGATCGCGGCCTCGACGGGGCGGTCGAGAAAATCGTCGGGATGACGGCAGAAGAACTGGTCGAGCGCGTCGTCCCCCGCGATGTAGAGCGCGAGCCCGGTGGCGCGCCGGCCGGCGCGGCCCCACATCTGGCGCAGGCTCGCGACGGTGCCCGGGAAGGTCACGCAGATCGCGGCGTCGAGGTCACCGACGTCGATCCCGAGCTCGAGCGCGTCGGTCGCGACGACCGCGAGCAGCTCGCCACCGGATAGCCGGCGCTCGATGTCGCGTCGCTGGGCGGGGGTGTAGCCCGCGCGGTAGGGCGCGATCCGCTCGGCGAGCTCGGGCCGCCCGGCGTCCTCCAGGCGCAGCCTCGTGAACTCGCGGATCAGCTCGACGCCGCGGCGTGACTTCAGGAAGCAGATCGTGCGCACGTCCTGTTGGACGAGCTCGGCCAGCAGCCAGGCGGCCTCCGAGAGCGCCGAGGTGCGCGCGCCGGTGTCCTCGTCCAGCAGTGGGGGGTTCCAGATCGCGACGCGGCGCTCGGCGTGCGGGGCGCCGTCCTCGTCGACGAGCTCGAAGTCGAGTCCCGTCAGGCGCTCGGCGAGCTCGACCGGGTTGGCGATCGTCGCGCTCGTGAGGATGAAGCGCGGCTCGGTGCCGTACGCGGCCGCGAGCCGCCGCAGCCGCCGCAGGACGTTCGCCACGTGCGAGCCGAACACGCCGCGGTAGGTGTGCGCCTCGTCCACGACGACGCAGGCCAGGTTCGCGAGCACGTCGGCCCAGGAGCCGTGGTTGGGCAGGACGCCGACGTTCAGCATGTCGGGGTTCGTGAGGATCACGTTCGAGCGCTTGCGCAGCTGGCGGCGCTGCTCGCGCGGGGTATCGCCGTCGTAGATCGCCTGGCGCAGGAACGGGATGCCGAGCGACTCGAGCGCGCGCGCCTGGTCCTGTGCGAGCGCCTTGGTCGGGTAGAGGTAGAGGGCGCGCGCGCTCGGATCGCGCGCGAGCGTGTCGAGCACGGGCAGGTTGAACGCGAGCGACTTGCCGCTCGCCGTGCCTGTAGTGACGATCACGTGGCCGTCGCGGATGCGCTCGAACGCCTGCGCCTGGTGGGCGTAGAGCGTCGCGATCCCGGCGTCGCCGAGCGCGCGCGCGACCACGGGATGCAGTTCGGCGGGCAGCGGCGACTCACTTGCCGGGCGCGCCCCGTAGCGCGCGCGGCCGACGAGCTGCTCGCCCTCGCCGGTCTCGAGGATCGGCTCCCAGGGCAGCTTCGAGCTGACGGTCGACACCGTTGCCATAGTACGGCCGCCTTGATCGCCACCTACGACCACCAGGACTTTCCGCTCGGGCTCCTGCTCGAGCGCAAGCGGGCCGAGATCACGGTGGTGCTTCCGGGGCGCGAGGTCGCCGACACGGTCGGGCCGATCGTCGAGTCGCTGCTCGGCCTGAGCGGCTTGATCGACCAGGTCCTCGTCGTCGACGCCGCCTCCGACGACGGGACGGCCGAAGCGGCGGGCGCTGTCGGCGCCGAGGTCCGCCAGGAGGCCGAGCTGTTGCCCGAGTTCGGCGCGGTGCTCGGCAAGGGCGACGCGATGTGGCGCGCGCTCGCGGCGGTCCAAGGCGAGCTGATCGTCTACCTCGACGCCGACACGCGCGACTTCTCGCCCCACTTCGCGACGGGGCTGCTGGGCCCGTTGGTGACGAGCCCGGGCACGCAGTTCGTCAAGGGGGCGTATCGGCGCCCCTTCATCAAGGACGGGATCGTGCTCCGCGAGGGCGGCGGCCGCGTCACAGAGCTCACGGCGAGGCCGCTGCTGAGCGCCTTCTATCCCGAGCTCGCCGGCTTCTCGCAGCCGCTTGCGGGCGAGGTCGCGGCGCGCAGGAGCCTGCTCGAGACGATTCCGTTTGCGGGTGGTTACGCGGTCGAGACCGCGATGTTGCTGAACGTGTACGCCGCGGCCGGTCTCGATGCGATGGCGCAGGTCGACCTCGACGAGCGGCTCAATCACCACCAGGGGCTGTTCGAGCTCGGTCCGATGGCCTACGCGGTCCTGCGCGCCGTGATCGAGCGCCTGCGCGACGAGGGCCGGCTGGCCGCGGGACCGGCGCCGCCGTTCCGCGCCGGCGACGGGCGCGAGATCGACGTCGCCTGGGTCGAGCGGCCGCCGTTCGCGTCGGTTCGCAGCCCCGCGGCCTGACATTCTCCGCGGCGCAATGGCAATCCGGTGCGTCTACACCGACCTCGACGGCACGCTGCTCGGACGCGGCGCGTCGCTGTTCCGCGACGCCGAGGGCGGCTTCACGCTGCTCGCGGCGCGGGCACTCGAGGCTTGCCACCGCGCCGAGGTCGAGGTGGTGCTGAAGTCGGGGCGCCGCCAGGCGCAGGTGATGGAGGACGCACGCCTGATCGGGCAGAGCGCGTACATATTCGAGGTCGGCTGCGGGCTCGTGATCGACGGCGAGGAGACGCTGCTGACCGGGGCGCTCCAGCCGCGCGACGGCAAGACGATCCACGCGCTGATCGAGGACACGGGCGCGCCGGGGCTCTTACTCGAGCGCTACGCCGGGCGGCTCGAATACCACGCGCCGTGGCACTTGAACCGCGAGGTCTCGCACCTCATGCGCGGACTGATGGATGTGGACGAGGCGAACGCGCTGCTGGCCGAGAGCGGCAACGACGGGCTGCGACTGGTCGACAACGGCGCGATCTCACCGAAGGAGACGCTGCTCGGCCTCGACGGGCCGCCGCACGCCTACCACCTGATCCCCGCCGTGGCGTCGAAGGCCAACGCGGTCGCGCGCCACATGCAGGCCCGCGGCTACGCGCCCGAGGAGTGCATCGGGGTCGGCGATTCGCGCGAGGACCTCGACGTCGCCGCCGTGGTCGGCCGCTTCTTCCTCGTCGCAAATGCGGCCGAGCGCGATCCGGGCCTGCGCGAGCAGATCGCGGGCTTCGCGAACGTCGAGATCACCGAGGCCTCTATGGGCGAGGGCTTCTACGAGGCCGTCGTGCGCTCGCTGGCCGAAGCGCGCTAAGCGGCGGGCGGCGCTGGGACCAGGTCCGCAGACAAGTAACGATCGCTACAATCGGGTGTATCCCCGGTGCCGGAAATCCCATCGTCGGAGCCAAAGGAGGGTTCTGATGTTCAATGTTTCCGATTCCCACCACTTCCGCAAGACGATCGCGGGCATGGGCATGGTGCTGGCGCCGATCGCCTTGCTGGCCGGGATGGTCATTCATCCGGCCCGCAAGGACGACGTCGGCGCACAGCTCGCCGTCGTCGCGGACAACCTCGACGCCTGGTACCTGGCGCATCTGCTGGTGCTGGTGTCGATCGTGCTCGCCGTACCGGCGATCCTCGGTCTGATGCACATGCTGCGTGAGCGCGAGATCGCCGCTGGCAACGTAGGCGGGGCGCTGGCGCTGGTCGGCCTGATTGCCACCACCGGGGTCGTCGCGATCGACGGCTTTGTCGGTTGGCAGGCCGCCCAGGGCGGCGCCGACTCCGCTGCGATGACGGCTCTGTTCGAGCGCGTCACCGAGTCGAGCGGGGTCGTGATCCCGTTCTTCGTGGTGTCGCTGGCGCTCGGCCTCGTCGTGCTGGCGCTCGGGCTCTACCGGGCGCGGGCGGTGCAGTCGTGGATGGCGGCGTTCGTCGCCGTCGCGGCAGTCTGCCTCGCGATCGCGGGCCCGCTCTACAGCGACGTGCTGAGCATCGTCGGCGCGGCGTTCCTGTTCGTCGGACTCGGCTCGATCGGGCGTCATGTCCTGCGCGAGACCGACGCCGACTGGGAGCACACGCCCGACTACGAGGACTTCCGGCCGCTGGCCGGGATGCGGTAAGCCTCCGCGGCCGCCCAGGCGGTCGCGGCGGTGCAGTCCAGACGGGCGCCCTCTCGGGGGCGCCCGTCGCGTTGCCTGAAGCGTTTTCGTCGTATAGCAACGAGAACGCTTCAGTGAAGCTCGGAACCGAGCTCCCGACCGGCGCGTTCGAGCTCGGCCTCGGTGCCCGCCTGGTGGACGCTGGCGAGGTCGAGGATGCGCTCGCCGAACGGGTCGAGCGCGGCCTCGCCGCAGACGGCGTGGCAGGCGACCCCGGCCTGCCGGCAGCGCGTGGCGACTTCGCCGACGGCCTTTCCGGCGAGCGTCTGCTCGTCGAGCCGGCCCTCGCCGGTGACGACGAAGGCCGCGGCGCGCATTCGCGTGTCGAAGCCGAGCTCGTCGAGCACGAGTGCGGCGCCGCTCTCCAGGCGCGCGCCGCGGTGGGTCCAGAGCCCGCCCGAGAGCCCGCCTCCGCAGCCGGTCATCGGCACGCCGCGCGGGTCGGCCGGCGCGGCGTCCGCGAGCTCGTCGAGGCGGCGGTCGAGTCGCGCGACCATGCGCTCGTCGGCTCCCTTCTGCGGCCCGAAGACGCGCGCCGCTTCCTCCCAGGGCGAGCGCGCGTCGCAGGCCACGACCAGCCGCGGCTCGACATCGGCCTCGTCGAGCGCGGCCAGCGCGCCGGCGCCGCCGTCAACGGTGGCGGTCCCGCCGCAGGCGACGATCACCTCACGCGCTCCGGCGGCAACGGCGGCTGCGATCAACTCGCCGGTGCCACGGGTCGAGGCGCCCCACGGATCGAGCTCGTCTTCATGCAGGCGCCACAGGCCACTCGCCTGCGCCGCTTCCACCACGGCGATAGTTCCGTCATTGCCCAGCAGTGCGAAGCTCGCCTCGACTTCGCGCCCGAGCGGATCCTCCACGCGGGCGTCCCGCAACTCCCCGCCGCGAACGGCGAGCAAGGCCTCCATCGTCCCCTCGCCGCCGTCGGCGACGGGCAGCTCGACCACCTCGCGGCCGGAAGCGCGCAGACCGCGCGCCAGCGCCGTCACGGCCTCCTCCGCGCGCAGCGTTCCCTTGAACTTGTCCGGCGCTACGAGGACCGGCAGCGCGCCGCCGTGGGCGGCAGGGCTCACTCCGCCGCAACCGCGGCGCGGAACGCCCGCTCGGCCTCTTCGCCGTGCACGGCGAAGACGATCCGCGCCAACCCCTCGCCGGCGTGCCCGCGGGCCGCGCCGACCATTATCGACGCCGCCCGGTCGAGCGGGAAGCCACCGACGCCGGTGCCGAACGCGACCAGCGCCAGCGAGTGACAGCCGAGCTCTTCGGCCCGCGCGAGCGTCGCAACTGTCGCTCGCTCGATGATCTCGGCCGAGGTCGGGCCGCCGAGCTCCATCGTCGCGGCGTGGATCACGTAGCGCGCGGGCAGCTCGCCGGCCGAGGTCTCCACGGCCTCGCCGAGCCCGATCGGCGCCGCGCGGTCGGATTCCTCCTGGACGACCGCGCCGCCGGCGCGGCTGATCGCGGCCGCGACGCCGCCGCCGTGCAGCAGGCGTGTGTTCGCGGCGTTCGCGATCGCGTCGACTTCGAGCTTCGTCACATCCGCCTGGAGGACTTCCAACTGCGCCACGAACCTATTCTCCACGGGATGGCCTCGAAGAAGGAAGCCACGCTGCTCGACGCCGGCGGGCGCGAGCTGCGCGTGTCGAACCCTGCGCGCGAGATCTTTCCCAAGACCGAGCGTACGGCGGCGGTTTCGAAGCTCGAGGTCGTCGAGTACTACCTCGCCGTCGCCGATGGGATCCTGCGCGCCCTACGGGACCGTCCGACCACGCTCGAGCGTTGGCCGAAGGGCGTCCATCCGGGGATCGTCATCTCCACGCGCGAGCGCGGCGGCGGCGACGCCTTCTACCAGAAGCGCGTACCCAAGGGGGCGCCCGACTACGTCGAGACGGCGCGGATCCAGTTCCCGTCCGGACGCCACGCGGACGAGATCTGCCCGACCGAGATCGCCGTCGTCGGCTGGTGCGCGCAGATGGGCACGATCACCTTCCATCCCTGGCCGGTCCGGCGCGAGGACGTCGACCACCCGGACGAGCTGCGGATCGACCTCGACCCCCAGCCGGGCACCGACTTCGAGGATGCGGTAGCGATCGCCGGCGAGGCGCGCGGACTGCTTGCCGATCTCGGTTACACGGGCTTCCCGAAGACCTCCGGCGGGCGCGGCGTGCACATCTACGTGCGGATCGAGCCGCGCTGGAGCTTTACGGACGTCCGCCACGCCGCGATCGCCTTCGGGCGCGAGCTCGAGCGCCGGATGCCGGGCGCGGTGACGACGAAGTGGTGGAAGGAAGAGCGCGGCGAGCGCGTGTTCGTCGACTACAACCAGAACGCCCGCGATCGCACGATCGCGTCGCCGTACAGCATCAGGCCAAAGCCGGGCGCGCCGGTCTCCGCGCCGCTCGACTGGGACGAGCTGCCCGAGGTCAGCCCGGAGGACTTCACGGTCGCGACGATGCCCGCGCGCTTCGCCGAGATCGGGGACCGCTTCGCGTCGATCGATGACGTTCAGCACTCGCTCGAGCCGCTGCTCGAGATGTACGAGCGCGACGAGGCCGAGGGCGCCGGCGACATGCCCTACCCACCCGACTACCCGAAGATGCCCGGCGAGCCCAAGCGCGTCCAGCCCTCACGGGCGAAGAAGCCGTAGCAGAGCTGAGCTATGTGTAAGCCGCTCCGGGCAGGGACTACTTACAGGTCTTGCTGCTCGAGCCCGCGAGGCGGTAGACCGGGCCCTCGAGCGAGACCGCGTAGAGGCAGCCGCGGTCGGTCTCGGCGAAGGCGCTGACGCCCGGCACGGCGAGTCCCAGCTGACGATCCTCGCGAGCCCTTGGGCGGTCCAGCTTCGCGACGCGCAGGTTGCGGTTGCAGGAATCGCCGTAGACGTACTGGCCCGCGATCGTGTCGAGTCGCGGATCGCGCACGACGAAGCCGCCGATCACTGCGCAGTCGCCGTCCGATCCGCCGGTCTCGCGCTCGATCACGGGTTCGACATGCCCGCCGGCGGAGCAGCCGGAGAAGCGCAGCGTGCCCTCGAAGCAGTTCCAGCCGAAGTTGGCGCCGCGCCCGCCGCCGTCGGCGCGCGGGACGAAGTCGACTTCCTCGCGCTTGCTCTGGCCGACGTCGCCGATCGTGAGGTCGCCGGTCTTGCTGTCGAACGAGAAGCGGAACGGGTTGCGCAGGCCGTAGGCGTAGACCTCGTCGCGTCCCGAGCGCCCGACGAACGGGTTCGAGGACGGGATGCGGTAGCGCCTGCTGCCGTTGCGGCGCGGATCGATCCGGATCATCTTGCCGAGCAGCGAGTTGAGGTTCTGGGCGTTGCCCTGTGGATCGCCGCCGCCACCACCGTCGCCGGTCGCGAAATAGAGCAGCTTGTCAGGCCCGAAGACGAGGTCGCCACCGTTGTGGTTCGAGGCGAGGCGGTGCTGGATCTCGATCACCAGCCGCCTGCTCGAAGCGTCCGCGCGGTTCTTGGAGTCCTTCGAGCGCTTGAACTCTTCGACGCGGATGTCGCCCTCGGCATCGGTGTAGTAGACGTAGAAGCGCCGGCTCTTCGAGTAGTCGGGCGGGAAGCCGATCGACAGCAGGCCCTGCTCGCCGCCGGACTTGACGCGCGAGCGCAGGTCTAGGAAGGGCGTCTTCAGCGTCTTGCCCGAGCTCAGCACGCGCACGACGCCTTCCTGCTCGACGACGAACAGGCGGTTCGGGTCGCCCGGCGGGGCCGCGACGTCGACCGGCGCCGAGAAGTCGCCGAGCTTCAACAGGCGCGGCGCGCCGGCCATCGCGCTCGCGGGCATGAGCAGCGCGATCAGCCCCAGCGCGGCGATCAGGAGTGCGATTCGATTGCGCATTGGCGGTATTAGATACCCGATCCGCGGACGACGGAGCGGTCAGTTTCGCAACTGCTCGAGCTTGCAGTCGGCGGGCGTCTTGTCCTCGCGCCAGCGCAGGAACTTCGTCCCGTGGCGGATGCGGTTGCCGGTGATGTGGTCGAAGGAGACCTCGCAGACGAGCTCCGGGCGCAGGCCTTCCCGCACCAGCTCCTGCTCGGACTTCCATCGGCTCGGCTCGCCGGACCCGCGCTCGCCGGTGCGGTAGGGCTCGAGCAGCTCGAGCAGCTCGCGCTTCTGCGCCGCGTTGAAGCCAGAGGTGTGGCCGACGATCTGCAGCTCGCCGGCCTCGTCGTAGAGGCCGAGGATCAGCGACCCGACGCTGTTTGCGGCCTTGCCGAAGCGGAACGCCGCGACGACGGCGTCGAGCGTGCGCAGGCGCTTGATCTTGACCATTCCCTTGCGCTCCCCGGGCAGGTACGGCGCTTCGGCCTCTTTCGCGACGACGCCCTCGGAGGCGCCTGTCAGCCACGTCCCTGCCGCCTCGGCCTCGGCGGTCATCGGCGTCAGCTCGACCGATCCGCCCGCCTCGAGCGCCTCGCCGAGCAGCTCGCGGCGCTCGGAGTAGGGACGCTTGAGCAGCTTCGAACGATCCTGGGCGAGCAGGTCGAAGGCGACGAAGGCGGCCGGGTACTCACCGGCGAGCATCTCCACGCGCGAGGCGGCCGGGTGGATGCGCTGGCTGAGGAGGTCGAACTCCTGACGGCCGTCGATGACGACGATCAGCTCGCCGTCGAGCACCAGCTTGCGCGGCTCGAGCTCGAGGATCTGGGGGACTACCTCGGGGAAGTAGCGATTCATCGGTTTGCCGTTGCGGCTCTGGAGGTGGACGTCGTCGCCGTCGCGGAAGACGAGCGTGCGAAAGCCGTCCCACTTCGGCTCGTAGCGCCACTGCTCGCCCTCGGGCAGGGACTTCGCCGAGCGCGCGAGCTGCGGCTTGATCGGCGGATCGAGCGGCAACGCCATCGGCGGGATGCTAGCCCCCGGCCGGCGGAGTCGAGATGGCTAGGATGGAGTCAGATGTCGAGCGAGCACGCCACCGTCGCCGAAGAGGAGTACCTGCAGACGATCTACTGGCTGCAGGAGGCGGGCCTTCCGATCACCGGCGCGAACGTCGCGCGCGCGATGCAGCTGTCGGCGCCGACCGTGCACGAGATGATCGGCCGGCTCGAGTCCGACGGCTACATCGAACGCCAGTCCGACAAGTCGCTGCGCTTCACCGAGTCGGGCCGCGAGCACGCCGCGGGGGTGGTCCGCCGCCACCGTCTGATCGAGCGCTTCCTGACCGACGTCTTCGAGATCCCCTGGGACCAGGTCCACGAGGAGGCCGAGCGGCTCGAGTACTGGATGTCGCCTGTCGTCGAGGAGCGCATGCTGAAGGCGATCGGCGACGCCAGGACCTGCCCGCACGGTCACCCGATCTACGAGGGCGACCGCATCGAGGGCGTCCCCCTGGCCGACGTCGAGGAGGGCGCGGCGGTCACGGTGCTGCGCTTCGAGAACGAGGCCGAGGACGTGCTCCACTACCTCAAGGAGACCGGTCTCACCCCGGGCCTCGAGGGCACGCTCGCCGCCTCCGGCGACGACGAGATCGCTCTCGACGCCGGCGGCGACCGCCACGCTGTCACCCGCAGCGTCGCGGAGACGGTGTCGGTCACGGCAGATCCCTCGCCGCCGCCGCGGACGGCGTTGCCCGAGCAGCTGGTGCTCGGCAAAGACCGCTACGGGCGCTAGAGCCGCCTCCGTGGCGAACGCCTGATGGTCCTGGCGATCGGCGTCTTCGTGGTCGTGCTCGCGGTGATCGCGAGCGAGCGGGTGCACCGCACGAAGGTGGCCTTGATCGGCGCCTCGCTCGTCGTCGTCACGCAGACGGTCGACCAGGCGCAGGCGGTCGAGGCGATCGACTTCAACACGATCGGCCTACTGGCGGGGATGATGCTGATCGTCCGGGTGACCGAGCCCACCGGTGTCTACAACTACCTCGCGATCCGCGCCGGTCAGCTCGCGAAGGGGCGCTCGCTCGGGGTCGTGCTGGCGCTCGCCGGGACGACCGCGCTGCTTTCCGCGTTTCTCGACAACCTGACGACCGTCCTGCTGGTGGTGCCGGTCACGTTCCTGCTCGCGGACACGCTCGACATCGATCCGCTGCCGCTGGTGATCATCGAGATCCTCGCGTCGAACATCGGCGGCACGGCGACGCTGATCGGCGACCCGCCGAACATCCTGATCGCCGGCGCGACGGGTCTCTCGTTCGGGGACTTCATCCTCAACCTGGCGCCGGTGGCGATCGTGACGCTGGTGGTCGTCGTCGGGATCCTCTACCTCTTCTACAGGCCCAGGCTGCGCATCGCCCAGGACGCCCGCGAGCGCGTGCTGGCCCTCGACGCGCGGAAGTCGATCGAGGACGCCGCGGAGCTGCGGCGGACGCTCCCGGTCCTCTTGCTGACGATCCTCGCCTTCTTCGTGCACAAGCAATTACACGTCGAGCCCGCGACGGTCGCGCTCGTGGGCGCCTCGGTGATGCTGCTCGTCACCTCCCAGTCGGTCGAGGACGCCCTGTCCGGCATCGAGTGGAGCACGCTGTTCTTCTTCCTCGCGCTCTTCGTGATGGTCGGGGCGCTCGAGGAGACCGGGGCCATCGCCGAGGTCGCCGACGGCGTCGCCTCGGTGACCGACGGCGATCGCACGGCCGAGCTGCTCGGGATCACCTGGGTGGCGGCGCTCGGGTCGGGGGTCGTCGACAACATTCCTTTCACGGCCGCGATGATCCCGGTCGTGAACGAGCTCCAGGGGGACAGCGGCGACAACGCCTACTGGTGGGCGCTCGCGCTCGGCGCGTGCTTCGGAGGCAACGCCACCCTGATCGCCGCGGCCGCGAACGTCGCGGCTGCCGGCATGGCCGAGCGCGCCGGGCGCCCGATCGGCTTCGTCGCCTTCCTGAAGGTCGGCGTGCCGGTGACGCTCCTCTCGATCGCAATCGCCACCGCCTACATCGCGCTTCGCTACCTGTGACACATCCGCAAGAAGGAGGAACCGAATGAGCCCACGCACACTTGGCGAGCAGCTGATAAGCGAGGTGCCGCTGCTGCGGGTCGACCAGCAACTCGGTACTGCCGTACCGACGATCGTCGACGCGGATGTCCCCGCGTTACCGGTCGTCGATGCGGACAACAGGTTCGCCGGGATTCTCGGCGAACGCGAGTTCATCGCTGCGATCTCGCCGGGCTATCTCGGCGATCTCCACTACGCCGGCTTCGTCACCGGGGCCGCAGACGACTGGCTGGAAAAGCGCTCCAGCTGCCTCGGCGACCCGGTCTCGAAGCACATGAACACCGAGCACATCGACGTCGGGCCGGATTGGTCCGATGCGCAGCTCGCCGAGACCTTTCTCCACCATCGCGTGCTGATCATCCCGGTGGTGGACAGCGGTCAGGTGCGCGGGATCGTGACCCGGAGCGCCTTCTTCCGGGCGCTGGTCGAGCGCGTCGCCGACTCCGCCTAGCTGTAGCTCCAGCGTCGCTCAGTCACTCGTCGGGCGAGCCCGCAGCGCCAGGATCGCCAGCCCCGCCAGGGCGGCGGCGAGCGAGCCGGCGAAGATGCCGACCTTGGCCTGACTCTGGAGCTGCGCGCTCTCGAAGGCCAGGTCGGCGATGAACAGCGACACGGTGAAGCCGATGCCGCCCAACGCCGCCACGCCCCAGACCTGGCGCTCGCGCACGCCGTCCGGCAGCGCTCCCGCGCGCAGCCGCAGCGACAGGAAGCTCGAGCCGCCGATGCCGGCCAGCTTCCCGGCCACCAGGGCGATCGCGATCGCCCACGCCAGCTGTCCCTCGACGGCGGCGTTGAGCGTGCCGCCGCCGAGGTAGACGCCCGCGTTCGCGAGCGCGAACAGCGGGATCACGAAGCCGCTGCTGATCGGGTGGAGGCGATGCTCGATCTCGTCGAGGACGTCGCGTCCGTCTACCGATCGGGCGGGGGTCAGCAGCCCGAGCGCCACGCCCGCGATCGTGGCGTGCACGCCCGACTCGAAGGTCGCGATCCAGACCGCCACGCCGACGGCTGCGAACACCGCGACCCGGCTGACGCCGAGCCGCTGCAGCACCACCACAAGGCCCAGGCCGCCGATCGCAGCGCCCAGCCAGACGAACGAGACGTCGTCGCTGTAGAAGATCCCGATCACCCCGATCGCGAGGATGTCGTCGACCACCGCGATGCTGAGCAGCAGCAGCTTCACCCCGTCGGAGATGCGATCGCCGAGCAGGGCCAGGGCGCCGAGCGCGAAGGCGATGTCCGTGGCCATCGGGATCGCCCAGCCCGAGGCCTCCTCGCCGCCGGACACCAGCAGCGCGAAGATTGCCACCGGGAGCAGCGCGCCGCCAACGGCCGCGATCACCGGCAGGGCGGCGGTGCGCAGATGGCGCAGCTCGCCGTGGACGAACTCGCGCTTGATCTCGAGTCCGACGACGAAGAAGAAGAGGGCCATCAGACCATCGTTGACCCAATGGCGCAGGTCCTCGGTGAGGTCGAAGCCCCCGACGCCGACGCCGAGCTCGGTCGACCAGAGCGAGTCGTAGGAGTCGCGCAGGGGGCTGTTGGCCCAGACGAGCGCGATCACGGTGGCGAGCAGCAGCAGCCCCGCGCTCGAAGCCTCCTCGCGCAGGAAGTCCGCAGCGGGGTCGACGACGTTCTCCTTCGCCGCCTTGGCAGCTTTGACCGGCTTGCTGCGCGCCATCGCTCGGATCTGCGCTGCGGCTACGCGGGGGCGCCGCCGAGGCCGCGATACGAGGCCGCCAGACGGCCGATGCCGTCGGCGATCTGCTCCGGCGTGACGGCCGAGTAGGCGAGCCGCAGGCTCGAGTCGCCGCCCTTCATGAAGAAGTCGCTCCCCTTGACGAAGACGACGCCCTGCTCCGCCGCCGCCACCGCCAGCGCGTCGACGTCGGCGCCGTCGGGTAGGTCGACCCAGAGGAAGTAGCCGCCCTCGGGCTTCTGGAAGCGCGCGTCGGGAAGGTCGCGTTCGAGTGCGGCGCAGGTGGCGTCGCGGCGCTCGCGCAGCGCGCGCTTGACGGTCTCGATCGAGCCCTCGATCGCGCCCGAGCGGCAGAACTCCGCCACGATCGCCTGCGCGACCATGCCGGGCGAGATATAGGCCTCGGTGGCGATCTTGCGCACCGCGCCGATCGTCGGCTCGGGACCGACGAGATAGCCGACGCGGACTCCCGGGCAGATCGTCTTCGTGAACGAGGAGGCGTAGACGACCCGGTCGTGCTCGTCGAGCTCGAGCATCGTCGGCAGCTCGGTGCCCTCGAAGCGCACGTCCTTGTAGGGGTCGTCCTCGAAGACGACGAATTCGTATTCGGCCGCGAGCTCGAGCAGCCGCCGGCGCTTCTCGAGCGAGAGCGTGTAGCCGGCCGGATTCTGGAAGTTGGGGATGATGTGGGCGAGTTTCGGCCGCGCCCCTGCGGCGAGCGCCTGCTCGAGCGCGCTGACGTCGATCCCGTCCGCTTCGAGCGGGATCGCGATCAGGTCGGCGCCGAGGTTGCGCAGCGACAGCAGCGTGCGGTCGTACGTCGGGGCCTCGACGACGACGGTGTCGCCGGCGTCGACGAGCAGCTCGAACAGGAACGCGTCCGCCTGCATCGAGCCGTTCGTCGTCAGCAC
>Ga0136632_10000134_pt1 | contig 17815 bp, 20 predicted proteins | sample AntDrymUQ6112106_2_FD_104670 | JGI IMG/M metagenome (GOLD analysis project Ga0136632, IMG submission 104670) | Polar desert sand microbial communities from Dry Valleys, Antarctica - metaG UQ611 (21.06) | ecosystem: Environmental > Terrestrial > Soil > Desert | place: Antarctica: Dry Valley...
CACCCCCTGAGCCAGCGCGCGTCGGCCGCCTCGCGCGGGCGTGCGTCCTATTCGACCGGAACCCAGGCTCGGGCGCGGGTGCCCTCGCCCGAGCTCTCGAGATCGAACTCCCCGCCCGCCGAGCCGACTCGCTCGTTCACCGAGGCAAGCCCGATGTGGCCCTCGGAGAGCGCGCGCTCGCGACGGCCGGGCTCGACCCCGCGGCCGTTGTCGCGGACCTCGATCCCGACCTTCTCCCCTGAGCGGCGCACCTCGACCTCGACGTGGCCGGCGCCCGAATGCCGGGCGGCGTTCGTGAGCAGCTCGCGCGCGACCGCGAGCAGCAGCTCGTCCTGAAAGCCGAGCGCCGCCGGGTCGACCTCGACCTCGACCTCGAAACGCCCTTGGCGCTCGACCTGGCGGGCGACCGCTCCCAGCGCCTGCTCGAAGCCGCCCTGCTCGAGGGTGACGGGGTGAAGCGCGACGAGCGCCGATCGAAGCCGTTCGATCGCGCCCCCGACGACCTCGTGGGCACGCTGTACCTGCGCGCGGTTCGGCGCCGCCTCGATCAGCTCCTGGTGGGCGGCGAGCAGGCTCTGCAGCGCGTCGTCGTGGATCAGCTGAGCGATCCGCCGGCGCCCCTGGTCCTCGGCGTCCATCACGTGGGCGATCAGCGACCGGCTGGTGGCAGACGCGGCACGCTGGCTCTCGAGCTCCGCGCGCTGGCAGTCAAGCTCCGCGCGCAGGCTCTCGTTCTCGGCCTGCAGCCGCTCGAGCTCGTCGCTCACTCGAGCAGACCGCGGCGCATGCCCTCGGCGACGGCGGCGGCGCGGTCGGAGACGCCGAGCTTGGCGTAGAGCGAGGCGAGGTGGCTCTTCACGGTCGTCGTCGAGACGCTGATCCGCTCGCCGATCTCCGGCGCCGAGAGCCCCTCGGCGATCAGACCGAGCACCTCCGCCTCGCGCTTGGACAGGGGGCGCACCGCGCCACCGGCGCGCTCGCGCTGTTGAATCTGCGAGGCGAGCCCGGCCTGGACCTCCGCGGCGAAGGCGGTGCCCCCGGCGGCGATCGCGAGGATCGCCTCGCAGACCTCCTGGCGCGAGGACTCCTTCGAGAGAAAGCCTCGCGCACCGGCGGCGACCGTCCTGTAGGCGAGCTCGGGCTCGAGGAACGCGGAGAGGAAGAGCACCTCGGTCTTCACCCCGTCGCGGCGCAGCGCGCTCAGCACCTGGGTCCCGTCGAGCTCGGGCATGCGGATGTCGAGCACGGCGACGCGCGGCTCGAGGCGTTTGATCTGCTCGAGCGCCTCACGCCCGTCGGCGGCCTCGCCGAGCAGCTCCAGGTCCTTGCGATCGTTGATCGCGCGGACGATCCCCTCTCGGTAGATCGGGTGATCGTCGGCGACCAGCACGGTGACCTGCCGATCGGCTGAGCTCACGCCCGCGAGTCTACGAGCCGACCGCGCCCCGATGCGCGGCGTCCGAGCATGCCGGTGCCGCGGTCCGAGGCCTTCCTTCTCCTCGGACCGTGGCTACCGGGTACTGGTCCGGCCGCCGGTGGGGCCGGCGGCCGAAACGCCGAAACGAGGGTGAAGGGCCTCGCGCATCGCCCCGACGACATCCTGTCGCGGAATTCCTGCGATTGCGCTCGCGGAGATGAAATCCATTCTCGCTCCCACTGAGACCCTCCCCTGCCTCCACGGCGTGGGGGTTAGGGGGTAAACGAAGCGTGGCTGAGTGGGGCGCTGCGGTCAATCCTCCGGTCGGCCCTATTGCCGGAGGAGGGGCGGCTCCTCCGATCGGAGGGGAGATCAGTCGAGTGCGCACGCGTGACAGGCTCTGCTGACGCACACCCGCTCCCCACCCACCTCAAACCCCGGGAGGGCTCGATGCCGACCCCACGCAAGCCCGCTACCGCAATCGTCGCCGAGCGCAACCGCGAGCTCGCGGCCGAGCTGCCGTTCGATGACGAACGCGACTTCGAAGACGCCCGCCATGGTTTCGTCGGAGCGCTTGCGCCGGGACGCGTCGTGGCTGGGCGGAGAACCGTCTGGGACCTCGACTCCTACAGCTTCCTCACGCAGAAATGCCCGCCGACGGCAAACCCGAGTCTCTGGCGACAGGGCCGCCTCAGCGCCATCTCCGGCCTGTTCGAGGTTGCACCCGGCTTCTACCAGCTCCGCGGACTCGACCTCTCGAACATGACGATCGTCGAGGGCCACGACGGTGTCGTCGTCATCGATCCGCTGATCTCGGCCGAAACGGCCGCTGCCGGCGTCGCGCTCTACCGCGAGCACCGCGGCGAGCGCCCCGTGACGGGGGTCGTCTACACGCACAGCCACGTCGATCACTTCGGAGGCGTGCGGGGGATCGTCTCGGCCGAGGATGCCAAAGAAGGCCGGGTGCCGATCCTCGCTCCCGAAGGCTTCCTCGAGCACGCTGTGAGCGAGAACGTGTACGCGGGCACGGCGATGGCGCGCCGCGCCGGCTACATGTACGGAACGCTGCTCGACGCCGCCCCGGACTCAGGCATCGGCGCGGGGCTCGGGCTGACCACGTCGACCGGCTCGATTACGTTGCTGGCACCCACCCTCGAGATCACGGAGACCGGCCAGCAGGAGACGCTCGACGGAGTCCGCTTCGTGTTCCAGCTCACGCCGGGCACCGAGGCGCCGGCGGAGATGAACTTCCATTTCCCCGACAGCCGCGTCCTCTGCGTCGCCGAGAACGCGACCCACACGCTCCACAACCTGATCACCCTGCGAGGAGCGCTGGTCCGCGACGCACGCGTCTGGGCTCGTTACCTGGACGAGACGATCGAGCTCTTCGCCCACCAGTCCGACGTCCTCTTCGCCGGTCATCACTGGCCGCTGCGCGGCACCGAGCGGATCACGGAGTTCCTCGCCAAGCAGCGCGACCTCTACGGCTACGTTCACGACCAGACCATGCGCCTGATCAACAAAGGGCTCACCGCCGAGGAGATCGCGGAGGACTTCGAGCTGCCCCCGAGCCTGGCCCGCGAGTGGCACTGCCGCGACTACTACGGTTCGCTGAGCCACAACGTGAAGGGCGTATACCAGCGCTACATGGGCTGGTTCGACGGCAACCCCGCCCATCTGTGGGGACACCCGCCGGCCGAGGCGGCGGGCCGCTATGTCGAGTTCATGGGCGGCGCCGACGCGGTGCTGGAGCGGGCGCGGGCCTCGTTCGATGCGGGCGACTTCCGCTGGGTCGCCGAGGTGGTCAACCACGTCGTCTTCGCCGATTCCGAGAACGCCGAGGCGCGAGAGCTACAGGCCGCGGCGCTCGAGCAGCTCGGCTACGGGGCCGAGAACGCGACCTGGCGGAACTTCTATCTCACCGGCGCGAAGGAGCTTCGCGACGGCGTCCAGCGAGGCGCGAGCGTGCCGGTCTCACCCGACCTGGTCGCACAGCTGCCGATCTCCCAAATCCTCGACGGGATGGCGATCCGTGTCAACGGTCCCCGAGCGTGGGACAAGCGGATCGCGCTCAACTGGGAGGTCACCGACACGGGCGAGAGCCATGCCCTCCGGCTCGAGAATGGGGTCCTCACCCACCGCCCCGGCGGGCGCGGCGAGGACCCGGACGCGACGCTTCGCTTCGAGCGCTCGGCCCTCGACGAGCTGATCGCCGAAACGACCTCGCCGCCGGAGCTCTTCGGCTCGGGACGGATGACTGTCGAGGGAGACGGTGAGAAGCTCGGCGAGCTACTGGCATTGCTCGACGAGCCGGACCCCTCCTTCGCGATCGTCACGCCCTAGATGCAGCGGTCCCGATCAGGCGAGGCCGATGACCTTGAGGCGCCGGGTGAGCGCTTGCGCCGCGAAGGCCTGCGTCTCACGCATCGAGACGCCGAAGATCTCGAAGTCGTCATCGTCGTCCGGCGCAAACGGGGGTCGTAGAACTCCCTCGGCGACCGGCAGCGACTCGACCAGGGTGCGCTGGATCGCCTCGCGATAGCGGGGGTCGGCTGCCGCCATCTCGGCTAGGAAGCGAGCGCCGAAGGCAACGTGGCGATGCTCGTCGCGGGCGACGTTGCCGAAGCCCTCGACGAACGCCGGCAGCGTCCCCTGCTCCTCGTTGTAGGAGATGATGAAGTGCTGGCCGGTGAGCGCCAGGACCCCCTCGATGACCATGTGGTAGAGGGTGATCGCCTCGACCAGGGTGACGGTGTCCTCGGGCTCGGCGGCGAGGCGATCGACCCGCGTCTTCAGCATCCCGTCGAAGAGCTCGCCGAAGTCCTCGTTCAGGTGCTTCTCGGTCGCCCGCAGGCGCTCGCCGAGGTCGTCGGCGCCCTCGACGATCCCGACCTCGGAGTAGAAGCGCTCGAAGAAGCGCACGTGACGCGCCTCGTCGGCGATCTGGGTCGAGAGGAAGATCCGCATCTCCTCGGTCGGCGCCGCGCGCATGATCGGTCCGAGCTCATCCGTCACGCGCTGCTCGCCGATGAAGAAGCCCGAGAGCCCGTACATGCGCACGTAGCGCTCGTCAGGTGGAATCCGCTCGTGCCAGTCGATCCGATCCTGGCTGAAGTCGAGATCCTGGGTCGCCCACTGCTGGCGCTCCCAGAGCTCATAGAGCTGGTTGTAATCGAGGAGCTTGGCCTGCCCGCGGTCGGCTGACTCCTGAAGCGCCGGGTCGCCGGTGGCGAGGAAGTCCTTGCGGGCAGCGAGCGAGCTCAGGCTCTCGGCGCCGGTGGGAAGTTGCGCGCCGGCGGTCTCGAGGGATGGCTCCACGCGGGCGAAGCCTAGCGCTCGCGGCCGCATCCCAGGTGCCGACGAATCATCCAGACGCCCTCGAATGTTCCAGGCCGTCGAAGTTCCAACCGCCGGCACGGCTACCTTCGCTCGCAGCGCTAATGGGGGCGCGACCCCAGGCCGATATAGGGGCCAGTGAGGAGAGAGCTGACCCAATGGCCACACGCAGCGAAGGCATCATCGGGCTGGGCGGACTCGTCCGCTATGACTCGCACCGTCGCCGGGTATGGATCATGGGTCAGCGCCTCCACCACGGGCTGACCGGCGCGCTCCTTGCCGGCGCCGGGCTCGCCGGGCTCGCCGCCCACCGCTTCACCTCCCGCGGCGGGGTCGAATGGGCGCTGCTCGGCAGCGCGCTGATGGCGCACGACTGGCACGACCGCTCGGTCTGGCTCGCACGCGGCGCCCAGGAGTAGGAAGCGGCGATACTCTCGCTTCGGGCTTGACCACGCGGAGCGAGAGGAGATCGGGAGATGGCTAAGGAAGCTCGTCCAATCGGCGGCAGGGTCGTCGCGATCACGGGCGGTGCGCGCGGAATCGGCAAGGCGACGGCGAAGGCGCTCACCGCCCGCGGCGCGAAGGTCGCTATCGGCGACCTCGACACCGAGCTCGCCCAGGCGACTGCGCGCGAGCTCGGCGGTGAGGCCGTCGGGCTCGAGCTCGACGTCACCAGCCGCGGCTCCTTCGAGGCCTTCGTCGCCGCGGTCGAGGAACGCCTCGGCCCGGTCGACGTGCTGATCAACAACGCCGGGATCATGCCGATCGGCCCCTTCGACGAGGAATCCGACGCGACCGCGCACCGGATGATCGACATCAACCTTCACGGGGTCATCTATGGGACGAAGATCGCGATGCCGCGGATGAAGCGCCGCGGCCAGGGTCACATCGTGAACATCGCCTCGCAGGCCGGCAAGGCGGGGCTTCCGGGGGGCGCCACCTACTGCGCGACGAAGCACGCCGTCGTCGGCCTCTCGGAGGCGGTCCGCGCCGAGCTCCGCGACACCGGCGTCGAGGTCTCCTGCGTGATGCCGGCCGTCGTCAACACCGAGCTCGGTTCAGGCCTGGTCGAGACGCGCGCGGTGAAGAAGATCGAGCCGGAAGAGGTCGCCGAGGCGATCGTCGCGGCGCTCGAGCGGCCGAAGTTCGATGTCCACGTTCCGGCCTCGGCAGGCGTGATCACGAAGATCGTCTCCCTCCTGCCGCGCGGTGGGCGCGAAGGCGTCGCCCGGGCGCTCAAGGCCGACAAGGTGCTCGCCGAGCCCGACAAGGCAAAGCGCGCGGCCTACGAGGAGCGCGCCGCCCGCAGCGAGCCGGGCCTCGAGCCCGAGCAGGTCGAAGCCGCCGGCGCCGAGAAGGAGCTCGAGACCACGGTCAGCTGAGCCTCACCGCACCGAGCGGTGGATCGAGGTCGCTATGCGACGTTCATCCCCCGCTCGGCGGCGACGGCCTGGTGCGCGGGCAGGGCGCCGGGCGCGCGGCGGGTGCGCGGGCTAGGCGGGGCGGCGCACGGCTGGGTGCGCGCGCTAGGCGCGGCGGCGCGCAGCGAGCTCTTCGCTGAGCGCCCAGCCGACGGCGACACCGACGAGCATCCCCATCCGGGCCTCCTCGGCGAGCAGGGTGCGAAGCGCGGTCGTGCGCTCGGCGTCGTCCTCGATCGCGGTCGCGCGGGCGAGCTCGGTCTCGTGGCCCTCGGCGAACCAGCCGCCCTGCTCGAGGGCCTGGGCGAGGATCCGGCCGAGCTGCGGCGCGGCGCGGGCGACGAGGCCCTCGGCTGCGCGAAACCGGTCGCGCTCCGTGAGCGCCTCGATCGCCGCCTCGAGCTCGGCGTCGCTGTAGCCGGCTTCCCCCGCCACGACGCTCAGCCGCTTCGATTTCGCTCGTAGATCTCGGCGAACTCCGGCGGCGGCGGCTCCATCTCGGCCAGCAGTCGCTCCACGAATCGCTCGCGGTCGGGCTCGGTGGCGAGCTCGTTGTTGCGGCGCTCGTAGCCGATCGTCGAGAACGGGTTCGGCGAGATCCCCGCCCCGCAGGCAGAGCCGCCGACGTGGCCGGGGTAAAGCTCGACCCAATCGGGGAGCGCCATCAGCCGCTCCCCCAGCGAGCGGTGGAGCTCGCCGGCGAGCTCGCGCTCGGAGCCGTGCAGATCGGGGCGGCCGACCGAGTTGACGAACAGCGTGTCGCCTGAGAAGACGAGCCAGGGGTCTCCCCCGCGCGCCTCGTCGGTGACGAGCAGGCAAGCGTGCTCCCAGACATGTCCGGGGGTGGAGAGAACATCGATCTTCGTGTTGCCGAGCTCGACCCGCTCGCCGTCGCGAAGCGGCTCGAAGTCGAACCCGACCGGCGCCCCCTCGGGCAGGCGCAGCTCGGCCCCGGCGATCTCGGCGAGCTCGCGCGCCGCGCTCGGGTGGTCGGCGTGGACGTGGGTGTCGAAGACCTGGTGGATCTGGCCCCCGGCGCGCTCGGCCGCCTCGAAGTATGCGCGGACGTGGTCGGGATGCGGGTCGACCACCCCGAAGACGTGATTGCTGGGGCAACCGAACAAGTAGGAGGCGCAGCCCGAATTTTCGACGATGAACGCACGTAGGATCATTCGCCGCCGCCGTTCTGCCGGCGGAGCTCGTGCATCTCGAGCTTGAAATGCGGGTCGAAGCCGAGCCGCTCGTAGACCGGGCGGCCCATCGCCGAAGCCTGAAGCGAGGCGGTCGCGAGCCCCCGCTCGCGAGCGTCGGTGATCGCGGCCGCCATCAGCCGCGTCGCCAGCCCGCGGCCGCGACGCTCGGGGTGGGTGGCGACGAAGTAGAAGCCCAGGTCCTCGCCACCGTGGTCGATCGTCCCCAGCACGCAGGCCGGCTCGCCGCCGACGCGGGCGGCGTAGAGGCGCAGGTGCTCGGCGGAGGGCGAGACGAGCGCGCGTCCGATCCCGACCGCAGGGTCGATCCCGTAGGCGAGGTCGTTGAGCGGGCCGAGGAGGTCCGGGCTCGCCTCCGCGTTCCAGTCGAGATCGCCGACCTCGGGACCCTCCCAGTCGGAGAGCTCGAGGGTCATCGCGCACGGCTCGCCGTCGAAGGCGTGGCCGCGCTCCTCGAGCCCGGCGACCGTCTCGCGATCGAAGTCGGGCACCCAGACCGTCCACGCGTTCACCCCGGCCTCGTCGTAGAAGGCGGCGAGCTCGTCGTGCATCGCGAGCAAGGCACCGGCCTCGGCGAAGGTGACCGAGTTGACGATCGAGCGCTCCGGGCAACCGGGCACCCGCGCCGCGGTCACGCCGTCGCGCTCGAGCAGGTCGGAGCCGGGCGCGCTCGAGCCGAGCAGCGCGACGAAGTCGCGCATCGCGCGGCGCTGGATCGTGAGCGCCCGGTCGCCGTCGATCATCGGACCCGCGCCATCGTCACGCCGTCGGCGACCCCGACCATCGCGAGGTCGACCCGCTCATCGGCGGCGATCAGCTCATTGGTGCGCTTGATCGACTCGACGTACTCGCGCCGCCCCTCCTCGACCTCGCCGACGACCAAGCCGCCGCCGAGCACGTTGTCGAGCAGGATCAGCCCGCCCGGGCGAAGCAGCCGCAGGCAGTGCTCGTAGTAGTCCGGGTACTCGCTTTTGTCGGCGTCGATGAAGGCGAGGTCGAAAGGCTCGTCCTCGGCGAGCCCGGCGAGGGTCTCGAGCGCCGGCCCGATCCGGAGGTCGATCCAGTCCGCCACCCCGGCCTCCTCCCAGTACCTGCGCGCGATCGCGGTCCACTCCTCGCTCACATCGCAGGCGATCAGCGTCCCGCCCTCGGCCAGCCCGCGGGCGATGCAGATCGCCGAGTAGCCGGTGAAAGTCCCGAGCTCGAGCGCGCGGCGGGCGCCGATCAGGCGGGCGAGCATGGTAAGGAACGCACCCTGGTCGGGGGCGATCTGCATGTTGATCAGATCCGGCAGGCGCTCGGCGGTCTCCTCACGCAGCCGGCGCAGGACATCGTCCTCGCGGGCGCCGTGCTCGACGAGGTAGTCGTGAAGCTCGTCGTTGAGCGCCGTGTACTTGCTCACCCGTGTGCCCGCCTGCCGAGGGTCGCGGCGAGGCCGCACGCCGCGCCCACCAGCCCGCCGGCGAGGCCCGCCCACGGGTCGGCGAAGTCCTCGACCAGGGGCAGCAGGAGCAGGACCGCCGCCGCCACGGCGACCGCGACCCGGTCGAAGTCCTCGTCGGGGTCGGCGCGCCGCTCGGCCTCGCGGAGCACGAGCCAGCAGGCGAGCACGCCGAGCGCGACCCCGTTGCCACCTGCGGCGATCGGGATCCCGTCCCCGAAGGCCGAGTCGAGCCCGCTCGCAGCGAGCATCCCGAGCGCGCCGGCGGCGATCACGAGCAGCGCGGATGGGATCACGCCGATCCGCCGCTCGAGCGCCGGCAGGAAGATCGCGAGGGCGAGCCCGTATGTGAACAGGTAGCCGAGGTCGTCGAAGACGAAGGGCGCCGCGAGATAGCGCCACCACTCCTCGCCGACCGGCCCGACGATCGCGCCCAAATCGATTAGCGAGAGGTTCGAGGCGCGTTCGAGGATCACGAACAAGGCGGGCAAGGCGATCGCGGCGATCGTCGCCACGGGACGGGCCGAGAGCTCCTCGACACGCTCGGAGCGAAGCGCCGCGCGGCGGCGGCGCTCGGCCAGCTTGCGGCGGCGGCGGTCGCTTCGATCCTCCTGGACGCGGACCTCGTCGCCCACCCGCTCGAGCTTCGGGGCGCGCTTGCGAAGCCGCGAGCCGCAGTAGGGGCACTCGGTGACGTACGGGCTCACTTCGGCGCCGCAGCTCTTGCAGACGACGCTGAGATCGGGTCCTGCCTCGGCCACCAGCCGATTATCTCAGCGTCGCGCGCCGAGTCCGCGTTCGGACGCACCTACTAGGGCCTCGACCGCTCGACGATCTCCGCGACCAGCGATCGCAGGTCGCCGTCGCGCTCGTAGGCGGCGAGCTGGCGGTGGGCGCCGGTGCCGTTGGCGAGCAGGTCCTCGACCCCCTCGAGCTCCGCGCTGCAGCCGAGCTCCTCGGCGTTGGGGGCGAGCTGCTCGAGCAGCCGGTGGGCCAGCTCGCGGGCGGGCACCTGCTTCCCGGCGCGAAAGTCGATCAGCACCCCGTCGATTCCTCGCAGCGCTGCGCGGATCTTGTTGTCGTCGACGAGCTCGGTCGGGTACTCCACCATCGACTCGCCGGCGTCGAAGGCGGCGCATAGCCCGTGGGCGAGGCAGACGACGAGGGACGCGAGCGAGGCCGTGTGCTCGACGCGGGTCTGCTGGTCGAAGACGCGCGTCTCGACCGTGCCCAGCCTCGGGTGCGGCCGCACGTCCCACCACAGGTAGCTGTAGTCCTCGATCGCGCCGGCCCGCATCATCAGCTCGACCCGGTGCGAGTAGATCTCCCAGGTCCCGTAGTGAGGCGGGATCCCCTGGCGCGGGAAGCCGCGAAAGACGGGCACCCGCGTCGACATCATCCCGGTTCGCTCACCCTCCCAGAACGGCGAGTTCGCCGAGAGGGCGAGCAGCAGCGGCAGGTAGCGGCGGATCCCGTCGGCAACGTAGATCGCGCGGTCGGGCCCCTCGATCGCGACGTGCACATGGGTGCCGAAGATGATCTCCCGCGAGGCGATGTAGCCGAGGTCCTCGATCAGGCCGTGGTAGCGCGGCCGGTCGGTGATCGCCTGCTCCTTGCAGAGGGCGAACGGGTGGGTCGCCGCGGCCCCGATCGCGAGGCCCTGCTTCTCCGCGCAGCCGATCACCTGCTCGCGAAGCCCGGTGAGCTGCTCGCCCGCTGCCCGCAGGTTGTCGCAGGGCGTCGTCGCGATCTCGAGCACCGCCTGCATCAGCTCGGGCTTGACCTGTCCGGAGACTTGATCGGGAAGCGCCTCGAGCAGGCACTCGATCGCCTGGACGAGGTTGAGGGTCTGGGGGTCGAGCAGCATCAGCTCCTCCTCGATCCCGACGGTGAACGCTGGGCCGGTGAAGTTGTGCTCGAGCACGGCGGCGGGATACCCCTGGGGCCAGCCTATACTCAGCCCCGGCCACCGACCGAAGGACCGATACACGCCCATGGAAGTCTCCAGCGCGACCGAGCAGAAGTCCCTCCTCGCCACCCTCTCCCCGGGCAAGCGCACCCGGCTGCGCCGGCTGCTGTTCGAGTTCGGGCCCGGCAATGGGACGCTGCTGCTGCTGCCGATCGACCAGGGGATCGAGCACGGCCCGCGCGACTTCTTCCCCAACCCGGCCTCGAAGGACCCCGAGTACCAGTTCCGCCTCGCGGCCGAGGCGGGCTACTCGGCGATCGCCTGCCAGATCGGCCTCGCGACGAAGTACTACCCCGACTACGCCGGACAGGTGCCGCTGCTGCTCAAGGTAAACGGCAAGACCGACCTGCCGCCCTCCGACGAGGCGTTCTCGACCACGAACGCCTCGGTCGAGGACGCGGTCCGCCTCGGCGCTGACGCGGTCGGCTACACGCTCTACGTCGGCTCCCCGCGCCAGGATCAGGACCTGCGCCAGCTCCAGACCGTGCGCGAGGACTGCGACCGCTTCGGGATGCCGCTCGTGATCTGGGCCTACCCGCGCGGCTCGGCGGTCTCGAAGAAGGGCGGTCAGAACTCCTTCTACGCGATCGATTACGCGGCGCGCCTGGCGATGGAGATGGGCGCCGACGTGGTCAAGCTCAACATGCCGAAGCTCGACAAGGACAAGGACAAGGACGCGCCCGCGCCCTACAACGAGCTCGAGGTCTCCCAGGAGGAGGCCGTGCACCAGGTCGTCGAGTCCGCCGGGCGCTCGCTCGTCGTCCTCTCCGGCGGCTCGCGGGTCGACGACGACGCGCTGCTCGGCCAGACGAGGATGATCCTGGAGGGGGGCGGCTCGGGCGTGATCTACGGCCGCAACGTGTGGCAGCGCGAGTGGGGCGAGGCGGTCGAGATCATCGAGCAGATCAAGGAGATCATGCTCTCCAGCGTTCGCCGGATCCCGTAACTGACGCACGCCCTGCATCAGAACTGAGACACAGGGGTTTTCCAGCCCCTCCACCCCGGGTATCTCCCGCTTGACCCGTCGAGACAGGGAGATGTAGAGATGGCCAAGTTCGGCGACTACGGCACCGCGCGGCAGCGCGACGAGTACGGAGGGATCAACTGGGGAGCGGCCTTCTTCGGCTGGCTCGTGGCGGTAGGGATCGGTGTCCTGCTGACCGCGCTGCTCAGCGCGGCCGGGGCGGCGGTCGGGATCTCGGAGGAGAGCGCCGACACGGTCGGGATCGTCGGCGGGATCGCGCTGCTCGTGATCGGTCTGCTCGCCTACTACGCGGGCGGCTACGTCGCCGGGCGGATGTCCCGCTTCGACGGCGCCCGGCAGGGCCTCGGCACCTGGCTCTGGGGGATCATCATCGCGATCGTGCTCGCGTTGATCGCCGTGATCGCGGGCTCCGAGTACAACGTCTTCGCGGGTCTCAACCTGCCGCGGATCCCGGTCGACGAGGGCGACCTGACGACGGGCGGGCTGATCGTCCTCGCGATCATCCTGATCGGAACCCTGCTCGCCGCGATGGCGGGCGGCAAGGCCGGAGAGCGCTACCACCGCAGGGTGGACGACCTCGGTGTCGCGCCGCTCGGCGAGGACGACCGCACTGGCCGCGGGCGCGCCGCAGTGGTCGACCGCGACCGCGACGGCGTCGACGATCGCGAGGAGCGGCCGGTGGTCGACCGCGACCGTGACGGGGTGGACGACCGCAGCGAGGGCTCGGACCTCAGCTCCCGGCGCTCGTCCGTGCGTGACCGGCTCAGCGATCGTTAGAGAACCGGCACAGAGCTGACTCGAGCGACACCGCGCCCTCCGCGAGACTGGCGCGGTGTCGCTTCGAGGCCCGCGCCTGCCGGGCGGGGGGGCCGTGGTCCTGCTCGCCGTGCTCGTCGCCGTGCTGCTCCGCGGGTGCGGGGAGGAGACGACCGAGCGAGGAGACGGCGAGCGCGAAGACGCGGATCGCCGGGCGGGGGTGCTGGCCCCGGTCGTCGACGTCGTCGACGGCGACACGATCGAGGTCGAGCTCGAAGGCCGCGTCGAGGACGTCCGCTACATCGGCGTCGACACGCCCGAGTCGGTGGCACCCGGGCAGCCGGTCGAGTGCTTCGGGGTCCGCGCGAGCGAGTTCAACGCGGAGCTCGTCGCCGGCGAGCAGGTACGGCTCGCCTTCGATGCGGAGCGCCGCGACGTCTACGGGCGGCTGCTCGCCTACGTCTACGTCGGCGAGCGCTTCGTCAACGTCGAGCTCCTGCGCGAGGGCTTCGCCCGCACATTGACGATCGCTCCCAACGACTCCTTCGCCGAGCGCTTCGCGCGCGTCGAGCAGGCGGCCGGTCGCGCCGGACGCGGGCTCTGGGGAGAATGCGGGCCGTAACCCCGGGCCCGCTATCCGGGCGTGAGCAGCCAGGCAAGCGTCTCGAACATCACGATCGTGACGACGATGACTGTCAGCGTCAGCGAGAGCAGCAGGACGCCGAAACCGACATTGCCGCGCTTCTCGGTCGAGTGGATGCGCCGGGCGCGCGAACGGGCAACCGCGCGCTGGCGTAGCTGCCGCCGGCGGCTGCGCTCGAGGGCCATCTCCTGCTGGAGTGCGGCCTCGAGCTGGGAGAGGCTCTGCTCCATTCTGAGCTCGGACACTGCGCGGCGAGGGTATCAGCCACGCCCGTACGTACGAACGTTCGCTTAGCGTCGTGTGAGCGGCACGTGTGCGCGGACGCTTTGCGCGCGCCTAATCGGCCTTCGCCAGGGAGTCGAGCGCGTCATCGACCGCAGCCTTCGCATCGCCGGTGATGCCGTCCTGCTCCTCCTTGATCGAAAGGTAGATCTCCTTGCGAAAGACGGGCACGTCGCGAGGCGCCGTGATCCCGAGCCTGATCTTGTCGCGTGAGACCGCGAGCACGGTGATCTCGATCTCGTCGCCGATCATGATGCTCTGACTCGTCTTTCGCGTGAGTACCAGCATTCTCGCCTCCGTTCGAGACTGCGGCGCCGCGCCCACCCCCCGGTGACCCCCGGTTCCGCTCTTGCGCGATCCAGCGTATCCGCTGGCGGCGGGTACCGCCCGACCGACTAGACTCGCGCGCTCGAACCATGGCCAAGCCGCTGCGCTCACAGCTCAACCAGATCCGTGCCTGGATCCAGCAGGGCCGCACCGACGCCTGGATCGCGCACCAGCTCGACGTCTCGACCTCCGAGCTGCATGAGTTCCGCCGCCGCCACGAGCTCGAGGGCGGCGAGGAGCCTGCCGAGGACAGCGACCTGCGCGACGAGATCGAGGCCGAGATCGAGGCCGCGATGAGCGAGGAAGCGGCCGAGGAGCCCGACGAGGACGAGGAGGAGGACGGCGACGACGCCGAGGACGAGCGCGAGAGTCGCGGAAGCGAGGCGGAGGTGGACGGCGACGGCGCGCCGAAGCGTCGGCGGCGGCGCCGGCGAGGCGGCCGCGGACGTCGCCCCAGGCGCGCCCTTCAGGCGAGCTTCGACCATGGAACCGAGGAGGGCTACGGACTCTGGCTCGACCCGGCCGTCCAGGACGACCCGGTCTACTCCGAGCACTGGGCGGGCCACAGGCCCGTCGAGGTCACGATCGAGGCCGACCGGATCGTGATCCGTCGCTCCGGCGAGGGGCCCGGCCCGGACTCGGACCCCGACGCCCCCTAGCCGCGCTTCGCCTGCGCTCTGCGGAGCTCGCGCTTGCGGACCGCGCGCCGGCGACGCGCCGCACCCGGTAGCGCCCGCTTGCGCTCGGAGCCGCTGAGCCCCTCCCAGGCATCGTCGGGGGCCCGGCCCAGGTGCGTGACGAGGTCCTCGAGCGTCCGCAGGTCGTTCGAGTCGACGCCCGCGTCGAGCAGGGTGCGCATGACCGCGTTGCGGACCGCGGTCGGGTCGTTCTCGAACAGGTAGCGCGCGATCGCGGCGTCCTTGCTCGTCTCGAGCTCGACCGGGATCCCCCCGCGCGCGCCGACCCTGCGCAGGGCGCGCACCAGCCGCTCGCCCTCCGCGGGCTCCTCGGCGAGCCGGAAGGCCGGAAGGCCGGCGATCACGGCGACGCGCAGGTGCTCTCGCTCGGCCGGCTCGATCGCGCGCAGGCCGCGGCGTGGCTTGAAGTTCGCGGGCGTGCCGCGGCCGAGCGAGCGAACGGTGTGAAGCAGCGGGCCCCGGTGGTACTCGGGGATCACTCCGAGCGGCACGAGCGCGACGACGAACAGGGCGAGCAGCGCGGCGGCGATCGCGAGCTCGACGAACTGGCCCAGCTCGAGCACGGCGAAGGCGGCGGCGAGCGCAGCGGCGAGAGCGAACGCGATCAGGACGGCGCGGTAGGGGAAGTCGATCGGCTTCGCCCCGGTCTGGTTTCGGGCGAACATCAGCGCCGACGGGATCCCGAAGGCGATCAGCATCCCGATCGGCGCCGCATATGCCCCGATCTCCGGCGCGAGGGCCACGGTGACGCCGATGAACGCGATCGCCGCGCCCACGCAGCCGAGGATGAAGAGCATGCGCTTATGGGAGAGGTTGACGTTCTGGTTCACCGTCCGGTACATCGAGGGCATGACGAAGGCGGCCGCGGTGAACGGGACAAGCGCCGCGGCGTCGGCGTAGGACTCGGGCGCGAGCTCGACCAGGATCGCCCCCCCGAGGATCATCGCGAGCACGGCGAAGATGCAGAGCACGGTGAAGTAGCCGAGGAGCTGCCCTTGCACGGTCTGCTTGCCGTACTCGTCGCGGACCGCCATGAACGCCGCCGACTTGCGCAGCGGGCGCATCGCGACCCGGAAGCCCTGGGGCAGGAACGAGACGACGAAGCCGAGCCGCGAGGCGAGCGCGTAGATGCCGAGCTCGGTCGGGTCGAGAAAGCGCGAGAGGATGAACACGTCCGCGTTCTGGATCGTCCAGAAGGAGATCACGATCGGCGCCCGGTAGCCGCCCCGCAGAACGATCTGCTTGATCTCGGCGAGATCCAGGGACGGCTCGAAGCTGCCGGCAAGCAGGACGACCGCGATCGCGGCGGCGGCGGTGGTGCCGATCGCTGTCCCGATCACCGCGCCCTCGACGCCCGAGCCGGAGGCGAGGAAGGCGAGGACCGCGACGAGTCCGAGCACGGGGCGGGCGGTGTCGGCGATCACGAAGGCGCCGGGGCGGCGCTCGAGCCAGAGCGTGATGTCGGCGAGCTTGAAGACGAGCCAGACCCCCGCGAGCACGCCGGCCCAGACGACCGCGCTCGCGTAATCCGGGTCGCCGAGCAGCCCGTCGGCGATCGGGCGCCGAAGCACGACCACCAGCACGGCGCCGAGCACGCCGAGCAGTGCGGCGAAGGCCAGCCCGGTGCCGAGCGTGCGCTGCGGGGAGGCCGAGACGACGTCGTCTTCGTCCTCGTCGTCGTCCTCGTCGTCTCCCCCGCCGAAGGTGCGCCGGATCGTGCCCGGCTTGCAGAGCAGCGAGAGCAGCTGGGTGACGGCCCCCGCGAGGAAGAGCAGCAGGGCGAAGCGCCCCATGTCCTCGGGGCCGAGGTAGGCGGCAACGACCAGGACCGAGGCGAGCGCGGTCAGGTTGCTGAGCACGAGAGAGGCGCCCTGGACCCCCGAATAGCGCACCACGCGCACCCCGAGGACCGCGCCGGAGCCTCCCGGGTGGTCGTGCTGCTGCTCGGTGGTCTTGCGCTTGGGCATCACGCCCAGGCTAGACGGAACCTAGGCGTCCCAGAGCTTCCAGTTCGAGACGTCGCGCCCGGTCAGCTCGCGCAGGCGTCGCGCGTCGGCGCGCAATGCCTCGAGCGTCTCCGCGGGCAGTGCCGCGGCGACGTCGGGGCGCTCGATCGCCCGGCGAAGCGGCAGGCGATCGTCGAGCACGAGCCAGAAGTTCGGTGGGATCCGCCTGCCGGCGCGGCTTCGACCGAGCCTCTCGAGCCGGACCGCGAGCCGCGTGGCGCGCGTCTTTCGCGAGGTCTGGTGGCGTTCCTGCTCGAAGCGCGGGTGGTTGAACGCGGGGTCGACGCCGATGAACTCGAACACGCGGCGCAGGGTCGCCATCCGCTCGTGGCGGAGCTCGGACTGCTGCATGACCAGCACCTGCTGCTTCGGGTAGTGCTCGAGGAAGCGCTCGAGCTGCATCGCGTACATCGAGCGCTCGACGTAGGAGGTGTTGGGGTGGACGAGGGTCTTGGCCAGGGTCCCCTTCTCGCGGCGCTTCGCGTAGTTGTGGACCCAGTGCGCCGCGATCCGGGCGAGCGGATCGCGGACGAGGTAGATCAGCTTCGCGTCGGGGACGAGCGAGTGCATGCGCTCGGGCACCCCGTCGTGCTGCGGATAGGCGGTGTAGTTGGGCGAGGCCTCGCCGCGCACGTGCGCGGAGGCGTCGAAGTGAGCCTTGTACCACTCCGGGCCGCGCGGCCAGTTGCGCTCTTCGATGAAGAAGTTGAGCTCCTTCGGCTTCGACATCGAGACCTCGGGATGCAGCGAGAGGTAGTAGTGGAGGACGCTCGTGCCGCACTTCTGCGCCCCGATCACAATCAGGTTGGGGAGCGCGCCCGCGGGGGCCCCGGCGGGCCCCGCCCCGAGGCTCGGCGCCGCTTCGTCAAGCGGTTTTTCCGGTGAGATCGCCTCCATCGCCAGCGGCCTCAGGGTAGCGGAGCACTTCCCGGCGCCACCAACACGCGCCGCGGGCGCGGACGCTCGGCGAGGATCCGCTCGACCCGGCGGCGCAGGAACTCCTCGTAGCTCGTCGCGGCGAGCTCGGCTTGGCGCTCGCCGCGCGCCGGCACGTGCTCGACCCCCACCCCGAGCGTGCGCAGCTCACCGAGCGTTCCCAGCGCGTCGGTGATCACGAGAACCCGGCCGGGCCGCTCCGAGCTTCCCTCGAGAGCCTCGCGCACCGCACCCCCGACCCGCTCGTCAGGAAGCTCGAGCGCGGCGACCACGGTGCGCGTCCGCGGCTGAGTCAGCTGCTGCTTTCCCAACCTCCACGCCGTCTGCGGAATCGACCCGACGAAAGTCCCCCAGCGCCGCCGCCACGCCCTGAAGGAGCCTCGGGGG
>Ga0136632_10000135_pt1 | contig 17786 bp, 19 predicted proteins | sample AntDrymUQ6112106_2_FD_104670 | JGI IMG/M metagenome (GOLD analysis project Ga0136632, IMG submission 104670) | Polar desert sand microbial communities from Dry Valleys, Antarctica - metaG UQ611 (21.06) | ecosystem: Environmental > Terrestrial > Soil > Desert | place: Antarctica: Dry Valley...
CCCCACGTGGGGCGGCAACCTGGCCCAGATCGACTGGGACGACATCCACTACTTCGTCCGTGCCTCCGATCGCAACAGCCGCGACTGGAGCGAGGTTCCCGAGGACATCAAGAACACCTTCGACCGCCTCGGGATTCCCGAGGCCGAGCGCAAGTTCCTCTCCGGCGTGGGCGCCCAGTACGAGTCCGAGGTCGTCTATCACCAGGTGAACGAGCAGCTCGAGGCCCAGGGCGTGATCTTCACCGACATGGACACCGCCCTGCGCGAGCACGAGGACCTAGTGCGCGAGTACTGGGCGACCGTGATCCCGCCGAACGACAACAAGCTCGCGGCGCTCAACTCGGCGGTCTGGTCGGGCGGCTCGTTCGTCTACGTGCCCGCCGGGGTCGAGGTGGCGATGCCGCTGCAGGCCTACTTCCGGATCAACACCGAGAACATGGGCCAGTTCGAGCGCACCCTGATCATCGCCGAGGAGGGCTCGAACGTGCACTACATCGAGGGCTGCCACCTCGCTGGTTCGATGGTCCGCGTCCGCGACGGCGAGAAGCCGATCGAGGGGATCGAGGCCGGGGACGAGGTGCTCACCCACCAGGGGCGCTTCCGTCGGGTGAAGGAGCCCATGCGGCGCCAGCGCACCGGACCGATCAGGCACATCCGCTTCCAGGGCGAGGGTTACCGCTCGCTCGCGGTCACGCCAGGGCACCCGTTCCTGGTCGCCAAGCGTCGCAACGTCCGCGAGCACAACAAGGCGTTCGAGTCCGAATGGCTCACCGCACAAGAGCTGGAGAAGGGGGATTACCTGGCGCTTCCGGCCCGGATCGACATCGAGGAGGAGACGATCCCGACCGCAGCCGCTGAGATCGAGGTGGGACGCGGGCGACACACCGCGGTCGCCGAGCGAGTCGAGCTCGCACTCGATGCGAAGACGTGCCGTTTGATCGGGCTCTACCTCGCGGAGGGATCCGTCCCAGCGAACACCTCATACGTGAACTTCGACAGCGCCGAGCACGAGAGCGAGATCCGCGAGTTCACCCGTGGCGCGATGCACGAAGCCTTCGGCCTCGAGCCCTGGGAGTACGAGTACGAGGACCGCGACGCGCGCTCGCTGCGCTACTCCTCGGTACGCGCGGCGCGGTTCTTCTCCCAGACGTTCGGCCGGACGACCGCCGAGCTTCGGCTTCCCGATTGGATCTTCGGGCTCGGCGAAGCAGAGCGCGCAGCCGTCGTGCGCGGCGCCTACGACGGCGAGGGGTCCTACGACAGGACGCTCGACCTGCATCGAATCAACCAGACGAACCAGGGGCTCGCGCAGCGCATCCGTGAGCTGCTCCTGTCGCTGGGGATCAGAGCATCCCTGAGCAGGTCAGAGCGCGAGCTTCCCCGTAAGCCGATCTGGCAGATCGCCGTCTGCAAGGCAGACCATCCGCGCTTCGAGGAGCTTGTGCTCGGAGAAAGCCCGCGCCCGCTGCGCGCAGCCCATGCCCACTCGGTGATGGCCGACGGTTACATCTGGATGCCGATCAGCTCGATCGAGACGCTCGACGCTGAATGCGAGGTGTTCAACCTCAGCGTCGAGGAGGATGAGAGCTACGTCTGCGAGGGAGTCGTCTCCCACAACTGCACGGCCCCGGTGTACTCGAGCGACTCGCTGCATTCGGCGGTCGTCGAGATCGCCTGCAAGCCGAGCTCCAGGGTCCGCTACACGACCGTCCAGAACTGGTCCCAGAACGTCTTCAACCTGGTCACCAAGCGCGCCGTCGCCTACGAGAACGCGACGATGGAATGGGTCGACTGCAACCTCGGCTCGAAGCTGACGATGAAGTACCCGAGTATCTACCTGCTCGGCGAGGGTGCTCATGGGGAGCTGCTCTCGATCGCCTTCGCCGGCAAGGGCCAGCACCAGGATGCCGGCGGCAAGATCATCCACGGAGCGCCGAGGACGACCTCCTCGATCTTCTCCAAGTCGATCTCCAAGGACGGCGGCCGGGCAACCTACCGCGGCCTGCTCGAGGTCGCCAAGGGAGCCACCGAGACGAAGTCGAAGGTCGTCTGCGATGCGCTGCTGCTCGACCCCGAGTCGCGCTCGGACACCTACCCGACGATCCGAATCGACGAGTCCGACGCCAACGTCGGCCACGAAGCGTCCGTCTCGAAGGTCGGGGAGGACATGCTCTTCTACCTCCGGGCCCACGGGCTCGACGAGGAGGAGGCCTCGAAGATGATCGTCAACGGGTTCATCGAGCCGATCGCGAAGGAGCTCCCGATGGAGTACTCGGTCGAGATGAACCGGTTGATCGAGCTGCAGATGGAAGGCTCCATTGGCTGACGCCGCTGCGGCGGCGTTCGAGCAGACCGAGCCGGGCTGGCTGCGCGAGCAGCGCGACCGGGCGAAGGAGCGGGTCGGCACGCTCGAGCTCCCGACCGCGAAGCAGAAGGGCTGGGAGTTCACCGATCTCTCCGGCCTCGATTTCGAGAGCTACACCGAGGCGATCGCGCGTGTCGAGGGCGCCGCCGCGGGCGCGAACGGGCAGCGGGGTCCGGTGGTCATGCCCCTCGCGGAGGCGGCCGACACCCATTCCGAACTGGTCCGGGACCGGCTGGGGACGGTGGTCCCGGGGGCAAGCGACATCTTCGTCGCCCGCAACGACTCGCGCTGGCGCGACGGCTTGCTGGTCCACGTCCCCGCCGGCACGCGGCTCGCGGAGCCGCTGAAGCTGACGATCGACGTCGACCGCGACGCCGAGGTCCATTGGCGGGCGCTGATCGTGCTCGAGCCGGGCGCGGAGGCCGAGGTCTGGGAGCGCTACACCTCGGCCGGGCCGGGGCTGTTCAACGGCGTGGTCGAGATCGTGGTCGGCGACGGGGCGAACCTCCGCTACATATGCGAGCAGGAGCTCGCCCCTGAGAGCTGGGTGTTCGCCACCCAGCGCGCCGAGATCGGTAGGGATGCGAACCTCGAGTGGGTCGCACTCGGTTTCGGCTCGGGTCGAGGCAAGGTGCGGATGGAAACGAAGCTCGCCGGCCGTGGCTCGAGCGCAAGGGTCACCGGCGCGCTCGCGGGCGACGGATCCCAGCACCTCGACTACGACACGACCCAGGAGCACGCGGCGGAGGACACGGTCTCCGATCTCGCCTTCCGCGGCGTGCTCGCAGGGCGCGCCCGCGCGGTCTGGCGCGGGATGATCCGCGTCGACCCCGGTGCCCAGCGCACCGACGCCTTTCAGGAGAGCCGCAACCTGCTGCTCTCCAAGCACGCCCACGCCGACGCTATCCCCGGCCTCGAGATCGAGGCCGACGACGTGCGCTGCACCCACGCCGCGGCCGTTGCCCAGGTCGACTTCGACCAGCTCTTCTATCTCCGCGCGCACGGCCTCGACGAGGAGGGCGCCAAGCAGCTCGTGGTGGAGGGCTTCCTCCAAGAGCTCGTCATGCGAGCCGCCGAGGGCCCGATTCGAGACGCCCTGGGCGCCGAGCTACAGCGGCGATTGGGCGAGCTGCTCGCGCGCTGAGAGGACGCCGTGCGGGCCTTGATGGCCGCCACCTTGAGCTCGTGCGCGGCGCTTCTCGGCTGCGGGAGCGAGCGCGCATTCACCGCCGAGGAATTCGTCGCCGAGGCGAACCGTAACGGTGCCGGGCTGAATCTCGGAAGCGAGCTCGCCTCCGACCGCGAGGCCACGGAGCTGCACACGGTCGAGCTCGCGGACCTCGAGCCGGGGCCGGCCTCGAGCCTCGAGGAACAGGGCCACGTGGGCGGCACGCTGACGATCACCGCGACCGACGAGGCGGGTGCGGCCGAGTACGAGCGCTGCGAGCTGGCGGTTTCGTTGGTCTGCTACCGCGCGGCCAACGCGCTGCTGTTCTTCGAAGACGCACTGAGACCCGACGAGCGGGCCCGGATCGCCGGCGCACTGCGGGCGATGGCGTCGGAATAGCCGGGCTCGCTCATCGAGACACCTCCCTCGTGAAGGCGGCGGTGTGGACCGCCCCCTCGTGCTTGAACTGCAGGAAGAGCCGGTAACGACCCGCTGTCGGGAACTCGGTCGCGAACGAGATCGGCTCACGCGACGTGGTCGTCTCGGCACCGTGGCCGTCATGATCTCCGTCGCCGTCGCCTTCCAGCGGATGGACGTGCAGGTAGGCCAGATCGCCTTCGCGCAGGGCAACCAGGTGCCCGGCGGCGCCCAGGTAGGGCTCCACCTCGACGAGCTCGCCGTCGCGGATGACGTTGAAGCTCAGCGTCGCCTCCTCCCCCGCCGTTGCCGCAGCGCCCTCGATGCCGACGTCGTAGCCGGAATCGGTCGTGGTCTCGGTGCCCTGGGGCGGCAGCTCGTCCCAGTCCACGTCACCGTCGACGGCGAGGTCGCTCGCCAGCGTGTAGTTCGTGTCGGCGGTCTTGAAGTCGGCAAAGACTCGGTAGTTGCCAGCGTCGGGCAAGCGCAGCGGCGTGCTCCACGTTCCGCCGCCGTCCATCGTCGGATGCAGGTGCTGGAACCCCGTCAGGTCGCGCCGAACGACGATCAGATGGAGCTCCTTCGTGTGCTCGACCTCGAAGTCGAGCAGTGGCTCTTCGTCCTCACCGAGGATCGCGAATCGGAGCTGGGTCTCCTCGCCTTGGGCCACCTCGGAGCGCTCCAGGTCCAGGGTCATGCCACCGTCGCTCACGGCGAGTCCGCGGACCTGCTCGAGGGAGTCGGCGTCATCTGCTGCGTGTCCTTCCATGTCCTCCTCCATGCCTGATGACGCCTCTGCGACGTCGTGGCCTCCGCGAGCTGGGTCACCGTCCCCGTCGAGAGCCTCCGCGACCAGCACCGTCGTGCCGAAGACGGCGGCAAGTGCAGCGAGCACCCCGATCAGCCGCGGGCTCGGCCCGCCGTGGATCCCAGTCTCGTGAACGACGGCGTGGCCCTTGCCGCGAGCGATCAGCCAGCGGTTGACCGGCATGGCGATCACACCTGCGATCACCAGCGCCACCGAGAGGCTGCCCCAGAAGAGCAGCGAGTCGATCCCGGCTTCCATCGCGCCGGGAACGGCGAGCATGATCGCGTTGTCGACGATCTCCATCGTCGCGATCGAGAGCGTGTCCGAGGCCAGGGCGATCGGGATCACGGCCGCAAGCGCGAGGCCCGCGCGCAGCAATGGCAGGCTCGTCAGGCCGTAGCCGAACAGAAAGGCGAGTCCGACCGCGAGCGCGATCGTGGCGAAGTTGGAGAACCCGAGCGCGGTGCCGATCGCCATCCCGGCGATCTCACCGATCGCGCATCCGGTGAGGCAATGAAGCGTGGCGCTGATCGCGACGCTCGTCAGGGCGCCGCCCTCGGTCGGCATCGCGTGGTGCTCGTGGTTGCCGTGATCGTGGCTCATGGGTCTCCGGTCGGCTCCACTCAAACCGCAGCCTATCATACCCCTAGGGGGTATCTAGGACAGCGGCTCAGGCCGGCGGAGGCTCGTCCTCCGCGCGGCGCTGACGGCGTTCGCGCAGCACGGTTGCGACAACCGAGGCGAGCACGATCAGCACCGGCACCGCGTATAGAACCCACAGCGCCCAATGGCCGGCGTGGGCGAGCAGCAGCATCACGCCCAGTATTGCGAGCTGCCGAGGCGGGCAGATCGCGACGCGGGAGAGCGGCGCAGATCATCATGCCCCTCGGATGGAATGGATCGCGATCCCGTTTGCGCTCGCGACCGTCGGCGCGACCCTCGCCGGCGGCGCGCTTGCGCTGCGGCTCGCGCACTCGCTGCCCACCCTGATCGCGCTCACCGGTGGGGTCGTGGTCGCGGTCGCCCTCTTCGATGTCCTACCCGAGGCGATCGAGAGCGTCGAGGACCCCCGGCGGGTCTCGCTGCTCGTCGCCGCCGGCTTTCTCGCCTTCTTCCTCGCCGAGCGTGTGCTCGTCCTCCACCACCGCGACGACCCCGACCAGGCCCGCTCCCACCACCAGGTGGGAGCGCTCGGAGCACTCGGCCTCTCCGCGCACAGCTTCGTCGACGGGCTCGGGATCGGGCTCGCCTTCGGGCTCGACACGGCGACCGGGGTGCTCGTCTTCATCGCCGTGATCAGCCACGACTTCGCCGACGGGCTGAACACCGTCTCCTTCGTGCTCAGCCAGTCCGATGACCGCCGCCGCGCCAAGCGCTGGCTCGCAATCGATGCCGCGGCCCCGCTTGCGGGCGCGCTGGTCGGCAGCGCGATCAGCGTCGAGGAGGCGACGCTCGGTCAGATCCTCGCCGTCTACGCCGGCTTCTTCCTCTACATGGGGGCGACCGACCTGCTCCCCGAGGCGCACTCCGAGCACGCCTCGGCCGCCCGCGTCGCGCTCACCGTCGCCGGCTTCGCGGGGGTCTACGCGGTCACCCGGATCGCGGGGGTCTGAGCGGCGCGAGCCGAAGGCGGGCACTTTTAAGAGTCGGCTGCGTCCTCGGCGGCCTTGTAGGCGATCTGGAGGAAGTCGGCGGTCGCCTGGGCGGTGTAGATCGCGGCGAGGAGCCGCGTCATCCGGGGCGCCGCGACGAGGCCGACCCCAAAGCCGCCCGCCACCCACTGGCCGAGGCAGTGCGGGCAGACCAGCAGCTCGCCGCCGGCGCGGCGCAACCCCGTTCCCTGGGGGCTCTCGCTGACCTCCGCCCGCCCCGAGCGGCCCTCGTACTCCGTGAACGGGGCCCGCAGGAAGCTCGTCACCTTCGCCTTCGCGATCAGCCGGGTGAGCTTGTGGGTGGCGACACCGATCGTCGCGACATCCCACGGTGAGGGTTGGGGCGGCAGCTCGCCACGGCGGCGGACGGCGAGGGCCATCGAACCCGCGAAGGCCACCCCGAACACTCCGGTCAGCGTGGAATAGCCGCCGAGCGGCAGCTCCTCACGAGCGGCGCCGTCGAGGCTCGGAGGCCCTTTGATCGGCGACTCGGTCGCTGCCCCGTCCACGGGGCAGCGCCTACCCGGCCGCTAGCCGGCAGAAACTGAGTCCCGCTCGTCGTCGGCCTTGCCGGTGACCGAGTCCTTGAACTCCCGGAACCCCTTGCCGGCGGACTTGCCGAGCTCGGGCAGCTTCGCCGGGCCGAAGATGATCAGCGCGATAACGAGCACGATCGCGATCTCGAGTGGGCCGATGTTGGGCATGTTGTCTCTTTCTCTTGGGAAGGGGCGGGCCTATTCGACCTCGACCGTGCCCCTCATGAACGCGTGAAACCTGCAGTAGTACGGATAGGACCCTGGCTCGTCGAAGGTGACCTCGCCCTGCTCGTCGAGGTCCAGGTCGCCGGTGTCGAAGGCTTCGTCGTCTCCGGTCGCGGTGTGCGGCGCCTCGTCGGAGTTCGTCCAGGTGACGGTGTCGCCGGCCGCGACCGTGATCGCCTCCGGCACGTACTTGAAGTCGGAGATGTCGACCTCCGTGGTCGCGCTCGCCTCCTGCGCCTCGCTCGTCGCCGCCGGGTCCTCGTCCCCGCCACCACAGGCGGCGAGGACGAGGCCGGCGAATACGACGACGCACAGGAGAGAGAGGAGCTTCCTTGCTGCCTGCACGATTTGCGAGCTCCTAGGCGAGGAAGGGCTGAACGGCCTTCAGCACCTCGTCGATGGAGAGGCTCGGGTCGAACGCCTCGGGGGCGGCATCCTCACCCGCGGCGGAGCGGATCACTGCCGCGTGGCGAGCCTCGATCTGGGCGATGGAACCGGCCGTCGCGAGCAGCTCCTTCGACTCGATCATCGGTGCGGCGCCGTTGTAGGCGCTCACCCCGGTGTCCTCGAAGGTGACCGCCAGCGCCAGGAACGCGTCCTGGCTCGAGAACGCGTCGCCGAAGTCGACCTTCGGTGCCTTGACGGGCTTGCCGCCGAGGTCGGAGATCGTCGTGCTCAGCGCGTCGACGTGCTCTGCCTCCTCGGCACCGAACGTCTTCACGTAGCCCGCGACGTCGCCGCTCAGGCCCTTCGTCTTCGCGCCCTGCTCGTAGAACGCCGCCTCGAGGTACTCCAGCGTGAGGGCGAAGTTGAGGATCTCAACGTCACCCGAGGAGCCCTGCGAGAACGCCTTGCGAACGAATGGGCTCACCGCGGCGGCCCCGTACAGGGTGCCGGCCGCGAGCGCGCCCCGCAGGAGAAACGTGCTGCGATCCATGTTCTCGACGTCGACGACGGCGAGCTCTGGCGCGGTTTGGATCTTTCTATCCATGACTTTGCGTCTTCCTTTCTTGCTCCGCCGCCGATCAGGCGAGGAACGGCTGGACCTCGTCCAGCACGGTCTGCATGTCGGCCGGCTTGGCAAAGGCGCCGTCCGGCGTCGGCGGGTCGCCGACCAGGGTGTTGAGCAGTGCGGCGTGACGAGCCTCGACCGAGTGGATCGAGAGAGCCGCCGCGAGGATGTCCGGGCTTTCGATGTTCGCCGCCTGGCCCAGGTAGGCCGCTGCGCCGAGGTTCTCGACCGTTGCCGCCAGCTCGAGAACGGACTGCGCGTCCTCGAGCGGGAAGTTCGCCTTCGGCTCCTTGGCGGGCGGTCCGCCGAGGTCCTTGGCGGTGGCCGTGAGCGCGTCGACGTGCTCGTGCTCGTGCCCGCCGATCTGCTTGATCAGCGCCAGGTCGTCGCCCTTGAACAGGCCGCTCTTCGCGACCGCGTCGTAGAAGCCGGCCTCGAGGAACTCGAGCGTCAGCGCGTAGTTGACGATCCCGAGGTCGCCCTCGCCGAACTGCGAGGTCATCTCCTCGTTCATCGTGGTCGTACTCGAAGTCGTCTCCGAGGCCGCCTCCTCCTCGTCGTCCCCGCACGCGGCAAGCAGCGCAGCCGAGGCGCCGGTGCCACCGGTGACCGCGAGGAAGCGGCGCCGGGAGAGGGGATCGCGGGCGATGCGGCGCAGCGCCGAGCGCGATCTTGGGTCTTGACTCATTCCTGAACCTCCGTCGATGGGTTTCACGGCGAGATACGAGGTTCGGGGGGAGTCGGATCACCGGGGGCCCTCCGAGGCTCCAGCGCTGGGAGAATCCAGGCCGTGGCACACGCCCACCCGCACCGACCGGCGGACGATCACGAGACGCGGAAGCGCAGCCGCCGCAGCCTCACCCTGGTCCTCTGCCTGACCGCGGCGTTCACCGTCGTCGAGGTGGTCGGCGGCGTGCTCACCGACAGCCTCGCGCTGCTTGCCGATGCGGGGCACATGCTCTCCGACTCGATCGCGCTCGGGGTCGCGCTAATCGCCACTCGGCTCGCGGAGCTGCCGCCGACCGCCAACCGCAGCTTCGGCCTGCGCCGCGCCGAGGTGCTCGGGGCGCTGTTCAACGGCGCCGCCCTGGTCGCGATCGCGATCTGGATCTTCGTCGAGGCGATCGGCCGCCTCGACGACCCCCCCGAGGTGCTCGGCGGCGGGATGCTCGCCGTGGCTCTGGCCGGGACCCTCGTCAACCTCGTCGCGGCCGCGATCCTTCACCGCCACGGAGGCTCTGGCCTCAACGTGAGCGCCGCGTTCCGACACGTGGTCGCGGACCTGCTCGGCTCGCTCGGCGCCGTGCTCGCCGCCGTGATCATCCTCGCCACCGGCTGGCTCGAGGCCGACCCGCTGATCAGCATGCTGATCGGCCTGCTGATCCTGGCGAGCTCGTGGGGCGTGCTGCGGGACTCGGTCTCCGTGCTGCTCGAGGCCTCGCCCCGGGGGCTCGACGCGAGCAAGGTGGGCGAAGCGATGATCTCGGTCGCCGGCGTCGAGCAGGTTCACGACCTCCACGTATGGGAGGTCACCTCCGGCTTCCCGGCCCTGGCCGCGCACGTGCTCGTCGGGCGCGAGGACGACTGCCATGCAGTCCGCCGCGAGGTCGAGTCGATGCTCCACGAGCGCTTCGGCCTCAATCACACGACCCTCCAGGTCGACCACGCGGGCGTTCAGCTCCTGCAGATCGAAGCGCTAACTCACTCGCCTGGCGCGTCCTAGCCGCCGACGCGCAGGTCGCGCAACTTCAGCCACGGACTCGTACCGGAAAGCGCTCCACCCTCGGGCGTCGGTCGGAGAGGACTCGGATCACCACGTGATATTTGCCGGGAGCGGCCGCTTTGCCGCCACGGCGGGTGCCGTTCCAAGCGGCGGTCAACGTGCGGCTGGACTTCTGGCAGCGATAGGCCAGGCGGCGGATCGCATGCCCGCCGCTGCGGATGCGGACCAGCACCCGCGCGTCCTGGGCGAGACGGACCCGAGCGACGGTCGCGCGCTCGCCGTGGCGAAGGCTGGCACCACCGTCGATCGAGCGCACCAGGGGACCCTTGGCGCCCGGCACGGCGACCTTGAAGCGCTTCCGCTCCCAACCTGACTTGACCTGGACCGTCGTGGTGCCCGGGCAGCGGGCGCGAAAGCGGCCCGAAACCGTCTCGCGCCGCCGGTTGCGACGCGGGTCGTCCCCCTGTTGGGCGACCGGAGCGAGCACGAGCGGGTCGCCCGAGCGCCAGATTCGAGCTGGAGTCGGCAGCTTGCTCGCGTTTGGACGCGACGCGTCGGGCTCGCGGAGGGCGAGCTCGTCGACCGCGGGGCCGTCCTTCGTCGGCTGCTTGCCGACCGCGGAGAACTGGCCAGTTTCCCCCTTGGAAAGCTTCGCGGGCCCCTCAACCGTGATCCCGCCCGGCTCGAAGATCGGCACCGTGTCGGTGTAGGCGATCTTGCGCTTGCGGACCGTCAGCAGCCGGTAGCCGTGCCAGTAGCCGTAATCGACGCCGGTTTCCTCCTGCTCACCGACGTAGACCTCGCCGCCCGCGCCGCCGTCGGTGTAATAGGGCACACCACCGGCCACGTACTGGAACTGACCCTTGACGTGGCCGAGCAGAACCGCGTCCACTCCGGCCGCCGCCGCGGCTTGCTCGAAGGCCGCGTTGTCGGGCGCGGTGCCCTCTCCCATGGTGTGGGCGCTCGGCGTCGGCTCGGTGTGTCCCGGACGGTCGTCCTGGGTCGGCATGTGCATGACCACGAAGAGCAGATCCCCGCTCGCGTTGGCGGTCGCCGCCTCCGCGGCCAGGAAGCTGTAGGTGTCCTCGCCCGGCCCGAACGCCGGGTTCTGGTAGGGGTCGCAGGTGGTGAACGAGAAGCACGAGTTGTCGAGGAACACGTAGCGCACCGGTCCGTACTCGAGCGCATAGTGCGTGGAGGCTCCCGCCGGGTCGCTCGCCGGGCGACTCGAGGGCGAGAAGCGCGGGTCGCTCGGTGGCGGGGCGTCGCCAAAGGGGTAGGGACGATCGGCGAAGACGTCGAGGTAGTTGTCGATCGAGCCTCCGTTGAAGGCCGAGCCGATGCCGCTTGATCCCTTGGGTGAGCGGTCATGGTTTCCAACCGCCGCGAAGTAGGGGATGCCCTTGCGGTCGTACACCGACATCATCTCCTCCCACCTCGTCAGAGTCTCGACCGCCGCGTCGTCGCCCTTGTCTCCCGAGGTGGTCACGAGGCTCGGTCGGTAGCGGGCCGTCTCGCGGATCACCTGTCCGAAGATCCGCGGCCCGTCGGCGTCGTCGGGGTGCTCCTCCCCGTAGTGGACGTAGAGGGTTCCCTTCTCCGGCGGCGGCGGCCAGGGCCTCTTCGCCGGGCTCGCCAGCACGCTGGCAGGCCCGATCGCCAAGGTCAGCGCGAGAACGAAAAGCGTGCTCGCCGCTGTGGCGGGTTGACCCGCGCCAAGCCGCACCCTTGATCTCGTGCCCGCCGACCCCATTCCGAAGATGGTAGGTGAACTAGGCGCCCGGGTCGCCGGGTCGGTCGATGCGCCCCCGGCAATCGCACCGTAGAAGGAGAACCCGGTCTACCCGCAGCGCGGCTCGACCTTGCCGTTTCTCTTCGGCATGCGGGGCGGGATCAGGCGGTGCTGGATCCCGTGGGCGTGCAGCAGCTCGCGCAGCGAGCCGTTCTTGACGTAGACGAATGCGTTGTCGGTCTGGACCCGCTTCGGTTCGATCCCGTGGGCCTCAAAGAAGGCCAAGGCCCGTTCGACGAACGCGGTGACCGTCTGGGCGCGCTCATCTGGGTGAAGCTCTGAGTAGACGAGGCGACTGTGGTCATCCGATCAGCGAGTGCACGAACTCATCGCCGACACGCATGCGCTTCTCGACACCGCTGCGGTGCCGATCGCCGGTGACCGCGTGCCCGGGGCGAGTGAAGCGCTGAAAGCGCTTGGTGTCCATCTGCAGCAGGTCTCCTGGGCAGGGCCACTCGAATCGTTGAGCCTTCTCTTTGGACGCGCGGGGAGGCCGTGAGCAGCCCCGGCGCTCGAGGCAGCGTGAGACCGTCGAATGGGCCATCTGGACCTCGGTGGCGATCAGGCGCGGCCCCCAGCCGGTTCGCCGGCGCGCGGCGCAGACTCGATCGTGGTCTTGGGCGCTGGTCAGTCGCGGCTGGCGATCGGGGGTCGAAGGGCGATCCTCTGCCCATGAGCCGGTGGCGATTTCCTCGACGCTCGCCGCCTGGCGGCGCGTCATCCCATGCTCGAGGCACTTCTCGACGAGCTCTATGCGCTGCCAGCTGGGCAGCCACCTACGCTTGCTTTGCATCCGGGTCCTCCTAGTTGTGAGTGGTCAACCCACAGCCTCGGGAGTGGCCCGGATGCTTATTCAGTCTGTTCGGGAGGTGCCTGGGCGGGACACCTAGGGCTGGGCGGCGCGCTCCGCCGGGGCGCCCTCGAGGGACGGTGCGTCGACCGTGTCCTCGCTGAACACGAAGACGAAGATCGCGACGATCGCGATCCCGAGGGCGATCCCGAGCAGGAGGCCGATCAGGCGATCGCCGCGCGGCACGGCTAGACGCCGTCGAGCAGCCGCCAGTTGGCGCGAAAGGCGGACTCGGCCGCGGCGACGAGGCTGTCCTCCTCGGCCTCCGGGACGAGCTCTTCGATCAGCTCGCGGACCTCCTCTGCGTGCTCGACGTCGCGGGTCTCGTGGACGCGGAAGTACGCGGTCGCGGGCCCGTCGGAGAACCCATAGCGGTCGAGCAGCCCGTCGCGCTTGGTGCGCGAGATCTCCGGCTGGCCGCTCTCGATCGCGTAGAGGCGGACGAGGGACCCGGCGAGGCCGTCCTCGGCGGTCCAGGCGCGAACGCAGGCGTCGGTCTCCGGGGTGGGTTCGTCGGCCGCATCGCCGCCGCTTGCCTCCAGGAAGCCGTCCCAAAGCCGCACGTGAGCCGCCTCCTCGGCCGCATGGCGGCGAAGCTCCAGGCGCCCCGGGAGCGCTCCGGCCGCGGCCTCGCTCAGGGTCGCGATCGCCTCGACCGCGCGGCGGTACTGACCCGAATAGCGAGCGAGCTCCTCGCCGGTCAGCTCACCCGCCGACCAGCGCCGGTAAAAGGGATGGCGAAGCACGTCCCAGCGCTCGCGGCTCCGCTCGATCCGCTCCCAGACTCTCTCGCTCATTTCGCTCCTCCTCGGCTCGGGCCAGACTTCGGGGCTCCCCGCGGGCGCGGAGGATAACGCGTCAACCAGCGGTCTCCCGGTCCGTCGTCTATTGATTCGCAACCCCTTGCGCCCCGACCGCACCGACATAGCCGCGCCGGAGCTGCCGGGACGGATTCGCTGGCTGCACGCCGAGCGAAAGCCCTCGCTCGCCGAGCTGACAGTGGCCGGGCCAGTGCTCGTCCACTTCTTCGACTTCGCCCAGCTCAACAGCGTGCGGGCGCTTCCCTACGTGATCGCCTGGGAGGAGCGATACGGCGGCCTCGGCCTCACAATCCTCGGGATCCACTCGCCGCGCTATTCGTTCACCGCCGAGCGCAAGGCGCTCGCGCCGGCGCTCGAGCGGCTCCGGGTCCACCATCCGGTCGCCGACGACCCGGCTACGCGATCTGGCACGACTATGGTTGTCGCGGCTGGCCCTCGCTGTTCCTCTGGGGCCGGGGCGGGGCGCTCTCCTGGTACCACTTCGGCGAGGGCGAGTACGCCTCAACCGAGATCGCGATCCAGGACGAGCTGCGGACAGTGGACGCGACCGTCGCCTTGCCCGCCGAGCCGCTCGCGCCGCTGCGCCCGAGCGATGCACCGGGCGCGCTGGTCGCGCCGCCGAGCGAGGAGCTCTTCCCCGGCGGCTCTGCGAGTGAGCCCTGGCGGCCCGACGGCCCCGACGACGAGCTGCGGATCGACTACGCGGCCGGCGGCGCCCACGCGTCGCTTGGCGGCGCGGGTGAGCTTGCGTTCGTCCTCGACGAAGGCGAGGAGCAGACGATCGAGGTCGCGGGGCCGGGCCTCATCGACCTCACCGTTCACGAATGCCACGCCGAGCACTCACTCGCGCTGCGGATCGGCGACGGGCTCGAGCTCTACTCGGTCTCCTTCTCGGCTGGAGTTCCGTAGCGAGCGCTACGCCCGCGCCGCGAGCTCGGTGCGGATCGTCTTCGGGAGCATGAAGCGGACGTCCTCGTGGACGGTCCGCAGCTCGGAGACGTCGTCCGCGCCGCGCTCGCGGAAGAACGTGACCAGGTCGGCGACCAGCTCCTCCGGGGCGCTGGCACCGGAGGTGATGCCGACGGTCTCGACTCCCTCGAGCCATTCCTCCTGGACCAGCGCGGCGTTGTCGATCAGATGCGAGCGGGCGCCGTGCTCGCGCGCGACCTCGACCAGGCGGTTGGAGTTCGAGGAGTTCTCGGAGCCGATCACGAGCACCAGCTCGCACTCGCGGGCGAGCTGCTTGACCGCGATCTGGCGGTTGGTGGTCGCGTAACAGATGTCATCGGATTTCGGGCTCGTGATCGCGGGGAAGCGCTCGCGAAGACGGACGATGATCTCCTCGGTCTCGTCGACCGAGAGCGTCGTCTGGGTGATGAACGCGACGTGCTCGGGATCCTCGAGCTCGAGCGCGTCGACGTCCTCGACGGTCTCGACGAGGACGATCGAATCCGGCGCCTCGCCGGTCGTGCCCTCGACCTCCTCATGGCCCTCGTGGCCGATGAGCACGATCGTGTAACCCTGCTCGGCGAACTTGCGCGCCTCGACGTGGACCTTGGTCACCAGCGGGCAGGTCGCGTCGATCGTGCGCAGGCTTCGTGCGGCGGCGTTCGCGTGGACCGCGGGTGCGACGCCGTGAGCGGAGAAGACGACGAGCTCGCCCTCGGGCACCTCGGTCTCCTGATCGACGAAGATCGCCCCGCGCTCGGCGAGCTGCTCGACCACGTGCTTGTTGTGGACGATCTCCTTGCGCACGTAGACGGGCGGGCCATGCAGGTCGAGCGCCTTCTCGACGGTCTCGACGGCACGGTCCACGCCCGCGCAATAGCCGCGCGGGGCAGCGAGCAGAACTCGCTTCGGGGCATGGGTCGTCAGGGGCACGGACACGGCAGTAAAGGGTAGCCGCAGGCCGACCCGCCGGCCGTTGGCGCGCTTGTCAGGCTATTCCTGAGTAACCCGCCATTGGCGTCTAGCGCGGCAGGATCGCCAGCACCGCTTCGCCGACCGCGTCGAGGCTCTCGGGGCAGACCTTGTCGAGCGTGTCCTCGGTGGTGTGCCACCAGGCGCCGGGACTCGGGCCGGGGCCGTAGGTGAAGTCGATCAGGTCTACCGCCCGGATCCCGGCTTCGGCAAAGGGCACGTGGTCGTCGAGGATCGGGCCCGTCCTGCCGCCGAACGGCGAGCTGGCCGGGTCGGCCCGCATCGCGATGTGGTCGTAGAGGTCGGGGTCCGAGCCCGCCTCCCGGGGGATCTGGAGGTCGCAGTCTCCGACGAGGTCGAAGAGGATCATCGAGTCGATCTCGCGCAGCGGCGGCGTCGACTGCACCGGGCGTCCGCTGCGCTCGGCCTGGCGCGCGTAGCTCACGTACTGGCGCGAGCCGCGGGTGCCGTCCTCCTCGAATGGGCGGTCGCCCCGAGTTTCCTCGGCGTCGAAGAGCGCGAAGAGGACCGTGGGTCCGTCGACTCGCTGCGGCAGCGCCCGTGCGAGCTCGAGCACAACCGCGACGCCGGAGGCCCCGTCGTTGGCGCCCACGAAACCTGGGATCTCGTCCTTTGTGTCGTGATGGGCGCCGAGCAGGATCGCGTCCCCCTCACTGCCGGGGATCATGCCGACCACGTTTCGGTGCGGGCGTTGGATGCGGACGCCGCGAACGCCGGCTTGGCGCAGCCGGCGGGCGAGGAAGCGCGCCTGGCGACGGTTGGCGGGCGAGCCCGCCGGTCGCGGGCCGAGCGCCACCTGGGCTTCGAGGTCGGCGAAGGCACGCTCCGCGTCGAACTCGACGGCGCCGCGATCGCCCGTTTCGCGGCCACCTTCCCCTCCCCCGCAGCCCGCGAGCAAGGCGAGCGCCAGCGAGGCGAACAGGGTGTCGAGCGCACGGCGCATAGGCGGTAAGTTAGGCCCGTGGCACAGGGACACATGGACCGCTTGAGCGCACAGGACCTCTCCTTCCTCACCAACGAGAGCTCCTCGGCGCACATGCACGTCGGTGGGATCTGCATCTTCGAGGGCCCCCCGCCCAGCTACGAGGACCTGCTCGACCACGTCCGCTCGCGGCTTCACCTCGTGCCGCGCTTCCGCCAGAAGCTGGCCTATCCACCCGTGCCCAGCGGGCGGCCGTTCTGGATCGACGACCCGGCCTTCAACCTCGAGTATCACGTCCGCCACTCGGCCCTTCCCGCGCCGGGGTCCGAGGAGCAGCTTCGCAACATGGCCGCGCGGGTCTTCTCGCAGTCGCTCGACCGCACGAAGCCGCTCTGGGAGCTGTGGATGGTCCAGGGGCTGACGCGAAAGCGCTTCGCGTTCGTGACCAAGACCCACCACGCGCTCGTCGACGGCGTCTCCGGGGTCGACATCGCAACCGTGCTCTTCGACCTCAAGCCGGTGCCCGAGCCCGCCGAGCCCGACCACGAGTGGCTACCGAGCCCGGAGCCGTCCGCAGCGACGCTGCTCGCCAAGGACGCCGAGGGTGTCTTGAAGACGCCGGTCCGCCTGCTTCGCCGGGCCGAGGGCATGGTTCAACACCCGCGCAGGGCGGTGCGCCAGATCGCCGAGGCGACCGAGGCCGTCGGCGAGATCGGCTGGAACTTCGCCAATCCCGCGCCGCAGGTGCCGCTCAACGTCGAGATCGGCTCGCACCGGCGCTTCGAATGGATCCGCAGCGACCTCTCCCACTTCAAGAAGATCAAGGACACCTTCGGCGGCACTGTTAACGACGTCGTGCTCGCGGCCGTCACCGGAGGCATCCGTGTCTGGCTCCACGGCCGCGGGGTCCGCACCGAGGGCTTGGAGCTGCGAGCGCAGGTGCCGGTCTCGATTCGCGCCGAGGACGAGCGCGGCCAGCTCGGCAACAAGCTCGCGGTCCTGCGCGGCCCGATCCCGGTCTACATCGAGGACCCGGTCCGCCGCCTCGAGGCCTGCCGGCGCGAGATGGAGGGGGTCAAGGACTCCAAGCAGGCGCTGGGCGCCGAGGTGATCTCGCGGATGAACGACTTCGCCCCGCCGACGCTGCTCGCCCAGGCAGCGCGGGTCAACTTCTCAACCCGCCTGTTCAATCTTGTCGTCACAAACGTCCCGGGGCCACAGGTGCCGCTCTACGTGCTTGGCCGCGAGCTCCAGGACATCTTCCCGGTCGGCTTCCTACCGCCGAACCAGGCGCTGTTCGTCGCGATCATGTCCTACAACGGCGGGATCAACTTCGGCCTGCTCGCCGACTACGACGCGATCGACGACATCGACCTCGTCGCCGAGGGAATCGAGCGCTCGGTCGCCGAGCTGCTCGAGGCCGCCGAGGACGCCTCGCGCGAGGCCGGCGCGGACACCGCCGAGGTCACGGCCAAGGCGTAACGCCGAGCATCCCTCGCCGCGCGGCAGCGGCCGCCAGCCAGATGAATCACTCATCTACGCTCGCGAGCCCCG
>Ga0136632_10000136_pt1 | contig 17706 bp, 16 predicted proteins | sample AntDrymUQ6112106_2_FD_104670 | JGI IMG/M metagenome (GOLD analysis project Ga0136632, IMG submission 104670) | Polar desert sand microbial communities from Dry Valleys, Antarctica - metaG UQ611 (21.06) | ecosystem: Environmental > Terrestrial > Soil > Desert | place: Antarctica: Dry Valley...
CCGGACTCGGAAGCCATCTAGCCGCCTTCCACGATCCGCTTCTTCAACGTCTCGAACTCAGCGTCCGTGAGCGTTCCCTGCTTGCGTAACCGGTCCAACGTCGCGAGGCGGTCGACCGCCTCGGCGCCCCCGAAGCGCGACGCGGTGCCCACGATTCTCGCCACCGCGGGACGAACGCTCTGCGGATCCCGTCGGCGGCCGGGCAAGCCGAGCGCGAGGAGGCCGCCGGCCCCCATCACGAGCCCCATGAAGGCGACGATCAGGCCGCCAAGCTCACCGCCCGGGCCGGGATTCGCCTCCGGGCCCCAGACGCCGAGGAAGCCGCCAACCGCGAGGCTCCAGAAGACGCCCGTCCAGAACCAGACCACGATGACGCCGTTCCGCGGCTTTCGCGCCGACCCGGGTGGCGCGCCGCGGCCGGCATAGAGCCCGGCCGCCAGGAACATCCCGAAGACCCCTCCCATGATCGAGAACATCAGCCGCTCGATCCCGTCGGGGCACTCGCGGGCGGAGACGTATGGCCCGCCGCTCGCACAGGTGCCGACCTGGAGCAGCTGGAAGATCGAGTAGCCGATCGCAACCCAGCAGAAGCCGAACAGCCCCATGCCGAGCAGGGTCCGCAGCAGGTAGCGCACTCAGCGCGCCTCGAGCTTCGGGAACAGGGGCGGGATACGCTCGACGCGCGCCCCTCCCGCTCGTGCACCGAAAGCGTCGAGGCCGCGGTTGCCCTCGCTGAGGGCGTCGAGCAGCCGGCCGCTGGTCTCGGGGATGTAGGGGTGCAGACAGAGCGCCAGTACCCGGACCCCCTCGGCGAGGCTGTAGAGGACCTGGTCGAGGCGATCGGCCCGCGCGTCGTCCTTTGCGAGCTCCCACGGCCTGGTCTCCTCGACGTAGCGGTTCAGCCGCCGCACGCGCGCCCAGATCGCCTCGAGCGCCTGGCTGAGCTCGGCGCGGTCGAGCAGCCCTCGGACCGCGCCGTCGATCCCGGCGAGCGCGTCCTCGCCCTCGCCGAGCGCCGGGTCGACCTCCCCGTCGGGCACGACGCCGCCGCGATAGCGCTCGATCATCGCCAGCGTCCGGCTCGCGAGGTTGCCCCAGTCGTTTGCGAGCTCGGTCTCATACCGCGCCTCGAACCCGGCGGCCGAGACGTTGCCGTCCTGGCCGAAGGAGACCTCGCGGAAGCAGTAGAAGCGAAGCGCGTCGGAGCCGAAGCGCTCCACCACCTCGTTCGGATCGAGCACGTTGCCGAGCGACTTCGACATCTTCTTCTCGCCCATCAACAGGTATCCGTGAACGTAGAGCCGCTCGGGAGGCTCGAGCCCCGCGGCGAGCAGGAAGGCAGGCCAGTAGACACAGTGGAACTTGAGGATGTCCTTGCCGATCACGTGCAGGCTCGCCGGCCAGAAGCGATCGGTCAGGTCCTCGCCCTCGCGCGCGTAGGAAAGCGCGGTCACGTAGTTGAGCAGCGCGTCGAACCAGACGTAGACCACCTGCTCGGGCTGCCAGGGCAGCGGCACTCCCCAGGACAGCTTCGCCCTCGACAGCGAAACGTCCTGCAGGCCGCCCTCGATGAACGAGAGCGCCTCGTTGCGGCGAAAGCTCGGCGCGACGAAGTCGGGGCGCTCGGCATAGAGGCGCTTGAGGTCATCCTCGAAGGCGGAGAGGCGAAAGAACCAGTTCTGCTCGCGCTCGCGCTCGAGCACGATCTCGTGGATGGCGCACGTGTTGCCTTCGCCGAGCTCGGACTCCGTCTTGAAGTCCGCGCAGCGCGGGCAGTACCAGCCCTCATAGATCCCTTCGTACACGTGGCCGTTGTCGTGGACGCGCTGGACGATCTCCTGCACCCGGGCGACGTGCTGGGGGTCCGTGGTTCGGATGAAGAAGTCGTTCGAGGCGCCGATCCTCTCGCCCATCTCGCGAAAGCGCGGCGCGTTTGTGTCGACGAGCTCCTGCGCGGTGAGGCCCTGGCGCTCGGCCGCCTGCGCGACCGGCTCGCCGTGCTCGTCGGTGCCGGTGAGAAAGAAGACGTCCTCCCCGCGCTGGCGCTGGTGCCGGGCAAGCACGTCTGCTGCGATCGTCGAGTACGCATGGCCGAGATGCGGCTCGGCGTTCACGTAGTAGATCGGCGTCGTGACGTAGAAAGGCATGAGAGGCGGGCGGCTCTGCTGCCGCAGAAGCAGGTGCCGTCAGTCCAGGTGCTGGCGGGTGAGCTTAGTCCGCGCCCGCGCGCCGACCGGCTTACAGCAGGCTGTCTTGGCCCTTCGCGGCTCCGCCGCGCCCGCGCCGCGGCGGCACGCCGGCGGCCTCGGCGAGGGCAGCCTCGACGTCGGCGAGGATCGCGCGCTCGGAGCGCGACGCGACGAGCGGCTCGGCGATGCCATCGACGTGCACGTAGGTGCGCCGTCCGTCGCCGCGCTCCTCGGGGGCGAGCGGAACCAGGGCGAAGACGCGATCCGCACGAACGAACCGCCCGTAACCGAGCGAGACGAGGCGCGGGTCACGCTTGCTCGTCGCCATCGACCAAGCTTACGCCGCGGGCGCTACTCGCCGGCGGGCGCGGGGTCGAGCTTGTCGAGGTCCTTTCGAGCCCGATGCTTGCAGTCGGGGCCGAAGAACGAGGGGACGCCCTCGACCGCGACGTTGCCCGCCCGGCTCGCGACGACTACGCCCGTGTCCTCGTCGCCGGTCGCCGCCTCGACCTCGCCGGCGCCTCGGAAGAAACGCTTGGTCAGCACGCAGAACGGGTCGCCGCCGAGCGTGTATCCCTGCGCGTCCTTCTCGAGCTTCAGCGCCTCGATGATCCTTTTGTCTTCGAAGCCCTTCTCGTCCTCACCGCAACCGGCGATTGCCACGGCGAGCAGCACGATCAGGATCAGTCCCGGGACCGAGCGAGCTCCCCGCCTTCGCATCGGCGGAAGCTATCTCACAACGCGAAGAGGGCGGCCCGAAGGCCGCCCTCTCCCACACGGTTACGTTGAAGCCGCAGCGGGCTTACTTACCTACGTGCGCCTGCACCTCTGCTTCAGGATGGCCGTCTCAGACGTCCCGTCCTTGTAGGTCACCTTGCGCAGGAAGGGGATCTTCTTCGCCCTGCAGCGAGCCAACGCAACGCCCGCGCTCTTCGTGATCGTGGCGTTGAACTTCGTGATCATGATCCCGCCGGTCTCCGGCGCACGGGGAACGTCGAGTGCCTGCCCGTACGCCGCGCCCGCGGTCGACTTCACGACCCTGGCCGGGACGGTCGGGGAGGCGGCGCCGAGATCGTCGCTGTAGGTGTGCAGCTGGAGCTCACCGAGGGTGGGGCCGTTGAACACGGTGACGACCGGCCGCGCGACCAGGGTGGAATCCCCCTGGCTCGCCGGCCCAGACCTGACCTCGGCCTCGCCGCTGCCGAGGACTGAACCGGGCGGGCACTGCGCCTTGGCCGACGCCGTGGGCGTGCCGTTGGAGAAGGTCACCGGGCAGAGCGGCGCCTTCTTCAGGTTGATCTTTACGTTCTTGCCGATCGAGATGTACTCCGAGGCCGGGTTCGACTGGGAGCCGTTGATGTGGGCGGAGCTGTTCTCGACGCCGAGGAACAGATTGACCTTCTTGAATATCTTCGGGTCGAGCTTCTTCGGGGTGACCTTGCCGAGGACCTTCGCGTCGTTGAGCGCCGCGGTCGCGAAGGCCAGGCTCGATACGCCCAGGGCCAGAACCAGGCCCAGGGCCACGATCAGGCGTGACTTGGGAAACACATTTCCTCCTGCAGGTGGTTGACGGTGGGCCTCGGTGCCCGCCTCATGGTGTTGAACGAACGAAAAGATGGATTGATGCAAGCTATGCCCGGCATCCTGCCGGGCACCCTTGCAACAACCCACGATAGCCGGGAAAGTTGCGGGCTCCAAGCGCGGGCGCGACTCGCATCGCGATCTCACGGCTGCGGGTAGACGTGCAGGTAGTCGCTCGTCTCCCGCGGCGCTCCAACCGAGTCGTAGGGGGCCTGTGGCACGCAGGGGGGCGGCGTGATCGCGTCCGTGTCGAGGGCGCCGTCGAAGGCGAAGAGCTTGATCCGATCGAAGAACAGCTGCGCCTCGGCGACGTCGCCGCCCGTGCGCTCGTTGAAGGCGGGGTCGAGCGGCGTGTTCGGATCCATGAAGGCGCTGACGCCGTTGTCGCAATGCCGCGTCTCGAAGGACTTGATCGTCGATCGCACGTCGAGGTAGCCCTTCGGCTTCACGTACGGGTTCGTCCGGGAGATCTCCAGCCGCCTCGGATATGCCGCGAGCGCCTCAGGGCTGAGCGGGGCCAGGCTGCGCACGTAGCGAACCGTCTCCCCAGCCGGGATGTCGAAGAAGGCGCCGTTGCTCGCCGCGGAGACGTTGCCCAGTAGAGCGGTGACCTCGCGCCTGTACATGCCGATCACCTCGAGGATCGAGTTGACCTGGGCGAGCCACGGATCGAACCGGGCGAGCAGCGGTGGCAGGTCGTCGTCGAGCAGGCGCCGCGTCGCCTCGAAACCGGCCGGAGCGGCGGCGATCATGCGCTCGAGCGCTCCGAAGAAGCCCTCCAGCTCGGGCGAGAGCCGCCCGAGTGCGCGCACCGTCGGCGCCAGCTCGCGGGCGGTCGGGCGCAGGGCGGTGACCACCGGGTCGGTGGCGATAGCGAACTGCTCGAGCCGGCTCAGCGTGGTGCGCGACTCGCGCAGGAAGGTCGGGAGGATCTGGAATGTCATCGCCAGGTCCTCGTTGCGTTCAGCGGTGGTCTCGAACACCGTGTTCGTGTTCTCGATCAGCCCGCGGAGCTGGCCCCGGCGCTCGGACAGGGCCCCGAACACCTCCCCGCCCTCGCGCAGGAACTGGCTCACGGCGAGACTCTGGGTGTCGAGGACGCGCAACGCACGCTTCGCCTCCTCGGCGAACGGACCGAGGCTCGCGATCGCCACCGAGATGTCGTCCCCGCGCCCTCGGAAAGCCGCTGCCTGCCCCTGCATCCAAGCCTCGAAGGCCGCCCTCGTCCGGCTGTCGAAGGTGCGGAAGATCTCGTCGAGCTGGACCGCCTCGGAGACCTGCGCGAGCGCCAGGCCCCCTCCCTCGGCGAGCTTCGAAGCGTCGTCGGAGCCGGGCGTCAGCTCGACGTAGGTCTCCCCGAGGAGGGTCTTCTGGCGCAGGACCGCCTGGGTGTCCTCCGGGATCGGCGCGTAGGCAGCTTCGAGCTCGATCGTCGCCTCCGCGTAGCCGTCGTCGGAGAGGTCGACGCGCTTCACCTTGCCGACCGAGACCCCCGAGATCCGCACATCGGATTCCTGCGCGAGCTGAGTCGCCTCATCGAACGGCACCGTGAAGCGGTAGCCCTCCGGCTTGAGCGGGATCGCGCCACCGAACGCCAGCCAGAGAAAGAGCGCCAACGCGAAGCAGGAGATCGCGAACCCGACGGCGATCAGGATCCGGGTGACTGTCGGGGGCCTGGTCTCCATCAGCAGCCCCGCTCGACGCGTCGGATGTCCGTGGTCGCGATCATGGGAACGTCGGGGTCGGCGGGCAGATGTCTTCGCTCCGTGGCGCGATCGTCAGGCGCTGGAGCGTCCAGATGAACGGGCGAGCGACCGCCAGTTCCTCGGCGCGCTTCGCGGTCACGCAGGACTGGAGCACGATCCCGCGCGGAAGCGGCCCGTGAGCGTCCTGCAGGAGGGCGATGTTGTTGCCGTTGTGGTTCAGCCACGCCGTCCAGAACAGGTAGCCCTCCTCCTCTCCGCCCGGCGGGTTGTACGCCCAGGCGTTGAAGAAGCGGTTGAGGTCGGCGAACGTGCTGGTCGTCGCCCTCAAGGTCCCGCCCAGCGGCCCGGCGGCCTGCTTCAGGTGGCGAATCGGGTCGCGCACCTCGCGCGTGAAGGGCCGGATCTGCTCGCGGATCGGGTCCACCGTTTCGAGCGCGAAGCGCTGCGCGGCGACCTGTGCCGGGGCGAAGCTCTGCGCGGCCGGAAGCAGCGCGCGTGAGGCGGGCCCGAGCTCGAGGGCGAGCCGATCGCTGCTCGCGAGCGCCGCGCGGGTCTCGCGAAGCGCCGGCGGCAGCTCGCGCAGGGTCTCGCGCAGGCTGGCCTCCTGGTTGGCGAACGCATCGAAGACCGCGTTCTGGGAGCTGACGAACTCGGACACACGCGTGTCGCTTCGGCCGAGTGCCTCGGCGAGGCTGCGGAAGCTCGAGATCGAGCGCCTGATGTTCGCCCGCCGCTCGGCAAGCTCGACGTTGATCCGTGCCAGATCGCGACCGAGCGGCTCGAAACGGCGCAAACCCGCCGAGAGCTGCTCGCCGCGGCCCCCGAGCCCCGCCGCGCCGCCCTCGATCAGCAGCCGGAGGTAGTCCTGCGTATCCCGGTCGAGCGAGGCGAGGATCTCATCGGGCTGAACGTTTGGCTCCGTCTGCGCGAGCGGGATCGTGAAGCCCTCCTCCACCGGCTTTCCGGACCGACCTGCGTCGACCTCGATCGTCATGTCCTGCAGACCGGTCCGCGGGCGCAGCAGCATCGTCGCGTCGGTCTGAATCAGCTCCTCGTAGGGCTCGTTGATCCCCATCGTCACGACCGCACGACCGTCCTCGAGCTCGACCCCGGTGATGTCGCCGATCTCGACTCCGGCCATGTTCACCGTCTGTCCCTGGCCGGGCGTGACCGCCTGAGCCGTTTCGAACTCCGCCTTGAGCTCGAACTGCTCGTCGCCGAGGAATGGAATCCACGAGGGGTACGGCTGCTGCTGCTGGGAGAGAATCACCCCGGTCACCGCGAGCCCGATGACGAAGAGGACCGCGAGTGCGATGAAGTCGCGAACGTGCTCTCTGATCACTCGGCGCATGGCTAGGGCACCAGGTCGGGGGGCCCGGCGGCTGCCGCCGACCCGTTGAGGTCTGGAATCGCGTTCTCGTGGCAGGGGACGTCCATGCGGAACGGCGGCGAGGAGTTGGGAACGACGGGCTGAACGCCGGCCGGAGCCTCGACCGCGGTCCCGAAGACCTGCGTGTCGTTGATCGCGCCCCCGGGGTTTTCGGCGTGCAGCAGCTCGGGTCCGCCTCCCGGCTGCAGGCGGAGGTACGGGCCGTTGCCGTCGAACGGCTGCCCCGAGCCCGCCAGCTGCACGGCGCCATAGAAGAACTCCTGGAAGTTCGGCTGTCCGGTCCCGAAGCTGTCGACGGTGATCACGGTGTCCGCCGTCGGCACCAGGTTCTCCGAGGTGCAGCGCGAGATCCTCCCCGTCTCCGGGAAGAGCCGCCTCGTGGCGGCCGCGACCTCGGCGAGACCGGGGGCCGCGCCCTTGAGCAGGCGCGCGATGCCTCCCAGCTCGCTGTCGCGCAACAGCAGGCTGGTTTGAGCGAGCCAGGGCTCGAAGGCGTCAATCGTCGCAGGCAGCTCCTGGATCCCGGGGCGCGACTCACGCGCCAATGTCCGCAGCGGCGGCAGCGCGTCGTCGAGATGCCGGAGCGAGACCTCCGTCTCGACCAGAGTCGGGCCGAGCAGCGCGACCGACTCGGAGAGGTTGTCCGACTCGGCCGCGAGCGCCCCGACGGTGACGTTGAAGTTGGTGATCAGGTCCGCCAGCTCGCGCTCGCTGCTGGCGAGCTTGCCGAAAACGTCGCCTGCCGAGGCGAGCAACCCCGACAGGTCGTGGGCCTGTTCGCCGCGGAGCGCGTCGGCGACGATCGCGGTGCTGCGCCCCGCCGGGCCGCCGTAGCGGAAGGCATCGTTGAGCGACTCCGCGGCGGGCTCACCCTGGACGTCGGAGTCCTGATCGGCGTCGTCGGTCGCGGTCGGCTCGTAGGTCAGCGCCGTCCCGAACCCCTCGAGCAGGCGCGTGAGGCCGCGTCGCTGCGGCTCCTGGAGAGCGGCCAGCACCTCGTCGAGCTGGACGGCGGTGGCCGTCTGGGTGATCGGGATCTCCCCGCCGTCCTCGAGCTCCCCAGCGCTTGGGCTTCCCGGGTCGACGTCGAGAAAGAAGTTGCCCTCGAGGAAGAGCCGCGGCCGGATCTTGATCTCGGCGTCCTCGGTGATCGGGCGCCCCTGCTCGTCGACCGAGAAGGTCACCTCGGCCGCCTCGCCGTTGGCCTCGACCGAGGTCACCTCGCCGACGTTGACGCCGGCAATCCGCACCGGTGCGGTCGAGCGAAGCGTCGCCGCGTTATCGAAGGTCGCGGTGAGCGTGTAGCCGTCGCTGGCCCACGGCAGCTCCTTGGCGAAGGCGAGGTAGACCCCAATCCCGATCAGGAGCGCGGCGATCAGCCCGGTCACCCATGGAGCCGGGCCGGTGTAATGGCGTCCCCAGACGCGCTCGTCGGGCGTGATCGCGGCCGGATCGCGCCTTGCGGAACCACGCTTTCGGAACGGCAGCTTCATCGGCCGCCTGCCCTGAGCTGCCCGGGGAGCTGTTCCGCGGTGGTGATTCCCTGGTCACCCGGAACGTTCCCGATCACCTGGCGGCCGACCGCATACGACTCGTTGCCGGCCTCGCACTCGCGCGGGCTCTGGCCGGGCGCGGCGGTGTTCGGATACGGGTTGTAGTGCAGGAAGTTCTCCGCATCGCCACCGCCGTTGGCGGGCGCCGCGGAGAACGTGCCCTCGCTGTTCGGCCCCTCGGGAGGCTCGAACACGGTCACGCGCTGCCAGCGGCCGCTCCCGCTCCCCCGGCTCGTCGCGCTGGCGAGGTTGCGAAAGAGCAGGGTGCCGTAGTTGCAGACCGTCTGTGCGGGCGCGATGAAGCGCACGGCCGGGCCAAAGATATCCACGGTTTCCTGGAGGCGCGAGAGGCCTGAGCGAACGCCGGCGTCGTCGTTGAACCGAAGCAGGGACCGCGCGGTGGGCGCGAGCTCACGGTTGAGAATCGGCGATGCTCGCAGGGCGGGGATGCCCGCCTCGAGCGCGTCTGCGATCGTCGGAGCGGTCGCGGCGAGCTCCCGGATACCTGGGCGGAGCTCGCCGAACAGCGCCGCGCTGTTCGCAAGGAACGGGCGGATCGTCGGCAGCGTCTCGGTTGCCACCTCGAAGGTCGGGGGGGTCTCCGAGATCGCCTCTTGAATGAACGGGCGGGCGACCTCGGCGAGCGCGGTGAACGTCGTGTCCAGGTTCACGAACATCTCCGCCTGCTGCTCGGCAACCGGCGCGACCTCTGCGGCGGCCGCGGAGATCGCGACGACGAATCGTTCGAGCCCCGTGCGCGGGGAGGACAGGTTCTTCATCACGGGCTCGAGCATCCGCAGCAGACCCGGCAGCTCGCCGAGCGCGTCGTTCAGCGCCGGGCCGCGCCCGGCTACCGCGTTGCCGAACTCGACCAGGTTGGCCTGGACCGCCTCGCGGGTCGGGGCGTCGAAGGTGCTGAGCACCTCGTCGATCTCGACCGGCTCGGGTCGCGCCGATGAGAGCGGCAGCAGGGCGCCCTGCTCGTAACCGGTGTCCGAGGTCCCCTGGTTGATCTCGAGGTACTTGAGGCCGAGCGCCGAGCGAGCGCGCACGATCAGCGTCGAGTCCTCCGGCAACGGCTCGACGTCCTTGTCCAGCTTGAGATCGAGGACAGCGTGCAGCTCGCCCGTCTCGGAGTCGTGCTCCGGGTCGATCGAATCGATCTGGCCCACTCGCACGCCGCCGATCCGCACCTCGTTGCCCGGCACCAGCCCCTCGGCGTTGGGGACCTGAACGGAGACGTTGTATGAGGGCACGAACGGTAGCCCCGCGTTCGCGTTGTAGGCGAGGAAGACCGCGACGACGACGATCAGCACGGTGACCGCGCCGACCATCGTCGGGCTCGCCGCGAGGCTCGCCGCCACGCCCCCGCGTCTCATCGCCCCCGTCCTTCCCGGCTCCGGGCCCCGATCATGAAATCAAGCAACTCGCGGGCGGCGCGCATCTCGTGCCTCGAGCTCGCCGCGTCAGGCCGAGGCGCGAACTCGGTTTCGCCGACGTCCTCGTGCGATGGTCCTGGCAGGCCCGGCGGGGTCGGCTCGGGCTCGGCACTCGGCTCGGCCTCGGCACTCGGCTCGGCCGAATCGCGGCCTCCGCGATCGTCCCCGAGCTCGCGCAGCGCCGACTGCTCGGCCCGCGCCTGCTCGCGCTGGACCGTGGCTCCCACGATTCCCGCGGGGCCGGTGAAGTTGGCGCCGCAGCCCGGCTGGAGGATGGAGGTGTAGTCGAAGCAGCTGTTCGTGGGAATCAGCGCGCGCAGGAAATGCCCGTTGCTGTCGAAGGCGTTGATCGCGCCGCCGACGCCGAAGACCGTCTTGAGCAGATACTCGAATCCCCGGGTCTTGCGCAGTGTCGAGAGGATCTTCGCGAGGTCGCGCGTAGGCTGCTCGCCATCGCGGGCGAGGTCGCGAACCTGGCGGATCACCGGGTCGGAGTCGCGCAGCAGCGGCCCCGCTTCCTCGGCGGCGTCACCGAGCGTCGTCAGGGCGCCGACGCCGGCGTTCGAGAACGGCTCGAGCAGGCGGTTCGCGCGGGTTAGAGCAGGCGCGGCGATCCGCAGGTCCGCGAAGGTGGGCCTTGCCTCGTCGCTGAAGCTGCGTAGCTCGACCATCGTCGTGCGCAGCTCACGCAAGAACTCGGGGAAACGCGCGAAAGTCTCCTCGAGGTCCGCGCCGCGCTCGGCGGTTGCCTCGCCGACGGTCGCAGCCTGGTTGATGAACGAAACGACGCTCTCGCGCTCCCGAGCCAGCGCACCGAGGATCGCGTCGGAGTCGGTGGCGAGGCTCGCCAGGTCGCGATTCTGGCGGGCGAGGATCGCGAGCACGCGATTCGTCTCGCGTAGCGCCGGGTTCGAGCGCTCCACGATCTCGGCGAGCTCCTCGCCCCGTGCCGCGAGTCCGGCGCCGAGATCATTGAGGATCAACCGGAAGCGGTCGGGATAGGGCTCCTTCATGATGTTGTTGACCAGGTCGAGGTCGACCGCCTTGCCGTTCTGCTCGAGCGGCAGAAGACGCTGCCCCTCCCCCTGCTCGCCCTCGGGAATCAGCGCGAGCTCGGGTGGTGGCTCGCTGCCGGGGGCGCGCGGCTGCGTCGGCTCGCACTCGACGAACTTCTCGCCGATCAGCGACTGCGGTCGGATCAGGCATGAGGCGTCGGTGCGGAAATCCTGGAAGCCGGGGTCGTCGATTCGCAGCACGACGGCTGCCTTGCCTGGCTCCGGCTCGCCGTCCTTCCTCGCGGTCTCGTCGAATCCGGTGACGTCGACCTCGGACACCGAACCCACCTTGGCGCCGGCGACCCGGACTTCTTCGCCCGGGACCAGGAAGCTCGCGTTGTCGAAGATCGCGCGCACCTCATAGGTCCCCTCCTCGCCGCCCGCGGCGGTGCCCGAGAGGAGCAGGGCCGTGGTGGCGGCGAGCACGACGAGGCTGGCAACGATCCTCCTCATGGGCCTGGTGGGACGTCGCTGGGATCGCACTGCCCGTTCAGGGCGCCGCCGTCGAGGAACGGGTGGTCGCTGAACGCGGTTACGCCGGCATCCGGCTGGGTGGCGCCGCCGGGGCAGCGTGTGAATGGGCCCACACCGAATGCCGCATACGCGTCGAGCATCTGGCTCGAGGGGATCGGTTCGAGCTCCTCGGTGACCTCGTTGTAGTCGAACAGGTTCGAGCCCGCGGGCTGGGCGCGGATGTAATGGCCGCTGAAGTCGTAATAGCCGGCGCCCGCGCCGAGCTTGGAGACGAGCGCCAGCAGGTCGGGGGAGTAGGGCCTCGCGAACTCGAAGATGTGCTGGGAGTCGTCGAGCGCGGTGATCGCCCTCGGCACCGCCTTGCGCGCGGAACGCTGCGCCGCTGGCACGTCGAGGAGCGCTTCCGTGAGGTCGTTGGTTGGACCATCGCGTCCGATCGCCAGTCTCAGGTCGCGGAGAACCGGCGCTGCGTCGCCGGCCACCGGCCGCAGGTCACGCAGGAACCCCGGCAGATCGGGCGCCACCTCCCCGAGGTCAGCGACCAGCGGGTCGAGGTCGTCGAGAGCGGCGCGGAGGTTGACGAAGGTCGTGTTCGCCTGCCGCATCGCCGGAGGGAACGCGGTGAGTGCCCGAGCCAGCCCCTCGTTCTCGGCGGCGATCGCGCCGAGCGCCTGATTGCCGTTGGAGGTGAGCGCGGCGAGGTCGTCGCGACGCGAGGCGACGGCCCCGAAGACGCGGCCGCCCGAAACGAGGAAACGGGTCAGCGCATCCTCGTCGCGGGTGAGCTCGGCGAACAGTCGCTCGCTCGCCTGCAGGCCGGGCGCGAAGTACTTGTATGTCCGCCGCGCCTCGGCGCTGTTGCCCGTGTAGACCGTCGCCTGCCCCTGGATGAAGTCCTGTAGCGCCGAGCGGGTGCGCTTGTCGAAGGTGTTGAAGAGCTGGTCGAGGTCGACCGGCGAGGCCGTCGCCTCGGCGGTGATCGTGCCGTCCTCGGGGATCTCCGGCGCGCTGTTGGGCCCGGGGTGGACCGAGATGTAGCGGTTCGCGATCCCCGAGAGCGAGGTCGCGCGAATCTGCGCCATCGTCCCCTCGTGAAGCGGGAACTCCGTGGTGATCTCGACCTCGGCCTGGGCGTCGTCGGTGAGCGAGATCCTGTCGATCGTCCCGATCGGCTGACCGCCGACCAGCACCTCGTTGCCCTCGACGAGCTGCCCGCCGGTCGCGAACAGAAGCTCGTAGTGGTGGCCCTCGTCGTCGCCGAGCAGGAGAACCGCGGCAAGAATCGCGACGGCAGCAAGGGCAAGCGCCGCGATCACGCCACCGGCGCTCACACCGCGCTTCCTTGCTTCCTCACCTGCCAAGCAGTTGCGGTCCCTTCACATGCCTCTCCGCCGCCTGATGCTAGTCGCCTCCTTCCGCGACCGGCACGGGCCTGACCGGCTTAACCGACGCTTAGCCCCTGCTACTCGCGCGGATCGCGGCCCGTCAGCGCGCGGTAGAGATCGTTCGGCCGCGTCCCGGTCAGCGCGGCGACGACGCTCGCTGCGGCGCGTGGCCGGGCCCCCGCCTGGACCAGGCGGCGCAGCGCGTCGACCGCAAAGGCGACGTCAGGCTCCCCAGAGCCGCTTGCCGCGGGAGCGATCACGACCACGATCTCGCCCTTCGCCTCGTCGCGAAAGCGGCGCGCGAGCTCGCCGAGCGTCCCGCGGGCGACCTCCTCGTGGAGCTTGGTCAGCTCGCGGCAGACCGCGGCTGGTCGATCCGGAGCGAGCGCGGCAAGGGCGCCGAGCGAGGCGGGCAGGCGGCGCGGGGACTCGAAGGCGACAACCGTCTCCGGAGAGCCGAGGATCCGCTCGAGCTCGCCGGCGCGCCGCGGCAGGAATCCCTCGAAGCGCCAGCGGTCGGCCGGCAGGGCGGAGGCGACGAGCGCGGTGATCACCGCGGAGGGGCCGGGCAGGACCTCGACCTCCAGGTCGCGCTCGACGCAGGCGCGAATGAGTCGGTATCCCGGGTCGGAGACGACGGGCGTGCCGGCGTCGGAGATCAGCACGACGCGGGCCCCGCGCTCGATCTGCTGGACGAGCTGTCGGGCGCGTTCCGCCTCGTTGGCGTCGTGATTCGAGACGAGGCGGGGGCGGGCCAGCTCGAGGCGCTCGTAGAGCCGCCCCGCTCGGCGGGTGTCCTCGCAGGCGACGAGGTCGGCCTCCGTGAGCGCGCGCCTGGCGCGCGGGCTGAGATCCTCGACGTTGCCGATCGGCGTCGGGCACACGGTCAGCCTTCCCGGCACTCCGATCAGCTCCCCGAGGCGCTCTCCTCGAGCGCCATCGTCGCCGCGCCGATCAAGCCGGCGTCCGGACCGAGCTCGGCAAGCACGACAGGAGTCGAGTTCTGCGGGGGAAGGGCGCGCGAGCGAAGCTCCTCACGGGCCGGAGCGAGCAGCAGCTCGCCGCCCGCAGCCGCACCGCCTCCGATCACGATCACGTCCGGTTCGAAGACGTTCGCGATGCTTGCCAGCGCGACCCCGAGGCGACGGCCGGCGGTCGCCAGCACCTCGACCGCGATCCCGTCCCCGGCGAGCGCTGCTTCGGTGACGGCCCTGCCGTCGATCTCCTCTCCAGCGCCGAGCCGCCGTCCGAGCGCGGACTCCGGATGGGTCTCCGCGGCAAGCTTTCCCTGACGCCCGATCGCCGTCCCCGAGGCGAACGCCTCGACGCAGCCGCGATTCGGGCAGCTCCCCTGACAAGGCGGGCCGGCCTGGTCGATGACGATGTGCCCGAGCTCCGCCGCGGCCCCGGTCGAGCCTCGGTAGAGCTGCCCCCCGAGCACCAACCCGCCGCCAATCCCGGTCCCGATCGTGAGCATGACGGCGTTTCGGGCGCCGCGGGCGGCGCCGAAGCGATGCTCGGCGAGCGCCGCGACGTTCGCGTCGTTGTCGACGAATGTCGGCAGGTCGAGGCGATCGCCGATCAGCTCGCGCATCGGCACGTCGATGATCGGCAGGTTGACAGCGTTGATCGCGACGCCGCGCTCGCGGTCGATCGTGCACGGGATCCCGAGGCCGATCGCCTCGGCCGACGGAGCCGCGCCAAGCGCCTCGCGCAGCTCATCCTCGAGGCCGTCGAGGAGCTCGTCGAGCTCGCGGCCGAAGCTCGTCCCGGTCGAGCGGTGCAGCAGGCTCTGCTCGGCATCGACAGCGCCCACGGCCATCTTCGTGCCGCCGAGATCCGCGCCCAGCGCCACCCTCACGAGGAACGCGGCGGGCAGGAATCTCCAGGGTCCATGAGGTATTGATAGCCGAGATGAGCGGAGGCGAAGGATCCCCACCCCCGAAGCGACCGGAGAAGCCCGAGTACACGGTCTATCGCTCTCGGCCCAGCCTTCGAGGCCGCATCGGCAAGCCCAACCTCTCCTCCCTGCGAGACCGCTTCTCGCGCGGGCCTGGCGCGCCGAAACCCGACTCCGAGACGGACGAGCGCCCACTCTGGCGGCGCGGCCTGCGCTGGGCCGGGGTCGCAGCTCTCGCCTGGATCCTGATCAGTCTGCTCGCGTTCGCGATCTCCGCGCAGATCCAGAAGGGAAAGCTCGCCGAGGGAATCGGCGACGAGCTCGACGGCAACCCGTTCCTGCTCGCGTCGCCGCAGACGATCCTCGTGCTCGGGACCGACGTCCGCTCGGGCGCCTTCGCCGGCCCCGAGGAGGCAGAGCCGAAGAACTGCCTCGAGGCGGTCGGAAGTGGCCGGCCCAAGGACGGGAGCTGCAAGAACCCGCCGTTTCGCTCCGACACGATGATGCTCGTACGGGCGGGGCGCGGGACGTTTCGCAAGCTCTCGATCCCGCGCGACACGCTCGCCGAGGTCCCGGGTCTCGGCCCTCAGAAGATCAACTCCGCCTACGCCTCGGGGGGCGCGAAGCTGGCGATCCGCACGGTCGAGGGTCTACTCGGCTTGCGCGTCGACGAGGTCGCGATCATCGACTTCGACGGCTTCCGAAGCTTCATCGACTCGATCGGAGGAATCACCGTCGACCTTCCCGAGCCGGTCTGCAGCGAGGTCTCCGACGGCGCCTTCAACCTCGACCTCGAGCGCGGCGACAACGAGCTCGACGGCTTTCAGGCGATCACGCTCGCGCGCACCCGGTCGAACACGTGTGGCTCCAGCGCCTTCTCCGGGACGGACGTCGAGCGCGCTCAGTTCCAGCAGCTGATCATCGACGGGATCAAGGGCAGGATGACTGACGTCACCGCGCTGCCGTCCAACTTCCTACGCGGGCCGCTGATCGGCTGGAACGCCCCGCGCGCGATGGTCTCGAGCATGGGCGCGTTGACGATGCCCCAGCTCGTGATCGCCGCAGGGATCGGCGGCGGCGGGACCGACGTGCTCGAGCCCTCGAGCACGACCGCCGCCGGCAACCTCGTCGTCTCGCCCGAGGAGTGCCTGCGCGCCGCCAAGACCCTGCTCGGCGAGAACCCGCCGAGACAGCCGAAATGCCCGCAGGGGTAGGCGAGACGCGCCGTTGGCGCCTTTCTCTCGGATAGCGAGAGGAAAGCGCCAATTCCCGACTAATCGCCGCTCCCGCTCCCCTTACTCGCCTTGTCGGAGCTGGAAGACTTCGCGTCCTTCGAGGACTTCGTCTCCGCCGCGGAGCTTTTCGAGTCGCCCTTGGACTCGCCCGCCGACTCGCCTTTCCCGGCCCCGTCCTTGCCTTCCTCCCCGCCTTTCGCCGCGCCCTTCTTGGCGTAGTCGGTGGTGTAGAAGCCCGAGCCCTTGAAATGCACGGCGATCGGGTGGAACACCTGCTCGACCGCGGCGCCGCACTCCACACAGCTCGTGATCGGGCCCTCGGACATCGTGCGGATTACCTCGAAGCTGTGTCCGTTCTCGCAGCGGTACTCGTAGATCGGCATGGCGGGCGCAGAAGATAGCTTGCAGCCGATGGCGGACCCCACCCTCGACGAGGTCGTCGCGCTGTGCAAGCGCCGCGGCTTCATCTTCCAGTCCTCCGAGATCTACGGCGGGCTCGCCTCGACCTACGACTACGGCCACTACGGCGTGCTGTTGAAGCAGAACGTGAAGGCCGAGTGGTGGCGCGCCGTGGTCCAGGAGCGCGACGACATGGTCGCCCTCGACGCGGCGATCCTCATGCACCCGAAGACATGGGAGGCATCTGGTCACCTGGCCGGCTTCACCGACCCGATGGTCGACTGCCGCACCTGCAAGCTTCGCTTCCGCGCCGACCAGCTCGAGGACTCCGCGTGCGGGCGAAAGCCCTCCAAGCGCCCGGGCGAGCATTCGGAGTGCGACCTCACCGAGCCGCGCCAGTTCAACCTCATGTTCAAGACCCACATGGGGCCGGTCGAGGAGGACGCGGCCGTCGTCTACCTGCGCCCCGAGACGGCGCAGGGGATCTTCGTCAACTTCAAGAACGTCCTCCAGTTCGCGCGCAAGAAGCCGCCGTTCGGGATCGCGCAGGTCGGCAAGGCGTTCCGCAACGAGATCACGCCCGGCAACTTCATCTTTCGGACGCGTGAGTTCGAGCAGATGGAGATCGAGTTCTTCGTCCCCCCCGCCGACGCGGAGCAATGGCACGAGCGCTGGATGGAGCAGCGGATGGGCTGGTACACCGAGCTCGGCATCCGCCCGGACCACCTGATGCTGAGAAAGCACGGCCCGGACGAGCTCTCCCACTACTCCTCGGCGACCTCGGACATCGAGTACCTGTTCCCGATGGGCTGGTCGGAGCTCGAGGGAATCGCCAACCGCGGCGACTTCGACCTCACCCAGCACGCCGAGCACTCCGGCGAGAAGCTCGAGTACTTCGACCAGGAGACGCGCGAGTCCTACGTCCCGCACGTGATCGAGCCCTCGGCGGGCGCCGACCGCGCGACGCTCGCCTTTCTCGTCGACGCCTACGAGACCGAGGAGGTCGAGGGGCGCCAGCGCACGGTCCTGCGCATGCACCCCCGCCTCGCCCCGGTCAAGGTCGCCGTGCTGCCGCTCGTCTCGAAGGAGGGGATGCCCGAACGCGCACGCGAGATCTACGAGGGCCTTCGTGGTCGGATCCCCGCCGAGTACGACGAGGGCGGCTCGATCGGCAAGCGCTACCGCCGCCAGGACGAGATCGGCACCCCCTGGGGAGTCACCATCGACGGCCAGACGCTCGAGGACGACACGGTCACGCTGCGCGACCGCGACTCCCTCGAGCAGACACGGGTCCCCGCCGGCGAGCTCGCTGACCTGCTCGCCGAGCGCCTCGAGGCCCCCTGGACGAGCCCGAAGCTCGACTGAAGCCACACGGACCGGATATGCGTGACATTCGTCAC
>Ga0136632_10000140_pt1 | contig 17513 bp, 17 predicted proteins | sample AntDrymUQ6112106_2_FD_104670 | JGI IMG/M metagenome (GOLD analysis project Ga0136632, IMG submission 104670) | Polar desert sand microbial communities from Dry Valleys, Antarctica - metaG UQ611 (21.06) | ecosystem: Environmental > Terrestrial > Soil > Desert | place: Antarctica: Dry Valley...
AAGGCCGCTGAAATAGGCTGCGCCGGTTCCGCAACCCCCGAGGAGGGCGTTCGAGTTGGAGATCGCGAAGGTAGGAGTCGTCGGCTGCGGGCTGATGGGCCACGGGATCGCGCAGATCTGCGCCCAGGCCGGCTGGGAAGTCGTCGTCCGCGAGCTCGAGCAGGCGCCCCTGGACAAGGGCCTCGCCAAGATCGATAAGCAGCTCGCCCGAGCGGTGGAACGGGGCAAGCTCGCCCGTGAGGACGCGGACGCGATCCGCGGCCGGATCGAGCCGACCCTCGAGTACTCGGACCTCGCCGACTGCGATCTCGTGATCGAGGCGATCACCGAGGATCTCGGCGCGAAGCTCGAGATGTGGCGCGAGCTCGACGGGATCGTCAAGCAGGAGGCGTTCTTCGCAACCAACACGTCCTCGCTCGCCGTCGCCGACCAGGCAGAGGCGACCAGCCGCGCCGAGCGCTTTCTCGGCCTGCATTTCTTCAACCCGGCGCAGGTGATGCCGTTGCTCGAGGTCGTCCGCGCCGAGGAAACCGGCGAGCAGGCGGCGCAGGTCGGGTTCGAGCTCGGCGAGAAGCTGCGCAAGACGACAGTCGCCGCGCGGGACAACCGGGGGTTCGTCGTCAACCGCCTACTCGTCCCTTACATGCTCGACGCGATCCGCGCCTACGAGCAGGGGGTCGGGTCGGTCGAGGACATCGACACGGGCATGAAGGCCGGCGCGAGCCACCCGATGGGCCCGCTTGAGCTCGCAGACTTCGTCGGGCTCGATACCCTCGCGTCGATCGCGGACGTGATGGTCGAGGCCTACGAGGAAGATCGCTTCTCTCAGCCCGAGACGCTGCGCAAGCTGGTCGAGGCCGGGCAGTTCGGCCGCAAGTCGGGCCGCGGCTTCTACGACTACTCGGGTGAGAAGCCAGTCGCCGTGGACCCGCGCGGATGAGCCCCGGCACATCCCGTTACCCTCGCGCCAACGTGGACGGAGGAGTCACTACTTGACCCAGGAAGCGGCAGATCGGATTCGGGGGGCGAGCTTCTCGCTCGCGAGGCGTGGCTATGACCGCGAGGAGGTCGAGACCTTCCTCTCCGACTTGGCCGCCTCGCTGGAGACCGAGGACGCCGCCGAGCCACTCGAGGGCGTGCGGGCCGAGCTGGGCCAGGTCGGGATGCGAACTGCGGAGATCCTGACGAAGGCTCACGACGTTGCCGAGGGGATCCGCGTCGAGGCAGAGCGCCAGGCCCAGGAGCAGATCGACGCGACGCGGGCCGAGGCCGAGTCAGCGCGCTCGGAAGCCGAGCAGGCCGTCCGCGCACTCGAGGAGAAGGCGGAGATGCAGGCCTCGGAGATGCGCGGCGAGGCGGAAGCATACGCAGAGCGAACGCGCGGCGAGGCGGATGCATACGCGTCGCAGACCCGAGCTGATGCGGATTCCTACGCCGAGCAGGCTTCGAGCGCAGCGCGGGCTGAAGCCGCGGAAGCGTCGAGCCGCGCCCGCGCGGAGGCCGAGGAAGCGATCTCCGCGGCCGAGGCGGAGGGTGAGCGGAAGCTCGCCGAGGCGGAGCGCAAGCGATCGGGGCTCGAGGAGGTGGTCTCGAGCCTGGAACACCGCCGTGATTCCGTCGTCGGCGAGCTCGAGAGGCTCGCGCGGCAGGCCGCCGCCGCGGCCCTCCAGATCCGAGGCGTACAGCCGACCCCGCCCGAGGCGCGCGAAGCGCAGTCGGACACCGAGGACGAGGGCTGACCCGCGGGGGCCTGATGGCCACGCGGGAGGGCAGCGACTTCACCCGCGCCGTCGAGGCGGCGCTCTCGGGCGGGCCCGAGCGCCACCGCGAGAAGACCGCTGAGCAGGGCAAGCTTCCCGTTCGCGATCGGGTCGCTCGCCTCGTCGATCAGGGCTCCTTAGCCGAAGAGGGGCTGCTCGCCAACTGGGAGACGGACGGGCTCGGCGCTGACGGCGTCGTCACTGGACTCGCGCGGATCGCCGGCCGGGAGGTCGCCCTGATGGCCAACGACCCCACGGTGAAAGCCGGGTCGTGGGGGCCGAAGACCGTCGAGAAGATCCTCCGGATCCAGGAGCGCGCGCTGCGCCTCGAGGTCCCGATGATCTACCTGGTCGACTCGGCGGGGGCGAGGATCACCGACCAGGTGCAGATGTTCCCCGGCCGACGTGGCGCCGGGCGGATCTTCTACAACGAGGTGCTCCTCTCGGGCCGCGTGCCGCAGGTCTGCCTGCTCTTCGGGCCCTCGGCGGCGGGCGGCGCGTACATACCCGCGTTCTGCGACGTGGTGATCATGCGCGAGGGCAACGCCTCGATGTACCTCGGCTCGCCGCGGATGGCGGAGATGGTGATCGGCGAGCGGGTCTCGCTCGAGGAGATGGGCGGCGCCAAGATGCACACCGGCGTCTCCGGCTGCGGGCATTTCCTCGTCAAGACCGACGAGGAGGCGATCGACCTCGCGAAGCGCTACCTCTCCTTCATGCCGAGAAGCTGGCGCGAGTGGCCCCCCGCGGCGCCGCCGGCCGAGCCGGACGCCGAGCGCCGTGTCTCGGAGATCGTGCCCGACGACGACAAGAGCGCCTTTGACGTCAAGGAGCTGATCGCGGCGCTCGTCGACGCCGACTCCTTCTGCGAGGTTCACTCCCGCTGGGCCAAGGAGCTGGTCGTCGGATTTGGACGGCTCGAGGGCAGGGCGATCGGGATCGTCGCGAACCAGCCGAAGTACAAGGGCGGGGTCCTGTTCGTCGACTCCGCCGACAAGGCGGCCCGCTTCATCGCGACCTGCAACGCCTTCAACGTGCCGCTGCTATTTCTCGCTGACGTGCCGGGGTTCATGATCGGCACGGACGTCGAGCGCCAGGGGATTATCCGCCACGGCGCGAAGATGATCTCGGCCGTGTCCGAGGCGACGGTCCCGAAGCTCTCGGTGATCATCCGCAAGGCCTACGGCGCCGGCCTCTACGCGATGGCGGGCCCGGCCTTCGAGCCCGACGGCTGCGTCGCGCTGCCGAGTGCCTCGATCGCGGTGATGGGCCCGGAAGCGGCCGTCAACGCCGTCTTCTTCAATCAGGTCCAGGCGATCGCCGACGAGGCCGAGCGGGAGGACTTCGTCCGCGCAAAGCGCGAGGAGTACTCGGCCGACATCGACATCCTTCATCTCGCCTCCGAGCTCGTCGTCGACGCGATCGTCGAGCCGGATGATCTGCGCGCGGATCTGATCCGGCGCTTCGCCCTCACCGAGGGGCGCGACCGCAGCTTCTCGGATCGGCGAAACCCGATCACGCCGGTCTAGGTGGGCCGCCTCGGGCTCGTCGCCGGTAGCGCGCTGCGCGGCGCCGAGCTGCCGGACGGCGATTGGGAGTTGCTCCAGCGCCATGGCGCCGCGGAGGCGTACGTGCTGCCGCACCGAATCGACCACGTCGCGAACATGCGCGCGCTCGCCGACGCCGGGTGCGATCGGGTGCTCTCGGTCGGATCCGTCGGAGGCCTGAGGGCGGAGCTCTCGCCGGGGACCATGCTCGTGCCCGACGACTTCATCGCCCTCGACGCTGTGCCGCTGAGCTCGCTCGAGGGCGAGAGCGCGCACCGAACCATCGGCTTCGACCCCGAGTGGCGGCGGCGGGTGCTCGACGGCCTCGCTGAGGCTGGAGCGGAGCCCCTCGACGGCGCCGTCTACTGGCATGCCAACGGGCCTCGATTCGAGACGCCCGCGGAGGTGCGGCTGATCGCGGCGCACGCCGACGTCGTCGGGATGACGATCGGCTCGGAGTGCGTTGCCGCATGCGAGCTGGGGCTCCGCTACGCGGCCGTGTGCATGATCGACAACCTCGCCAACGGCGTCGGCCGAGGCGAGCTGAGCCTCGAGCTGGTCGAGGCTGCGCGCGAAGACAGCCGCGCACGATTCCTGGCGATCCTGGCCGCCTTGCTGCCCCGACTCCTTCCATAGGCTGGCGGGATGGGACTTGCGGTTCGCTCGGCCACCCTCGATGGCGAAGTTGCCGGGCTGCGTTGCGAGGGCGGGTGGATTACCGAGCTCGGTCCCGATGTGGAGCCGGATGAAGGCGACGAGGTGCTCGACGTCGCCGGCCTGGCGCTGATCCCGGGCCTCGTCAACGGCCACACCCACGCCGCGATGACCCTGTTTCGCGGCTACGCGGACGACCTGCCGCTGATGGAGTGGCTGACCGAGTACATCTGGCCGGTCGAGAAGCGGATGAGCGACGAGGACGTCTACTGGGGGACGCGGCTCGCCTGCGTGGAGATGATCCGGACCGGGACGACGTGCTTCTGGGACGCCTACTGGCACGCCCACGCCACGGCGCGCGCGGTCGAGGACGCTGGCATCCGCGCGGTAACCGCGGCGCCTTTGATCGATGATGGTGATCCCGCCAAGTCCGAGCGCGCCTGCTCGGACGCGGAGCGCAGCCTCGGGCAGATCGCCGAGGCCGGCGGCGAGCTTGCCCGGCCGGGCTTCGCGCCGCATGCGATCTACTCCGTCAGCGAGCGCTCGCTGCGCCTCGTCGCAGAGCGCTCCGCGGAGCTCGACGTCCCGGTCCAGATCCACCTCTCCGAGACCGAGGAGGAAGTAGGGACGTGCGTCGCCGAGCGTGGCGAGCGCCCCGCGCAATATCTCGACCGCGTCGGCCTGCTCGGCCCGCGGACCGTGCTCGGCCATGGCACCTGGCTCGACCGGGGCGAGCTCGAGCTGATCGCCGAGCGCGGGGCGACGGTCGTCACCAACCCGGTCGCGAACCTGAAGCTCGCGGTCGGCCGCGTCTTCCCCTATCGGGATGCCCGAGACACCGAGGTCGCGGTGGGCCTGGGCACCGACGGGCCTGGGTCCAACAACTCCCTCGACCTGCTCGCGGACGCAAAGGCGTTCGCCCTGCTGCAGAAGAACGAGGCCCGCGATCCGGCGGCGGTGACGGCGACCGAGGTGCTCGAGATCGCGACGGGCCAGCGAGCTGAGCTGCTCGGGGGCCGGCGGCTCGAGGTCGGGGCGCCGGCCGACTTCCTTCTCGTCCGCGCCGACGATCCCGTGCTCGCCCTGGGCCAGCTCAACGCCGGGCTCGTCTATGCGGCGGCAGGCTCGATCGTCGACACGACAGTGGTCAACGGGAGGGTGCTGATGCGCGGAGGCTCGATCGATGGGGCGGAGGAGATCGTCGCGCGGGCCCGCGAGTCTGCCGCGAGGCTCGGCCTGACCCCGTTGTCGAGCTAGGGCTGCCCGCCGTGGCTGCCGCCACTCAGTCGCGACGCCACCGCCGCCTCCTCGCGTTCCTCGACTGGGGAGGTGGCCGGCATCACGTCGGGGCGGGCGTCGATCGACTCGCGCCAGTGGATCGGAGGAGGTGCCTTCGATCGTGATCCCGGTGCCGGCGCGACGCCGGCCCATCCCGGGCGCTCGGCAGCGCGGCGAAGCGCGGCGTCGAGGTAGTCCTCGAGCAGCGTCAGGCCCTCGAGCCCGGGCACGGTGGCGATCGTCTCATCGATACCGTGGACGTGCGCTCGGCCCTCGGGGGAGTCGGCGAACAGGTAGATCGCCAGCGCGTCGACCTCCTCCTCGCTCTTCACCCCGGCGCCGACTGGACTCCAGAAGTTCGAGAGCACCCAGCGCACGAGCGTGCGGGACGTGCGCGAGCGCTCCATCCGCGCCCTCGCCTGCGCGCGGTAGAAGGCGAAGTGGCGACGCTCGTCCTGGATCACCTTGTGCAGCAGCTGGTGCAGGACGGGGTGCCCGGAGCGGCGGATCAGGGCGTAGTAGCCCGTCAGGGTTGTGAGCTCGTTGACCGCACCCCACATCATGTGGATCGCGGCGAAGTCGCGGGTCGCCATCGAGCCGAGCACGCTCGGCACGATCCCGAGCCCGTTTCCGACTCCGATCGAAACACGCAGGTCTCGCCAACGATTCGAGCGGGTGGGGAGGGGCGAGCGCCCGTCGGGCAGGCGTGGCTCGATCGGCTCCTCGATCCCGTAGGCGCGCAGGAAGTCCGAGAACGCCTCCCCGTGCCAGAGCTCCTCGTAGACCCAGCAAGACAGGAATGCAGTGATCTGCGGATCCGTGGCGGCGCGGGTGGCGAGCAGGTCGCGCATGTAGATCACCGTGTGCGCCTCGATGTCCATCATGTAGTGGAGCGACATCACGTCGCCGTCGCTGAGCGGATGATCGGGGATCGAGCCCCAGTCGATGTCGCTGAGGTCGACCTTCTTGGAGTTGCGCAGGTAGCGGTCGAGGTCGAACTCGACCAGGGTCGGCTGGCTCATCGGTCCTTTCTACGCGCGGGCTCCCAACTTGGATGACAGCTCGACGAAGGGGTCGAGGGCGGCGGGATTGGCGAGCGAATCTCTGCTCGCGGCCCGCTCGACGGGAGTACCGGCGAGGATTCGCTTGACGGGCACCTCGAGCACCTTTCCGGAAAGCGTCCTGGGCACCTCGGCGATCGCGAAGACCTCGTCGGGCACGTGGCGCGGCGAGCAGCCCTCACGGATCCGCCGCTTGATCTCGGCGCTCAGCTCCTCGTCCAGCTCCTCGCCCTCGCGAAGCACGACGAACAGCGGCATCCAGCCCTCGGTGCCCGGGACCGGCACATCGACGACGAGCGAGTCGATCACCTGCGGGACGGCGTCGACGGCGCGGTAGATCTCGCTGGTCCCCATCCTGATCCCCGAGCGGTTGATCGTCGAATCCGAGCGTCCGTAGATCACCGCGGTCCCCCGGGAGGTGATCTCGATCCAGTCGCCGTGGCGCCAGACGCCCGGGTAAATATCGAAATAGCTCTCGCGCAGGCGCGAGCCGTCCGGGTCGTTCCACAGCCGGAGCGGCATCGAGGGCATCGGCTCGGTGATCACCAGCTCCCCGACCTCGTCGACGACCGAGTTACCGTGTTCGTCGTAGGCCTCGACGGCCGCCCCGAGCGCGCGCCCCTGGAGCTCGCCGAGGTAGACAGGCAGGATCGGCACCCCGCCGACGAACGCGGTGCATACGTCGGTGCCGCCACTCGTCGAGAAGAGCCAGGTGTCCTCGCCGACGTGCTCATAGACCCACTCGAAGCCCTCGGGTGAGAGCGGGGAGCCGGTCGAGCCGACGGAGCGAAGCGCGGAGAGGTTGCGCCCGGCGCCGGGCTCGACGTCGGCCTTCATGCAGGCGGCGATGTAACTCGCGCTCGTTCCGAAGCAGGTCGTCCCGGTGCTATCGGCGAGGTCCCAGAGGACGCCCATGTCGGGTGTCCCGGGGCTGCCGTCGTAGAGCACGATCGCGGCGTCGGTGAGCAGCACCCCGGCGAGGAAGTTCCACATCATCCAGCCGGTCGTCGTGAACCAGAAGACGCGGTCGCCCTCGTGCGCGTCGAGGTGCAGGTGCATCTTCTTCAGATGCTCGAGCACGATCCCGCCGTGGCCCTGGACGATCGCCTTCGGCAGGCCCGTGGTGCCGGATGAGTAGAGGACCCAGAGCGGGTGGTCGAACGGGACCTGCTCGAACTCGAGCTCCCCGGGCGGGCGGCCTCGATCGAGGAGCTCCGCCCACAGCATCGCCGGCTCGAGCGGCGCGAGGTCCGGATCGGGGTGCAAATAGGGAAGGACGACCGTGTGCTCGACGCTCGGCATCCGCCGGCGAATTCCCGCGAGCACCTCGCGACGGTCGAAGTCGCGCCCGCCGTAGCGGTAGCCGTCGACGGCGAGCAGGACCTTCGGCTCGATCTGCGCGAAGCGGTCGACCACGGAGCCGGGGCCGAAGTCCGGGGAGCAGCTCGACCAGATCGCGCCCACCGACGCGGTGGCGAGGAAGGCGACGAGTGCCTCGGGGACGTTCGGCAGGTAGGCGACGACGCGGTCCCCGCGCCCGACGCCGAGAGAGCGCAGCCCGGCCGCCGCCCGCGCGACCTGCTCACGGAGCTCGCCCCACGTGAGCTGGTCAAGCTCGCGGAGCTCGGAGGCGTGCAGGATCGCGACCCGCTCGTCGGGCTTGCCGGCCAGCAGGTTCTCGGCGTAGTTGAGCTCGGCGCCCGGGAACCAGTGGGCTCCGGGCATAGTCCGCTCGGCGAGGACCTCGTCGAAGCGGCGCGAGGCGCGGACCTCGAAGAACTCCCAGATCGACGCCCAAAAGTCCTCGATGTTCTCGACCGACCAGCGCCACAGCGCCTCGTAGTCGTCGGCGAACTCGAGCCCACGCTCGGCCTCCAGCCGGCGCATGTAGCGGGTCATGTTCGCCGCCTCCACGCGCTCGGCCGAGGGCGCCCAGAGCACCTCTGGCTCAGTCATCGCGGGCGAAGGCTAATGCGGCCCGGGGCTCGCTGCAGGGGCCGGGACGCGGTCGCGCCGCGCCGGCCTCGCCGGGGTGCCTGGGGCGCGTGAGAGATCGCGGTCGAGGGCACGGATCAACGCGAGCGCGAAGGCGTGCGCCCGCTCGAGCGCGGCCTCGTCCAGCTTCTCGGGCACGTCGGTTGCGAGGTGGCGATCAGGTGCGTGACCGTCCTCATCGAGGCAGGTGATTGCAAGGGCGCGATACCCGCGAAGCCGCGGCGGCAGCGAGTCCGCGGCGACCCCGTGGCGAAGCGGAGCGGCATTGAGGTGGCGGGGTCCTTCGCGGCCGCTGGCGGCGATCGCCTCGGCGAGCTCGGCGAGGCGCCGGTCGAGGTCGTAGCTGATCACCCAGCCGGCAGTGAGCTCGTAGCGGACGTCGCCCCGGCCGACCGCATCGAGGCAGAGGAATGTCGTCGACTCCGGATCGAACTGGTCGCGATGGGCGCGAAAGAAGGCGCGCATTCCCTCCTGCTGGCACTCCTCGGCTCCGGTCAGCAGCACCCAGACGTCGAGGCTCTCGGTCGGCTCATCCTCGAGCTCCTCGGCCAGGGAAAGGGCAGTGGCCACCCCGGATGCGTTGTCGTTTGCCCCGGGGACGACGGAGGAGAGCTCGATGTCGACCAGCGCGAAGACCCCGACGAGCAGGACGAGCGTGGGGGGGAGCTGGAGCAGCGAGAGGAGGTCGGACTCGACTCCGGCCATCCGCGCGCCGAGGATCGGCAGCAGCAGCGCGAGCGACCAGAAGAGGATCCGAAACGGGCCGAGAGCGACGCCCAGGCGGCGCTCGAGGCTTGCCAGGCGCCGGGCGCGCGAGGCAGCGAAGACCGTGCCCGTCCGCGCTGCGTCGAGGTGGGCACAGAGGATCAGCTTCTGCTTGCGGTGTGGATGTCGACCCCGCGACAGCACGTTCTGGGAGCCGCGGCGGAAGAACAGCGAGCGGATGATGTAGAGGCGGTAGTTGAGGTCGAGGTACATCGAGGTCGCGGCAAGCAGCACGAGGAAGAAGCCGAGCGGTGCGAGCGCGATCGAAACGAGGCTGCCCGCGAACCCGAGCAGGCAGTGGGCGGCGTGCACGAGTCCGTACTGCGGATGCACATAGGTCGGCTCGACCTCGGTTCTGTGCCCCGTCGCGCTCAGCCGCTCCGCCATCCGGTTCGCGGCTCGACGCTCCGCGTCGGTGCCCGCGAGACGCCGCTCGAACGAGCAGAGCTCGCGGATGATCTCCATGCGTCCCGAGACGTCCATGAACGGATTATCGACGGGAAAGCGGGGTCAGCGCTTAGGGCCGATGTGCCGATCCATCAGCGCCACCGCGTCACGTCGCGCAACGGAAATGGTCCACCTGTTCATCTGACGCCATTCGACCCCAACCTTGTCGCAGTATTCGCAGAACAAGCTGCGGATTTCCTCGGACCGGTTGCTGAATGCGTATCGGGGATGGCCATCGCCAAGGTAAAGGCCGAGCAAGTAGGCGTATGAGAAAGCGCCCACGCCCGGAACCGGAAATGCGTAAGCGGCGCAGCGCAGGCATGTACCCCGCCCCCGAGTCCACCCGGCGTGCGGAATCTGGTCCGCCGTCCAGTTGCGGATCGTCGATGACGGGATGCCGGTGGTCCCCGAGATCCTGCTGTGAGTCCAGCCGCGAGCACGAAGCTCAAGGGCGCGTCGCACGGTGTCAGGCTTGTGCATCGCGCGATGCGGCGGATGGGATTCGAACCCACATGCCCTTGCGGGCACGGCGTTTTGAGCGCCGCGTGTCAGCCAGTTGCACCACCGCCGCTAGTCGCTTCATTGTGACGACCCTAGGGTTTGGGGCGGGCAGAAACGCACGGAGTCTGCGTCAAGCCTGCCACTAGTCTGAGTCCCAGATGTGCGGGCGCTATTCGCTCACCGACCCGGACCCGGCACGGCTGCGGGCCCGCTTTGACATCCTCGAGTCCTCCGAGATCGTCGAGAAGCCGCGGTTCAACATTGCGCCCACCGATCCGGTGCTCGCGGTGCGCCGCCGCGACGAGGACGGCGCCAGGATCGCCGGGCGGCTTCGCTGGGGGCTCGTGCCGGGACGCTGGGCCGAGAAGGGCGGACGGCCCCTGATCAACGCGCGGGCGGAATCGCTCGCGACGCAGCCGGCGTTCGCAGAGTCGTTTCGTGAGCGGCGTTGCCTGATCCCGGCAGACGGGTTCTACGAGTGGCTCACCGACGAGCGCGGCAAGCGACCGTTGTGGCTGAGCCGCCCGGACGGTGGGCTGTTCGCGTTCGCCGGGCTCTGGGCGGAGCTGCCGCGCATGGACGCCGACGGCGCGCTGCACAGCTGCACGATCGTGACCACCGCGCCGAACGCGCTCGTGCGCCCGATTCACGACCGGATGCCGGTGATCCTCGAACGGGATGCGGAGTCGGCTTGGCTCGACCCCTCGATCCCGGTCGATGAGCTCGTGCATCTGCTGGCGCCGGCGCCGGACGAGGGGCTCCTCGCGCGCGAGGTGTCCGATCTCGTCAACGACGTGCGCCGGGACGGACCTGAGCTGATCGCACCCGCGAGCTCACCGCAGACGGCGTTGTTCTGAGCCCGCGCTGGGCTTGAAGGGGTCGAGGGAGCCGAAGGTGGTGCTCAGCGGGCGAGGGCGCTCAGGCGGGGGCGGGCTGCGCGCGCGGATCGTCGCCCTCGCCGGCGAGGGGTCGGTCGCCGGTCGGCCGTTCCTCCTCGACGTGCCACTCCTGACTGAAGCCGATCATCGAGACGATGACCAGCAGCACCTGAACGGGGACGACGAGCAGCACGAGCAGGCCGACGAGATCCTCGGGCAGCGCGGGGGAGTCGAGGCCGTCCTTGGAGCGCGCGAACCACTCCGGCGCGGAGATCGCCGCAAAGATCGCGAGGATCACCGCGAGCGCTGCCGCGACGGGGAGGATGCCCCGGTTCCATCGCGCGACGAGGAACGCGAAGATGATGTAAAGCGCCGCCCAGGCGAGCGTCATCACCGCGACGCTCCCTCCCAGCAGCCGGTCCCAGCCGCCGAGCGTGATGATGATCAGAAGGGCCGCGGAGACGAGCAGCACGAAAGCGATCACCGACTTCATCGACTTCGACCCGGCCTTCTCCCGATTCGGACGCCAGAGCTCGTAGCCCGGCCGTGCCTCCGCAACCTCCACGCGCGCAAGCATAAGCCCTCAGCCGGCCGCGCGCGACACTACTCGCCCTCGGTTTGGCACTCTGGTCCGGCGCGCGCGGACGTGGCGGAATTGGCAGACGCGCCAGGTTTAGGTCCTGGTGGGCTAGCGCCCGTGGAGGTTCGAGTCCTCTCGTCCGCACTAAGCTGAATTCACGTCGGGGGAGTGAGCTAGTGGTCACGCGCGCGGTCTCCAAAACCGTGAACCCGGGTTCGAATCCCGGCTCCCCCGCTCACCCGAGGCCGCAACTCCGTCGAGGCCTCCGGGTTAGGAAACCAGCGCGCCCGGCAGGGGGCGCGCTGACTTGATCGAGGGACATGCGCAGCTCGATGCCAGCACAGAGGTCAGTGGGGGCCGTCGCCGCAGCAGTGGCCGCGGCCGCCCTGATGCTCGCTGGGTGGGCGATGGCCGCTGGCCCGTGGGACGGGATCGCTGCCCAGCGTGACTCCGTGTGCGGTGACGCCGGCGCGGACGCCGGGGATGCGTCGACCAAGGGACTGCGCAAGGCAGTTCTCTGCCTGACGAACAAGGCGCGCGCGCAGCACGGCACCGATCGCCTGGGGCGCGCCTTTCAGCTGCAGAAGGCCGCGCAGCGCCACGCGAACGCGATGGCCGCCACGGACTGCCTTGCGTCACGATGCCCCGGCGAGCCCAACCTCGAAGGGCGGATTCGCAAGGCCGGCTACTTCGAGGGGGCGCGCAAGTGGGAATTTGCCGAGAACAGCGGCTGCGCGATCAGCGCCTCGGCGATGGTCGACAGCTGGCTCGAGAGCTCGGTGCACCGCGCCAACATCATCGAGCCGAGGTTCCGGGACCTCGGTGTGGGGGTCGTCGAAAAGGGCCCCGAAAGCCGCTGCGACGAGGGCCTCGCGGTCTTCTCCGCGGTCTTTGCCTGGCGCAAGCCGTAATCCCCTGAGCACGCCCGGGTAGGGCGTCGGCGCCACCTGTAGGTCCGCTGGACGGATGTCCACTGCGGACTGTGCCGTTAACGCGCCCCCTGGGAATGCCGAATCCACGGATGATGGCGATCGGACTTCGACAGCTAGCGCTGATCACCGCCCTCGCGGTGGCCGCCCTTCTACTGGCGCTCGCCGGCTCTCCGATGGCGCCCGCCGCCTCCGCCGACGCCTGCGCGAAGTGGGGCGATCGCGAGCCGCAGACGATCACCAGGGACCAGGCCCGCAAGGCCACGCTCTGCTTCGTCAACCGGGAGCGCACAAGCCGGGGCATTAACGGTCTCGACAATCACAACAACGCTCCAGAAGGCCGCCCAGCGTCACACCGATGAGATGCGCGGCACGGGCTGCTTCGCCCACGAGTGCCCGGGCGAAGGGAGCCTCACCGACCGCCTCGAGGCCTTCGACTACCTGGCCAACGGCCTGACCCAGTGGATGTACGCGGAGAACGTGGCCTGGGGGATGGGCAACCGCGGCACCCCACGCTCGATCGTCGATGCCTGGATGAACAGCTCGGGCCACCGCGCGAACATCCTCAACCGTGGTTTCCGCGATGCCGGGGTCGGCGTCGTACCCGGAACGCCCAGCTCGAAGAACGCCTCAGGCGCCATCTACACGATCGACTTCGGGCTCGCGGTCGGGTAGCCGAGCTCCCCGGTCGTGTGCGGCCCGGGACGCGATGGTCGGGCTCTATCATCAGCCGCTGCCTGCGGGCGAGGTGTAACTGGTTGCACGTCAGCCTTCCAAGCTGAAGGAAGCGGGTTCGAGTCCCGTCGCCCGCTTCACGATCTAGACTCAATCCCACGGGGCGTGGCGCAGCCTGGTAGCGCATTCGACTGGGGGTCGAAAGGTCGCTGGTTCAAATCCAGTCGCCCCGATTAGGCGAGCCGACTAGCCAGCCTTGAGGCCGGCTCCACACCCTGATTTCGGACCAGCACCTAGGCCTCGAGCCGCCTCAGAGTGAGCGCCATGATGTCCGCGCGGCTGCGCGCGCCGTGATCGGCGGCGATGAAGTGGTTGCCGACCCAAAGCGAGAAGGCGAGCATGCAGCGAGCCTCGACTTCGTCCTTGTCGGGGCAGAAGGCACCGAACAGCGAGCGCATGTAAGCCATGCGCCGGTTGTCGACGCGTCGGAGGCGCTCGGCGACCTTCTTCTCCCGGCGGGCCCAGTCGCGAACCGCGAGATCGATCTCCAGCAGCTCGTCGCTGGAGCCGGCGAGCGCGGACAGCCGCCGCAGCCGGACCCTGGCATCCCCGCCCTCGCCCTCGACGCGCTCGATCACCTCATCGACGCTCACCCGCTCCCACGTGTCGAGCATCTCCTCGAGCAGTGCGGGCCGGTCTTCGAAGTGCCAGTAAAAGCCGCCCTTGGTGACGCCGAGCGCCCGCGCCAGTGGCTCGATCCGGACGGCGTCCGGGCCACCGGCGGCAAGGGCGCGGAGCCCCGCATCGATCCAGCTGTCGCGGGGCGTGCGGGTGGGGGCCATCTTTCTCTCTAGCGCTTCGCGAGTGGAATCGACATCGCGCCGATGATGCCTCGCCTTCCCCCATACGCTACCGTATGGAAGCGGATGAGGCGTGTCACCACACCCCCGCCCGGGTGCCGGCCGTGAACGCGGGGGCCGCTCAGGCGTGGTTCATCGCGGGCACGATCCCGTTCATCGTCGCCGGCGGCGCGCACGTGCTCGCCACGCTGGTCGACACGGTTCGCCCGACATTTTTCGCGCCAATCGACGGCTCGGCCAAGCCGGTGATGGAAGGCACCGGCATTCGGTTGGTGCGCATGTTCGGCGGTACCGGCGCGAGACCGCCGATGTGGAGGGTGTGGCTCGGCATTCACATCAGCCACGGCCTCGGCGTCTTCACCTTCGGGTTGCTCTGCCTGCTGATCGCCACCCACGACTTCGAGCTGGTCGAGCGCATCGACGCCCTCCGTCCGATCACGATCGCCTTCTCCGCCGCCTACCTCTCTTTATCGCTCCGCTTCTGGTTCTACGGACCAGCGATCATCACCGGCGCCTCAACAGCATGCTTCACCATCGCCACCGTGCTCTCGGCATGACAACGGAGATTCGCGAATGAGGCTCCCGAGTACTGAGCACACCTGCCGGCCGTGGCGGATCCACGAGCTCACCCGCGACTTCCAGCTCGAGGACGTGTGGGCGCTGCCGACGCCCGGCGGCCCGGACGACTTCCCTCGGCTGGTGCAGTTGATGGCCGCGTTCGACCCGTCGCACAGCTCCTCCGGCGCCGTCCGCACGCTCTTCGCGATCCGCTGGAAGGTCGGGGAGCTGCTCGGTTGGGACGACCTGGACGCCGGGCCCGGGTCCAGGATGCCGACGCTCCGCGACCGGTTGCCGGCGGACCTGCGCGACGCCCCATCCGGGCCGGCCTCCGACGAGCTCCCCTTCACCCCGCTCTACCTGACCGACGACGAGTGGGCGCTGGAGATCGCCAACCGGACCGTTCACGGTGTCTTGCACCTCGGCTGGGTCCCGGACGACACCGGCGGCTACCGCGGCGAGATGGCCGTCTTGGTGAAGCGAAACGGTCTGCTCGGGACGGCGTACATGGCCGCGATCGCGCCGTTCCGGCACCTGATCGTCTACCCGCCGATGTTGCGAGAGATGGGGCGGGAGTGGCGGGCGGGCGCTGGCGATCCGACACCGGCGCACGCGTAGCTCAGGTGGTTGATTCCACATCCACGACGGCCGCTGCGCCAGCTCGCACGCCTCCGGCCGCCCGCGAGCTCAGCACGCGCTAGACAACCCCGCCGCACGCGTGGCCCGGCTCGGGCCTGCCATGCGTAGCCTGCTTCCGGATGAACTCGCGGGAGCTCGCCGCGCCGAGGCCACGATCGAGGGCTCTGGCCACCGCCCTCGCCTTGCTCGCGCTACTGGGTGGGACATTCGGCTGCGGTGAGGATCAGGGCTCTCCCGAGCAGCCTGCGGCGCCCGCCGTCAGACTCACGGGCGAGGAGCGCCGGCTGCTCGCGTCCTACGATCGCTTGATCGAGGCCCACTGCCTGCGGGTGGCGCGCTCGCTTGTCGAGCCGCGGGCCGCGCCCTCGGCGCGACAGGAGAAGCGGGCGTTTGCGGCGGCCGACGCGCTGGTCGGGCTCGCGGCCGAGAAGCCCGCGGCGCCCCTGGGAGCGGGTCAGGACGCCCGGCTCTTCCTCGCCGACGTGATCGAGAACCTCGACGGGTCCAACTGCGACCCGCGCATGGTCGCCCGGCTCGAGCAGGGGCTGACCGCGATCCCGCCGCCGCAGTAGCGGCTTCAGAGCTTCGAAGTCCGCTCGCAGCGATCGCCCGGCGCCACGTCGGAGCCAGGTCCACCGTTGCAGCGATCGAAGCCGCCGCCGCCATGCATCCGGTCGTGTCCGACGCGGCCGCTGAGGCGATCGTCGTGGGAGCCGCCGCGCAGCCTGTCGTCATCAGGACCGCCTCGCAGGCGGTCCTTGCCGCCCTTGCCCTTGATCTCGTCCTTGCCGCCGCCACCGCAGATCACGTCGTCGCCTCCGCGGCCGATGATCCGATCGTTCCCGGCGCCGCCGGCGATCACGTCGCGCCCGGGCGTGCCGAATATCGTCTCGCTGCCCCGATCGTTGCCGCGCGTGCCGACGATCGTCGCCGTCTTGCCCGCACACCGGGCCGAGCCGCCGCCCGCCCCGCCGTCGCCTGCGCCCGATCCGCCTCCACCTCCATCGCCGCCGCCGGGCGGTGCGATCACGGTCGTGGTCTCCGTGTCGGAGTCGTCGCTGCCGTCGCGGTCGCTGACATTGCCGCGCACCGTGGCCGTGTTGGTGAGCTCGCCCGGCTGCTGAGGGATGGCGGTGATAGTCACCGAAGCGCTGGCCCCGCCCGCGAGAGCGCCGAGCTCGCACACGACCGTCTGACCTGTCGGGGCACAGCTTCCCTGCGATGCCTGGACGTCGCTCAGGGTGAGCCCCGCGGGCAGCTCGTCGGTGACCGTCGTGTCCTGCGACTCGTTCGTCCCCGTGTTCGTGACCGTCAGCGTGTAGGTGAGCGGCTGGCCGGCGGTGGCGATCGCGGGATCGTCGGTCTTGGTGATCGAGAGGTCCGCTTCGGGGCGCGGGTCCTCGAGCAACAGCTCCGCGTTTCGGTCGATCGGGCCCCGGCCGTCGCCGTCGAAGACGTTGTCGGGATCGTTGTAGGTGAAGGTGCGCCCGATCGAGGCGAGCTCGGGCTCGGTGAAGCTCGCGGCGCAGTCGGGCTCCGGCGGCGGCGTCGCGTCGTCGGGGCAGTCCGCGGGCGCCGTCGCCGGCGAGGCATGGTCAACGACGGTGTTGAAGATCGAGAGCGTGCCGTCGCGGTTGTCCATGATCTCGACCAGCCGGCTCTGGTTGGGATAGTCGATCACCGCCGAGGTGTTGACCTCCCACCAGGTTGTGCCGTCGGTGCGGATGAACGGTGTCAGCCGGTGCTCGTGCGTGTGGCCGGGGACGTAGGAGAGGACGTTCGGGAACTGGTCGATCAGCTCGACGAAGCTCTCGTGGTTCGCGGAGCCGCCGCAGGTGTTGTTCTGCGCGTCCGTGCCGTTGTGGATGCAGCCGATCCCCGGAGTGGCGGGATCGTCGTCGGAGGGTCGCGGGTCGAGGTCGCAGCCCGGGTTCGGGTCGTGGCCGTGCTCGTCCGGCGGGCCGGGCGGGCTCGTGCACGGTGCGGCCTGCTCGTCACGGATCTGCGTGTTCATCGAGCGCACCGGGTGGTGACCGAAGATCACCACGAGCTGGTTGCGCTCCTCGGCGGCGATCAGCTTCCGCTTCAGCCACTGGAACTGGGGGTCGTCGAGGTTTCCGTTCGAGGACCCCGGCGTGGCGGGCTGGCCGGGGACGAAGCTCTCCGCCGTCTGGCCGCCCTCGGAGTTCGTGTCGATCGAGATGAAACGCATTCCCGGTGTCTGCTCGGGGTTCCAGGCGTAGTAGGAGGCCGAGCCTCTGGACGCCTCGTTCTCGGCCGGGTCGACGTAGGCGAACCCGTGGTCGTCGTCGCCGGGCCCCTCCTCGGTGGCGCCGTAGACCTCCTTGATCTGCAGCTTGGAGACGAAGCGGCGGTCGGGGTCGGG
>Ga0136632_10000141_pt1 | contig 17504 bp, 13 predicted proteins | sample AntDrymUQ6112106_2_FD_104670 | JGI IMG/M metagenome (GOLD analysis project Ga0136632, IMG submission 104670) | Polar desert sand microbial communities from Dry Valleys, Antarctica - metaG UQ611 (21.06) | ecosystem: Environmental > Terrestrial > Soil > Desert | place: Antarctica: Dry Valley...
GCGCCGGGCAAGGGCATCCTGGCCGCCGACGAGAGCACGCCCACTCTCATGAAGCGGTTGGAGAGCCTCGGAATCTCGTCCACCGACGAGTCGAGGCGCTTCTACCGCAGCATGCTCACGACCACGCCCGGTGCATCCGAACAAATCAGCGGCGTGATCCTGTATGACGAGACCATCAGGCAGTCGACCATTGAGGGAACGCCGTTCCCCGAGCAGCTTCAGCGCGACGGCATCATCTGCGGCATCAAGGTGGACACGGGCGCCAAGGAACTTGCCGCCTCCCCCGGAGAAAAGGTCACCGAAGGGCTCGACGGGCTGCGCGATCGCCTGAGCGAGTACCGGGAGCTGGGTGCGCGCTTTGCCAAGTGGCGCGCGGTGATTGCGATCGGTGACGGTCTCCCGAGCTCTTACTGCATCGGCGTCAATGCACATGCGCTGGCCCGCTACGCGATCCTGTGCCAAGAAGCTGGCATCGTTCCCGTCGTTGAGCCCGAGGTTCTCATGGATGGCGATCACACGATCGAGCGCTGTTATGAGGTCACCGCAAAAACACTTCATGCCCTCTTCGACGAGCTGTTCGAGCAGCAGGCGATGCTCGATGGGATGTTGCTGAAGGCCAACATGGTGCTTCCGGGCAAGGACTGCCCTCAGCAGATGAGCGTCGAGGAGGTCGCGGAACAGACAGTCCGCTGCTTGAGAGACGTCGTTCCTGCCGCGGTCCCCGGGATCGTCTTCCTTTCGGGAGGACAGAGCAGCAAACACGCCACGGCCCACCTCAACGCCATGAACAACATGGGCCCTCACCCTTGGGAACTAAGCTTCTCGTTCGCGCGCGCCTTGCAGCAGCCGGCGCTTGACGCCTGGAAAGGCGAGGAATCGAACTTCGGCGCCGGACAGGAGGCCTTCCACCACCGGGTCAAGCTCACAAGCCTGGCGCGGGCGGGCAAGTACACGGCCGACATGGAACGCTCTTGAGCTCGGACGCGGTTCAGCAAGGAGCGCTCGCTGGGAGCGTCCGGACGAGGCCGGTAATGCTCGGCATCGCCGGAGATTCCGCGGCCGGCAAGACGACCTTGACGAGAGGGATCGTCAACGTATTCGGCGCCGAGCGCGTCACAGCGGTGTGCGTAGATGACTACCATCGCTATGATCGCGAGCAGCGCAAGGAGCTCACCATCACCCCGCTCAACCCCGAATGCAATTACATCGGGATCATGGAACAGCACCTAAGGCTCTTGGCCGCAGGAGAGACGATCCTCAAACCCGTCTACGGACACAGCCACGGGACACTCGAGGCTCCGGAGCTCATCGAACCTCGCGACATTGTCGTCATCGAGGGCTTGCTGCCCTACCACACCAAGGCGATGCGTCACTGCTTCGACGTCAAGGTCTACCTGGATCCTCCCGAAGACCTGCGACGGAGATGGAAGATCACTCGTGATTGCACGAAGCGCAACTACGACGAGGAGCAGGTGCTGGCCGATCTGGAACGCCGCGAACCCGATTCGGAAGCCTTCATTCGGCCGCAGCGCGAGCACGCCGACATCGTGGTCCGCTTCCATCCACCCGGTCCTTCGCTTGATGTGGACGCCGCCACGCTGGATGTTCGAGTCGTGTTGAGACCAGTGCTTCCGCATCCCTATCTCATGGAGCTGGCAGAAAAGACGCGTGTCCGCTCCTTTGAACCCATTCGGATCTCGCTGGCGCGCGATGGCGGCAAGCCCGCCGACGTCATGGAGGTTCAGGGCTCGATGCCGTCAGACGTGTCGGCCACCGTTGAGGACATCATCTGGGAAGGCATGGGTCTGGATGGCCACGACCTCCAGCGCGATGCGATCGGAAGCTTCCAGGACGGCGAGAAGACGCGCCGCTCCGAGTCCCTGGCCCTGACACAGCTCCTGCTGGTGGCCCAGACGGCAAGCGCCAAGGACAACGGATAGTGGAGATCGCGACGCTTATCAATCGCTCCGTGGTCAGCCTCGAGCCTTCCCGCAGCCTTCGGCGGGCGGCAGAGCGGATGGCAGAGCACGGGGTAGGCTCGGTTGTAGTTGCGTCGGAAGGCCAGGCGCCCGGAATCTTTACGGAGCGCGATCTCCTGTTCGCGCTGGCCGGCGGGGCCGATCCGAACACGAGTTCCATCGAGTCCTACATGACCAAGAAGGCCTTCACTCTCGCTCCCTCCGTAGATGCAATGCAGGCCGCAACTCGCATGTTAGGTGAAGGCTTCAGGCATTTGATCGTCGTCAACGATGACCACACAGTCGCCGGAGTGCTATCGATCAGAGATCTGCTCCGCGCTGTGCTCGAGCAAATAGGCGAACAAACAAGCGGCGAAGGCTCGAACGACGAAGGCGCTGAGAAATCGTCACGTGTCAAGAGAGTCGGAGACTGCATGATCCCAGACGTCATCTCCCTGTCTCTCAAGACGAACTTGGACAAGGCTGCCCAGTCCATGATGGAGCGGCGAGTCGGCGCCGCGATAGTCATGGATGACGGCCGCGTTGCCGGCATCGTCACCGAAAGAGACCTGATGCGGGCCGTCGCCAACGGACTCGTTCCGTGGACGACGCCCGTGGGCGAATGCATGACCCGCAAGCCCCGCACCATCACTCCCTTCACCACCGCCGGTGCCGCTCTGTCTCTCATGATGGCCCACGGCTTCCGTCACCTCCCGGTGATGGAGGATGGAAAGCTCGTCGGTATCGTCAGCATGAGAGCCCTCGCGACCGGGTGACGAGCCCCACGGCCGAGAGCGGTGCTCGCCGGCAGCTTGACGTTTAGGAGAGGCTCAAACCGGAAGGGCAGGGGGCGGCAACCCGGCCGCAGGAGAGGCCCGGGGAGCGTGGGGCTGGGGATCTCGCTACGGTGGGAGACTCATCCTGTGGACCTCGCCTCAGTCGCCACCCGAACCATCGGCGCCGGCCGGTCCCGCACCAGGCCCGCCCAGATGATGCGGGATAACGCGCTCTTTGCAGCCTTGTTCGCCGTGGGAGGGCTCCTGCGGGCGGTGGTCTTCTTTGCCTATCAGCCTGCCCTGCTACTCCAATTGGACACCCTCGCCTATCTCATCCAGGCGCGTGGTGGATCGCCGTCGGGCTTCCGGCCCTTCCTTTATCCCGCTCTCATAAAGCCTGCTCTGGCGCTACACAACCTCGCCCTCATCCCCCTCATCCAGCACACTTTGGGCCTGGGCATCGGGCTGCTCCTCTATGCCCTGCTCAGACGCCTGGGAGCCCAGCCCAACCCCGCTGCTCTGGGCGCGGCACCGATCCTCCTGGACGGCTATCAGCTCATCATCGAGCAATACGTGCTCACGGAGGCACTGTTCGCCACGCTCGTGGTGTCCTCGGTCGCCCTGGTGTTATGGCGAGCCCAGCCCTCCCCGGCGGCTCTCGCAGGGGCCGGCGCCCTCGTCGCCCTGTCGGGGCTTACTCGCTTCGTAGGGCTGGCGCTGATTGCACCGTTTCTGCTCTACGCACTCATTCGACGCGTGGGATTGCTAAGGCTTGGTTGTCTGGTGCTCGGCTTCATCCTCCCGCTCGTCGTCTACGGCACATGGTTTCGGGTTGCGCAGGGCAGTGCGGGAGTGAGCAACCGCAACGGGTTCTTCCTCTACGGGCGGATAGCGAGCTTTGCAAGCTGTAAGGGAGTCGATGTTCCACCATCCCAGACTGCCCTCTGCATCGAGGAACCGCCGCAGCAGGGTTTCGTGCCCACGGGCTTCTGGAGTCTGGATCTGCCCAGGGAGCTGACCAGCTCCCCTCGAGCCAACCAGATTCTCCTGAGCTTCTCGCGGCGCATGATCTTCGCCAAGCCACTTGAGTATGCAGGCGCGGTCGGCTATGACTTCCTACGCTTCTTCGCGCCCCGGTCGCCGCCCAGCCAGGAACCCAACGTCGCCCGCTGGCGCTTTCCTCGCACCCTGGAAGACGCCGATCCCCGCTCGCATGTGAAGCGGCTCGGGGGCTCAGCGCCCCCGGAGCTGCGGATGGCCGAGTTCCGCATTGCCGCGGGCCCTGCAGCCGCTCTGCGCCTCTATCAGGGCGTCGTTTACACCTACGGCCCTCTACTGGGGGCGCTGCTCATAGCCGGGCTGGCAGGCTCTTGGGCTTCCAGGCCCCGGTGGCGGGATCGGCGGGGAAGCGCGTGCCTGCTTCTCAGCCTGCTCGGCCTAGTCGTATTGCTGGCACCGGTAATGACGACGGTCTATCACTTCCGCTACGTGATTCCGGCGTTACCGCTCCTGGGTCCCGCAGGGGCCCTCGGTGCCACTCAGCTCTCAGGATGGAGGGGCAGACACTCGATGCACCGGACAGATCTTCCCTTCGCAACGCGGCGCAGCCCTTCTCCGTGAAGCCCGTTTCGGATATCGAGGAAGGGGCCTCACGCGATTACCTGGTGATATTTTCCGGCGTATCTCAGAACGTGATGGGGCTCGCTGCTGCAGCGGTGGGAATGCTCGTGGTTCAGGTGCTGCTGACGCGTGCCCTTGGAGCGCCGGGCTTCGGCGTTGTCACCGTCTTGAGCCAGGCCGCGTTCGTGGCCTCTTTCGGGACTCGGGCGGGTATGGATATGGCGATCCTGCGCGCGGTCGCGATAGAGGCAGGAGAGGGCCGCTACGGCACCATAAGAGGCCGCGTGACGCGAGCCGTTTTCATCGCCGCGATCGTAAGCACTGCGGCCGCAGTAGCGGCCGTCGCGTTCAAGAGCTCCCTCCTGGAGGCGTTCTCGATATCCGAGGCCAACTACGCCGCTGCTCTCCCGGCGGCGGCTCTGGGTCTGCCGTTCATCGCCGTTACAAACGTCTACCTCGCCGCAACACGAGGCCTCAAGATAATGCGCTATACGCTCTACGTCTTCTGGGCAGGACAGAATGTCATGTGGGTGGCGTTGACCCTGCTGCTGTGGCGATTCTCGGTCTCCGCCGCCTCCAGCACTCTGGCCTACTCCTTGTCTTGGGTGTGGGCGGCCGGCACCGCCGCCTACGTGTGGCGCCGAACGAGCCGGCACTGGGACATACAGGGCATGGAACCCGGGTGGCTGACCCAGCTGGTTCGCTACGCCGGCCCAAGGACGCCTGCGGCCCTGTTCGCGCAGCTGTTGTTCTGGGTCGATCTCTTCGTCGTCGCCCGCTTCGTCTCGGACGCACAGGTGGGGGTCTATTCAGCGGCGCTGCGCGCCGCACAGGTCATGATGCTGTTTCTTGCGGCCGTCAACCTGATGTTCTCTCCCTACGTTGCGGATCTCCACAATCGCGGACAAACAGAACATCTTGATCGCCTCTACAAGACGTTGACCCGCTGGATCGCAGCTGCGACTCTCCCCGTGTTCTTGCTGATAGCGATCGGTCCCACCTCGGTGCTGTCGGTCTTCGGCACAGCGTTCTCCGGTGGAGAGACGGCTCTATTGATACTCCTGGGGGGCCAGGTCGCCAATATCGCGACCGGCTCGGCCGGCTTCATTCTCGTCATGACCGGTCGCACCGGCTCGGACTTCCTCATCTACGCGGCATCGATTGCCCTCAACGTCGTGCTTGCCCTGTGGCTGGGGGCCCGCTACGGCATCGAGGGCGCGGCCGCAGCCAGTGCCGCCACCTTCCTGTTCTCAAATGTCGCACGCCTCCTGCTGGTGCGGAGGTTCATCGGCATCCAGCCGTATGACGCCAACTACTCAAGACTCGTGCTGCCCGGAGCAGCCTGCGCTGCGACAATGTGGATCGTGCATTCGGCGATAGCGGCGGCGCCTCTTATCGACCTGGTGTCGACGGCCGTCGTCGGGGGGCTTGTGTATGCCATCGCCTACGGCGCAACCGGGCTCACCCCAGAGGAGCGCAGAGGGGCAGCCGTTCTCCTGGCTCGGCTCAGGCTCGCGGGACGCAGCTGATACGCTCCCGCCCACAATTTGAGGGGCGTTGAGGGAGTGAGCGTATGAAGATCCTTATTGTCGGCGGAGATGGCTATCTCGGTTGGCCCACAGCCATGTATCTGGCAAACAGAGGTCACGCCGTGACCGTGGTCGACAACTTTCACCGCAGACTCTGGGACCTGGAGATCGGTGCCAGCTCCCTTGTCCCGATCCTTTCGTTGCAGGAGCGTGTCGTGCTATGGGAACGCATCAGCAATAAGCCCATCGGGGTGGAGGTGGGCGACGTTACCGACTATCCCTTTGTCGAGCACGTTTTCAAAAAGTACGATCCGGAAGCGATCATCCACTACGGCGAACATCGCAGTGCGCCGTTCTCGATGCTGTCGCGCCACCATGCCGTGCTTACGCAGGTGAACAACATCGTCGGCACAATGAACATTCTATTCGCTATGCACGATCTCTCCCCCGATTCACATCTCGTAAAGCTCGGCACCATGGGGGAGTACGGAACGCCCAACATCGATATCGAAGAAGGCTTTCTCGAAATCAATCACAATGGGCGCAGCGACCTCATGCCCTACCCGAAGCAGCCACCATCCTTCTACCACCTCTCCAAAGTGCACGATTCCCATAACATCATGTTCGTCTGCCGTGCCTGGGGACTCCGGTCCACGGACTTGAACCAGGGCGTCGTGTACGGAATACACACAGACGAGACCGCCCTGGATGCGGGACTAGCTACACGTTTGGACTACGACGACGTCTGGGGGACGGTGCTCAATCGCTACTGCGTGCAGGCGGCAATCGATCATCCGCTGACCGTGTACGGCAAGGGAGGTCAGACGCGCGGGTTTCTCGATATCAGAGACACACTGCGCTGCGTCGAGTTGGCTACCATCTACCCCGCCGCCCCGGGTGAGTATCGGGTCTTCAACCAATTCACCGAACAATTCACGGTCTTGGAGCTGGCTCACAAGGTCGCCGATGCCTCGACGAAGATGGGCTGGGAGCCCATGATCGAGAACGTGGACAACCCTCGCGTTGAAGCTGAGGAGCACTATTACAACGCCAAGCACACGAAGCTACTGGACCTGGGACTCGAACCGCACTTCCTGTCCGAAACGCTCATCGACCACCTGCTCGAGACTGTGCGGAGACACAGCTCGGAGGTCAACCGCAGACTCCTGTATCCGACTCACTCGTGGAAGGCAGGGCGTCATTCAGGAGGATGATCTAAACCACCGTGCGGTCCTCTCAACTCCCTCACGCAGCTCCACGGATGCCTCGAAGGACAGCATCGATCGAGCTTTCGAGACGTCGACTCGGCTGCGTCTGACCTCTCCCGAACGAGCCGGTTTGAACACGACCTCAGTGCCACCCAGCGCGTCGTGGACGGTGTCCGCGAGCCGGCGCACGGACGTCTCCACGCCGGTTCCCAGCTGGAACACCTCCCCCGCAACGTCCTCGGCCGTAAGTGCTCTGTAGATGCCCTCGCAGAGATCCTCTACGTAGATGAAATCGCGCGTCTGGGACCCATCGCCGTAGATCTCTAGCGGTTCGCCCCCGAGCGCTCGAGCGATGAAGAGCGGAACCGCGTTGGGCTTGTGGCGTGAGAAGGGCCCGTAGACATTGGCGAAGCGCAGAGCCACGGTGTGCATGCCGAAGGACGCGGCGTAAGCACAGCAGTAGGCCTCTCCTGCAAGCTTGCCGGCACCGTAGGGCGACAGAGGCCGTGGCACCATGTTCTCGTGCAGTGGCGACTCTGCGTCGCCCAGAGCTGCTCCTGAAGAGGCGAATACAAGATGTTCGACGCCCATCCGGCGGCAGCTCTCCAGTATCGAGAAAGTGGCCCCGGCGTTTCCCCAGAAATCTCGTTCCGGGTCTTCGAGCGAGGGGAGCACGCCGGTCTGTGCGGCCAGGTGGACCACCGCGTCGACGCCCTGCAGTGCCGAGCGGGCGGTTTCGTGGACTGAGGCGTCGCCCACCACGATGTCTGCCATCCCATCCTCGAGGTGGGCTCGCTTACCCGCACGAAGGTCGTCGAGCACCCGCAAGGACCATTGCGTCCGGTCATGCAGGTAGCGGACGAGGTTAGCGCCGATGAATCCGCAGCCACCGGTGATAAGGACCTTTTCGATGCCGGCCATGCCCCTCGACTCTCCAAAGTAGTATCTGCGGCCATGTGGCCTGGTACGAGTCCGATGATGCTTCTGCGTGTGCTCGGGCTTGCGGTCGCCGTGACGCTGCTAATCGTAGCCGCGGCTCGTTACCGCCGGAAGGCGCTGCGTCTGCCCGACGCCCTCATCACAGCGCTGCTGGGGGGAGCGCTCGGAGTGATCTCGGTTGCTCCCGCGACCGTCGATCCGCTACTGCGGCAACTGGGCTTTCCCCCGGGGGACGCTCGACGGGTGCTCGGCGTGCTCGTTCTCTCGAACATCTCCATGTTCCTGCTCCTTCTGCGGGCCTTCTCCAAGACCGATCGGCTGGAGGGCCTGCTCGGCGACCACGCCGACCGTCTCGCGAGCCGCTGGTTCACTCACGAGAACCCTCTTGGCTCGGTCACGCCAGAACGAACGGTCGCGGTGGTGGTTCCCGCGTTCAACGAGGCGGACGGGATCGAAGACGTGCTGGCGGTAATTCCCGATGTGATCCTCGGTATGAAGGTCGACCAGATTGTGGTGTCGGACGGCTCCCACGACGCCACCGAGCACATCGCACGGCGCCACGGCGCACTGGTGGCGGGGCGCGACCTGCGCCGTGGGCAGGGGGCCGCGGTGAGACTCGGCTACCGCCTCGCGTTGCAGCGCGGTGCGGTGGTGATCGCGACGGTAGACGCGGACGGCCAGTACGACCCCCTCGAGCTTTCCCGGCTCATCTCCCCGATCGTGAGGGGCGAGGCCGACGTCGTCCATGGGTCACGCTTGTTGGGCGCCTACGAGCGACCACTGTGGGGCAGGGCCCACGGGCTCAAGGTGTTTGCGTGGGTAACCACTCACATGGCGGGGCAGCCGATCACGGACCCCGCCAGCGGGTTTCGCGCCTTCTCTGCAGAAGCACTCGAGGTGCTCGAGTTCAGGGAGAACCAGTTCCATGCCTCGGAGGTCACCGTAGCGGCCACCAAGCTCGGTCTGCGGGTGAGGGAGGTGCCCTGCTCGTTCAGGGAACGCCGGGCGGGCTTCACCAAGAAACCGCCTGTTTTCCGGTATGGAATGGGCTACGCGCGCAGCCTCCTGCGCACGTGGTTGGGCTGATAAGGAGCCGGCTCGGCCATTTTCATGGCGCGGCACCAAGGCGCGCGGCGCTCCAAACACCTCGCCTAAAGCGGTTGAGGTCAGAGATGGCGGATGGGACACTTGAAATATGGCTCTGAGGATCTTCGGCGCCGTCGTCGCCCTGCTGCTGGCCGTCTTTGCGATAATTCGCTATCGCAAGGGCCAGCTCCGGCGCGGCGAGCTCGTGGCCGCCCTCTTCGTGGTCCTGGGACTGACCATCGCGGCGCTGGCGCCGAGAATCTTCGACTCTTTTCTTACCCCCCTGGGGTTCAAGCCCGGACAAGAACGGGCGCGGATCATCGGTCTGCTCGTGCTCTCAAACCTGTTCACGCTGGCGCTCGTGTTCCGGGGGTTCTCGCGCGAGGACCAGCTTTCCGACGAGATCGGAGACCTGGTCGACTACATGGCGTTGCGGCGACTGGAGGAGGAGGGCGTGGCGCCCGCAGACGGGGCCTGCGTGGTAGTTCTGCCGGCGTTCAACGAGGCGGACAATCTTCCCACCGTGCTGGGCGAAATGCCTCGCCGGGTCGGGGCCCTGCCGGTCATGACAATTGTGGTCGCCGACGGCTGCACCGACGAGACCGAGGCGACCGCCCGGGCATTGGGAGCTGCGGTGATACGGCGAGACCTGCGGCGAGGGTCGGGGGCCGCGGTGCGGCTCGGCTACCAGGCGGCACTGCGGACCCGGGCCCGGATCGTGGTGACGATCGACGCCGATGGCCAGCACGATCCTTCAGAGATGGAGCGGCTGGTGACCCCCCTGCTCGACGGGGAGGCCGACATGGTCCAGGGCTCGAGAACGCTGGGGAGCTTCGAGGTCGAATCGAGCGTTCGAAAGCACGGCGTCCTGCTCTATTCCAAGCTTCTCACCGCCCTCTCGCGCACCTCGGTCTCGGACCCCTCGAACGGTTATCGAGCGGTGACGGCCGAGGCCCTCCAGCGCCTCGACCTGCGCCAGGACCAGTTCTATGTTTCCGAGATGATCCTGGAGGCGGCCCGCCGGGGCCTAAGAGTATCGGAGGTCCCGATAACGTTGCGACGGCGCGCCTCGGGACTCACGAAGAAGCCGACCACGATGCGGTACGCGTGGGGTTTCACCAAGGCGATCGCCCGCACCTGGCTGCGTCAGCCCCCGGGCAAGAGAGCCTCGCAAGGCTCTCCGCGCTGGGTGTCGAACTCGGCCGGGCTGGCGCTCAAGCTGGGGGCCGAAGATCCCGAACCGGAGACCCGGTCATCCTCCGGCTCGTCCTGAGGAGGCCGCCCCGGATTCGGTTCTTTGTCAGATCAGGGGCGGATTCCGCACTATTTCTGGCACAAAGCTAGATTTAGGGCAGGCGGGACCCGAGCGCAACCTTCGCCCTGGCCGCTTTCGTCAAAGGAGTACGTCCCATCCACAACCAGACGAGAGGAGGTCCGGATGAAGACGAAGTTGAGCAACTGGGCTCTGGTCGCGGCCCTGGCGCTGCCGGGCGGCGCCTTGGTGGCGTGCGGAGAGGCCAAGGACGCAGCCAACAAGGTCGGCAACGAAGTTGAGAAAAAAGCCGACAAGGCCGGCGAGAAGATAAAGAAGGAGGCGGACAAGGCCAAGGACGAGGCCACCGACTCGGACGGGGGCAACGAGGGCTACTGACGCTTTCCGGTTTGAGCGCCTCTGGGTGCCCTTTTGGGACTCCTGGCGCCCCTCAGAATCCCGTTCCTGCCTGCACTGACCCCACAAGACCAACGGCTACGTGGTCAGATAGTAGTCCTCGTCGACGTCGTCCCACTCCAGATCGATCACGCCCTTGGCCGCGGCGGCCTTGACGAACTGCAAGAAGCCCCCATAACCGAACTCCTTCTCGGAGAAGGTCGACTGACGCCTGCGAAGCTCGTTCTTGAGCCCCGACAGCATGGGGGACCCGTTCTTCTGCTCGAGCTCGTGAACCACCACCCGCAGTAGCTCGAAGGCTTGCGCCTGGCCCCCGCCGTTGGAGGGGAAATCGACAGTGGGGTCGCCCTCGGCCGAGCCGCTGCGAAGCTCCACGACACTCGAGTCCTGAAGATGGGTCATGAGCTCCCCCCACGTCCGGAAGCCGTAATCGCCCTCCGAGAAGGTGGGGTCCTTTCTCTTGATCGCCCGCTTGATGCTCGAGGACAATACGGGAGAGTTCTGGCTGCGCTGCAGGCCCCCGAGAGTGCTCGTCACAAGACGCGAGATCTCGGACAGCTCTGAACCCTCCGCCTCCTCGGCGTCGTCGGGCTTGCGTCGCTTGCGAGGAGCAGACCGTGCGGTGCCGGGGCCCAAGAGGCGCTCGTAGAAGAGGAACTCGTCGCAGGCGCCGGGCAGCAGCTCGGAGGTTGAGCCCTCGACACCTACTCCGATCACCCGCTTGTTGAGCTCTCTTAGTTTCAGCACCAAGGGCGTGAAGTCGGAGTCTCCCGAGCCGACCACGAAGGTGGTCACGAAATCCCGTTGGAAGGCGACCTCCAGGGCGTCTACTGCAAGCTTGATGTCGGCCGCGTTCTTGCGCACCATGCCCGCACGCTGAGGAATCTCGATCATCTCTATCCGCTGCGAGAGAAGGCCCTGCCGGTAGTCGGAGAAGAGATTCCAGTCGGCGTAAGCGCGCCTCGCCACGACGCGGCCCCGTTCGGTGAGGGCGTCCATGATGACCGCCATGTCGAGCTTCTCCCCCCGGTCCCGGGCACCCAAAGCGAGGTTTTCGAAGTCGAGGAACAGCGCTATGCGCTCTTCGTCGTCCGCCATCAACGCGCCTTCATCTCGGCTGCACCTCTCCGCTCTCTGTCATTCTAGAACGTGGCACCTCTGCCATGTTCTTCACCCCCCAGATCCACTTCTTCGATGTACGGGGGGAGATCAGTCGACCTCACCGCGACCCTGCCCTCGGCAACGGCAAGCACCGCCTCGCCAGCCAGCTCACGGCGCCATCCTCGCAGTATGCGGTAGTCGTCCTCCCTCAGGGAGCCGGCCACGATGAATGAAAGCAGCGACTCCAGCTCAGAGCGGGTGGCGACGAGCTCGGTGGCGACCCCTGCGTCCTCGCAGCGTGCCCTGACGACCGCGTCGGCCAGGGACGACAACAGGCGTGCCCTCCTCTGGATAACCCGTGAGGGGGCCGGATGCTCGGCCTCGATGGGATGGGAGCGACCCTTTGCAATGGCCTCCAGCAACGCCTTCTGGGAACGTTCGGCCTCCTTTGGGCTCAGGCCTCGAATCGCCTCGAGCCCCCGGAGATCCTTGGGGGCTCGCCGGGCGATCTCGACCAGAGTCGGATCCTTGACTACCCAGCCGCGCGGCAGATCGCGACGGGACGCGCTGCGCTCACGCCAGGCGGCCGCCTCGCGCAGAACTCCGAGCCGGTTTGCGCTCAGGCTGCCCCTCCCGGCCACCCGGCGCCAGGCCTGTTCGGGATCGTTTTCGTAGGCCGAGGCCTGCTCAAGCGAACTCATCTCCTCCTGCGCCCACGACAGGCGGTGGCGGTCTTCCAGCTCTGATTCGAGGCGGACGGCCACCTCGAGCAGGTAGGCGACGTCGTCTGAGGCGTAGCGCAGCTGCGCCTCGGTCAGCGGCCGCCGGCACCAGTCGGTATAGGACTCCCCCTTCTCGAGGGCTCGTCCGGTGACCGCCTCGACGAGTCTTCCGTACGGCAGTGAGGAGCCGTAGCCGAGGAAGCCCGCCGCGATCTGGATGTCGAAAACATTGGCCGGAACGGCCCCGAAGCGGTCGAAGAATAGCTCGAAATCCTGCTTGCCTGCATGGACGATCACCTGAACCGAGGGATCGGAGACCAGCTCTGCAATTGCCGCCACATCGAGGCCCGATACCGGGTCGACTATGAAAATCTCCTCTGCGGTGGCGAGTTGCACCAGGCAGAGGCGAGCTCGATAGGTGCGCTCCCTCAGAAACTCGGTGTCTAGCCCCACGCATCCGGAGGCCTGCGCGCCGGCCACGGCGACGGCGAGCTCGGCAGGCGATGAGATGACCTGGGGGAGCCCGCTCACGAGCCGGTGAGACCAAGCTCGCGTGCGATCAGCACTCTCATGATCTCCGAGGTCCCCTCGCCGATCTCCAGGATCTTCGAGTCTCTGAAGTGACGGCAGACGGGAAACTCCTCGATATAGCCGTATCCGCCATGGATCTGCACGGCGTCGCGGGCGACGTCGACCGCGCTCTCAGATGCATAGAGCTTGGCCATACAGGCTTCTTTACGGTACGGGCGCCCTTGCTGCTTGAGCCACGAGGCCCGGTAATAGGCTCCTCGGGCGAGCTCGACTTTCATCGCCATGTCGGCAAGCTTGAACTGCAGGCCCTGGAAAGAGCCGATTGGGCGCCCGAAGGCGGTCCGGTCCGAGGCGTAGCGGAGGCTCTCGTCGAGGCAACCCTGGGCGAGGCCGACGGCGAGCGCAGCGATGGCGATGCGGCCGTCGTCGAGGATGCGCAGGAAGTTGCGAAAACCCTCACCTTTGCTACCCAGGAGATGATCTTCGGGCACCCGGCAGTCGCTAAACGAGAGCTCGTGGGTGTCCGAATGCCACCATCCCATCTTCCGATAGTCCTTGCCGACCTGAAAGCCGGCTGTCCCCGTAGGAACGATGAATGCGGAGATCTCCTTGTCGCCGTCCCTGGTTCCAGTCACGGCGGTGACGGTCACGAACGACGTGATTGCCGTCCCCGAGTTGGTGATGAACGACTTCGAGCCGTTGATTAGCCAATGGCCGTCGGCCAAGCGGGCCGAGGTTCGGGTTGCACCCGCATCAGAGCCACCACCCGGCTCGGTCAGGCCGAATCCGGCAAGCGCTTCCCCCGCCGCCAGAGGTGGCAGCCATCTGCTCTTTTGCTCCTCGGTGCCGAAGAGATAGATCGGCATGGCGCCGAGCGAGACCGCCGCCTCCAGCGTGATCGCCAGGGAGGAGTCGACCCGGGCGATCTCCTCGATGGCGAGGCAGAGGGTGAGGAAGTCGGCACCCGAGCCCCCGTACCTCTCGGGGAAGGGCAGCCCGAAGAGCCCTAGCGAAGCCATCTGCTCGACCGCCTCCAGAGGCAGCTCGTGGGACTCGTCCCAGGCCTCGGCTCGGGGCCGGATGACGTCGTCCACGAACGACCGCAGGGACCGAACGAAATCATGCTGCTCATCGGCGAGGTCAAAATCCATTGGCCACAGGTTACCGAGAGGGCGCCGGGCGGGAAACTCGAGATCTAATATTTCGGGCGGGCGGGTTCCTGTTTGGGTGTACCCCCCTGGCCCCCCCACCAATGCGCGCAACGCGCGATCCGCTACCGTTCCGGTCCTCGAACGCGAGTAACGCGCGACCGACTACCGCGCTGCTCGTCCCGGCCGGCGTAAGGGAGTCATTGACCAGTAAAGGTTTCCGTACTCCCCGGCGGGCGGGTCGACCTGCCGAATGACAACGGTAGGCCGAAATCCTCCTCGTGAGTTGCGCCTGTCCCAGCGCTCGGCAAGCTCCGCGAAACGGACGCGCAGGTCGTTGGAGCTGCGCTCGGGATCGTCAAAGGCCGCCAGCGTGGCTCCCGATAGCTGCCACAGGAGAAAGGCGAGGCGGTCGCCGCCGTCGCCCCGGACGCTGACCACATCGCCCGGGCTCAGGCGGGCCGCAACGCTGCGGGCGAACCCGTCGGGCGCAAGATCGGGCCGGTCGTAGGTGAAGCCCTGGAGATTGTCCTCGAGCAGCTCGGTCATGCGCGCGGAGGCGAGCCACACGGAGAGCGAGCCCACCCCAACCAGAAGGGCACATGCCGCCAGGGCGGCCGCACCGGAGCGAGATGCCAAGCGGGTCGCAAGCTCGGTCAGCGCCACTCCCGCCAGCGCCGCCGCCAGCAGGTGAGCTACGGGCCACACGCGGCCCTGATGCAGCAGCGTGGAGTTGCCGGCAAGCTCGAGCCCCAGCACGTCTCTCACCGCGGCCGCCAGCAACAGCACTCCGGTGGCGGCGCACAGCCACGGCACGAGCGCTCTGGGGCCGCTCGACAAGTACAGCCCGGCGGCGGCGAGCGGCAGCAGCAGCCCCCAGGATCCCAGGGCGGTTCCCAGCGCCCACTCGACTCCGAGCTTGGGCGTGAGAGCAATGAAACCCCCGTAGCGGAAAAAGTCGGCCGCCACCGGCGCCGCCCACAGGGCGATGACGAAGAGGGCGGTTAAGAAGACCGTCACTGCGAAGCGCAGCCGGTTGGGGGCACGCAGGGCGCAGACTGCGGCCCACAGGGCTCCGCCGAGAAACAGAGGCGCGCTGACGAGACCCGTCAGCCCCAATGCGGTCCCGGCCGCGATCCTCGCCCCTATGTCAGGTCGGCGCACGGCGGTCATCAGGAGCATTCCGGCCAGGGCAAGCAGCACGAGGGCCAGCTCGCGCGGGAGGGCGGGAGGCAGGAGCGCGTAGGCGCCGTTGGGAGAGGCGACGGTGAGATCGGCACCGTAGCGGGCCCGGCCGGGAACCGTCGAGAGGTACGGCTCCCGGGTCGCCACCCAGCCAAAACCGCCGATGAGCCCCATAGCCGCCGCGGCCCCCCATCCCGCCTCCGGGCGCACTCGGCGGGCGATGCAGGCTGCCCCGAGGGGCAGTGCGAACACGAGCAGCAGGTGCCAGGCATCGTGAGCGTCGAGGGCGTCGGAGCCGGGCACGAGACGAGCGGTGGTAGCCAGCACCGCATGCCACCCCCACGGATAGGCGTTGCGGGCTTCCGGGGCCGGGCCTGTTGGGATCGCTTGCCCACCCAGAAGCTGCTCGGTCCAGCCGAGGTGCCAGGGAGTATCGCCGGTGCGGGCGCCGGTGCCGCCGCGCAGGACCGGAACGATGAACGCGAGGGTGAGAACGGCTGCGAACAACCCGAGACGGAGCCACGGGACCCCCACCGGCCGTCGGGCGCGCAGCATCCCGCAGACCAGCACCCCCGTGCCGACTAGGGGCACGACCGCGGCGACACCGAAGACGACACCGCCGGTGAGGAGATTCGTGATCATGAGGACGACCGCCAGAGCGACGAAGCTCCCGATCGCACCGAGAGCGCGCTCGGGCAACCCGATCTCCTGCGGGGGGTCACTTCGGAAGATCGCTCGGAGGAACCCCTCGCAGCACACCCACCCCAGGACGACCACGAGAACCGCAAGGGCAAGTACCCGGAGCAAGTCGGGGCCGCTCACTCCATATCCACGCGATCCACTTCCAGCTCGACCACCACGCCGCCCGACGGCACCGTCTCTCCCGGAGCCACAGCCACGCGCGTGACCTCAGCCTCCCGAGGAGCGCACAGCACGGTTTCCATCTTCATGGCTTCGAGCCTCACGAGCGTGGCCCCCGCCACGACCCTGTCGCCCTCCGCCACCAATACCTCGAGCACGACCGCCTGCATCGGCGCCACCACCGCACCTCCGCCCGTCGAGCCGGTTGCCTGAGTGGCCGAAGCCGCCATGGCCGGATGCCACAGATGGGCCTGCCGCCCGCCCACGACCACCACGCCCCCAATCTCCGCCCTCGGGGAAGCGGCAGGCTCGAAACGGGCCGCCAGCTCCCCGACCGTGGCGGTGGTGTGAGAGCCGGCCAGGAAGGACTCGTCGGACAGCAGCGCTCGGTGGGCCGAGATCGTCGTGGGCACGCCCTCGATGACGAAATCGTCGAGCGCCCTGCGCATGCGGCGCACGGCCTGGTGCCGGTCGGAGCCCCAGGTGACCAGCTTGGCGATGAGGGAGTCGTAAGCGCTGGGGATCTCATCGCCGGCCCGGTAACCCGAGTCGACCCTCACTCCAAGCCCGGCAGGCTCTCGGTAGCCGGAGATGCGTCCGGGGGCCGGGGTAAAGCCTGCGGCAGGGTCCTCGGCATTGATGCGACACTCAATGGCGTGGCCCCGCGGCTGAATGTTGTTCGGGCGCGCCTCTCGCCAATCGCCCGAGGCGATCAGCAACTGGCAGGCGACAAGGTCTATCCCAAAGACCTCCTCGGTCACGGTGTGCTCGACCTGGAGCCGGGCGTTCATCTCGAGGAAGTAGAAGGACTCGGTCGCAGTATCGACCAGCATCTCGACGGTCCCCACCCCGACGTAACCGCAGGCTCGGGCGAAGCCGGCCGCCGCGGCCCCCATCGCGGGCTCGAGATTTCGGAACAGAGCGGGCGGCGTCTCCTCCACCAGCTTCTGATTGCGTCGCTGCAACGAGCAGTCCCGCACGCCCAGCCACAGCGCCTCGTCGGGCGCGGGTGCGAGGATCTGGACCTCGAGGTGCTTGGGGGCCGGCAGATAGCGTTCGACGTAGACCTCGGAAGAGGAGAAATAAGCCTGCGCCTCTCGCCGGGCCCGGTCGAAGGCGGAGGGTATGTCGTCCAGCGAGTGGGCCACCCTGAGGCCCCGCCCCCCGCCCC
>Ga0136632_10000142_pt1 | contig 17503 bp, 16 predicted proteins | sample AntDrymUQ6112106_2_FD_104670 | JGI IMG/M metagenome (GOLD analysis project Ga0136632, IMG submission 104670) | Polar desert sand microbial communities from Dry Valleys, Antarctica - metaG UQ611 (21.06) | ecosystem: Environmental > Terrestrial > Soil > Desert | place: Antarctica: Dry Valley...
CCGTTCTGGGGCGTGCCGCTGCCGGAGATAGCGTCTGCGATCGAGTCCGGCGCGCCGCCGCTCCAGGCGGAGCGCCCGGACCTGCCGAAGCGTTTGCTGGCGGCGGTCGATCGTTCGCTCCACGCTGATCCCTTTTGCAGGCCTTCCGCTGCGGCCCTCGCCGAGGAGTTGCGGCAGGCGTGGGACGAGCGCCGGCGCAGGCCGAAGAAGAACGCGGGGCTGAACGCGTGGTCGATCGGGATCCACCGGCCGGAGCGGTTGGCCCCGGCGGCGGTTGCCGGGATCGCGGCGCTCGCAGGCGCCCTGATGCTGCCGTTCTATCCCACCGGCTGGCCGTTTGCGATCGCGGCTCTGGCGGCCGCCCTCGCCCTGCTCAACCCGCGCCTGGCGCTCGCGTTCGCCCTGGGGATCCCTGTGCTGCCGCTTGGGAACCTCGCGCTCGGGATGGCTCTCCTCTACGCGGCCGTGGCGGCGGGCTGGCTCGCGCTCGTATGGCGGGACGCCCGCTCCGGTCTAATGTTCCTCGCTGGTCCGCTCCTGTGGCCCTTCGGTCTGCTTGCCTTACTCCCGCTCGTCGCGCAGATCGCGCGAGGCCCGTTGCGGCGTGCGGCGCATGTCCTTGTCGGAGTCGGGGTCGCTGCGCTCGCGGCCGGTGCTCGTGGCGAGGGCCTTCCGTTCGGAGCGGGGGCCGGGCAGTCGCCCATGCTGATGGGCAGTGAAAGCCCGCTGGAGGTGGCCGGGGCGCTGCTCACTGTGCTGCCGCCGACGCTCGCCCTGACAGCGCTCGGCCTCGCCGGGGTGGCCGCGGCGTTGCCGTACGTCCGCGGCCGCTGGCCGATTGCGGGACTCGGAGCCGGCATGCTCGTGGGGCTTCTTCTGCTTGCCCCGGCGGCCCCGGCGGTGCCGCTCGTCCTTGCTGCCTGGCTCACTTGCGGCTGGCTCGTCTACGCCGGAAGTGCTTCCCGGCGCGAGCAGTAGACTCGTTTTCGGGGTACTCGTTTTCGGGGTACACCTGGACGTATGAGCATGCTGCGCAACATCGAGCAGAAGATCGAAGGCCTCTTCGAGGGGGTGTTCGGCCGCGCCTTCCGGACGCATGTGCAGCCCGTCGAGTTGGCCCGAAAGCTCGCCAAGGAGATGGATGAGCACCGGACGGTCTCGGTCTCGCGCGTCTACGTACCGAACGAGTACTCGGTCTACCTCTCCGAGCCCGATCGCGAGCAGTTCAAGAGCTACGAAGGCTCACTGATCGGCGAGCTGCAGGACTACCTCGTCGAGCACGCGCGGCGCGAGAGCTACGCACTCCTGACGCCGCCGAAGGTTGTCATGCACAGCGATCCGGACCTCTCGATCGGAGAGTTCGGCATTGCGACACGCATCGTGCAACCCGAAGGACGGAGCGCGCTTGCCCAGGACGAACCGGCCGAGCAGCTCGTGCCCGGCGCGACGATGATCTACCGGCCGAAGGCGCAGCCGCCGACGGAGGCCGTCTCCGCCGAGGAGCTCGGGCTGGCCCAAGGCGGATCTGACAGTGTCCGCGAGGAGGCGTCGCTGACCATGAATGGTCGTCGACAGGTGCTGAGCGAGCGGCGCGTCGTGCTCGGCCGTTCCAAGGAGTGCGAGGTCCAGGTGCCGGATTCGAACGTCTCGCGGCGGCACGCCGAGGTACGTCAGGAGGGATCGTCTTGGTGGGTGGTGGATCTCAATTCCACGAACGGCCTCGAGGTCAACGGCAAGCGCGTGCAGCGGGCGAAGCTAACCGACGGGGACACGATCACGCTCGGGAGCACCGAGCTTGTCTTCGGCCGGACACGCACGTGAGCGATATCTCCGTCGATGCTGCCTTGCTCGCGTTGAAGGTCGCGTTCCTCGTCCTGCTCTACCTCTTCATCTGGCGCATCGTCCGCAGCGCCAGCCGGGACTTCCGCGGGGGTGCGGTTCAGGAGAGCGTGCTGATCGCACCTCGAGAGGCCGCGGCGCTCGGACTATCGCCCCGGTCGCGTACCCGGCTCGTCGTCATGACCAGCCCCGCCCTGCAACCTGGCGAGGAGATTCCCGTCGACTCGATACCAGTGTCAATCGGGCGCGGCGGCCAGAACGACGTGCCGCTCGACGGCGACGACTTTACGTCGGCCCGTCATGCGCGCTTTGAGGCCAGGAGCGACGGGGTCTGGGTCGAGGATCTGGGGTCCACAAACGGCACCTTCGTCAACGGAGCGCGTGTGACGACACCCCGCAGATTGGGAAAGGGAGACATCGTGCGCGTGGGGCAGACTGATCTGAGGGTGGAGCTGTGACACCGTGGCAGTGAGATTGGGGCGTTCCGCAGTCGTTACGGACACCGGGCGACGCCGCCGGCGAAACGAGGACTCGTACGTCTGCGAGCCCCCTCTCTTCGCTGTCGCGGACGGCATGGGTGGCGCCCAGGCCGGTGAGGTCGCGTCGCGCCTGGCAGCGGCGGTGCTGGAAGAGGCCAACGGGGACGAGCTGCGTGAGGAGCGAATCGTCGAGCTGATTCAGGAGGCCAATCGCCGGGTCTTCCAGCGTTCGAGCGAGGATCCCGCGGCCTCGGGAATGGGCACGACGATGACGGTGGCGGTCACCGGTCCTGACGGAAACGTCTCGATCGGCCACGTCGGCGACTCCCGCGCCTATCGGATCCGGGAGGGCGGACTCGAGCAGCTCACCAAGGATCACTCGCTCGTCGGCGAGCTGATGCGGAGCGGCAAGCTCTCCCCCGAGGAGGCGGAAAGCCACCCGCAGCGGTCCGTGATCACCCGGGCGGTGGGAACTGAGCCCGACGTCGACGTGGACACCTTCTCCGTCGACACGGAGCCCGGGGACGTGTTCCTGCTCTGCTCGGACGGGCTGACGGACATGGTCTCGGACGACACGATTCAAACCGTGATCGCGGCGGGGGACGGTGATCTGGAGCGTGCAGCCCGTAAGCTTGTCGAGGCGGCCAACTCGAGCGGCGGCGAGGACAACATCACCGTCCTCGTCTTCGAGATCGTCGATGAAAGCGGCTCGGACGCCGAGGACACGGTGCACCTGGCGCAGGCCGCGGTGCCCGAGCCGGACGATGCGAAGGACACCCTGGACGAGCTCGACGCCGTTCCTGTTGTCGACACCGCCGTCGTGCCCGCCGCCGCGATCGAGGAGCACCTCCGGCGGGAGGGGGCCGAGCAACCGCCGCAGGCGCGGTCGCGGAGACACGTGCTCCCCCTCGTCCTGCTCCTGCTGCTCCTCGCTGTGATCGCAGTACTCGTCGTCTGGGGGCTTTACCGCTGAGCGCACGGAACCGCGAACTCCTGAACCTGGTCGCGGTTGGTCTTCTCACGGCGATCGGCTTCGCAAGCGTCTACATTGCGAGGCAGTCGCTCGTCTCGAGCGAGTCGCTGACCTACGCGGCTCTCTTCCTCTCGCTCTACCTCGCAGCGCACGTGGTGACCCGATACGCGGTCCCGTACGCCGATCCCTACCTGCTGCCGATGGTGGCACTGCTGTCGGCGATCGGGGTCACGATGATCTACCGGCTCAACCCCGACGACGCCTTCCGCCAGAGCCTCTGGATCGTGCTCGGCGTGCTTCTCTTCGCGCTGACGCTGCTCACCCTGCGGCGCGACTACCGGATCGTCGAACGCTACAAGTACCTCTTCGGGCTAGGCGCGCTCGTCGTTCTGGCGCTCCCCGCCTTGCCCGGGATCGGGCAGACGATCAACGGCGCCCGGCTGTGGGTGAAGATCGGCCCGCTCCAGTTTCAGCCGGGCGAGCTCGCCAAGATCATGCTGATCGTCTTCCTCGCCGGCTACCTGCGCGACAAGCGCGAGGTGCTGGCGCAGGGCCGTCTGAAGGACTTCGGGCCCCTGCTCGTGATCTGGGGCGCGTCGATGCTCGTGCTGGTGCAGACGAACGACCTCGGCAGCGCCTTGCTCCACTTCGGGATCTTCCTCGCGATGGTCTATGTGGCGACCGGTCGTGTCAGCTACGCGGCCGCCGGCCTTGTCCTCTTCGTCATCGGCGCCGCCGCGATCTACACGGTCGTGCCGCGCGTCGAGTCCCGCGTCTCGGTGTGGCTTGATCCGTGGGCGGACGCCGATGGCACCGGATACCAGTCGATCCAGTCGCTCTTCTCGATCGGCAACGGCGGCTTCGGCGGGACCGGACTCGGGCGCGGCACGTTCACGACCACGGACGGCAACGCGATCATTCCGTTCCTCAACACGGACTTCATCTACTCCGCGATCGCACAGGAGCTCGGGCTCGTCGGCTCCGCAGCCCTCCTGCTCGTCTTCATGCTCTTCGTCGCGCGGGGGATGCGAGTCGCCCTCATGGTCGACGACGGTTTTTCGAAGCTGCTCGCAGCCGGGCTCACCTTCGGCTTCGCGCTGCAGTCATTCATCATCGTGGGCGGAGTGCTGCGCGTGATCCCGTTGACCGGGATCACGCTGCCCTTCGTCTCCTACGGCGGCTCGAGCGTCGTCGCGAACTTCGTGCTGCTCGCCGGGCTGATGCTCGTCTCGAACAGAGCGAACGCGCGCGCATGAACAAGCCGATCGCACGCCTTGCCGTGGTGGGCACGTCAATGATGGTCTTGCTCGTCGTCGCCACCACCTACTGGCAGGCCTGGGCGGCCGGTGGCCTTGCCGACCGGCAGGAGAATCAGATCGAGCGCGTCGCGCAGTTCACGATCAAGCGCGGGAGGATCGTGACCAAGGATCCCGCGGCAGTGCTCGCGAGGAACCGCCCGAAGAGGGTCGCGGGGCGGACCCTGTTCTTCCGGCAGTATCCGCCGGGCGGCCTGGCTGCCCACGTGGTCGGCTACTCGACGCAGGCGCGTTATCGGACGGGCCTCGAGCGCTCGCGGAACGACTACCTGACGGCCTCTAACCAGAACCTCTCGACACTGCTCGAGTCGTCGCTCGACAAGCTGAAGGGCGCCACGATCGAGGGGAACGACCTCGTGCTGACGCTGAACATGCGCGCGCAGCGGGCCGCGCTCCAAGGTCTCGCCGGGAGGTGTGGGTCGGTCGTCGCACTCGAGCCGCAGACGGGCAAGGTGCTCGTGATGGCGTCGTTCCCGACCTATGACCAGAACGTGATCGAGCGGAATTTCGTTCGCGGGCTCCAGCGGATCCAGGCGCCGTGCAAGCCGGTCGCGCCGCTCTACAACCGCGCGACGTACGGTCTCTACGCGCCCGGATCGATTTACAAGGTCGTCACCGCGGCGGCCGCGATCGACTCGGGCCGCTACACGGCCGGCTCGCGTTTCCATGACCCCGGCTACTGCGAGGTGTACGGCCGACGTGTCAACAACTATGACACGACTCGGCCCTTCGGGAACGTCGACCTCCGCCAGGCGCTCGTGAACTCGATCAACTCCGTCTTCTGCAACATCGGCAAAGAGCTCGGCTCCAAGCTCCTGGTCGAGTACTCGAAGCGCTTCGGCTTCTACGAGACGCCGCCGCTCGAGACCCCGGACAACGAGCGAGTTGCCAGCGGGCTGTACGACGACGGCAAGCTCTTCGATCCGAAGCTCGACTCGGATGTGGACGTCGGCCGCTTTGCGTTCGGGCAGGAGCGGCTGCTCGTGACGCCGCTGCAGATGGCGATGGTTGCCGGGGCGATCGCGAACGGCGGCATCGTAATGGAGCCCCGCGTGATCGACCGCATCCTCTCGCCGAAGGGCACGATCGTGACGCGGTCGCGGGCGGACGAGCTGCGGCGGGCGGTGAAGCCCGAGACCGCGGCTACCGTTGCCTCGATGATGCGGGCGGTCGTGGAGAGCGGTACGGGCACCGCCGCCCAGGTTCCGGGCCTCGTCGTCGGCGGCAAGACCGGCACCGCCGAGACCGGTGTGGCGGGCACCAACAACGCCTGGTTCATCGCCTTCGCAGGCCGGGAGCGGCCAGAGGTCGCGATTGCGGTCGTGCTCGAGCAGCAAAACGGCACCGGCGGCGAGCTCGCGGCGCCGATCGCGCGCGCGGTCTTGCAGGCCCTCCTCCCAAGAGCGGCGAACTCCTAGGTCAATGGCGGTCTCCGACCACCTCATCGACACGCTCTTCGACGGGCGCTACCTGATCTCGCGGAAGCTCGGTGCAGGCGGGATGGCGAATGTCTACCTCGCGGAGGATCAGGAGCTCGGCCGCCGCGTTGCGATCAAGATCCTCGATGACCGTCACGCAAGCGACGATCAGTTCGTCGAGCGGTTCCGTCGTGAGGCTCAGAACGCCGGGGGTCTCTCGCATCCGAACATCGTCTCCATCTACGACCGCGGTGAGGCGGGCGGCTCCTACTACATCGCGATGGAGTACGTCGAGGGGCGAACGCTGAAGGAGCTCATCGTCGCGCGAGGACCTTCGCCGATCGGCATCGGGATCGACTACACGCGGCAGATCCTGTCCGCGTTGCGTTTCGCCCACCGCAAGGGGATCGTCCACCGCGACATCAAGCCGCACAACATGATCGTCGACGGGGACGGTCGCGTGAAGGTGATGGATTTTGGCATCGCCCGCGCCGGCACGAGCCAGATGACCGAGGCAGGCTCGATCATCGGCACCGCACAGTACCTCTCGCCCGAGCAGGCACGCGGCGCTCCCGTCGACCAAACCTCCGACCTCTACTCGACGGGAATCGTCCTCTACGAGCTGCTCACCGGCACGGTCCCCTTCAGCGGCGACACGCCCGTTGAGATTGCGATGAAGCATCTCTCGCAAACGCCGGACCCGCCCTCGGCCCACCGGCCCGAGGTCCCGCGCGACCTCGACTACGTCGTTTTGCGCGCGCTCGGCAAGGATCCCTCGGAGCGCTATCACTCGGCCGAGGAGATGGACTCAGACCTCGAGCGGATCGGCCGTGGCGTCGGCGTCTCCGCGGAGACCGCCGAGGCTGCGACCTCAGTGCTTTCCCGGGCCGAGGTGGGGGACGCTTTGACGACGGTGCGGTCCGGCGGAGCGCCGCCGACGGCGTACACGCCGGGGCGCTACTACGAGTACGACGACACGCGTCGCCGGCGCTCGGTGTGGCCGTGGCTGCTGGCGCTGCTCGTGCTCGCGCTCGCTCTCGTCGGCGGCTTCTTCGCCTATCAGCAGCTGCAGGACCAGCTGAGCGCTGCCGAGGCGGTGACGGTTCCCGACGTGGAAGGGATCCAGGAGTCGCTCGCGGTTCAGGACATCCTCGACGCCGGTCTAGCGCCGCATGTGATCCGCAGGCGGAACTCCGACGTGGCGCGAGGGATCGTCGCCGAGCAGGATCCTCAGCCGCCACAACGCGCGGATCGAGGCACGTTCGTGACCATCATCGTCTCGAGCGGCAAGCCGACGGTGCGGATCCCGAATCTTGTCGGTCTGGGTCGGGATGAGGCCGTGGCGCGGCTGTCGGACGTCAACTTGCGCGCGAACGTCGTCGAGGTCAACTCGCCTCAGGATTCGGGCACGGTTCTCGCGACGGCCCCCAAGACGGGGAAGATCGTCGTTGAGGGGACGGAGGTGCGCGTGAACGTGTCGAAGGGGCCGCGGCCCGTCACCGTGCCCAACGTGATCGGCCTTCCGTACGCGTCGGCGGAGTCGCAGCTGCAGGGGCTCAACTTCGCTGTGCGGCGCGAGGACGTGGAGTCGGATGACGCGAAGGATCTCGTGGTCGGGCAAGTTCCGGGCGCGGACTCGCAGGCGTCGAAGGGGTCGACGGTGACGCTCCAGGTGTCGCAAGGCCCGACCACCTCGACTGTTCCGGACGTGGAGAGCCAGAGCGTCGAGGCAGCGCGCCTGGCGCTGCGGAGCTCCGGCTTCCGCAGCCGGGTGGTGCGCGAGGACACCGAGGACCCGTTGCTCGACGGCGTCGTTATCTCACAGGATCCGCCGGGCGGCACGGAGCTTGAGCCGGGGCAGACGGTGACGCTCATCGTCGGCCGGTACGTGGAGCCCGGCGAGGAGCAGCAGCCGCCTCCGGGCGAGACCGAGACCACCGGGACGACAGAGACCGGCACGACTCCGTGAACCGTAAGCTCCGCCTCGCCTTGATCGCGGGCGGGCGCTCGAGCGAGCACGAGATCTCCCTCGCCTCGGCGCGATCGGTGCTCGAGGCGCTCGATCCGGAGCGCTACGACGTGACGACGCTCGCGATCGACCGCAGTGGGCGCTGGGCACTCGGCCCGGGCGAGGGGCAGTCGCTGGAGGAAGAACGTGTTGTTTCGACACAACCTCCGGTCGAGAGCCTTCCCGTGCTTGCGGACTCAAAGCCGGCCGAGGCACTCGGCCGGGTCGATGTCGCGATTCCGATCCTGCACGGCCCCTTCGGCGAGGACGGGACCGTGCAAGGTCTACTCGAGCTCGCCGGCGTCCCATACGTCGGCGCCGGCGTCGCCGCCTCGGCGCTGTGCATGGACAAGGACCTGTTCAAGGCGGTTTTGCGCGACCGCGGCATCCCCGTTGCCCGGAACGTCACGCTCCGGCTCGGCGACGAGCCCGGCAACCCGTTCGGCTGGCCCGTCTTCGTGAAGCCGGCACGGCTCGGCTCGTCGGTCGGGATCACGAAGGCTCACGACGAGGCGGAGCTCGAACGGGCGGTCGCACTTGCGCGCAAACACGACGAGAAGGTGCTCGTGGAGGAGTTTGTCGCGGGCACGGAGGTCGAGTGCGGTGTGCTCGGAAACCTCCGTCCGCCTCCGATCGCCTCGGTTGTCGGTGAGATCGTCCCACATGCCGAGTGGTACGACTACGCGGCGAAGTACGACGAGGGCGGCTCGGAAATCATCGTTCCCGCTCGAGTATCCGTCGAGGCCGCGGCCCGCGTGCAGGCGCTCGCCGTCGACTCGTTCGTCGCCACGGAGTGCGAGGGAATGGCGCGCGTGGATTTCTTTGTGCGGGAGGACGGCGAAGTGGTGGTCAACGAGCTGAACACGATCCCGGGTTTCACGGCCACGAGCGTCTACGCGCGGCTCTTTGAGGCTTCGGGCATCGGCTATTCCGACCTGCTCGACCGCCTGATCGAGCTCGCGCTCGAGCGGCACGAGCGCCGCTCGAACCTCGAGTATTAGCTTGCCTTGACCTCGTTGACGTGGGCGTTGCCGTCAAGCTCGCTGATCCAGAGGACGTAGTAGCGGCCCTCGGCGCCCCTGAGGTCCCAGGTCGTCGTCGCTTCGGCCGTCTTCGAGTCGCTGATCGTCTCGAACGGCCCTGCCGGCGAATCTCCGACTCGGATCTCGGCGGTGAACCCGGGGGTGTCGGTCTTGACCCGAATCTGCGAGAGCTCGCTCGCGGATCCCGCGTCGAGCACGAGCCCCACCCCCTCCTTGTCGATCAGGCGTAGAGACGCGCGGTAGTTCTCAGTCCGCCAGAAGGTGCCCGCGTCTCCGTCAGTCGCGAGTCCGGCCTCGTCGTCGTGCTCCCTTCCGTCGCCGCCTCCGCTGGGAGGGTCATAGGCTCCGATCCCCTGAAGGCGGACCGGGGGGGTGGCGGCCGTCCCGCCACCGCCGTCGTCGCGCGTCAGGAAGAAGGCGGCTGCGGCTGCGGCGACGGCGAGCAACGGCAGCAGGACGAGCAGTCCGCGCCGGTCGCGCTTCGGCCGGCTCGCGCGTCGGCTAGAAGCCTTGACGACGGGGCCCTTGACGATCATCGTCGCCTCTCCGTTGGGGCGCGAGTCGAGCTCGTCGAGGCAGGATTCGAGCTCCACGACGACCTCGTCCATCGACGCGGGTCGACCGTCCGGCTCCTTCGCCATCGTCCGCTCGACGAGCCCCGCCAGGCGAAGCGGGCAGTCCGGCCGCCGCTCAAGGAGGCTCGGGATCGGGTCATTCACGTGCTTCATGGCGACGGTGAGGAAGTTGTCGCCCGGAAACGGCACGTCTCCGACCAGCAACTCGTAGAGGACGACCCCGAAGGAGTACACGTCCGTCTGCGCGTCGACCCGCTCGCCCCGCGCCTGCTCGGGGGCAATGTAGTGGCTGGTCCCGAGAATCGTGCCCGTTTCGGTTCGTCCGACCGCTTCAAGTGAGCGCGCGATGCCGAAGTCGGTCACCTTCGCCCTTCCCTCGGTCCCGAGCAGGACGTTCTGCGGCTTCACGTCACGGTGAACGAGTCCCTGCTCATGGGCGAACGCGATCGCTCGGCCGATCTCCAGCCCGAGCTCGATCACGCGGCGGACGGGCATCGGCCCCGTCCGCTCGACCAGCTCCTTGAGTGTCTCCCCGTCGACGTACTCGAAGACGATGAACTGCCGGCCACCCTCCTCGCCGCGGTCGATCACCGTCACGATTCCGGGGTGCGAAAGTTGTGCGGCGGCGCGTGCTTCGCGCCGAAACCGCTCGATGTACTCGTCGTCCTCGCTGTAGTGCTCGTGGAGGATCTTCAGCGCCACATTCCGCTCGAGGAGCGTGTCGTAGGCGCGATAGACGCTCGCCATACCGCCGGTGCCGACGACGGCCTGAAGCTCGTAGCGTTCCGCGATGCGCTGATCCACGGCCATCAACCTAGCGCGCCCGGAGGTGCGACAAACGGAGGTGTAAAGAGGATTTGGGCCGCGGGCGCGCCAACTAGTGCAGCGTGGCCGCGAGCGCCTCTTCCCACACCGCGAGTGCCTCGTCGAGCTCCGCGTCGCCGATCACGAGCGGGCAGAGGACGCGAATGCAGTTCGAGTAGATGCCCGCCTTGAGCAGAAGGAGGCCCCGCTCGGCCGCCGCGGAAATCACGCGCTCGGCGAGCTCGGGCGCCGGCTCCTTCGTCGCGCGGTCGTGGACGAGCTCGATCGCGAGCATGGCGCCCAGCCCGCGGACGTCCCCAATCGCTGGGAACCGGTCCTGCCAGGCGAGCATGCGCGAGCGAATCGTCTCGCCGATCTCGACCGCGCGGTCGCAGAGACCTTCCTCGTCGATCACGTCAAGAACCGCTAGCGCAGCCGCCTGCGCCACGGGGTTGCCGACGTAGGTGCCTCCGACTGCGCCGTCGTGGGCCGCATCCATGATCTCCGCCTTTCCGAGCACCCCCGAGAGCGGTAGGCCACCGGCGATCGACTTCGCGAGCGTGATCAGATCGGGCTCGATTCCGTAGTGCTCGATCGCGAAGAGCTTGCCGGTGCGCGCGAAGCCGGTCTGGACCTCGTCGACGATCAGGACGATCCCGTGCTCGTCGCAGATCGCCCGGAGGCCATGCATGTAGGCTCGCGGAGCCGCGAGGAAGCCGCCCTCGCCCTGCACGGGTTCGATCAGGATCGCAGCGATCTGATCTGCCGCCACCTGCGTCACGAAGAGCTGCTTCAGCTCCTCGAGGGCGCTCGCCCAGTCCGGTCCGCGGTAGTCCTGCGGGAAGGGAGCGCGGTACACCTCGGGGGCGAACGGCCCCATGCCCGTCTTGTATGGGTGCGGCCTGGAGGTGAGCGTCATCGAGAGCAGCGTGCGACCGTGGAAGGCTCCCTCGAACGCGATCACCGCAGGTCGCCGCGTGGCGAGCCGAGCGAACTTGACGGCGTTCTCGACGGCCTCGGTACCGGCGTTGAAAAACGCAGCCTTTGCAGGCCCGCTGAAAGGGGCGCGCTCGAGGAGCCGCTCGGCGAGCGAGACGTAGAGCTCGTAGGGAACGACGGTGAAATCGGTGTGCATGAAGCGCGCGGCTTGCTCCTGCACGGCCTCGATCACGCGCGGGTGCGCGTGACCGACGTTCAGGCAGCCGACGCCGCCAGTGAAGTCGATCAGGACGTTACCGTCGACGTCCGTGATCGTGGCGCCGCGCGCTGCGGCCGCCACGACCGGCAGCGCAATCGTCTTCGCGTTCGCAACCGCTCGCAGCTTCCGCTCGAGCACCTCCTGTGAGCGCGGGCCGGGAATCTTTGTTCGCAGCTCGATCGTCCTCGTGGCGGCCATATTGTGACGATAGCTCACCTGGGGGGGACACTGCATACATGAATATTCTGTATTCACTGAACGACCTCGATCCGGACCCGCTGCGGCAGTTTCACGTGTGGTTCGCCGAGGCGGGCGCGGCCGCCGTGGCGATGCCGGAGGCAATGGCTCTGGCGACGGCCGGGCGCGACGGACGGCCCTAGCCGCGTTGGGAGGCGGGGCGGAGCGCGCCCGGCGTGTAGACGCCTTCCGGGTTCCAAAGCAGATAGCCGCGCACCCCGACTCTGCGCGCCGCGTCGATCTGCGCCCGCACCTCGGCAATGCCGTACGGGCGGCCGTATGAGAAGTCCTGCAGCCATGGGATCAGCTGCGCCTTACTCCGGCGCAGGTCGCGGCGAAAATGCACGAGGGCGAAGTAGACGGTCTGCGCGGGAGCTGCGTTCGGATCGTCGAGGTCGTACTCGCCGGATCCGTAGTGCGACGGGTAGACCATCGGGTAGATCGCGTCCGCGTACTTGGCGAGCCTCTTCGGAACCTGACCGATGCCGAGCTCCCTGGTCGCAGCCAGTCCGAATACATCGGCCGACACTCGCACGCCAAGCGGCTTCAGGCGCTTGTTCGCATAGTGGACGAACTCCGCGATCACCCATCCCGGCGCCTTGCGGGTCTTCCCCGGGTAGACGACGTCGTCCACGTCCCCGTCGGAAGGGAAGCGGGTGTAGTCGAACTGGATTTCGTCGAACCCCGCGCGCGCTGCCACCTCTGCGATCGAGACGTTGTAGTCCCACACTCGCTTGTCGTATGGGTTCGTCCAGCCGAGCCCGGCGTCGTTACGCCAGACCGAGCCGTCGCTGCGCTTGATCGCGAGCTCCGGCGCACCCTCTGACAAGCGCGGATCCTCGAAGACGACCACGCGACCGATCAGGTAAACACCCTTCGCGTGCACCAGCCGCGCGACCTGCCGCGGGCGGTAGTAGGGACGCGCAGCACCGACCTCGCGCGCCAGCGGCACCGCCGACGGGACGAAGCCGATCTCGCCGTTCTCGTCCTTGATGTCGAGCTGGATCGTGTTCAGGCCCTCCTTTTCGAGCGCGAGATACTCTTCGAGTTTCCCCTCGAGCGAGGCGAGCGCCATCGTCACGTGCACGCCCCGCATCTCCTCGGGAAGCGCGCGCGGCTGTGGCAGCACCGGAACCTTCTGCTGGGCGGCCACGGTCGTCCCGGGCTGCTCATGCCCGTGCTGGCTGGTGATCGTCTTCGAACCGAGGGCGACGCTGGCGACGGCCGCGAGCAGCACGCCGATCAGGATCGATCGCTGCCGCCTGCGCCTCCGCCGTGCAGCCTCGCGACGCGCCCGGAAGCGCTCGTGCGGTTCAAGCGGCTCGAAGAGCATCGACACGGGCGCGGGAACGCTATGTGGAAAACTGCGATTTGTCCACAGGACCGTAGAATCCGCGCGTGGTTCTCTCCGACCGAACGATCCGACGGCTGCTCCAGGAGGGTCGAATCGAGATCGAGCCCTACGACGGGTCGCTCATGCAGCCGTCGAGTGTCGACGTGCGTGTCGATCGCTATTTCCGGGTCTTCCGGAACTCGCGCTACCCATTCATCGACGTGAAACAGGAGCAGGAGGAGCTGACGGAGCTCGTCGAGATCGCTGACGAGCCGTTCATCCTCCATCCGGGCGAGTTCGTCCTCGGCTCGACACTCGAGCGCGTCCGCCTGCCCGACGACCTCGTGGCCCGTCTGGAGGGCAAATCGAGCCTGGGGCGCCTCGGCCTGCTGATCCACTCGACCGCCGGGTTCATCGACCCGGGCTGGGACGGGCACGTGACGCTCGAGCTCTCGAACGTCGCCAACCTCCCGATCACGATCTACCACGGCATGAAGATCGGTCAGCTCTCCTTCGTGCAGTTGAGCGAGCCTGCCGAGACACCGTACGGCTCGGGTAGCTTGGGGTCGAAGTATCAGGGGCAAAAGGGCCCTACACCAAGCCGCTATTGGAAGAACTTCGAATGATGCCCAGTCGATGATCCTGATCACCGGAGCAACGGGCTTCGTGGGTCCGCGCATCGTGCATGCTCTGCGGGCCGAGAGCCGCCCGGTACGCGCGCTCGTTCGTGGCGAGGCTGCTGGCGAGCAGCTTCGGAATCTCGGCTGCGAGACGGTGGTGGGCGACATGACCGATCTGGCCAGCCTGCGACGCGCAGTCGAGGGCTGCGACACGATTATCCACCTCGTCGGCCTCCTCACCGGGAAGCCGGAGGACTTCGAGCGCGTGATGTCGCAGGGCACCCGCGATCTCGTCGCGGCTGCGAACGACGAGGGCGTCCGGCGCTTCATCCTCATGTCCGCGCTCGGGATCGACGAGCGCACCAAGGATCTCGTTCCCTACTACCGGGCGAAGTGGGAGATGGAGCAGACCGTCAAGACCTCGGGGCTCGAGCACGTCATCTTTCGACCGAGCTTCGTCTTCGGTCCCGGCGGCGGCGCGCTCGCGCAGTTCAGGCGAATCGCCAAGCTGGCTCCCGTAACCCCGATCATCGGACCGGGAACGCAACGGATCCAGCCCATCTGGATCGACGATGTTGCGGCCTATTTCGCCGCCGCGGTGGACAAGCCCGAGGTAGCCAACCGGACGTTCGAGCTCGGCGGTCCGGACACTGTGACGTGGAACGAGTTCTGGTCGCGGCTGAAGCAGGCCCTCGGGACACGTCGGCCGTCGGTGCATCTCCCCTTCGGGCTGATGCGCATTCAGGCCGCCGTGCTGGAGCGCCTGCCGAAGCCGCCGGTCACCCGCGAGCAGCTGACGATGCTCGAGGCCGGCGACAACGTCGTCTCGAATACGGATGCAGTCGACACGTTCGGCCTCCCGCTCGTCACGCTCGCCGAGCAGCTGCGCCGCTCGGTGTAGGAGAACGATGGGGGCCGCTTTCGCGGCCCCCATCTCATCGGTACTCAGCGTTGGATTTGGTAGGAGCGCTTCCGGCCGATCCTCTATCGGCGGCGCGGTAGTCGCGGTATCCCCTACGCGTGGCTATGGCGATTCCCCTGCCTACTAGAGACACTGTGGGTCCCGGGGACGCGCCCCTACCCGCTGGTACCTCCACTGCCCGTACTGGAATCTGTCACTACCGGACCACCTCCTTTCCGCGGTGAACGGAATATAGCCGCTGGCGGAGGACGGCGGACAGCTGGTCTTTCGAGCGGGCGGCCGCGGCCCCGGTGCTCGTCGAGCCATCACGGCTCCACGTCGACCTTAACCCAGCCATCCTCCACGCGAACGGGGAAGGTGGCGACGGGCTCGAAGGCCGGCAGGGTCAGGGCGCTTCCGGTCGTGATGTCGAAGCGCGCCCCGTGACGGGGGCAGACCGCGATGCAGAGCTCGGGCTCCCAGTCTCCCTCGCAGAGCGGGCCGTCGTCGTGCGAGCAGCGATCCTCGATCGCGTAGTACTGGCCGGCGCAGTTGTAAACGCCGATCCCGATGGGGCCGGCGTAGACGATCTTGACGTTGCCGGACGGCAGCTCGTCGACCGGGCAGACGTCGACCGTCACCCCCGTCATGCGATCGTGAGGTCGCCGCTGCTCGTCCACTCCTCTGGGAGCGGCGTCCCCTTACTTTTGTGGAGCGCGACCTTGAGCACACCGAGCCCGAGGATCGCGCACTTGAGCCGCACGGGCGTGAGCGGGATCCCGATCTCCTCCAGCAGCTCCTCCTTCGGCATCCGCGCGACTTCGTCGGCCGTCTTCCCCTGCACGATCTCCGTCAGCATCGACGTCGCCGCCTGTGAGATCGCGCAGCCGCGACCCTCGAAGCCGACCTCGCGAATCGTGTCGCCGTCGAAGCGGAGCGAGACCGTCACTTCGTCTCCGCAGAGCGGGTTCTGACCTTCCGCCTGCGCGTCCGGGGTGTCGAGCAGCCCGTGCGAGCGCGGGTTTCTGTAGTGGTCGAGGATGACCTCGCGGTAGAGCTGATCGAACTCCGACATCAGGCGTCCGACATCAACCGAGGGTCTTCTTGACCTTATGGAGCCCCTGGATCAGGCGTTCGATCTCCTCGGGGACGGTGTAGAGGTAGAAGCTGGCGCGGTTCGTCGCGACAACGCCGAGCCGCTGCATGAGCGGCTGCGTGCAGTGGTGGCCGCCGCGGATCGCGACCCCCTCCCAGTCGAGAATCTGCGCCACGTCGTGCGGGTGCACGCCTTCCACATTGAAGGAGACGATGCCGGCACGGCGGTCCGCGGGGGGTCCGTACGACTCGATCCACGGCAGCTCTGCGAAGCGGTCGAGCGTCATCTCGGTCAGCTCGTGCTCGTGCTGAGCGATCGCGTCGAGACCGATCTCGGAGAGGTAGTCGATCGCGGCACCGAAGCCAACCGCCTCGACGATCGGTGCGGTGCCCGCTTCGAACTTGTGCGGCAACTGGCCCCAGGTCGTCTCCTCGATTGCGACCGAGCGGATCATGTGGCCGCCGACGTTGAACGGGGACATGGCCTCGAGCAGCTCGGCGCGACCCCAGAGGGCGCCCGCCCCGCTGGGGCCACACATCTTGTGCCCCGAGATGGCGACAAAGTCGCAGCCAAGGGCCTGGACATCGAGCGGCCGGTGTGGCGCGGCCTGCGCCGCGTCCACGACCATGATCGCGCCTAGCCCGTGCGCCCACGTCGTCAGGCGCTCGATCGGGTTGATCGTGCCGAGCGAGTTCGAGACGAGGTTGTTGGCAACGATCTTCACGCGGCCGGCAGCGGCGATCTCGTCGAGGGTGTCGAACTGCAGCTCGCCCTGCTCGTCAATCGGAATGGCGCGGAACTCGGCGCCCGTCCGGCCCGCGATGTATTGCCACGGCACGAAGTTCGAGTGGTGCTCAAGCTCGGTCACGACGACCACGTCTCCGGGTCCGAGGTTGTCGAGCCCCCACGCATAGGCGACCAGGTTCAGTGCCTCGGTGGCGTTCCGCGTGAAGACAATCTCCCGCGCCGACGGCGCGTTCAGAAACTGCGCGACCTTCTCTCGAGCCCCCTCGTAACCCTCGGTCGCTCGCTCGGCGAGCCGATAGACACCTCGGTGCACGTTCGCATAGGAGTGCGAGTAGAACTCAGTCATCGTCTCGAGCACCTGGCGCGGCTTCTGCGTCGAGGCGGCCGAGTCGAGAAACGCGACGGGCCTGCCGTTCTGGAGCTCCTCGAGGTAAGGGAAGTCCGCGCGCAGCCGCTCGGCGTCGAGCTTGGGACGGGCGGTCACTGCCATCGTGTCCATGGTACTGACCCGGTGCCCACGGTCCCTGATCAGCCTCGGGGGTCGACCTTGCCGTTCGAGGCGGCCCGCTGGGCGACGTCCTTCTCCCGCTCGACCGCGCTCGCGGCGGCAGTGAGCAGCTCCGCGAGGAGCTTCACGCGCTCACGCTCCGACATCAGCTGGAGGAGGCGCTGCTTCAGCTCCGGGGCGAACTCGAACCGGCCGGCGAGCTCGAAGGAGAGCTGCGCGGTATCCGGCGGCGGCGCCTCGACCTCCGTCCCCGTCAGGTCGACGAGCCGGCGGAAGAGCTCCAGGGCTCGCGATGCGTCATCCGAGTCGGCTGGGTCCGGGTCTTCGTCAACGAGCTCCACCAGGCCGGTCTGGAACGAGCGGCCGCTCGTGAGCTCGACCAGACGGAATCGATCCCGTCCTTCGACG
>Ga0136632_10000143_pt1 | contig 17501 bp, 26 predicted proteins | sample AntDrymUQ6112106_2_FD_104670 | JGI IMG/M metagenome (GOLD analysis project Ga0136632, IMG submission 104670) | Polar desert sand microbial communities from Dry Valleys, Antarctica - metaG UQ611 (21.06) | ecosystem: Environmental > Terrestrial > Soil > Desert | place: Antarctica: Dry Valley...
AACCAATTTCATGGGCTTTCACCCAATTCCAAGGTCTCGGATTTACCTTGGCCCCACGAGCAGCGCGTGGTTGGGCCAAGGCGCCTGAAGTATCCCACCGCCGAGCCCCAGAGACAAGCGGCGGTAGCTTTCCACCCTTCTCCCTGTGCATAACTACTCTTGATAAAATATGTTATCAATAGTAACATGGGGGAAGGGAGGGGCCGAGAAGAGGGGTGGAAAAGGACATGAGAGGAGAGAGGCCGTCAAGCGTCTTCTTGACGTGGGGCAAGAAGGGTGGTACGAGGGGGAGGATCGTTACTTGGGGTGTTTCGTGATGCCGATGATATAGTACGTGTCCCCCTGTGTGACGAAGAAGAACCGGTAGTCGCGATTGATCCAACCGTGTTCCCTCCTGCGCGAAGCTCTGCGAGTCGTTCGTCGAGATACATATCGAGGCTTTTCTTGTCCACCACTGCCTTCGGTGTGAGGACAACGCTCTTGTCTTGCACGGTGGCTTCGAGAAGATCTCCCTCTCCAATGTCGAGCTGCTCACGGACTTCTACCGGCAGAGTCACTTGAAATTTCTGCTTGACGCGTACGAGCGGCATGAATTGTTCTCCTATAGTTATAGTGTTCATGTGTTTGAAAGTTATACTTTACAACTTTAATTATAATCAAAAGGATCGTAAAGTCAATACTTTATGAAAAACAACAAAATGGATACATCAATGGCTGGTGGGAAGAGCCAGCTCGCGGTAGTGGAACGCGGGGAGCGCGAGGGGGCGCGCATGCTCACCGCGCGCGAGTTCCAGGACCTCGGCGCGGTGCCCCCCGAAGCCGAGTGGTTTGCCAACATCGACAACCAGAAGACGAGGCGCGCGTACCAGGTTGACATCCGCGAGTTCATGCAGTTTGTCGGCATCGGGAAGCCCGAGGAGTTTCGCGGCGTGACGCGGGCGCATGTCATTGCGTGGCGCAAGGATCTGGAGCGGCGGGTGCTCTCCGGGGCGAGCATCCGACGCAAGCTCGCCGCGCTCTCCTCGATCTTCGAGCATCTGTGCGAGGCCAATGCGGTGACGCACAATCCGGTGAAGGGGGTCAAGCGGCCGAAGGTCGAGAGCTATGAGGGGAAGACCCCGGCGATCGCGGATGCCCAGGCGCGTACCCTCTTGAGCCTCCCCGAGGCCGAGACCCTCAAGGGGAAGCGGGATCGGGCCATCCTCTCGACGCTCTTGCACCATGCACTGCGGCGGGAAGAATTGTGTACACTCCGGGTCAAAGACATTCATGCGCGGCGCGGGGTGCCGCACTTACGCGTGCGCGGCAAGGGGGGCAAGACGCGCTACATACCGCTCCATCCCGGGACGCAAGGGCTGGTCACGGACTACTTGGAGGCGTCCGGGCACGGGAGTGAGACGGACGGGGCGCTCTACCGGCCGGTGAGGAATAACCGGACGGGGGTGCTCGGAGAGGCGGTGACGCCGGATGGGGTCTACAAGGCCGTGCGGGGGTATGCCAAGGCGATGGGGGTTGAGATCGGGGCGCATGCGTTGAGAGCCACCGCGGCGACCAACGCGCTTGACAACGGCGCGGACATCGCCAAGGTGCAGGAGGGGCTGGGGCATGCGAACATCTCCACCACGCGCATCTACGACCGGAGGAAGACACGGCCGGAGGACAGCCCGACGTTTAAGGTGGCGTATTGATCGGTTGTTGTCCGCTCTATTTGTGGTTTTCCGCATCGTATGCTAGTGTGTAAATGCGCTTGTTCTTTCTCGCTTTTTTAATTGCGATGACAGTATCGGCGAATCTGCTACGGAGCCATGACAAGTTGCTCAGTCACAGGGGCCGGGGATTCGGTTATCCTGAAGCCACCCTTGAGGCGGTACGGCAATCCCTAAAGAGTGGGATACGTTACCTGGAGCTCGACACGCGGGTCGACTCCGATAAGGTTATCTACTGTTATCACCACTCACGCCTCCTCACCTGGACCGGCCTACCTCTGCTCCGCGACTTGGCGGGAGATGTAGTCGCCCGTGAGGGTATACTACGTCTTGATGAGGCATTGGATGCAGTTGCTAAGGTTATTGCCCCAGATCAGAGGCTGTGCCTGGACATAAAGGATTGCGGCTTTGAGCAAGACCACGTGGACCTAGTGGAGCACTATGATCTTGCTGGTAACACCGTGTTCATTAGTTGGATCCCTCAGACCCTGCAACGGCTACACGAGATCTCCAGCATCTTCCCCTTAATCTTGGGCCATATCAATTTGCAGTTTCTACGGATTGGCTCTGACTTGGTGGAGCGCCTCATTGGTGAGAGGGAGTTACGCCTCTTCGACTTCATCTTGCTAGGGCCCCGGTCACTCACGCGGACGATGGCACACACAGTTGGGTTCCAGCACGGTCTCCTTTGTGCTGAGTTGCCGGAACCCTACATTCGGCTACTCCAAGACTCGGGGGGTGGTATTTGCGTACCCCACATTTGTTTATGCGATCGTCTTGATGCATGGTGTGTGTCTCATCATCTCCGCCAATGGGTCTTCACAGTCAACAACGAGACCCGATACGGCCAGTTAGTCGACCGCAAAGCTATCGACGTAGTTTTCACCGATGATCCGATCGGAATAGCCTTACGGTATGTGCCGTGCCATGTTAGCAGTGGCCAGTGACAGTCGAAGGTGGGCGCGAGCGACTTTCTTCTTGGACTCCAACACTCCTTTTACTAGGTACAAGTTAACTTAATCTTTCCCATATTATGTTGACGATTGCACATCGCGGCGCTGCATCGCTTGCCAAGGACAACACCCTTGAGGCGTTCCAGCTTGCCCTCTCTCACGGCACGGACATGATTGAAACAGACCTCCGCCTCACGGCAGACGGGCTTTTTGTACTGTCTCACTTACCGTTCGTATGGAAGGGATTGTTTCCACGACGTATCGCTACACTCTCTTATCACGAGGTACAGGAGATAGCACCAGAGAATATCACTGTCCAGCAGCTTCTACAAAACGTACCACGGGACCTGTCGATCATGCTCGAACTTCGTCTCGATACCAGAGCCACTTATGTGCGTAACCTCGTTGAGACAGTTGCTTCTCATCAATGCATCTTTTCGTCCGTGTATACCTCCCGACTATCGTTTATAAGGAGCCTTCTTCCTAATGGAGACTTCTGCCTTATTCTCGGTCCACGCATGATAATGCCTCGTTATATCCCACCACCGTGGATCCGTTCCTGTATAGTTAACTATTATGTCGCGTCCGGTTCAGTGGTACAAATGTTAAAGCGCGAAGGATTGCGTATTTTCCTCTCACACGTGGAATCTCTGAAGCAAGCACAGCGGGCATTGGCGCTTAAGGTCGACGGTGTGCTAACTGGCGATCCATGTCTCGTTCGGAGGGCAAAGGTTGGTGGACCAGAATCGTGTGAATGCGCTCGTTAATGTTCTTCTGACCGAGTATTCGCGTACGTCAGACCATCTTATCCAACAAGCAAGGCAGAAAGAGGTCCTTTCACAGGTTTTTCTAGGTGCGACTGTGGCCGGTGCGGGCGTAGTTGTCGCGAATAAGCTACCGATGTATTGGCTTTCAGCAGCTTATCCGCTTGTGATGTTTATCTACAGCATGATCTATATACAGAAAGAAGCGGAATACCTTGTTGCGTTCTACCGTCTTATGGCCATTGAAGGGATGGTCAACGAGGTTCTGGGTCTGAATGTTATGCAATACGTACATGGCTATAAAGATCTTGTGTTTGAGCTGGATCAAACGGTGTCACAAACACCCGTGCGCATCATCCAATACAGCAGGGGCGCTCCATTCGTGATACTTACGGGGGTAGCCGTCTGGCATGTGTTTATGGAGCTTTCGTGGACGGTCGGCTTCGCTTATGTGACCCTGTCAATGACTGTTGGCGTATTATTTACATGGGCAATGAAAACGTACCGAGACGAATGTCGCAAGAGAAACGAGAGAGCGCTTGCGACAATTAGAGAAGCCCTTGCCGATGGCGAGTAACAAAAACAGCGAAGCATTACCGTACGCAAGGCGATGGGGGTTGAGATCGGGGCGCATGCGTTGAGAGCGACCGCGGCTACCAACGCCCTCGACAACGGGGCTGACATCGCCAAGGTGCAAGAGTGGCTCGGGCATGCTAACATCGCCACTACGCGGATCTATGATCGGCGGAAGACACGGCCGGAGGACAGCCCAACGTTTAAGGTGGCGTATTGAGAAGTGAGGTTCATTGCACCATGGTGCACCGCCACACAACCGTGTCGCGCCCCACGGACTTCCGCATAGTTGCACTCCTGCTCGCGGGTCGGTTCGGTGGTGGAAACAGTAAGGAGAAAAGACCGGTGCCGGTACCCGAACCGGAGGAAGGCGTTGATGATGATCGAGAAGCCAAGGGGAGCATAGACGCTTCCGCGATAGCCAATGCACCCCTTGACTTTGAGTTGACAAGCCTCTGTCACGGGGCGTGCAAAACTCCCCAGGTATGGGCAACGAAAATTCCCCACCCTCTGCATAGCGATAGGAGGTAAGTGATGACACTTGCAGCGGGTAATTCGATGGTCACCATGTCGATCCCAGTTCCACGATCGGGGGATGAAGGCATGGTGCAAAAAGAGCGGTGGGAGGAGATCCGACGGTTATTTTGTGAAGAGCGATCTTCCGGCTCCGGCCCCCCCAGTGACGATAGACTTAACGTTCGTCACCGGTGCCAACGTATACGAATAGGACGGGGTGAAGACGGGATCTATACCACGGTCTATGCGACCCGTGCAGTTTTCATACTTGTTGCCTGAGGTCTTAATTTTCTGGCCGGTACCAGAGGTGTTGTCTTTATAGATCGGGTCGTCGAGACTGAGATAATGATTGTTTTGGGAAAGCAGCTGCGCCTGTTTATGTACATTGGTGGCATAACTATTCCCGGGCGTATTCAAGAAGTTATTATACATATGCGTGCCTCCATGTGCCAACCGCGGCATCCGCTGTTCGCATCTAGCGCCCCACCAGTTATGGTGCAGTGTGATCCGAAAGCCCCCAGAGTCCGAATTGTTCCCTATGACCATTGCCAGGTTGCCTTGGGGGCCGTGCCGGGTGTAGAAGAACTTGTTCCACGAAACCGTCACCAAGTCCGCCCCTCCCGTAATATCGATTAGCCCATCGTAGCAATTGTAAAAGGTGGAATGGTCTACCCATACGTTTTTCCCGCCATGAAGCTGAATACAGTCGCCATTGGTATTGGCATGACGTTCATTGGTCATCGTGATATTTTTAATAATCACATTAGACTTCCCACCGAAGACGCTCAATTCTCCATCTATTTTCGCTGCGCTATTGATGCCAACTATAGTCTTGTTGCTGCCAATGGCTATCGCCTTTCCTAACACAGTGATTGTGCGATCAATCTGTATTACTTGAGGAGTCGTTCTCGAAGCATAATCTCGGAGAGCCGCTTCGGTGAGCACCCTGACGGGTGCCGCGCTTCCACCGCCTGTCGCTGTTGCATAGCCGCCGGTGGCGCCGAAGGCATAAGAGGACATGAAGCTCGCGACAAGTATCGACAATCGTAGATTGGTTTTCATGGAGATTTCACCTATAGGTATAAAGTGGAGGCCGGCTCGTGCGGCCGGCGCCTAGCACACAAACGTTCGGGCAAGGAAGGAACGTTAGTGCTCAGACCTAGGCCCTCTCAGGGGTGACAGGTGCGGTCTGTTCGTGGGAAACTCTCAGTGGGGCAGCCCTCCGGAAGACCAGCACCACTCGTTGCCATTCCAGAACAGACAGAGAACGCACCGGGTACCGTCGGGATTATGTAGAAGGGTCCCACCGAAACAGATGTATCGCGTGTGACCGTTTCGGGATGGTTTCTTCCAGTCATCAGGAATACGGTCTTGGTTCTCCCACAGCTCCCAAAAGATACCCGCATCGAGGTAAATTCGTGCCGACCGTCGTAGTTTGTGTGAGAACGAAACCTGTACAAGATCAATCGCAGTCAGAACGAGTGAGCGCTTATCCTGTTTCAGGATGGACCACCCCTTGCCCAAGAAGGCGGAGAGGGCGAACATACTGGAGCGGTCGGTGCTGAGAATGTTTGGTTGATTAATGTGCGTAGGGCTTTGACTAATGTTCACAAGCAGTACCTCTTTTGAGTGTCTGCCCTTGTGTCGTTCTACTTGTAGAAGACTTTAGAGAAGAACTTCCCTATCCGAGGGACACGGATCCGTCTCATGTTGACACGGAGTGCTCTGGAAACCAACCCACTTGATATCCAAAGCACTCCGTGTCACGCACTGGAGGACAAGCTTGCGTATTGTTATCAATAGCACCCCTGCAAGTAACCCTATCATAGAGTAGTGCGGTTGTCAACGTTTTCAAATAGATATAGTGACTAATAACGGTGGCGGCCGACACCGCAAAGGTGCAAGAGTGGCTGGGGAAAAGTAAAACACCCCTCATTGCAAGGGGTGTGAGCGCCACAAGGACACTCTCCTGGTGGACGAACTCCGCGGCTGGCTTTACGCCACGACCTGTCCGTGCTCGTGTGCTTCCTTCGAGTACGCACTCAAGGTCTTCGTAGCCTTGAAATGCCGGTCACGCTTCACCGGCGGTAGTCCCCACGGACCGCCGGGGTACTGGAGCTCCGAGACACAGACCGATCCAAGCTCGGGGAAACCGATGCCCAGGTCGCAGAGGCCAAAGGCCACATCCGGATCTCGGGGATGTAGCTCCGTCAACAGCCAGGTCGCCTGGGCCTCGGGGGTGAATAGCTTAACCACCGGATAGAAATCGATGGGCTCGCCCCGTTTCTCGGCGTCCCGCTGCGCCCGGCCATTTTCGAGTAGTTGCTCGCGCTGCTCATTCGTGAGAAGTGTCATGGTTCACCTCGTGGTTGCTTGGCTGGCGGCTTTGAAGATCGCGCGCTTGTCTTCCTTGAGAACCTTGATCCAGAAGCCCAGGTATTCAGCGTGGCGCAGTTTTCCCTGTATCCCTAAGTGAGCGCAGAGAAACGCACTCCCGAGCTCGGCGACGAGCTCCTCGGCGGCGTAGTCCTGACTGCCGAAGTGTCCGCTTAAATCTCTCGCCAACCTCGACGGGTGTCCTGTCCAGTGGACGTGCTCATGGAGGGACGTGGCGTAGAAGTGCTCGGCTCCCTCGAAGTCGTCCGGCACAGGGAGACGTATCGAGTCGGTAGACGGCTGGTAATACGCTCTCTGTCCCCCATAGGAAACGTTCGCCCCTACCCTCTCGAGGAAGGCCTTGGTGCGTTCTATGGGTTCGGTGGTGGGTTTCTCCTCGGCTTCATAGGGTATGCCTTCGGTCTGTTCGACGTTGAACACCCAATAAAACCTGAGGAAGCGGATCTCCTTCCCTTCCTGGCCATCGGCTTCGGCCTCATCCTTTTTGATGAAGCTCGACGTGTAGACTATCCTTGTCGCCTTCTCTCCTTTCTTAACATGTCCTCCTTTTTGTGCGGCCTGCTTGTAGGTGAGCCAGTAGGGGCTCCTGTATTGCCTTCCCCACAAGAGCATCACGTTTATTCCCCTATACCCTCTCCCTGAAACGAAGTTCATCGGCATGGTGCATCTCCAGGGCTTTACCCACGGCGCGACGCCCTTTTCAAGCTCTGAAACGATCTGGTTGGTAACGTCTTCGTAGACAGACACGGTGGTTTCCTCCTTTCAAGGTACGGTGTCTGTCTATAACACTATGATTTTCCGAACGTTTGTCAAAGGATATGGCGATCACGGGCACCATGGCAGGCCGGCGTCGGTCGCCGCGGCCAGCGGCCTCGTGGACGGTGAGCGCGCCCAGTGGCGTCGCATGTGTCCCCCACGGCCGCGGTGGAGGGGCCGCTGTACCCCTACAGGGTAGAGTGCCGCGCGCCTCTCCCAGGGCTTCTCCGTAAGGCGATGCGGGTCGGGTACGCTCTCAGCGTCCAACGCCTCGACTGCTTCGTCTTGTTGATTGGTTTGTCTTTGGTTGCTCGGGGGTGGGCGGGCTGCCCCAAAAATCAATCAAGAAGAAAGGAGCCTCCGATTTCGGCCCCTTCCATTCTCATTGGCGTGGTAGCGAACTAATCAAGTAATGTGCGGACGGGGGTGGGTTGAAAGTGGAAGGCTCGCTCAATTTCCAGTCCCAACGTCCCGCGATTTTCCATAAGCTCTGAGAGTCGGAACGTGCCGAACTCTTCCTCGACCCCACGTACCAATCCGTAGAAGATATCGTCTCCATCAAACTCAATCCCGTACCATGTCCAGTCGAAGTCAGGATAAAAGAACTTCACACGGGCAAGCGGATTTTTCTCTTCCGACGTACTCCCAAGCTTCGGGAGGCTCTCGCGTACTTCTTTCGGCAGTAATTGATCTATTGTCATAATCTTTGTTTTGATAGCTTATAATTTCTTATCGCAAGAGCGCGGCGAGTCTCTCCCGTTCAGCGTCATCGAAGATGTCGCGGATGACGCCGGCAATGTCCACGAGGGAGAGGTACGTGGATTGCTGTCGCGTGGACTTCATAAGGTCGTAGAGGTCGGCGAGTGCATGATGGTGATGGTGTTCATGGTGCAATGTATGAAGCTTGTAATCGGAGAGCTCGACCCGGCTCTCGTCGCCTCCGTTGGACTCGCCGCATGCGCAGGCAGTCAAGGTGGACGCTCCCCACCGGAAGAACGACCTTGACGGCCGAGAACGGCGAGTACAATGGGGCGAGCGAGAGACGGATGTCCAATTCACCACGACACTCGGACGAAGGGAGGGTGGCCTTCTTCTTGATTGGTTTTGGGGCAACTCTGAAAAGACGACGTGTCGGTCTCTCTTCACCGACGCGGCGACCATGGGGGGACGAGCAACAAAGTAAAAGGCCGGTAGTTATCACTACCGGCTTTCGATGCGATCACAATTAGTGACCGCATTTCCACAGTTGGGTTATTCCACTCCGAACCCTGTCCTTCTTAGATCTTTTCCGGCCAGATCATGGAGCCGTGGATCACAGCGAGGATGCGCACGACATCGCTATCAACCAGGTACGCCACAACATACCGCGTTCTTGCGCGATCACCAATTCACGCGTCCCGACAATTCGACCCGAGTGGCCCAATAAGGGGTGGGTCGCGAGGAGAGCTACCTGTGAAAGGATTGTGTACACCTGGGCTTGTGCGGCGGTGGGATTATCTTCTGTGATGTAGGTGCGAAGTGCGTCGAGGTCTCCGAGTGCCCGATCCGTGAATACTACGCGCATACGGGTTTCTGTAGTTCATTCTCCATTCCCCAGCTCTTCATCCACGCACTGACGACCTTAAGGTTTGCATATTTGGCCGTCCCTGATTGCACATCAAGAAGAGCCTGCTCGATATGAGTCTGCGCCCACGGTTCGTAGGTCGCATCACGCTCTGCTTTCTCGCGCAACGCTTCATTGAGGAGCGTTTCTACATCCGGATATTCGCCGGCTTCGATTTTTTGGTCCACGAAACGTGCGAGGGCGGGAGTAAGTTTTACTGTAGTTGTCATAGCTTTTAGTATAAGTGTAGACATGGTTCTGTCAATCAGGCGAAGCGCCACTGGTTATGCACAGTGCCACACACCACACCAAGACGATAGAATAATAACACGGAACTGATCCAAGGAAGGGAAACTCTTGGGTAATCGGATTTCGAAGCAAATCGCTATTACCTCGGCGGCTCGTAAAAACATAACGGTTGTCGCCGGCCCACAGAACACCCTTTTTCACACACCGGGGGTGCAACCGGGGCGAGGGAGAACCCCTCGCGGAGTGGCGGTTTGCTTCGGTATGAATAACCACAACAACCCAATTTACCTTGGACTTCGAGACGGATACGGAGGAGAACAACCCTTCTTTCTCTCTCCTGCCGATAGGCGCTACCACACGTACATCATCGGCCAGACCGGCACCGGGAAGAGTACGCTTCTCAAACACATCCTCATGCAAGACATTCTGGCCGGTCGAGGGGTGGGCCTCATCGATCCCCACGGCGATCTTGCTGGGGAGCTTCTTGACTGCATCCCGCGCTCCCGTACCGAGGATGTCGTGTACTTCAATCTGGGTGACTACGACTACCCGATCGCCTGGAATCTCCTCAAGGTTGAGGATCCTGTGCGGAAACACCTGGTGGTGTCGGGCATTGTAGGCGCCTTTAAGAGCATCTGGCGGGAATCGTGGGGGCCACGGCTTGAGTACATCCTCTCCGTTGCCGTCGCCACGTTGATTGAATGCGAGAATACGTCTCTCCTCGGGGTCTCGCGGATCTTAAGCGACCGGGACTATCGGCAATGGGCGCTCAAGCAGGTGAAGGATCCCTGGCTCATCCAGTTCTGGCACAACGAGTTCGAGCGCCAAGACCCCCGGTTTATATCCGAAGCCATTGCGCCGATCCAAAACAAGGTGGGGCAAATTCTTCTTGCCCCACCGGTGCGCAACATCTTCGGGCAGGTGAAGAGCAAGGTCTCTGCACGCTTTATGATGGACAACCGCCGGATCTTCATTGCAAACCTCGCAAAGGGAGCGATCGGAGAAGACAAGGCAAACCTCATCGGGGCGCTCCTGGTCTCCCAGTTTGGGTAGGCAGCTATGGCGCGTGTTGGGGTGGCGGAAGAGAGGCGCGAGGATTTCCACTTGGCGATCGATGAGTTCCAAAACTTCACAACGGATTCCTTTGCCTCGATCCTCTCCGAAGCGCGCAAATACCGTCTATCACTTGCCCTCTCGCATCAATACATCGCGCAGCTTCCAACAACCATTGCTGCAGCGGTCTTTGGCAATGTGGGGACTCTTGTCTCCTTCCGCGTCGGGGAGCAGGATGCCAGCGCGCTCAAACGGGAATTCGGCTATACCTATCCGGCGGAGCATTTCACCGGGCTCAACAATCACGAGATCTGTGTGAAGATCATCCAAGACGGACAGCATAGAGAGCCGTTCACAGGGAGAACGACGCCTCCGGAGGTGAAGCACACCGGCCGTTGAGAGAAGATTGTACAGCGCTCAAGAGAGCGCTACAGCACCCCGAGAGCTGTGGTCGAAGACAAGATTAGATGGTGGTACGGCGAGCCGGAGGGGAAAGAAAAAACCCGGCGGGGAGACGGGTTAAGAAGAAGAAACTGGCGCGCTAATCGAGTGTGATGGAGCGCCGCACACTGTGCAGGTGCGACTGAAGTCTCCGGAGACGTTCGGGGCTTCTGCCCGCATCTGCTGTGCCCTTCGCGAGCCGTTCTTGAAGTTTCGTGAGTTTGCGCTCGTAGTCGAGAATCCATTCGGCGTCTTTGAGTTCTTGTTCGAGTGCCCGCTTCTTACAGGCACGTTCTCCAAAAGGGCCCGTGTCGTCAAGGTATTGCTGAAAGCGCGCATCTTCCTCCCTGCTTCGTTTATCTAACTGCGCCATCCGATCCTTGTGGCCAGGCACGATTGATTCTATGAGATCATCAGTGCCATAAAGTGTGGGCGGTGCAAGTAAGTTAGAAAGCCATCGAAACATAGCCACTCCTCCTGTTGTTGAACAGGAGGAGTGCGCGTGCCAAAGGGGCACCCGGACTATCCCTGTCCAAGAAGCAAGAGAAGGTGTAAGGTACGACGTTGGTCTGCATAAAGTTATATGCTGCACCGCGTCATCTGTGAAGGGGGAGGCAATGAACGAAAGAATTACGTCTACGGCTCATCTGCTTGGGGTATGTGTCCTCGTCTGGGTATTTTGGGAGGGGATCCCACAAGGGGTGGACATGAAGAAAGGAGGATCTATGCTGCAATCTGGCCAGCAATATGCTCAAGATGTATTTAGTTTTGTAGTGAACAAAAGCAAGCTCGGTGCGTATGTGAGGGAGAAGCCTTCTGTGTTTGCGGGGGTACGCACTATTTGCGCTGTTCATGCTTGTAACCCCATATACAGAAACGACTCGGACCGGTTCCCAATGCTCTGCCGTATCGGGGGAATCATCTTGGCCGGTGTCTTATTGGTGATCGTCGTGGTGTTGCTTGGGACGGCGCTTGATGGGATACTCAAACCACGACCGGCCTCTAGTTATCCTACCGGAATATGGCCTAACGTGCCTGCCGGAGCCTGGATCGGGAGAATAGTTTTCGGAACATTGCACGCGCTTTTAATGATAGCGTTCATGCTCGTGCTCTTTGTTAGTTTCTATGGAGGCCTCTATGTGGTCCTCCCGACCTGCTTTCTTTTTCTCTTGTTCCTTCTCCCCGGTGTTATTTATGACAGCCGCTGAAAGGGGTTGAGTGTGCTCATGACTCCGCGTTGTAATCCTGGGGCCGCAGGTTATTCATACGCTCCAGGTTCACCCGCGTAGTCTCGTCCTCGATTGTTGTTGCGAGACGCGCCCGAAAATCATGACTGGAAAAGTCCAGGATCGTGAGGGCTTCAACCAGGGTACGTTTGTGTTCGTAGAGCGCTTGGAACACCGTGGCTGCGGTGCGGGCCATAAGCGGCGTCTTGTCGGTGTCCCCTGCTCCCCAGACATGGGCAAGTGCATCGACCATGTTGTCGGTCACCACGGAAGCGGACACGTATGCCACCACCCATGTAGCTCGTGCGGACCCGTGAGGATCGAGAAGCAAGAGCCCGCACTCACTATGTATCCAGTTTTTGATGTCCTGGCGGATGAGGTATTCGAGGAATTGCGATTTGCCACTCCCCGTCGCCCGCACGGTGTAGAGGTGCATGCTCCGCTGCAAGGCGGTGAGCCGGAGCTCTTCCTTTGCCGTGCTCCGAGCAATCAAAAGATCGTTACCACGGACTTGCGTCATAAGCCTCAAAGTGCCCCGTACGGGGGTTGTGTTGTTAAAGATGATAGAAAAGTCTATGTCACCAGTAAACTACGCGCTGGTGAGGCAGGATACTCACCAGGGCGGGCGGGTACGCTACGATCCGAGATCGCGAAGCCGAGGTTCGTGGCGTGCGGGATCTGTTAACAAAAAATGTTGAGCGAGGTTTGCCTCGCTCAATCCTTGGTGGAGCGATGCTCCACCCGTTATTTTAAAAAAACCGTTGCTGGCCAGCCCCTCGGCTTGGTCCATCGGGTTTAAGTCTTCACGCTGAATGTTTTCAATGAGGGAGATCTCGTCCGGCTTGCCCTTTGTGATAATGGCAACAATGGTTGGTTTGGTGAGATGCTGGTGCGCGCGGTATCGCCGCTCGCCGGCAACAATCATATAGCCGTCTTGGTTCTCGGGATCGGGGACAATGGAGATGGGCTGGATGAGTCCATGCTGATCGATTGAATCCGCAAGTTCTTTGATCGTCTGTTCATCAAATACCTTGCGCGGCTGATCCGGATTGGGGCGAAGCTTTGTGAGCTCCACCTCAATAATCTTCGGCATGTCCGGAGAGATGCCGTATAAGTAAAAAGAAGGTTGTCTGTTGCGTCGCTCATAGTACGTTTTTGGGTTAATTATAAACCGGCGATTTCGTCGGCGAGTTTTTCATAGGCCTGCACCCCTTGCACGTTGGGTGCTATATCCGTCGCCGCCTTTCGCATCGCGCTCGATTTATCGAACGTGGTGCTTCGATTGATTGGATCAAAGAGGCGAATGTGTTGAGCCGCGAGGCGCTCCTTCACCACCGCGAGCAGCTTATTATCATGGGTAAACCGTGGATTGTATTTTGTCGGGAGCACCCCGAGCACGGCGAGTTTCGGGTTCATCCGGGCTTGGATCTTGGCCACATTCTTAAAGAGCATTGCCACACCACGAAACGAGAGGTTGTTCGTTTCTACCGGCACAAGGAGATAATCCGAAGCGACGAGCGCGCTCAAGCAGAGAATACCGAGTGACGGAAGACAATCGATCAAAATGAAGGCGTACTGATCCCGCACCTCTTGTATCCTTTCTTTCATGGCGTTGGGGCCATTTAACAGCGCATTGGTGGCAAATTCGGAGTCCGCGGCGGCCAGGGTTTCGCTCGCGGGAATAAGCTTTGGGTTGTCCGCTACTGCGAGCTCGGTGAGCGGTCGTTCTCCAACAAGCGAGAAATAGAGGGTCTTCGCCTCTTCGTCGAGCTTGTTATGGTCGTACCCAAAAAGGATTGTGAGGCTCGCTTGTGGATCGTTGTCGATCGCGGGCAGCCGCTTTCCTCGCCGAGCGAGTGCCACAGCAAGGTTGAAAGTGCTGGTGCTCTTCCCGACACCTTCCTTTCGATTGGCGATTGCAATGACGATGGCCTTTTCTTGGTGTCCCGTCAATGGTACAGGGAGGACTTCCCTTGGTGAAAAGGACTTAGCCCGTATCTTTTGGGGTGCGGGAGGTTGATCTCACGAGAAAGTCTCTCGGGCCTTTCTATGTGCTTTGTTGTTTTTTAGGGAGTCGCTTATCTTTTTAACACGTATATTTTGAGGTAGGGTAATTAGAGCTTTTGCTGAACCTGGATAAGAGTGATTGAAGGACCCAGGGGTCGATCCAAATATACGCCGCGTTAGCGGCTCATTTATCCACAGCCGAAGGCTGTTAACTACAGGGGTTTTATATTATATATTAAAGGGAGGACTACCATTTCATCCCTCCCCCGGGACTACCATATCATCCCCTCATGGGGACTGCCATTTCATCTCTGATAACTTTCTTATCCATAAGGTTTATCAACAGGTTAAGTATGAGGACTACCATTTCATCCCCCCCCCTGCCTGTCAAAGGGATTTGCCCTCTATGGTGATTGACTGGCGCGGCTGCAGGGCGGGCAGACTTTCCGGCAGAACTGTGATGCCGCCTTGCCGGTCGCCGAGCTTTAAGAGCGGGTAGACCACATGGATTTTGCGCAAGGCCGCCTTTGCCTTGGTTCGGAAGTTATCTATCCGCGAGTATTCGCCGCCCATGTGCCCTTGCAATTGCTCCCACGTCTCGAAGCGAGGTTTGCCGGACTTGTGCGCGCGATAGGCTTCATAGGTCAGCCACGAATAGAGATCGAGGGCTAAGGCTGAGCCTTTCAGGGCGCGCAAGGCACGGACATCCACGGGCACTGGCGCGGTGGTGATGGCTTCATAGAAGCGGTGGCTAAGGTCAATGTGGCTGCCCCAAAGCGCGCCCTGCTCCGGTCTTCTGGTATCCCACCAGAAAACAACATCGTCCGCGACAACCATATTGCGGCGCGCGGTTACTCCTCTCCCCTCCCGTTCGCCGTTTGCCTCGAAACTGATGATGGCATTGAAAAGCCTGTGCATCTGGTCGTTGAGGCGGCGCGCGTCGCTGCGCTTCGCCCCCCGGCTCCCGTTGTCGGGATTGAGGCCGATCTCAAGCATGAATTCCTTGAGGCTGTGGCCAAGGATAAGGCGGCACGGGTTGTCCTTGGTCTTGTTGCGCAAGGCCTCCGTGGTCATCCAGAATAGTAACAGGCGCGGCACGGTGCCGTAGGGGTAGCCGTAGGGCTTCCCCGTACGGTCGTGCCCCTGCTGCACAATAAGCGTGAGGTTGCCATTCGTGCGTGTCCAGACCGGCAGGTTGCCGGGACTTTTATGTGGCAAGGTGGCTTGGATAAGCTCCCGCGCGATAAAGGCGGCATCCTTCTTCGTCGCGTGTTCGCCGTAGATGATGGCGGATGCGTCCAGCAGTTTGAATGTGGCGCGGGTCAAGGGCTTGTGTTTCTTCTCGTCGCTCATGCTCTCCCCCTGTCCGGAAAAGCTAGCTTATAGCTAGCTGCTAGGCATTTTTAGAGGCTTCATAAGAGGTAAGGGCATGTTCAAGCAATTCGCCGAGACGCAGCCCGTCCCGCTGCGCTATGCGGCGAAAGGTGCTGTCGAACTGCTCGCTGACCCGCGTGGCGAACTGGACGGTGCGGCCTGTGCGTCGTAAGCTACGCCCGTCGATGCGACGGGCCGCGTTGCCCCGCCGTGGCTCCTGAGGTTGCGCGACGGGTGCGACTTCCGGTGCTTCAAGGTTGGTGCTGGCCTCTTCAAGAGGCGGCGGCTCGCCCAACGTCGTGCGTTTCTTTAGTTTCGATAGATCTGCCATTGTTGTCCTCGATCCCGTCTATGATGGCTTGAATTAAAGCATCGGCCTTGATGTTAAGGTTGCGGTAGCTGGTCTCCGTGATCGAATGACCGACATTCTGTGCTTTGCGGTAAGCGGGCCGCTCCAGCAAGCAGCCGTCGAGCACGGCGTAACCGGCCTGCGCCAGATAGGCGCGCGCCTCGCTTTCCTCAACCGTCGTTCCGATACGGTTGAGGGCAAAGACCAGCTTTGCCGTCGGAATACCGGCCTGCACGAGGGCGTGAAACTCACGCACGGCGGGCCGCAAATCATCGACCGAGGCGCCCGTGGGCTGCACCACGAGATCGGCGATCTTGGCGATTTCGAGGGTACCGGAACTGGTGCGGGCGGGGCCGTCGATGATAAGCAGGTTATAGTGGTCGGCGACGCGCAAGGCCTGCGTCGCTGTTGCGAAGGCTTCGACCGCAAGCGCCGGTTCGATCCGGGCATTCAGGCGTATGCGGTTCCAGTCGGCGGATGTTCCCTGCTGCGTATCAAGATCGGCGATCTTGACGGTCAGCCCTCCGGCGGCGGCTTCGCGGGCGAGGGCGCGAGAAAGCGTGGATTTTCCGACGCCGCCCTTCTGAGAAACAAAAGCAATGATGGTTGTGGTCATGATATAGCCGCTAGCCGACTTGTAGCTATAAGCAGGCTACCAGCTAGTTCATTGCTATGCAAGAACTACCAGTGACTAAGCTAGCGGCTAGGTAGCAGCTATGAGCATCGAAGCCATTACGGACTCGACCTCCATTCCGGTTTCAGCATCTTCAAGACTCGATCCTGGCGACTCTGAGCCGCTGTACACAATCAAGTGGGGGAGGGGTGGGGAAAGGGCGTCGCGCGCGTTGCTGCGTCGCACCATTACAGGGGCTCCCGCCCTGCCATGGCGCAGTCGCTCAATCGGAAGCTTTCCGAGGTTGATCTGTTATTCACGTAAAATCAAATAGATAATCATAACTGGCGGGCGGTCCTCGGCTTGGTCCAGGGCTTGCGCAACTAGATGTGCAACGCTGGTCGCGACAGGGATCCAGCGAAGCTATTGTTTGTGACCTCCACCACCTTAACCCCGCGCCCGCGGGGTTTTTCATGCCGGCCCACTGCAAGACCGGGCCTCAAGACCAAAAAGTAGTCGAGTCGTCCGCCGAAGCAGGGCGGGGTTCGTGACCTCGAAAACCCGGTGGCCAAGCTGACTCGCCAGAATCGAGCTATATTCGGAACAGGTCCTTCCTCACCGACATAAGCGAAGACATTTCTTTCTTCTGGAGCACGACGGTAGCGTATGCCTTCATTGCGCTGGTAAACACCTTTGCGGGCGAGTGTGCCCCACCTTGTTTTATCTCCGCGAGCTTTTGGCGAATAACACTTTCTGGGATTTTCGCAGCCACGAGAGCATAGAAAGGTTGTGAGTCTCGGTCGCCGAGCGCGGCAAGGATGTCGTCGGCAATAAGGTTCGTTTCTTCGAACGCTTGCTCAAGGTTTGGAAGTCTGTGGAGCGCAGTTTTTGGTTCGTCGCCTTCTTCTTTTTCTTCTTTGG
>Ga0136632_10000145_pt1 | contig 17446 bp, 23 predicted proteins | sample AntDrymUQ6112106_2_FD_104670 | JGI IMG/M metagenome (GOLD analysis project Ga0136632, IMG submission 104670) | Polar desert sand microbial communities from Dry Valleys, Antarctica - metaG UQ611 (21.06) | ecosystem: Environmental > Terrestrial > Soil > Desert | place: Antarctica: Dry Valley...
AGTCGTCGCAGGTCGCGACGTCTGCCGGGATCAGCGCGGTGCGGCCGCGCGCCTCGCTCACCACGATCTCGAACTCGGTTTCGCCTCGCAGCTCGACCGGACGCACCTCGACCGCCTCGACCCTGGCGAGGCCGGGCGCCTCGTCGACGAGCGCGGCGGCGAATCGCTCGAGCGCCGCCGTCTCGCCCTCGGCCTCGACGACGACGCCCTCGCCGTCGTTGAGGACGAAACCCGTGAGGCCGTGCCGGCGGGCGATCCGGTAGACGAACGGCCGGAAGCCGACGCCCTGCACGACTCCCTTGACACGGAAGCGGTGGCGCCTTATCTCTGGCATTGTTTACCTCGCTCACCGAAGGATCGCTCGTTTGGATCGAGCGGGGAATGCCAGATCCTCGCATTGTGGACGCCTGTCGTACGAGAGGGGGGTAGGGAATCAGCCGCCATGTGCCTCGCTATCCCCGGTCAGGTGATGGAGATCGTCGACGAGGAGCACAACCTCGCGCGCGTCGACGTCGCTGGCGTGCGGCGGAATGTCAACGTCGGCCTCCTCGCCGGCGACGGTAACGACGTTCGCGCCGGCGACTGGGTGCTGATCCACGTCGGCTTCGCGCTCTCGAAGGTGGACGAGGAAGAGGCGCACGCCACACTCGCGCTGCTCAAGCAGCTCGGTGAGGCGTACGAGAGCGAGCTCGAGGAACTGAAGACGAGCATCATCGAGTGAGCAGCTGCGCGGATCGCTGTGTGACCTGCTCGGACGAGGCGGTGCGGATGCTCGTGGTCGAGACGGACGGATCGGGGCTAGCGCGTTGCGTCGACCCCGATGGGAACGCTACGGACGTGATGACCGATCTCGTGGGAGAAGTCGCTCCGGGCGAGGCCCTGCTCGTTCACGCAGGCACAGCTCTGACCAGGGCAGCATGAAGTACGTCGATGAGTACCGGGACGCCGAGCTCGGCCGTGTGCTTGCGAGCGAGATCGTTGCGACGGTGGTGCCGGGCCGGCACTACAAGATCATGGAGGTCTGCGGCGGTCATACGCACACGATCTACAAGCACGGCGTCGACGACCTGCTGCCGGAGAACGTCGAGCTCGTGCACGGGCCCGGCTGCCCCGTGTGCGTGATCCCGATGGGGCGCGTTGACGACGGGATCGCGATCGCGCGGCGTCAGGAGGTCATCCTCACCTGCTTCGGCGACATGATGCGGGTGCCGGGCGGCAGCGGGAGCTTCCTCGAGGCAAAGGCCGAGAATGCCGATATCCGGATGGTCTACTCGCCGCTCGATGCACTGCGAATCGCGAGGGAGAACCCCGACCGCGAGGTCGTCTTCTTCGCCGTCGGTTTCGAGACGACCGCCCCCTCCACTGCGCTGACACTGAAGCGTGCGAAGGCTGACGGGGTGCCGAACTTCACTGTCGTCTCCAACCACGTGACGATCGTGCCGCCGCTGCGAGCGCTGCTCGAAAGCCCGGATCTGCGGCTCGACGGGTTCATCGGACCAGGCCACGTCTCCACCGTCGTCGGTGCCCGCCCGTTCGAGTTCATCCCCGCGGACTACAACCGGCCCGTCGTCATCTCGGGCTTCGAGCCCCTGGACCTGCTCCAGTCGGTGCACATGGTGCTCGCGCAGCTCGCCGAGGGACGGTGCGAGGTCGAGAATCAGTACAGCCGGGTTGTGCCATACGAGGGCAATCCAGCCGCGCTTGCGGTGCTACGGGAGGTGTTCGAGCTGCGACCGCACTTCGAGTGGCGCGGGCTCGGCTTCATCTCCCATAGCGGGTTGAAACTGTCGGAGGCCTATCGTGACTACGACGCGGAACTTCGCTTCGGCGTCCCGGGCGTACGCGTGGCCGATCCCAAGGCATGCCAGTGCGGCGAGGTGCTGAAGGGCGTCATCAAGCCCTGGGAGTGCAAGGTCTTCGGCACGGCCTGCACGCCCGAGCGGCCGATCGGCACCTGTATGGTGTCGTCTGAGGGCGCGTGCGCGGCGTACTACAACTACGGCCGCTTCGCGCGTGCGCGGGAGGTCGTGTGACCGAGCGCGAGGGTCGCGCGCTGACATTGATCGAGCGCGTTCGTTCGAAGCCGCTGCGCTTCCGCGACGACCGAATCACGATGGCTCACGGGGCGGGCGGCAAGGCGACGCTGACGCTGATCGAAGGGCTCCTTGCGCCCGCGTTCGGTCTGAGCGAGCTCGACGACGCTGCCCGGCTCGACGGCCTGGCCTTCACCACCGACAGCTTCGTCGTCAAGCCGATTCGCTTCCCCGGCGGCTCGATCGGGGAGCTCGCGGTCAACGGCACCGTCAACGACCTCGCGATGGCGGGTGCCCGCCCGCTCGCGCTGGCCCTCGCGCTCGTGCTCGAGGAGGGCCTGCCCGCCGACGAGCTCCGGGCCGAGGTGGAGGCGATCGCTGCGGCCGCCCGCAGCGCGGGCGTCGAGGTCGTCGCGGGCGACACGAAGGTCGTGGAGCGGGGCCGCTGCGACTCGATGTACGTGACGACGACGGGCATCGGCGCGATCGACGAGCGGGCGAGGCTCTCGCCGGCGTCGCTGAGGCCGGGCGACCGCATTCTCGTCTCCGGAGCGATCGGTGCACACGGCACCGCGGTGATGCTCGCTCGGGGCGAATTCGAGCTGGACGCGGCCGTCGAGTCGGACACGCGCTCGCTCTGGCCTGCCGTGGACGCGCTGCTCGAGGCGTTGGGGCCGGCGCTCCGCTGCCTCCGCGACGCTACCCGAGGCGGTGTCGCCTCCGTGCTGAACGAGCTTTCGCGGGCGTCGGGCACCGCGATGCTCGTCCGCGAAAACGAAGTGCCGGTGCGGCCTCCGGTGGCGGGCGCCTGCGAGATCCTCGGCATCGACCCGATGTACGTCGCGAACGAGGGGGTGTTGGTGGCCTTCGTGGCACCGGAGGGTGCGCAGGACGCGCTGGCGGCGCTGCGCGCCGTCGAGGGCTGTGAGGACGCCGCCGACATCGGCGAGGTGAAGCGGGAGCCACCGGGCCTCGTGCTCGTGGAGACGTCGTTTGGCGGCCGGCGCGTGATGGACATGCTCGTCGGCGACCCGCTACCGAGGATCTGCTGAGGTCAGAGAACTGCGCACGCAGGCGCCGGGGCTTTGGTCACCCGCGCGCCGCTTCTCGCCCCCGGACGTTCCACGTGTCGGCGAGTCCGTCGCCGAGCAGGTTCAGAGCCAAGACCATTGACGCGAGCGCGATCCCGGGGAAGACGGATGTCCACCAGCCGACCTGCAGGTAGGACTGCGCGTCGGCGAGCATGGCGCCCCACGAGACGACGTTGCGGTCGCCGACGCCGAGGAACGCCAGGCCCGCCTCGATCAATGCAGCCTGTCCGGCCTGGAAGGAGCTGTTGACGGCCACGACGGGCGCGACGAGGAGCAGGAGATGCCGGGAGAGGATCCAGCCGTCGCTTGCTCCGAGCGACCGGCTGGCCGCTACGAACTCGCGCTCGCGCAGCGAGATCGTCTCGGCTCGCACGAGCCGTGCCGTGGAGGGCCAGAACGTCGCGGCGAGGACGAGGCCGACGAGCCAGAGGTGGCCCCCGAAGAATGCCGCGGCGACGAGCGCGATCAGAAAGCGCGGGACGACGAGCGTGAACTCCATCAGCTTGAGCAGCACCTCGTCGAGGAGGCCGCCGTAGTACCCGGCGAGTAGGCCGACGAGAGTGCCCACTGCCGCGGCCACGGCCGGAGGAACGATCGCGATCTTCAACGTCGTGGCGGCGCCGCTGAGGATCCGGGACAGGATGTCCCGGCCGAGCTCGTCCGTCCCGAGCGGGTGCAGCCTCGACGGGCTGCGCAGGATGGTTTCGCTCGGCTGGAACGGGTCTCCCGCGGCGAGGGCCGCCAACACCGTGGCGCCGACCATGGCGAGGAGGAAGAGCCCGCCCACCACGAGCCGGCGAGACCGCAGCAGGTGTTGAACCGTCAGCGGAGGGCCGTTCGCGGATCGAGTGCGCGGTAGAGGACATCGGCGAGAATGTTCGCGGCGACGACGAGGGTGGCCGAGAGGAGAAGGAGCCCGGCGAGCACGGGCGTATCGCGAGCGAGAACGGAGTCGTAGAGGAGACGGCCGAGGCCGGGCCAGACGAACACGGTCTCGACGAGGACGGCGCCCGTGAGGATGAGGCCCAGGTAGCCGGTGAGGACGGTGACCACCGGGCGGAGGGCGTTGGGAAGCGCGTGACGGATCAACACCCGCGGCTCGGATGCGCCCTTGGCGCGGGCGGCGGAGACGTAGTCCTCGACGAGGGCCTCGCTCATCGCCGTCCGCGTGACGCGGACGATCAGGGCCATCAGGAGCAGGGAGAGGGTCACCGCAGGAAGCGCGAGATGGTGGACGACGTCCCCGAAGCCGCCCGACCCGTCGGCCGACCGCATGCCACCCGCCGGCAGCCAGTGCAGCCGCACGGCGAACAGCGCGATCAGCAATTGGCCGAGCCAGAACACGGGGAGCGAGTAGGCGAGCAGAGAGATGACGGAGATCGCAGCGTCGACGACTCCCCCTCGCCGGTGTGCTGCGATCACACCGAGAGTCACACCGAGGAGGGCCGCCAGGAAGAAGGCAGTCCCCGCAAGCAGCAGACTCGCCAGCAGTCGCCCGCCGATCGCGTCACGAACGGGCCGGCCCTGGATCACCGAAAAGCCGAGGTCGCCCTGTGCTGACTGCCGTAGATAGGCCGCGATCTGGTAGGGAAGCGGCCGGTCGAGCTGGAGCCGCCGGCGAATCAGCGCGAGGTATGCCGGGTCGGCGCCGGCCTGACCCGCGAGGACCTGAGCGGTGTCCCCCGGAGTTGCGGTGATGAGCACGAACGTCGCCGCCGTGACCATTGCGAGCAGGACGAGCCCCGAGACGAGGCGGCGAAGCAGGAAGACGGCGAACGAATCGGGGCGCATCGCGCACCGCCCTCGTCAGCCTCTAGTGGCGGTTCCCTTCGTCCACCACACCTTCTCACCGAAGAAGAATTGCTCCTTCGACCCGGAGTTTCCGAACCCGCGGAACTCGGAGCTCCGGAAGATCCACGGCCCGATTCCGTCCACCAGAGGGATCACCGGAAGGTCGCTCTGGAGCTTCCGCTGAAGCCGCTTGTAGATGTCGCCGCGCTTCTTCTGGTCGAGCTCGCCGGCCGCCTGGGCGAACAGCCTGTCGACTTCCGGGTTGCAGTACTGGGATCCGTTCGTGAAGGGCGCCTGGACGATGTTCGAGCACACGTAGATGCGCTTCCACCCCACGTCGGGGTCGGCGGGGTGCGTGAAGTTCGTGTAGCCCATGTCGAAGTCCTTATCGATGTAGAGCTTCCGGACCCAGGAGTTCATGTCCATCAGCTTCAGGTCGATGCCGATGCCGACCTCGCCGAGCTGGGTCTTGATCAGCTCTGCCTGCCTGGCGAAGCCCGAGTCGTAGATCAGCGACGTGCGGAATCGCACGCCGCCCCCCGAGCCCCGACGCAACCCGGCGGCGTCGAGGAGCGCGTTCGCGCGCGTCAGGTCGTGGGAGTACTGCTGGACCTTGGGGGTGTAAGCCCACCCGATGAACCGCGTGAGCGGGCTCTTGGCCGGCTTGAGCACGCCTGCGTAGGCAGTGCGGGCGATGAAGTCGGTGTCGAGCGCCCAGGCAATCGCCCGACGGACCCGCACGTCGCCGAACGGGCTCCGCTTGAGGTTGAGGATCAGCGGCACCACGCGGGCGGAGCCCTCACGCCCGCGCTCGGTGACGGTCACGCCCGGGCGGTTGAGGAAGCGGAGCGAGTCGGGACCGCTCGGGAACATGTAGACGTCGATCTCGCCTGCCTCGAAGGCCTGGGCCGCCTGGGCCGATTGCATGAACCGGAACACGAGCCGGTCGAGGCGCGGCAGGCCCGCCTTGAAGTAGTCGGCGTTGCGGACGAGGACGACCCGGTCTCCCGAAGCGTACGACTCGAATTTGAACGGGCCCGTGCCGATCGGCCGGAGATTCACCGGATTCGTCAGCGGATCCGTCCCCTGGTAGAGGTGCCGGGGCAGGATTGCGCCGTTGTCCTCGTCCAACCAGGTCAGGAACGGGGCGTAGCGGTGCTTGAGCCGAAACACGACGACGTTCTTGCTCGGAGTCTTGATGCTCTCGATCACGTCCGCGAGCGTGCGGGTGCGCGGGTGCAGCTTGAGGAGAATCTCCTCGTACGTGAACTTCACGTCGAGCGAGGAGAAGACGTGGCCGTCGTGCCAGCGAACCTTCGGTTCGAGGTTGAACGTGTAGGTCTTCCCGTCCTTCGAGACGCTCCACGACCGAGCCAGGTCCGGAACCGGGTCGAAGTGGCGGTTGAGCCGGACGAGGCCGCTGAAGATCTCGCCTGTCACCGGGTGCACCTGACCCGAGCTCGTGATCCCGGGATTCAGCGGCCCCGGATCGCCGGAGGCGACCACGAGCGTCCCGCCGAAGCGGGGCTTGGGCGGCGAGGCCGTCTCGCGGGCGGCGGCGGTCGCCGAAAGGCCGAGAACGGCGGCGGCGAGAGCGCCGGCGACGTAGAGGAGCACCCGGGGTATCGACATGGCTGCGAAACGTAACCGGGCCGTTCGGTTTCGGTAAGTGCGCGCCGCATTTAGCGCCGAGGTCCCACCCGTGGTGTGCTCCCGCGCTCGAGGTCGGCCGTGGCGAAGAGCCCGCTCGGCTTCAGCCGTCCACGCGAACCGGCTTCGGTGACTCCGCCAAAGCCACGAACTCCCCGTAGCGGCTGAGGAAGACACCGACCGCGTCGCGACCGTGCACCAGCGCCTTGGCATGCCGGTGCAGCTCCTCCATCCCGGCTCGGGTCAGCTGGTAGATGCGGCGGTCAGGACCGTTCTGCGACGGCTCCCAGCCCGAGCGGACGAGCCCGTCGCGCTCGAGTGTCCGCAGTGCCCGGTAGAGGCCGCCGGGATCGTCCCCGCTCAGACCGAGTGTCTGCAGGCGCTCAAGGATGTCGTAACCATGCCCCGGTTGCTCGCGCAGGAGCAAAAGCAGGCACGGTCGCAAGAAGTTCTTGGGCAGCGCTGCCGGCCCGCCCTCAGTGCGCATGCTGGACGCGGTCCTCCAGGCAGCGCGCGGCCTCCTCGGGCGAGTCGTGACACCAGCAGTCCGCGTCGCACTCGCCGTGTCCGGGGCGCGTGAGATCGGCGAACTCCTCCGCGAACGTGCGCTTGCCGGCGTCGATCCCGGCGGGAGTCAGAGAGAAGCCCTCCCCGGACGGCTCTAGGTACCCCTCGTCCACGAAGCGGGCGAGGTACGGCCCGAGCGTCCCGGCCGGAACCGCCAGGAAGCGGGCAAGCTCCGTGAGGCGAGGTGCATTCCCAAGGCCTTCGGAGCGCATCCAGTAGAGTGCCTGGAGCACCTCCTCCCGCACGCGCAGGGCGTCGAGCTCGCTCAGGGCGTCTCCGCGAGCTGACGCGCGAGCTTGCCGATCGCGTGGACGGCGGGCGAATCCGGGTCGTGGTCGAGCGGAGCCACTCCGGCCCGCTCCGCTTCCGGTAGCCGCTCATCGAAGGGGACGACCCCCGCGAGCTCGAGCCGGTGCTGCGCGGCGAACTCGGTCACCGCGGCGAGATCCCGCTCGTCCCGGACCTTGTTGGCCACGAGCAGCACACGCTCGAGCCCGAGATCCTGCGCAAGCGTCGCCATGCGCCGCCCCGTCTCCAGGGACTTGAAGTACGGCTCGACGACGGCGACGAGTCCGTCCGCGTACCGCGCCGTCCCTCGTGAGAGGTGCTCGGGCGACGCTTCCGTGTCGAGGATGCAGACGTCCTCGCCCGGGGCTGCCTCGATGACGCTACGCACGGTAGCGTGCATGCCGCACAGTCACCCGGTGCCCGCATGCTGCGGGTGGGCCATGACGAGCAGCGTTACGCCATCCGGCCCCTCGACCGAGTGCGACGCGCGGATCTCATCCAGCGTCTTGGTGAGGACGGCTCCGCCCCCGCTGCGATCGAGCAGGTCCCGCGGCAGCGTCGGCATTGCGGTCAGTCGGTCATGCGGGATGCCGAGAGTGAGCGCGAGGTTGGGATTCGAGTCTCCGTCGATCGCCAAAACGCGGCGTCCGTCCCGCGCAAGCAGGCGCGCCATCGTGCCCGAGATCGAGGTCTTCCCGGAGCCCCCTTTGCCGGCAACCGCGAGCTTCATCCTCCCGCAAGCATAGACGCTTCACGCGCGCCATTCGATCCCGAGGCCGGAGACCAGGCGGCGGATCTCGAAGGCGGCCGGCTCGACCGCGGCTGCGACGGCCTCCGAGAGGCCTTCGCCAAGGCGCTCGGCGTCGAGCGGCTGGCAGCCGACGAGCCAGGCTTCAGGCAATACGCCCAGCGCTCGCGCGAGCATGAGCGCCCGCTCGGGGTTCGCGTAGTGCACGTCGGCGAGATCGTCGGGTCCACTCGGCTCGCGCACGGACGGCCGGATCACTGCGAGCGTGCCCGGAGGCCGGCCGAGCTCGACGGCGTCGACGACGACGAGCGCGTCGGTTGCCTCGAACAGCTCCTGGACAAGGTGGATGCCGCCGATCCCGACGTCCATCACCAGGACGCCGGCCGGCGCCTCGCGGCGCGCGAGGGCGTGCACGACCTTCACGCCGAAGCCGTCGTCGCCGCGGAGGAGGTTCCCCACTCCTGCTACGACGACCCGCACCTCGGTGAGGATAGATAGGTGCGAATGGACCCGATCGCTGAGCTTGAGGTCTCGCTAGAGCGGTACCCCGTTGACGGGTACCCGGTCCAGCATGCGACTGCGAGCTTCCATCTCGGCGCGTTGCTCGCCGACGCCGGGCGCGTGGAGGAGGCACGAGCTCGACTGGCACGCGCCGTCGAGCTCTTCGGCTCCGCCGGGCTCGCCGTCGAGCGGGCGAAGGCGCTGAACGCCCTCGGCGCGGTGCTTCGTCTCGCCGGCGACGAGCGGCCTGCCGGCGAGGCCTTCGCCGAGGCGGCTGCGGCCTTCCGCGCTGCGGGGTCGGTCGCCGACGAAGGCGCCGCCCTCCATAACCTCGGACTCGTGACGCGGGACCCCGACGCCTTCCGCCGGGCCCGGGCGCGGTTCGCGAAGAGCGGCGAACGCCGTGCCGAGTCGGCGGCCGCACGGGAGCTCGGCGCGCTTCTCCTGGCGGAGGGGAAGCCGGACGACGCCATCGAGATGCTCGCCGAGGCCGTCGCGCTCGCGACGCGTGCCGGCGACCTCGCGGCGGTCGGCGCCGCGGCGAACGCGCTCGGACTCGTGCACCTCGCTGCTCGCCGACCCGGCGCCGCGGTCGCCGCCTTTCGCGACGCTGTCGGCGCTCATCCCCGCAGCGTGCGCCCCGCCGAGCACGCGATGGCGAAGGCCAACCTCGCGCTCGCTCACGAGCTCGGTGGCGACGCTCGACGGGCTCGCCTCGCTGCGCGCCAGGCGCTCGCGGTGCCCGGCGTGCCTGCGCCTGTGCGCGACCAGGCCGACGCGATGCTGGCTCGCGTGCCCGACGGACGCGGCGACGTCGTGGCCGTGTCGCTCGACGAGCCGGAGGACGCGCGGCTCGCGATCGTCCGGGAGGAGCTCGTCCGCTGGGCGGAGGTCGGGCCGGCCGAGCGACGGTGCGAGTGCGACGCCTGGGTCAAGTCGGCGCCGTCGGAGCTCGCGGAACCGCTGCTGGGCGCGCTCCTCGAGCTGCCGCCGGTGGAGTTCGAGCGCGTGACGGCGGATCTCGTCGCGGCTGCCGACGAGCGCTTTCGCACCGCCGTCTCGAGCGCCTCGGCGAGGTTCCCCCCGCCGCAGCTGCTCCGACTCGAGAGGGCGTTCAGGTGGAGCTGATCGGCGACCTCGGCGAAGCCGAGCTGGCCCGGGCGATGCCCGGCCGGGCGGTGCGCTCATACCCAGCTCTGCTCTCAACGGAGGCGGAGGCCCTCGCCTGGGCCCGGGCGGGGGCAGCGGCGGGTGCGGTCGTCGCTGCCGAGTACCAGGCGTCCCCGCGCGGGCGTGCGGGACTCGAATGGCACCCGCACCCGGGACGCAGCCTCGCCTTCTCAATCGTCCTGCGTCCGCGGCTGCCCACCCACCGCGAGGGCTGGCTCTACGTCGTCGCCGTCTCTGCCCTCGCGGACGTCACGGGCGGCGAGGTCGACTGGCCGGACACGGTGCCGGGCCGAGGGGCTGTCGGCATCTACTCGGAACTCGGGCCGGAAAGCGTCGAATGGGCCGTGGTCAACGTCCTGGTTGAGAGGGCGGAGCCGCCTCGCGCTGCGCTTCTGGCCGCGGTGGTCGGTTCGCTCGAGACACGGCTCGCCGATCCGACGACGCCGGTGCTGGCCGGGTACCTGCGCCGCTGCGCCACGATCGGCCGTCCCGTGCGGGCGCGGCTCGTGCCGATGAGCCCGGGCGGGCCGGAGGTCGCCGGGACGGCGCGCACGGTGCTCGCGGACGGCGCGCTGGTGATCGAGACCGACGACGCTCGGCGCGTCGCGGTCAGGCCACAGGCACTCGGCGTCCTCGAACCTCGGCCTTGACGAGCTCGAGCGCGTGTTCGAGCCCCGCCGCGGCCTCGGGCGAGAGTTCCTCGGAGGGCCCGGTCGCCGCCGGTTCCACCTCGATCGCGACCGCGTCCTCCGGCAGCGCGCCGAGGGCGCTCGCGACATCGACGACGAGATCGATCGAGACATACCCCGTGACGGCGTCCCCGACGGCGATCTGTGCCTCCGCATGCGGCAGCGCCCTGCCACCCACGACCCGGCGCTCGACGGTTCCGGCCGGCCGCCCACGCTCTGCAGCCCCGACGAGCACGAGGGCCCGCGGGCGTAGATCCTCGAGTCGTTGCGCCACTGCAACCGCGCCGTAGGACAGCTCCTCGACGATTACCCCCGCCCCGAAATCCTCCGCCGCGAGGACCTCGATCGCCCGCCGCCCGAGATCGAGATCGCCCTGCCAGAGCTCGGCGACGCCGCCGACGAAGACGTCAGTCGGCGCCGCAGGCACAGGTGTTCACCTCGCGCACGATCGTTCCGTGCCCGGTGTCGACATGCGTGGTACACGGCATGCACGGATCGAAGCTGCGGATCGTCCGCAGCATGTCGATCGAGGTGAACTTCGAAGGGTCTGACACGTCCTCGATGATCGGGGTGTTCATCACCGCTTCTTCGTACGGGCCGGGCTGGTCCCAGGGGTCGCGCGGCGAGGCGTTGATCGTCGAGGGCGTCAAGATCTGATAGTTGGCGATCTTCCCGCCCTCCATGACGAGGTGGTGGCTGAGCCACCCACGGCCCGCTCCCCACCAGCCGACGCTCCGGCGCTCGTCCGTTGGGATGTGCTTGTCGAGCTCGCTCGGCGGCACGGCCGAGACCCGCCGCTCGCCCGAGCGGAAGAGCTTGTACGCCTCGAGCAGGTTCTCGAAGCCGACCAGCTGCGAGAAGACATAGTGGTACGCGCGTCCGCGATTGCGTTCGAACGCGTTCCAGTGCTCCGGGATCGTCCATTCGACCGCCCGCTCGGCGGTGAGACCCTTCGGAATGAGCAACTTCAGGCTCGTTCCGGTCGACTCGATCAGGTCGCTGGGCGGACGGCGCTGGGCCATAGCGGTCGTGAAGAGCCGTGCGTACGCGCCAGCCTCGACGGTATGGCGATCCCAGCGCGGTGAGGTCGCCCAGCTGTACTTGTCCTTCCAGCTGCGCCCCGTCGGCTTCGGCAGAGTCCGCTTGTTCCACTGATGATGAGGGCTGAGCGGGTTGCCGAGCTCGTCCGTCTCGTAGCGGTCGCCCGCCCACTCCTCGTAGTACGAGTGCTCGACGAATTCCTCCCAGCCGATGTTGATGTCGGTCAGCCGCGTGGTCACGAGCTTGCCGTCGATGACGACGCCGGGAGTCGACCAGCGCCGGTCTCCCCATTCCGAGCAGTTCGCGTACGTCGCGTCGTACGCGTACGGGTCGTCCCAGAAGCCGGAGTCGATCAGGTTCACAGGACGCGAGCCCACCTTCGTGTAGCGCTCGTCCGCCTCGTAGAAGAACTCGGGGATGTCGTCCCACACCGCGAGCAGCCGCTGCGCGTAATCGAAGATCCGTCCGAGCTTCGAGTGGTACTCGTTCAGCGTCTGGAGGGTGATCGTCGAGGACACGCCGCCTGGGCAGACCGTCTGCGGGTGTGGGTACTTCCCGGCGAGGATGACGAACATCTCGCGCGAGAGCCGGGTGAACTCGAGTCCCTCCCGGTAAAGCTCCCCGGTGAGCGGATTCAGGGCAGACATCAGGTCGGCCATCGTCTTGAAGCCGTGCTGCTTCTCGCCGGGGCAGAGCCACTTTTCCGCGAGCGGCCAGAGCTCCGGGTTGACCGCCTTCACGACGATCTCCGAGTAATCCGGCCCCGCGAGGAGGTAAAGGTGGAGGGGGTTGTCGTAGCCCATCTCCGCCGCCTCCTGCATGTTGCGCACCACGGTCGCGAGCGGGGGTGGCGCAAGGCCCATCGCCATCTCGATCGCGTAGGCGGACGCGTGCGCGTGGACGCCGCCGCACACCCCACACGCGCGCGAGGTGATGAAGATCGCATCGCGAGGGTCGCGACCCATCGCGATCACCTCGTACCCCCGGAAGAGCGTCGCCTGAGAGCGCGCGTCGAGGTACGTGCCGCTGTCGAGGTCGGCGGTGACGTTGACGGCCAGAGCGCCGGCGACCCGGGTGACCGGGTCCATGTTCAGGTCCTTGACGTGGCCGTTCCGCGCGATCAGCGCGTTGATCTGCGTCTCCCGCTCCGCGTCCGTCATCCCCACCTCGGGCCGCGAGACCGAGAACGAGTACGGGTCCGCGATCCCGCCTTTCAGGCGTGCCTGCCCGGACGCGTCGAACTCGATCGGCAGATTCTTGAAGCACATCGCTAGTCGCTCCCGTCCTTCGGCTTGGTCTGCTGCGGCACCTCCGGCTCGAGCGCCGGATCCCCCACCTCGGCCGGTTCGGGGCGCTTGCCCCACTCGGCGCCGCCGTTCTTACCGCGGTCGCCCTTGCGGCGAAGCACGTCGTAGACCTTGTGGCCGGCCTCGCGCAGGGGGCCTGGCTCGGCGCGCTCACGCGCCCACGCGGTGGGTGTCTCCTTGTCGAGATCCCAGCGCACCTCGCGGTTCAGGTGCTCGTTCGTGTACATCCGCAGCGGCCGGATGATCCTCCCCACGCTGGACGCGACCAGCGTCGACACGCTCGAGCCGGGTGCCGGCTTGTAGAACGGCGCGAACTTGTCGGGGAACCCGGGCATCGTGCAGCCGATACAGGCGCCGCCGGCGTTCATGCAGCCGCCGGCGTGGTTGATCGCGCCGCGCGAGGTGATGTTGCAGTTGACCACGGGGCCCCAGCAGCCGATCTCGACGAGGCACTCCTTCTCGCCGAAGTCGTGGGCGAAGTCGCCTTCCTCGTAGTAGGCGCCGCGAACGCAGTGGCGGTGCACGGTCTCGCCGAACAGCCATGCCGGCCGGCCCAGCTCGTCGAACTCGGGGAGGGGGCCGAAGCCCTGGAGGAAGTAGAGGATCGCGGCGACCGTCTCCGTGAAGTTGTCGCCGACTGGAGCACAGCCGGGAACGTTGACGACGGGTACCCCGAGCACGCTGCGGTAGTCCTTGCCGAGGAAGTCCATCAGGCTCATCGCGCCGGTCGGGTTCCCGTGCGCCGCCGGGACGCCGCCCCAGGTGGCACAGGTTCCGATCGCGATCGACGCCGCGGCGCCCGGTGCGAGCCGCGCGACCCATTCGTCGGTCGAGACAGTCCGCAGCGAGCCGTCGGGCCCCCAGGGCTCCTCTCCCTGGCCCGACCAGTAGCCGCCCGTCTCCAGCGCCTTCGTCTCGTCCGAGATCGACCCTTCGAGAATGATCACATATGGCGCGTCGAGCTCGCCCTGAACGGCGGCTTCGTGCGCCCGCAGGTAGTTCGGCCCCGACTCGAGGTTCACCACCGGGTGATGGAGGATCACGCGCGGGATGCCGGGGTGCGCGCCCAGCAGCAGACTCTCGATGCTCGGTGCCTGAGCGCCGGTGACCGAGACGGTGCAACCATCGCAGCTCATCCCCGCGAACCAGAACGCGTGCACCTTCTCGAGCGGCCCGAGGCGCGAGTGCGGCCCGGCCTTTGCGAAGGGCTCGAGGTAGTCCTCCATGAACGCGCGCGCCGGCATGCCGAAGTCGCCGAGCTCCTGCGGATCGTGGAAGCGGCCGACTGGACCGAGGACTTCGAGCAGCCGTTCGGCAGGGGTCTGACGTTGACTCGTTGTTGCCACTCGGGCCAGCTCGTCTCCTGTGACTGGACGCGCGCTAGGTGTATCCGGCATAGTGCAGTCCGGGACCGACGGAAGTCAAACGGGGAGCGTTCGGCAGTGGCGAACCTGAGCTTCGAGTGCAAGCACGGCGGCGTCGTCTGTCGCGCCCGCATCACCGGCGAGACGGAGGCCGAGGTCCTCGAGAAAGCGGTGAACCACGCGCGCAAGGTGCACGGGGTCGACCTCAGCCGCTCCAAGACCCTCGCCGAGTACGCGCGCAGCCTGATCAGGGAGACATGATGCTGGCCGTGTCGACGACCGCCTGGTGGACGATCGGCTCCCTCACCGGCGCTGCGGTCGTGCTGGTGGCGGCGATCCTGCTCCTGGCGGCGATCGCGTTGGGACGGCGGATCGTCGGCCAGGCGGGCGACATCATGGAGGCGCTCGATGCGACCCGCGAGAACACGAACCCGATGTTCGACATCGCCGCGGTCAACCACAACCTCGATCGCATCACGCGGGGCCTTCGCACCGCCCGCGAGGGCGCATGAGCACGTCTATCGTCGTCCTCGCCTGGGTCGGGCTGACGCTCGGCCTCGTGGTCGCAGTCGCGGTCGTGGCGCTCTTCAGCCGTGTGGTGCAGCCCGCACTCGAGATCGCACGGTATGCGGACGACATTCTCGAGCACGGCGTCGCGATCGCGACCAACCTCGACGGCGTCGACGAGGCGGTCCGGACGCGTGAGCTCGCGACGAGTGTGCCCCCGCTCGCGGTGAGCTACCTGAAGAAGCTGGGGCTCGCGTAGTGGTTGCCCTGTCGAGCGGCGTGACGATCGCCTGGTGGATCGCTCTGGGTCTCGGGCTGGTCGTGGCGCTCGTGGTCTGGGGGCTGCTCGAGATCCTGCGTCGCACGGTCAGCGAGATCGATGCCGGCGTCACGGATGTTTGGACGTCTGGCAAGCGAGTGGCCCAGAACACGTGGACGGCACACCTGTTCCTGACGACCAAAGCCCGCGGCCTCGACCTGCTCGAGGAGCTCCGACACCACGCCCGTGCACGCTGAGAGGAGCCTGACGTGAAGACCGTGCTCATCATCCTGACGCTCGCCGAGCTCGCAGTGCTCGTGCTCGTCCTCGCCTCGTACCTGATCGTGATCGCGGCGACGCTCCGCAGGATCTCGAAGACCCTTGGTCTCGTCACCTTCGGCGTGCGCGCGATCGACAAGCAGACGCAGCCGATCGGGCCCGTCCTGCGCGACATCAACGGCGCGCTCGAGGGGGTGGCGGACGCTCTCGAGAGCGCCACCGGCTCCCGGGCTGCCTCACTGCAGGCCAAGCCCGTCAAGCCGGAGCCGGATGCCGAGGTCTCGTCGACGGGAGCTCAGCCCCTGAACACGTGACCTGCGATGCCCGAGCCGGCGCCGCCCTGGCGCGGGAGCGCTCGCCCGCGTGACCGCGACGGTCGACCGGCTCGATCTCCTGCTCGAGCGGCGGACGGCGGCAGGCGAGCGGTACTTCGCCGCCGAGGCGGATCGGCTCGCCTGCCTCTGCCTCGTGCTCGCCGAACGGTTCGAGCGCGGCGGTCGGCTGCTGGCGATCGGCGGTTCGCCGCAGGCGTGGTCGGACGCCCACCACGTCGCCGTCGAGTTCGTGCATCCGGTGATCGTCGGCAAGCGGGCCCTGCCCGCACTTGCCGTCGCGCCCGAGTCGCTCGGGCTCCTCGCCCGAGAGGGCGACATCGTCGTCTCGTTCGAGCCGCTGACCGTCGAGGCCGGTGAGACCTGGCATCTGGAACCGGACGACGACGACCCGTTCGTACGGCAGGAGCTCGCCGAAACCGCGTACCACATCCTGTGGGAGCTGGTGCACGTTTTCTTCGAGCATCTTGGCGGCTCGAGCGCGGGTGCCGGCGCGTCCGGCTTCCTCTACCCGTTCCTGGAGCAGAGGTCGAGCAGCCTCGAGGCGGTCGTCGAGGACGTGCGAGCATCGGTGATGATGAAGGCCGAGGAGGTCTCTGCGCTGCGGACGCTGACGGTTGCAGGCGGCCGGGTACCCCTTGGCGAGGCAGCGGCGGAGCTGCGCCGCTGCTTCGAGACCGGAGGCACGCTGTTCGCGTTCGGCAACGGCGGCTCGGCCACCGATGCGATGGACGTCGTCGCTGACTTTCGCGCCTCACCGCAGGGCTGGCCTCCGCGGCGGGCGCTCGACCTGACGGACGATCCTGCGATCCTGACCGCCCTGGCGAACGACATCGGGCCGGGAGCGCTCTACTCGCGGCAGCTGATCGCTCTCGGACGGCCCGGCGACGTTGCGCTCGCGCTCTCGACGAGCGGCGGCTCGGCGAACATCGTCGAGGCGCTGGTCGAGGCGCGTCGGCGCGGGCTCGCGACGATCGCGTTCGTCGGCTACGGCGGGGGCCGCATCGCGGCGGAGCGCCTCGCAGACCACGTCGTCGTCACGCCCTCCGAGCACGTTCCCCGCATCCAGGAGGCGCAGGCGAGCGCCTACCACGCTCTGCGCGAGCTCGTCGGCTGACCGACGGCGGTCGGGCGGTGTCGGGGATGTCGCCGGAAAGTGCGGCGATGCCGAGCCCATGGCGGGGCCGTTGTAGACTGCACAGCTCGCGCGAGGGTCCTCGCGCCGGATCCAGCCCGGTAAAGAGTCTGTGAGCATGCGTTAGCACTGCGCAAAGGCAGGAGCCCCGCGACATCTCTTCTCGTAGAGCTAGAGCAAAGACCAACTCACGATAGGGGTAAACGACATGAAGAAAACCGGGCGATCGATCGCCTTCCTGACACTCCTGGTGGTTGCCGCTGCCGCCCTCGCTGCCTCGCTCGCAGGAGCGGCGGAAGCACGACCTGCGGCAGCACCGCAGAACACCTCGCTGCCGACGATCACGGGTGTGCCCGAGGAGGGCGAGACCCTCGTCGGAGACCGCGGCGAGTGGACGGGCACCGAGCCGATCAGCTATGCCGCCCAGTGGCGCCGCTGCGATTCGACCGGCGCCAACTGCGTCAACATCACTGGCGCGACGAGAACGTCGTACACGCTCAGGGCCGAGGACGTCGGCCGCACGCTGCGCCTGCGCGTCACGGCGTCCAACAAGGACGGCAGCCAGACGGCCACCTCGCGGCCGACCGGCGTCGTCAAGGCGGCGCTCCCAAACGCGCCGCGGAACACGGCGGCCCCCACGATCTCGGGTACGACCAAGGTCGGTCAGACGCTCACCGGTTCGAGGGGCCAGTGG
>Ga0136632_10000146_pt1 | contig 17430 bp, 16 predicted proteins | sample AntDrymUQ6112106_2_FD_104670 | JGI IMG/M metagenome (GOLD analysis project Ga0136632, IMG submission 104670) | Polar desert sand microbial communities from Dry Valleys, Antarctica - metaG UQ611 (21.06) | ecosystem: Environmental > Terrestrial > Soil > Desert | place: Antarctica: Dry Valley...
GGGCGCGCCACGATTGCCACTCGTCGCCTTCGCTCAGGACTCGCTCGAGGGCGAGCTCTGCATCGAAGGACACAGGTCAGGGTGTCCAGGTCCAGTAGATGATGCGTTTGGGTTGCAATGAGATGACGACGCCCTCGGGAGGCCGGTCCCTGTACTGCGGATATCTGGCGGCAAGCTCCGCATCGGCGCTGCCCGGCCCCTCGACGGCCGCTTCCCCCTGGAGCATCACCCAGCCGAGGCGGCGCCAGTCCTCGTCCCAACGATCAACGGCAAGCGCCGCCTGCGGGTGACCCTTGATGTTCGTGATCCTCGCCAGCTCCCCGCCCCGCTTGGGCTTGTGATCGACCGCCGTGACGACGGCGCCGTCCCTGAGGGCGAAGCACACAGGCACCGTGTGTGGCTGCCCGTCTGCAGCGACGGTGGACAAAAAGGCGCGCCTAGCCGCCTCGAGGATGCCGCGCGCCGCCTCTGGCAGCTCGTCGATGCCGGCGCACGATCCCCCAGGCATCAGACGTGCCATCCGATCCTTGGAATCTTCGGCGTCTCATTCTGTGGATCCTCGGGCGTGCGATCGGCCGGTCGCTGAGGAGGAATCGTGAAGCCGGGGAGGCTCGAGCGGGGGCCCGACCACGGGCCGGGCGCGGCCACGATCCTGTCGGCGATGGCGTAGACGACGGGCTCGTAGTTGACCCTCCAGCCCTTGAAGTGAGGCCACGCCTCCTTCGCATCCCTTTCCATCGGAAAGCCCGACTCCTCGAGTCTGCGGATCCCGCCGAGGTATTCGTCCTCGGTAAGGCGGACGGCCTCGTCGGGGAAAGGGTCGGGATCGTAGGGAATGCCCATGGCATCGGCGATCTCCCGCAGGCAAGTGAAACCCATTCGCAGGCACAGCCGGGTCTCGGAGGGGGCCGACTCGGGACATAGAGACTGATAGAGCGCGGCCGAGTCGAGCACGGCGAGAAGCGCAACCACCCACGATCGGAGTGGGCTCGGGGAGCGAAACCAGATGAGGGCTGGGTAATTGGTGTGGCTCTCGGCGACGTCGGCCGACCAGCGCTCCCACTCGGCGTAGAGGTCGCGCAGGTTGTCGACTATGCCGACGAGCTGATGACGGGCAAGCAGCTCCGGCCCCCACGCCGGCGCTCCGGCGCGGCTTTGCAGCATCGTGACCAGCGTCTCCCGCCGGTTGAAAGCGGAATAGAGCGAGGGGAGATAAGCGATTTGGAGCGCGACCACGATTAGGCCGCTGAACGCGGCCAGGAAGTAGATGACGGCGGGGTCCAGCCCCGACGTGGATGCGAAGCCGAGTGTGAACATCGACGACCCGGCCTCCACGACGGCCTGGGAGAGCGAGTCGACGAAGGGCCACAACATGAGGCTGAAGCCGACGACGAACATGACAATCCACACAATCAGGATCACCAGGATCGAAAGGGGGGCCTGGAAGATCAGGACGCGGTCCTTGTCCTCGTAGTCGTCCAGGCGCTTCACGATCAACAAGAAGACCTTGTGCAGCGCCTTGGCAACGGCTGTGGAAAGCCGCGCAGACACGCCGCGCGGCACGATGAGAGTGCGCACAACACTGCCGTATGTGACCAGCACCAAAAGCAGTCCCATGACAAACCCGAACCACGCAACGCCCTTTGCCATGTGTCAAGAGTAGTGACGTCTCGGCTACCTTCGGTTCATGCCCGAGATCACTTTGCTCCAGGGAGACATCACCGAGCAGGACGTCGATGCGGTGGTCAACGCCGCCAACAGCTCGTTGTTGGGAGGAGGCGGCGTCGACGGGGCCATCCACCGCAAAGGGGGGCCCTCCATCCTCGAGGCATGCCGGAGGATCCGGCACCAACGGCTTCCGGACGGGCTCCCCGCCGGCGCCGCCGTCGCAACAACGGCCGGACATCTTCAGGCGCACTGGGTCATCCATACCGTCGGGCCTGTCTACGCCAAATCCCAGGATCGCTCCGGGCTGCTGGCCTCGTGCCACCTCGAGTCGCTGCGGGTCGCGGATGAGCTCGGAGCTCTCACCGTGGCTTTTCCCGCCATCTCAACGGGTGTATACGGCTATCCCGTGGACGACGCTGCAACGGTCGCCATCACAAGCGTGCGAGGAGCACCCACGAACGTCTCAGACGTCCGCTTCGTCTTGTTCGACAAGGACACCTACAGGGCGTTCGAGCGCGCGGCAGCGGCCCAATGAAGCGGCGCTGCCGATCCACCGGGCTGACCGTCGGCGTGACCGGTCCAACCGGCGATGTCGGCAAGGCGCTCATGCGCGCGCTCGACCTAAGCGAAGAGGTCGAACGCGTGATCGGGCTGGCGCGCCGGCCTTTCGATCCGGCGGCTGAGGGTCTGAGAAAGGTCGAGCACAGACAAGGCGACGTCCTCGACCAGGCCGCGGTGTGGTCGTTGGCGCGCGAATCCGATGTCCTTGTGCACCTGGCCTGGCTGATCTTCGGGTCCGTACACAAGACTCGCAGAGTCAACCTCGAAGGGTCCCGAAACGTCTTCCAAGCGGCGCTCGACAACGACGTCGACCGGCTCGTCTACGCCTCTTCCGGCGCCGCCTACGGCTGGAGTCGCCCGGGGGCCCGGCCCCAGCAGAACGGCGCGCCCCTCCCCGAGGCCGCACCCGTCCGGGGAACACCGGGTCACTACTACTCGACCCAAAAGGCCGAGTCCGAGCGCATGCTCGCCGAGCTCACGGACGGAACGGACCTCAGCGTCTCCGTCTTCCGTATCTCCATGGTCGCGGGACCGAGTGCACTGAGCCTTGTCGCCAAGTTGCCCCAGAGCGCGGCCTGGACGAGGACCCCGCATCAACTCCGCAGTGCATGGCGCGCGCTTGGTGTGAGACCCGCGCTGGCGTCCACCGACGTGTCGTTTCAACTCCTCCACGAAGACGATCTCGCCGCTGCGCTCGCTACCGCAGTCATGGGCCGCGCGGCGCCGGGAACCTTCAACCTGGCGGGACCGGATCGCTTCACGATGGCGGATCTCGCCCACGCCCTGGGCTGGGCCTTCGTGCCCGTGCCGCGCTCCGCTGTGGCGGCGACGCAGGCCCTCGCGGCCCGGCTCCCGATCGTCGGCGCCCAGGCGGGATGGCTCCACGCGCTGAGGTCGCCTCTCGAGATGGACATCTCGAAAGCGGAGCACGAGCTCGGCTGGAGCCCTCGCTACGAAGCAGCCGCCACGCTGGCGCAAACGGTAACCTCGGCGCGCCGCCGCCGGCTCATTCCCTAGCGCCCGCCTGCGAGGCCCCCCACGCCGAAGCCTAGGGAACCAGGAAGATGGGGTTTGTAAGGCCCACCATGGTGGAGTCCGGGGACCGGACCTCGGCGCGCACGAAACGCGTGGCGGCCGCAGTCGTGGTCCAAGTGACGGTGGCGTCGTTGGTCTCGATCGGCTCGACCGCCGTGAGCCCATCGCCCGTGTGGAGGGCGGCCACCGTCCCCGGCGCGCCCTGGACCCGCAGCCGCACAACGACGGAGCCTCCACCGACGAGCCGCCCGCCGATGCCCGCGCGCTTGGAGCCCGATTGGGCGGTGAGCTGAAGGGTCTGGCCGGAGGACTCGACGATGTAGGAATGGCCCCCTGCGACACCCTTGATGATCTTGCCCTGGTTGAGACCTTGCGCCCGAACGACGGTCTGGGGCAAGCCGATCACATTGGGGCTTCTGTGAGCGTCGCTCGCGCCCACGGCCGGCAGGAAGGTCTCGGCCCTCAACAACTCGTCCCACTTTGCGACGGCGGCCTCGTCGGAAGGGTCCCACGGCCCGTTCCAGACCTCGATGCCGTCCATGACCTCGTAAGGGAAGCGCCAGTCGCAGCCCTTGAACGGGCAGAACGGATGGTTGAGCACGGCGATGCCCCGGTCTCCGTGAATCTCGTTCAGGAACCTCGGCAGCTTGTTGTCTTCAGGTCTGTATCTCCAGTCGATCCAGTGGCCCGGATCGAGCCCCACGGCGTTGTAGTGCCCGCCGCGCGTCGTGGCCTCTTCACCGCCCACGATCAGGAGGTCGGGCCGGGCATGCCGTCCCCATATCGAGTTGGCCGTCGGTGTGTTGTGCTCGGTCGAAACGAAGTAGTCGAGCCCCGCTGCGTCGGCTCCGGCCACGATCTCCTCGGGGGTGTAACTGCCATCCGAGTGCACGGTGTGGAGGTGGAGATCGCCCCGATACCAGCCTGGGGTGTCGTTGACCATGGTGGGCGCCGGCTCCGGGGTAAAGGCGGGCCCGGGAGCACCAAAGGTGAGCGTCATGACGATGCGGTAGTCAATGCCCTGAGGCGCAACCTGGTAGGGACCGAGGATGACTTCCAGGTGCCCCTTTCGATGTCACCGGGGACGTATGCGGGCGTGGCGTCACTCCGGGAGATGGAGAACTCGGAGCGAAACCGCCGGACCAGCCGCGAAAACCCTGCTGGTTGCCAAGCCCGATGCCGTCGGGGTCGAAGATGCCGATGTCGAGGGCGTTGCCGGGATCCCGGTTGTAGCTGTAGGCGACGTGCAGGTTCGAGACTCCTGCCGGGACCCGAAACGGGACATAGACCCAATCGGGCCTGTCCGAGGCGATGTGGCCGGTCTTGACGATCGTCTTCTGTCTGAGCGCCTCGGCATTCTCCGACAGCGCGGTGGGAAGGGCGCTCACCACAACGACGAGCACAAGCGCAGCAGCACCCAAGAGCCTCCGTGCGCCCACAGCCGGCTTTCCAACAATGCCTGCCACCTGCCTCACCCGACCTCCAGCTCGACTCGTGTCCAGGCACACAGTGACAAGCCGAGGTGAACACGAGCCATTGCCGATGTGAACCGGATGCGAACTGCCCGCAGGCAAGTTGGGCAAGAGCGGCCTCAAACGGAGGTGCGGTAAGTGTTTGGTCCTCTGTACACATTTTGCCACCGCGGCTGCCCGGATCCGGCTCGGGCAGCGGAGGGGCCTCGTGGGGAGGTTAGCTGAAGGCTTCTTCCATGAGCTCTTCTTGTTCCTGCTTGTGGATGCCGGCGCTGCCCGTGGCCGGGCTCGCGCTTGCGGCGCGCGCGACGTGGTCGAGCCTGAGACGCTCGGGGAGCCTCGCAGATAGGTTCTTGTGGACGAAATCCCATGCGCCCATGTTGGCGGGCTCCTCCTGCACCCAACGCAGCTCCCCGGCATTCGAGTAACGGTCGAAGATGGCGTCGAGCTGCTTTGCGGGGAAGGGATAGAGCTGCTCGAGCCTAACCACAGCGCCGGGGTAGTCGCGCCGGTTGCGCTCTCCGGCAAGCTGGTATGCGACCTTGCCCGTGCACAAGAGGATGCGTCTGACACCGGACGGGTCCTCAACCTGCGCGTCGTCGAACGTCTCGTGGAACGAGCCCCCCTCGAGCTCCGCACTCTTGCTTCTTGCATCCGGCAAGCGCAACAGCGACTTGGGGCTCATGACGACGAGAGGCTTTGACACCGCCCTGTGCATCTGTCTGCGAAGAAGATGGAAGTACTGCGCCGGCGTCGTTGGCTGTGTGACCTGGATGCTGTCTTCCGCCGCCAGCGTGAGGAAGCGCTCGAGCCTCGCGCTCGAATGCTCGGGGCCCTGGCCCTCATAGCCGTGAGGAAGCAGCAACACAAGCCGGCTGCGTTGGTCCCACTTGTCCTCCCCCGCGACGATGTACTGATCGACCACGACCTGAGCGCCGTTAATGAAGTCGCCGAACTGTCCCTCCCAGCAAACCAAAGCATCCCCGTTCGTGACCGAGTATCCATACTCGAAACCGACAGCGGCGAACTCAGAGAGCAGACTGTCGTGGATGCGAAAGATCCCCTGGTCGTCGCTGAGATGGTTGAGCGGCGTGTACTCCTCGCCGGTGCGGTGATCAACGAGCACGGAGTGGCGCTGGCTGAAGGTTCCTCGGCGTGAGTCCTGCCCGGAGAGTCGCACCTGAATTCCCTCGAGCAGCAGCGATCCGAATGCGAGAGCCTCGCCGCCCGACCAATCGATAGTGTCGTCGTCGAGCATGCCGGAGCGCTTCTCGAGCATGCGCTTGAGCTTCGGGTGTGGCTCGAAGGCCTCCGGCCACGTCGTAAGCGCCTCGTTGACACGCTCGAGCCGGGCGCGCTCAACGCCGGTCTCGATCGGTGGCAGGACGCCCACCGGCTCGGGCGGTGAAGCGGCGCGTGCATCGGCCTGCGGGATGCCCTCTCTGGTGGCTTCGAACGCTTGCTGAAGGCCTTTTCTGAAGTCTTCGAGGAACTTCTCGGCTTCTTCGACGGACAGCTCGCCACAGTTCAGCAACCGCTCGGTGTAGAGCTTGCGCACCGAGCGACGGTTTTCGATGCGTGCGTACATAAGGGGCTGCGTGAACGCAGGTTCGTCGCCCTCGTTGTGCCCGTGACGGCGGTAGCAGACGAGATCGATAACGACATCCTTCTTGAAGTGCTGTCTGTAGGCGAAAGCAAGGCGCATCACCCGGACACACTCCTCGGGATCGTCGCCGTTGACGTGGAAGATCGGGCACTGAATCATCTTTGCGATGTCGGTGGCGTAAGTCGTCGACCGCCCGAGATGAGGCGCGGTCGTGAAGCCGATGAGGTTGTTGACGACAACGTGCACCGTGCCGCCGGTCCGGTAGCCGGGAAGCGCCCACAGGTTGAGCGTTTCGGCCACGACCCCCTGTCCCGCAAACGCTGCATCCCCGTGGATCAGCAGCGGCAGGACCACCTCCTGACCGTTGAGGCCGAGGAGGTCCTGGCTCGCCCTTGCCATGCCCTCGACGACCGGATTGCAGGCCTCGAGGTGTGACGGGTTGGATGCGAGCACGATGCCGATGTCGTTGCCGGCGCGCGACGTGAAGCGCCCGGTCATGCCAAGGTGATACTTGACGTCGCCAGAGCCCTGCACGCTTTCGGGATCGATGCTGCCCTCGAACTCCTTGAACGTCTCTTTGAGCGGCTTGCCGATGATGTTGGTGAGAACGTTGAGGCGGCCCCTGTGCGCCATGCCGACGACGATCTCCACCATTGAGCTGTCTGCCGCCTGCTCACACAACGAGTCAAGCATCGGGATGAGGCTTTCCGCGCCCTCTAGCGAGAAGCGCTTGTGGCCCGTGTACTTGGAATGGAGGAAGCGCTCGAAGGATTCTGCCGCACTAAGCCGTCCAAGGATGTGCTTCTTGTCTTCGAGCGACGGGTCCTCGCGGTCCCGTTCGACGCGCTCCTGAATCCAGCGCTTGTGGTCCGGGTCCGAGATGTGCATGTACTCGACGCCGACATTGCGGCTGTAGGCGTCCTGCAGCGTGTCGATGATCCTCCGAAGCGGCTGCTTGCGCGGCGCAGTCACCCCATCGGTGAGGAACTCGCGGTCGAGGTCCCACACCGTGAGGCCATAGTTGGAGAAATCGAGCTCGGGATGCGACAACAGCTCGAAACCGAGTGGGTTGAGCCTGGCCAGCAAGTGACCCCGGACCCTGTACATGTTGATGAGCTGAATCACGCGCGACTGCTTCTCGAGCTCGGACTCTGCGTCGTCGGTGACCCGGTCGCGGCTCCAGCGGACGGGCTCATAGGGGATGTCGAGCGACTGGAAGATCTCATCGTAGAAGCGGTGGGCGCCGAGAATCAGATCGTGAATGTGAGACAGGAACAGTCCGGATTCGGCCCCCTGGATCACGCGATGGTCATAGGTGCTCGTGATCGTGAGCACCTTGCTGACGCCGAGACGAGCAAGGGCGCGCGGATCAGAGCCCTCGTACTCATGTGGAAAATCTATGTTGCCCGTTCCGACGATGAGACCCTGCTGCGGCATTAGGCGAGGAACAGAAAGGGTCGTCCCGACGGTTCCTGGATTCGTCAGGGTAACGGTCGTGCCGGCAAAGTCCTCGGGGGCAAGCTTGTTGTCGCGCACCTTTGTGATGAGATCTTCGTAGCTCTCGACGAAACCGGCGAAGTCGAGCCGGTCGGCTTCTTTGATGTTGGGCACGTAGAGCACCCGGCCCCCATCCGAGCGCTCGACGTCGACGGCGAGGCCGAAGTTGACCGGCTTTTGCTGCACGATATGGGGCTTGCCGGCGACCGAAGCGAAGCTCGCTTTCATCGCTGGGCGAGCCTCGAGGCCCCTCAAGATCGCCCAGCCAATCATGTGGGTGAACGAGACCTTGCCGATGTTGCCCTCGCCGAGGGAGCGGTTGATGATCCGGCGATTCTCTTCGAGAAGCTTGGCCGGGAGCGTGCGAACCGAGGTCGCGGTCGGCACACCAAGCGACGCCTCCATGTTCTCGGCGATCCGCGCGGAAACGCCCCTCAGGGCAAGGGCGCCCTCCGGCGGTTCCTCGGCTTCTTCAGAGGGGGCCGGGCTCGGCTCAGCACGCTGTGGCTGAGGGGCGGCGGCGGTTCTCACCGAAGCCTTTGTTTTACCTTCGGGCTCGGTGCCGGCCGATCGGCTGCTCTCCGCCCTGTGGTCCTCCGGAGCGCGCGCCGCCCGCCTCGGAGCGTAGTCGGCAAAGAAATCCTGCCACGATTCCCCCACCGCCTTGGGGTTCTCCTGGTAGCGGCGGTACATCTCGTCGACGAGCCACTCGTTCGGCCCGAACGCCTCGCCTTCAATCTCTTTGACCACAGCATCCCTCAGCGTCTGATCCGCTTGTCTCGATCCCTACCAGGTTAGTGGCGGGGAAGGGGTGCGCTTACCCGGTGGCCACGGGGCGCACTCCGCCTGAGGCGCTTGAGATCCACCATCGTGCGGTGATGCCCGTGGCGGCCTCGTAACGCTCGGCGATCCCGGCGGCGGCCCGGCCTCCTTGGTCCCCCCGAACGAGATTGACCGTGCACCCTCCCCAACCACCACCCGTCAGGCGCGCGGCTACGACGCCGTCGGTGGCCGCTGCCACGGACACAAGGGTCTCGATCTCGGGCGTCGACGCCTCGAAGTCATCGGCGTAGCTGCGGTAGGAACGCTCGAAGAGGGACCCGAGGGCCTCGAGGTCCGAACGTCGCAGCGCGTCTGCCGCTTCGAGCACCCTTTGATTCTCGGTGACGATGTGACGGGCGCGCCTGTAGGCACCATCGGGCATGTCGCGGCGCGCGCCCTCGAGCCGCTCGAGATCGGCGTCCCTGAGGCTCCCCAGACCCATGGCCTCGGCGGCGAGCTCGCACTCCTTGCGGCGCTCGTTGTAGGCGCTCGAACCGAGATCTCTGGATGCCCCCGAGTCCACAACGAGGATTTCGAGGCCCGAGGGCATCGGAACCGGATCGATGGTGTTGTCCCGGCAGTCGATGAGCAGGGCGTGATCCTTCTTCGCGGCGGCCGAGGCGAGCTGGTCCATGATCCCCGTCTGGACTCCGACGTAAATGTTCTCCGCCCGGCGACAGATCAGCGCCTGACGCAGGGGGTCCAGAGGATGAACGGCGATGGCGGATGCGACCGCGACCTCGAGCGCAGCCGACGACGATAGCCCCGATCCGATCGGGATGTCGGAAGCGACGATCCCATCGAACCCGACGAGCTCGACCCCGTCGTCGAGCATGGCCTTCACCACTCCTGCGACGTAGCGGCCCCAGCCCGAATCCGGTCCTTGGCCCGTTGTGAGGTCGACGACGACCTCGCCGGCCTGGTCGAGCGAGCGCAGCCGAAGCGATCCCGGGTGCCGGGCGCCGGCGATGTAAGTGGCAAGGTCGAGGGCCACGGGCAGCACGAAACCGTCGTTGTAGTCGGTGTGCTCCCCGATGAGGTTGGCTCGTCCCGGTGCCCGCCACGCAAGTTCCCCTCCGCCCGGCAGGGCCTCGGCAAGGCGCTCGGTCGCAGTGGCCACGGACTCTCTTTCGAAGGGCTCCCGACCCCGCACCCTACCGGCGGGTCGAGGCTTTTGCCCGGGCACGGGCAGACGCAACTCGGCCGCGCAGGTCATGTGGACCCTTTGGTGATAAGGTGACCACATGCGCGAAATTGGCGTACGGGAGCTGAAGCGGTCGTTGAGCCAGACGCTGCGCGCAGTGGACCGAGGCGAGCAAGTGCGCGTGACTCTGCGCGGGCGCCCGATCGCGGACATCGTCCCGGCCGGCCGCACGGCCGGGAACGACCGCCTCCGAGAGCTCGTCGCCCAAGGCCGGATCGCTCCCCCGGGGCGGGCGCGCCCGGGGCGGGCGCCACGGCCGCTCAAGGTCCACCGCAGGGCCTCCTCCGTGGTCCTCTCCGAACGGGACGCGGCACGCTGAACCTCTACCTCGACGCGAGCGCGCTGGTCAAACGCTACGTCGTTGAGCCCGGTTCGGACCTCGTGCGCGACGCAATGGAGCGCGCCGATGGGTGGTTCATGTGCCGGGTCGGGTTCGTCGAAACCGTCCGCGCGGTGGGCGTCGTCGCGGGAGAGCAGGCGACGCGCGCAGTCAAGAATGAGTGGCCGGCTTTCGGCATCATCGAAGTGGATCAATCCCTCGTCGAGGATGCGGCCACCCTGGGTATCAAGCGCGGCCTCGGGAGCCTCGACTCGCTCCACCTCGCCGCTGCCCTCGTACTCCCTCGCAACGATCTCGTCTTCGCCACCTGGGACCGCCGGCTCCACACAGCCGCCGGCACCGAGGGGCTGCAACGGGTTCCGGCGTCACCCGGCTGACCCGGAGCCGTCCTGCGGCGGCGTACGGTCGGAGCCCCGGGCCGAAATGTTGTCCGGCTTCAGCGGTTGGAATGGGGAAGGGCTTCCACCGGGCCCACGGCTCCGAACGTCAGGAGAACTTTGCCACTGAGATTTGGAAGGGGCGCAGCCGCGCCCGACGAGCGACCGCAGATGGTCACCCCGCTCTTCCTGCTGATCACGGCGTCGACGTTCGCCTACTTCGTAGCGGTGGGAGCCCTCATCCCAATCCTTCCGCGCTACGCAAAGGGCCCCCTCGGGGGCGGCGACGTCTCGGTGGGGCTTGCCATCGGCGCCTTCGCGCTTGCGGCGGTTGTGCTTCGCCCGTTCGCCGGCAGGCTCGGTGACCGCCGGGGCCGCCGGATACTGATCGTTGGCGGCGCCGGCATCGTGGCGGTGTCGACCGCCGGCTACCTTGCGGCCGACTCCCTGCCGCTGCTCATCGGCCTGAGGATCCTCAGTGGCGCGGGCGAGGCGGGCTTCTACGTCGGGGCGGCCACCGTCATCAACGACCTGGCGCCGGACGAAAGGCGCGGCGAGGCGCTCAGCTTCTTTTCGCTCGCGCTGTTCTCGGGCATTGCGGTGGGCCCGCTGCTCGGCGAGACACTGCTTCAGGGCATCAGCTTTGGAGCGGTGTGGATCGCCTCAGCCTCGAGCGCCGTGATTGCCGCCGTCCTTGGGCTTCGCGTCGGCGAGACCCGCCCCGACGAAGCGGCCGAAGCCAAACCCCCGCCGCTTGTGCACCCCGCCGGCCTGCTGCCCGGCGCCGTGCTCGGGACGATAATCTGCGGGCTCGCCGGGTTCGATTCGTTCGTGCCTTTGTACGCACTCGAGATCGGCTTCGAGGGCTCAGGGGTGATCTTTTTCATCTTCTCGGCCATCATCATCGCGGTCCGCAGCCTGGGGGCCACCCTCCCCGATCGCATCGGACGGCATCGGATCGCCAGGATTGGGCTTGTCGCCACTGCCGCCGGGCTCGGGACAATCGCCCTGTGGGCCACGCCGGCCGGCCTCTACCTCGGCACGGCCATCTTCGCTTTCGGGCACTCGCTGACCTTTCCCGCGCTCATGAGCCTTGCGGTGATGGCGGCGCCACCATCCGAGAGGGGGGCCGTCATCGGGACCTTTACGGCCTTCTTCGACCTCGCCTTCGGGGCGGGCGCCATCGGACTTGGAGCTGTGGCAGAGGTGGCGGGGTATCGCGCTACCTTCGCCACCGCCTCTGCGATCGCGCTTGGGGGCCTCCTGCTGCTGCTCTTCTACGGCAGGCGTTCGGCGGCCGCTGCCGAACGTGCGGCACGCGAGGACGACGACGAGGCGGAAGTCGAGCCGCTTCCCTCGAGCAGCGTTTAGACCACAGGGTTTGCGAGCACGCCCAGACCTTGGATCTCGACCTCGACGGTGTCACCTGGCTCGAGGAACACACCGGAGCCAAGCCCCACGCCGGCGGGCGTCCCCGTGGCAATGATGTCTCCCGGCTCGAGCGGAAAGGCCCGGGAGCAGAAGGAAACGAGGGCAGGGACCCTGTGGATCATCTGAGCCGTGCTCGAGTCCTGCACGGCGTCGCCGTTGACGCGGCAACGGATGGAGAGGTCGTTGGGATCAGGCACCTCATCTGGGGTCATGACGTAAGGACCGAAGGGACCGAAGGTGTTGAAGCTCTTGGCCCGGAGCCACTGCCCATCCTCCTTCTGGATGTCGCGCTCGGAGACGTCGTTGAAGCACGCATAGCCACCGACGAAGTTCAACGCCTCGGATTCCGAGACGTTGTAGGCGGGGCGGCCGATGACGACGGCGAGCTCCGCCTCGTAGTCGACCTTGGTGGAGCCGGATGGAATTTCGATCGGGACTCCGGGGCCGATCACGCACGAAGAGAACTTGGCGAACAGGAGCGGCTTGGACGGGATCTCTTGCCCGGCCTCGGCTGCGTGGTCCCTGTAGTTGAGGCCGATGCAGGCGAGCTTCCCAGGCCTCGCTATGGGAGGGGCAAGCGTCGCCGTCGAAGCGTCGATGGTGGCCCCCGTTGGTTCGGCCGGGGGCCTGCAGAGGTGGTCGGCGAGCCGGCCCGGTAGCGGCAGGAGGGCGTCACCCTCCACGCGCACGGCGCGTCCGTCGGCGAGTGTAGCTAAGCGCATCTGTCGGCCCTCCACTATCGTGCGTTCGGGTCCTGATCATCCTTTCGAGCAGGGGAGAGTGCAAATGCAGCTATTCGTCGTCCTTGGGGCGGCCACTGTTTGCGGGCTGGCAGCGGAAAGGCTCAATCTGCCGGGTGGCCTGATCTGCGGGGCGATGATCGGGGCGGCCGCCGTCACGGTCTTGCGCGGCACAGCCGTGACCATCCCGAAGGCGATCGAAAGCGGCTCGTTCATCATCATCGGGGCGGCCGTAGGGGCCCTTGTCAACCGCGACTCCATCGCGGCTATCAAGGCCGTGCTCTTGCCCGCCGTGCTCTCGGGCATCCTCATCATCATCGCCGGCATCGCCATCGCCTACCTTTTGAGGGTCATGGGCATAGCGCCGCCCGATGACATCCTTGCGACCTCGCCGGGGGCCCTGAGCTCGGTCTCCGCCGTCGCCGTCGAGCGGGGTGTGGGCCCGGTCGAGGTGGCCGTGTTCCACCTCGTCCGCCTCATCCTCGTGATCCTGTCCCTCCCGGCCCTTGGCTTGCTACTCGACTCGTCGGGCTGACTTCATGCCTGATAGGCGGGTCCCGGCTCGATCGGAGGTGCGGTCGATTTTTGTGTCTAGTGCCCGGCAGGCGCTCAAGGCCACGCCCTTGGCCTCGGTGTGGCCGCCTCGATCTGAGGTTCGGTCGATTGTTGGTGTCTGGTACCCACAAACGACCAAGGTAGGGAGGAGAGGGCGCCGACGCTGAGGCTCGCCACTGTTGGCCGGCAGCGCGCGCCGCTGCCCTGATAACCTCGTGGACAACCATGGCGATCGTAGCTCAGCATGGTTAGAGCACCTGGTTGTGGTCCAGGATGTCGCCGGTTCGAATCCGGTCGGTCGCCCTACAGCCCACATCCAGCGAAACACAGGCCCTGTAACCACCGGGCACCCGCTTGATAGACTGCCCCGTCGGGTCGCTAGCTCAATCAGGCAGAGCAACGGACTCTTAATCCGTAGGTTCAGGGTTCGATTCCCTGGCGACCCACCCCTGTGACCTGCTAATTCGCGATGAACTCCTGTTCGCCGGCCGACTCAAGAGCCTCGCGTGCCAACGGATTGCCAACGTCGGTGAGGTAAGGGACAAGCGCTTCCTCGAGCGCCACCGCAACCTCGCAAGGACCCTCTTGCCACGCGTGCTGATAGACCGCCGCGGTGAACGCGGGCGAGGCATGCCCGAGCGCCGTCGAGACGATCACCGAGTGCACCCCTCGCCGCCCGAGCTCGGTCGCGACCGCATGACGGACGTCGTGCAGGCGGGTGGAGGGATGCAGCCCTGCAAGAGCTGCCAGTCGCTTGAACGCATGTGTGAACGAATCGGGATGTAGGAAGAAGCCGTCGCCACGCTCGCAAACGAGAATTACGGGTTCACCGAGCTCGTCGAGCGGATCACGCCACGAGGTTCCACGCGCGCCGCGGCATTCAAGCTGATCCCGCCGGTGTCGGGGGACCCGCTCGAAGGCGAAGAAAGGCAGCTGCACCAGCCGACGAGCGCTCCTGGTCTTGAGTGGCGTGAATACGACTCTGCCCCTGCCCTCCCTGCCGGGCAGGCGCTGCGCGCCGCGACGGATTGCGATCGTGCCCGTCTTGAGGTCGACGTCTTCCCACGAGATGCCGAGGATCTCCGAGCGACGTGCCCCGGTAACCGTTGCTAGCAAAATCGGAACCTCCCAAAGCGTGTCCCTAGAGACTTTCAGCAGCGCGGCCAGTTGCATCGGCGTCGGCCAGTGCGGTTCGACTCGGCGGATCCTTGGACGTTTGACGGCCGCGACAGGATTGAGCGTGGTGAGGCCATCGTCGACCGCCTGCCGCAAAGCGGAACTGAGCACGCCGCGCGCTTGAGCGATCGTCGTAGCCGACAGCCCCCTCCGCTGCATCCGGGTAAGAACCGCGCGGACATGGCCGGGTCTGAGCTTGGCGACCTCTAGACCGCCGATGGCGGGCACGATCTCTCGGCGAATGTAGCCTGCGTATGTCTCCAAGGTCAGCGGGCGGATAGATCGAGCGCGTTGATACTCAAGCCATTGATCCAAGTACGCGGCGAGCCGGACTCGCTGCGGACACGGATCGCCTCCTCCTTCCACGTAGCGAATGAACTCATGCAGGGCGCTTTCCGCTTCCTTCTTCGACGCGAAGCCGCTCTTGCTCTTCTGGCGTCGCCCACCGGTCACAGGATGCGGCCCGACGTCGACGATGAACTCCCATGTGCGACGCTTACGAACGTGTCCTCTCATGTCCTCTCCTCCTCAGTCGCCTGGATGCGAAGAAAAGTTGAATACAAGGCACCCCACGCCTACGCCTGCGGATTTCGCATCCTTTGTTCGACGGACAACGAGGGAGGACTTGACCGTTGCCAACGACATGCCAACGTTCACGTGAGGGAGCACCAGGCATCCTGCAGGGCGTCATGGGGAAGAGGGCACGCGTTTCTATCTCCAGTAACGATCCACCACCGCGGGCTCAATCGTCAGAACAGATCTGCCACGTCCACGAGGGTCACGTTCTCATCTGCGGCCCTCGCGCGAACGGCACGAGTGAAGCTGGAGCGGGAGAACAAGACGAGGCGGGCGGTTGCTGCCGGCCGTCCGAGGATGCCTCGCACCACATAGAGATCGTCGAGGACATTCTCTCCCACCTGTCGCGTCGACCACTTGCAGGATCCAAGAAGGCCATACCCCTTCTTGGTGAGAGTGACGATGTCGACCTCTACATCGCTCTGCCGGGACCACCACGATCCGATCTCGAGGGCGCCGTCACCGAGTGACGAATATCGGCCAACCCATTCGCGGCAGCAGTCTTCGAAGATCCGGCCGACGAATGTCGAGAGGTCGCGGCGAATCTCGGTGAGCAGCTCCTTGGTGCGGCCACGGGCGAGTCGGCTCCGGTTGGGAAAAACATACCGGAACCAGAAGCGGAAGTACGGGTCGGCAATCTTCCAGTAGCCGCGCCCGGCTGCTCTTCCGCCGGGCTCAAGGGGCTCGACGCGTGCCACGTAGCCCAACTCAAGGAGGCGGGAAAGGAATTTGGTAGCCAGTTGCTGCTTGATCTGCAGCCGGCCGGCAATCGCGCTAGTTCCCGTGTATCCCTCAGCGATGGCCTGCAGCGTGCCGAAGTATGGTCCCGGCTCCCGAATCCCTGCTTCCTCACGAATGAGGTGTTCAGGGTCGCTGTGTAGGGGGGCATCGGGGAGAAGACAGGTCCGCTCGATGGCATCGAAGAGGGGACGCTGGCCGGCCCACCGCTGGTACTGGGGTGTCCCCCCAAAGACGGCGAAGCGCTCAATGAGATTGGCCGGAGAGCTCTTCGCTTGTGCAAAGGCTGAGCAGTCCCGATACGTGAGCGGCAGCAGTAGAGGGCGAAAGGCGCTTCGTCCGTACGTCGGCCTGGCACCGCTGAGAAGCTGGTCCATGAAGGAGAGTGCGCTTCCCGAGAGGATGAGCAGGACGGGAACACCATCGCTATCCCATCGGTCCCAGAAACGCTGGATGGTGGACTCAAGACCGGGATCCGAAGCCACCAAGTATTGGAACTCATCGAGAATCACGACGAGCGCACCTCCGGTTCGAGCCTGGCGCTCGACGAAGTCGAACGCCTCTCCCCAGTCGCCGAATACAAGTGGCGGCTCACCGGGAAGCAGACGACTGCACTCCCGGGCATAGGCCTCGAGCTGGAGGGGCAGCGGCTTCTCTTCGGCCTGGAGGCTGACCACGCGCTCTCCTGGCAGCGCGACACGGAGAAGAAAGGTCTTCCCGACCCGCCGGCGCCCCCTCAGAACGACAAGAGCCGGGGCCTCCGCCGCTAGCCGCCGCAGCTCCTCAATCTCCCGTTGTCGATCAACAATCTCCATGGAAGAAACCATAGCAGCACAACTTGTGGGTTGTACACCCATAGGTTGTATAGCATCAGGTATGACTCTGCCCGCATCGAAGGGCTCGCCCGACGGGCTTCAAGTGGGACCCGGAATGGGGGTGAAAGTACGGCGGGGAGAGGCTGCCCTCGGCTCCAATGGTTACGATTTTGGTAACTTTCGAGTCGGCCAGGCCTGCGCCCCGTTTACGAACTCTCCGCCAGCAGGGTGACTACTTGACAACTCCCCCAGCGGAAGCCCCCCTCGGCGTTTCCATAGAGCGCTCGCCTACCCTCATCAGGATCGAACAGGGCATCTACCGGCTCGCGCGCCACCCCTCGCAGCCCTTCGAAAAAAGACGTGATCGTGGCCGCGTGTGGCCCGGGGAGAGCAGCGCCGCCAGCCACGGCACCGCCTTGCCATCTACGGAATTGGCGGCCCCCCATGGGGCGCTGTTAGCTCCGTTCATCACGACAGACTGGACAGACCTCCGCTGTCTTGGATCCGGACAGCCCGCGCCACAGGGCGAACCCGAAGGCGGCCCCCAGCACTACGAACAAGACGCCTTGACTGCGCGCGATAAAACCGCCGAAGGCGCCGGTCCCAAGGATCGTGAGGACGATCGGCAAGTGGCACGGGCACAGCAAGAACGCGGCGACGAGCCACCGCCAGCTCCGTTTCTCGGTGCGCATATGCGCCTGATCGGTTGCGGCTCGGGTCGCTGTCTTCGTCGCGACCCCGACGTCCTCGGTCTTCACCGCGACGCCACCTTCCCCATCGCCTCGGCATCCAGCTCATAGATATCGGGCTCCTGAGA
>Ga0136632_10000149_pt1 | contig 17354 bp, 17 predicted proteins | sample AntDrymUQ6112106_2_FD_104670 | JGI IMG/M metagenome (GOLD analysis project Ga0136632, IMG submission 104670) | Polar desert sand microbial communities from Dry Valleys, Antarctica - metaG UQ611 (21.06) | ecosystem: Environmental > Terrestrial > Soil > Desert | place: Antarctica: Dry Valley...
GCGCTCCGCGCCGCGGCGCGGAGCGCCTTCACCCCGGGCCCCTCGAGCGTGCCGTCGACCTCGACCTCGGTGAAGACGAAGCGGCGCACGCCCCTGCTCGCGAGGTCGGCGATCAGCTCGCTCACACCGATCCGCGCCTCGCGCTCCCAGCCGGCGACCGCAACCCGTCCGCCACGGGCATCGGCGCCGACCACGATCCGCTCCCCGTGCTCCGCGGCGAGCGATTCGATCAGCGCCGGGTCCTCGAGCGCCGCGGTTCCAAGCACGACGCGCTCGACGCCTGCGCCAAACGCCGCCTCGACGGACTCGGCGTCTCGCAGACCGCCGCCAAACTGGACGGGGAGGTCGAGCTCGGCGCAGATCCGTGCGACCTCGGGGAGGTTCACTGGGCTGCCCTGACGCGCGCCGTCGAGGTCAACCACGTGCAGCGCACGGGCGCCCTGCTCGTGCCAGCGGCGCGCCGCATCGAGCGGGTCGGTGTCGAAGCGCGTCTCGCGCGCGAAGTCGCCCTGCTCGAGGCGAACCGCGGCGCCGCCGCGGATGTCGATCGCCGGCAGCAGGATCAAGCGGGGACGGGCGCGCAGATGCGGGCGAAGTTCGCGAGCAGGCGCAGCCCCGCGGCGCTCGACTTCTCCGGATGGAACTGGACGCCGTAGGCCGGATGTCGCGCGACCGCGCAGGCGAACTTCTCGCCGTGCTCGGCAACCCCGATCACGTCCTCCGCGTGCGCGGGGCGGGGCACGAAGCCGTGCACGAAGTAGAACGGCGTCCCGTCGGCGATCCCGTCGGTGAGCGCGGACTCAGTGGTCCAGCGCACCGGCTCCCAGCCGATGTGCGGCACCTTGAGCCCGGGCGCCTCGAGCGCTGTTACCGTGCCCTCGAAGAGGCCGAGCCCGATGGCGCCCCCGAGCTCCGCGGAGGACTCGAAGACGAGTTGATGGCCGAGGCAGATGCCGAGCACGGGAACTCCCGCCTGCAGCCGCCCCGAGACCACGAGGTCGAGCCCGAGGTCGTGGATCCGCGAGATCGCGCGGGGGAACGCCCCGACCCCCGGGAGCACGATCCCGTCGGCGTCGTGGATCAGCTCGGAGTCGTAGGTGATCACGGGGTCGGCGCCAGCGCGCTGGAGCGCCTTCTCGACCGAGCGCAGGTTGCCCATCCCGTAGTCGAGAACGGCGATCCGTGGCACGGCTTCGGGTTCGAGGCTCATCCGGTGAGCGTGCCCTTCGTCGAGGGGACGCCCGGCTCGTCGGGGTCGATCGATACCGCCTCGCGCAGGGCACGGGCGAAGGCCTTGAAGCAGGCCTCGATCATGTGGTGGGCGTTGGAGCCGTAGCCCGTGCCGACGTGCAGGGTGAGCTTGGCGTTGGAGGCCACGGCGCGAAAGAACTCCTCTGCGAGCTCGGTGTCGAAGCCTGCGATCGAGCCAGGCGGAAGCTCTCCGTGAAACAGGCACAGCGGTCGCCCCGAGACGTCGATCGCACAGCTGCCGAGCGCCTCGTCCATCGGCACCGAGGCATGGCCGTAACGGCGGATTCCCGCCCGGTTGCCGAGCGCCTTGTCGAGCGCCTGCCCGAGGGCGATGCCGACATCCTCGACGGTGTGATGGGAACCCGTCTCGAGGTCGCCGCTGGCCTCGACCCGCAGCCCGAGCCTGCCGTGGCGACCGAGCAGCTCGAGCATGTGGTCGAGAAATCCCACCCCTGTCGCAGCGGAGAACTCGCCGCCGTCCAGCTCGAGCTCGAGACGAACCTCGGTCTCGCTCGTTCGACGCTCGATCTGTGCAGCCCTGGTCATTTCAGCCCTCCACCCCTCGCCTCGGCCGACTCGCCGTGGACCGGGAAGCCCTCGGCCCTCGAAAGCGCCGCGACGTGCGGCGCGAGCGCCGCGGCCGCCGGCGCGGGGATGGAGACTACGGACGTACGTCGCAGATAAGCCCGCGGTCCGAGCGGCCCCCCGAAGCGAGCGGCGCCACCCGTCGGCAGCACGTGGTTGGACCCGGCAGCGTAGTCGCCGAACGCCGTCGCGCCCGCCGCACCGACGAACACGCAGCCCGCGACTCGGCCGCGGGCGGATTGGCCGGCGCCCTCGAAGGCGAGCTCGAGGTGCTCCGGGGCGAACGCGTCGGCGAGCGCCAGTGCGGCCGCGAGGTCGGGCGCACGAACGAGTGCCAGTGGCGCGTCGGCGACGCTCGCGCGCGCGTCGGCGAATTCGGCGGCGAGCTCGGCGACCCGATCGAGCGGCTCGTCATCGGTGCAGACACAGACAAGCGGGCTGTCCTCGCCATGCTCGGCCTGCGCGCACAGGTCGAGCGCGAGCAGCCGCGGGTCCGCGGACCCGTCGGCGATCACGACCAGCTCGCTCGGGCCGGCAAGGCCGTCGATTCCGACGCGTCCGCTGACCAGCCGCTTCGCCTCCGTCACGTAGCGGTTGCCGGGGCCCGCGATCACGTCCACCGGCGGGATCGACTCGCTCCCGTAGGCGAGCGCGGCAATCGCCTGCGCCCCGCCGACCGCGTATACCTCGTCGACGCCGGCGATCGCACAGGCGGCGAGCACGGCATCGCTCGGGCGGCCCTCGTGCGAGGCCGGTGAGGCGACCGCAACCCGCCGTACCCCCGCAACCCGTGCCGGGATTGCGCACATCAGCACCGAAGAGGGATACGCGCCACGGCCGCCCGGCGCGTAGACCCCAGCCGCGGCGACGGGCGACGGGCGAACCTCGACATGCTGACCGGCGTCGAGCTCGACCGAGACGGTGCGGAGATCATCCTCGAGCTCCGCGGCTGCCACGGCCTGGATGTTGGCGGCGGCAACCCTCAGGGCATCGCGCAGCTCGGCGCTGAGGAGCGCCGGCGCCGTTGCGATCAGCTCGGGGTTGACCCGCAGGCTCTCGACAGCCGGCTCGCCGAAGGCCGCGGCGAGCTCGCGAAGTGCCTCGTCGCCGCGCTCGCGCACGCTCTCGATCACCTCGGCGACCGTCGAGGAGGCGCTCTCGAGCGGTGGGACCATCTCCCGCAGCCGCGCCGCGAGCTTGCCGGGGTCCGCTCCGTCCCAGTGCATCCGCTCGATCCTCACAACGAGCTCGCTTCCCGAAGCCGCGCGCTGAGCCGATCGATCTCCGCGGCGCGGAGCTTGTGCGAAACGCGGTTGGCGACCAGTCGCGCGGTGCATGCGGCGATCTCCTCGCGCACCTCGAGCCCGTTGTCGGCCAGGGTGCGCCCCGTATCGACGAGGTCGACGATCCCGTCGGCGAGGCCGGCGAGCGGTGCGAGCTCGACCGAGCCCTTGACCTCGATCACCTCGGCCTGGCGGCCGGCGTCCTCGAAGTAGCGCTCCGCGATCCGCGGATACTTGGTCGCGATCCGCATCGCGCCGAGCCGGCGCTCGGACTCGCCGAGGCTGCTGTCGCCGCGCCGGCCGGCGAGCACAAGGCGACAGGCGCCGAAGCCGAGGTCGAGCAGCTCGTAGACCGCGCGGTCGCGCTGCTCGAGCAGCACGTCCTTGCCGGTGATTCCGAGGTCCGCCGCCCCCGCCTCGACGTAGGTCGGGACATCCGATGGGCGCATCGTGACCAGCATCAGCCCACCCGCCTCGAAGACGAGCGAGCGCGAGTCGCCTCGCAGCGTGGCCGTGTCGGCGCCGATCCGGTCGAGCAGCTCGAGTGCCCCCGAGAACAGCGCGCCGCGTGGCAGCGCGAGCCGCAGGGGCCCCTCGCTGAGCGCGCGGGTCGGCGCGGCGAGGCCGCTCATCCTGGCCTCTCCCCCGCCCCCGCCTCGATCTGCCCGCGCTCGAGACGCTCCTCCTCGGTCTGGGCGAGGTGGACACGCTCGAGGTAGAGGGCGAAGCCGGCTGCCGGCAAAGGCTGGCCGAAGCGGCCCATGAGCTCGTCGTAGCGCCCGCCGCCACCGAGCACGTGCCCGAGCGCGGGATCGTAGACCTCGAGGATCGCGCCGGTGTAGTAGCCGAGGTCGCCGAGCAACCCGAGGTCGAGGCTGACTCGCTCGGCCACCCGCCTGCGCTCGAGCGCCTCGAAGGTTGCGGCGAGCCGACTCGTTGCGCGCTCGGTGGCCGCTCCCCCCAGCGCGCGAGCCTGCTCGAGCACCTCAGAGCCCCCGCGCAGGGTCGGCACCCGCGCAAGCGCCTCGCGCTCGGCCGCCCCCAGCTCGATCTCCGCCAGCTCGCGCTCGAGCCCGACGAGGTCGTGCGCGGCCAACCGGTCGAGCAGTCGCCTCCCCGCCTCCGCAGGGACGCCGAGCTCCTCGAGGAGCTGGCGATACAGCTCCGCGTCCCCGAGGCCGATCACCGCGCGGGTCAGCCCGGCGGCGTCGAGCGCCGCTCCGAGCACCTCGACCACCTCCGCGGTGCCATGCGGCGCGGGGACACCGATCAGCTCAACCCCGGCCTGGGTGAACTCGCGCATCTGGCCGCGCTGGGGGCGTACGGCGCGGTAGGCGCTCGCGATGTAGCTCAGCCTGAAGGGCGGCTCCGCGGAGGCGAAGCGGTTCGCGACGAGCCGCGCGATCGGAACGGTCATGTCAGAGCGCAGGGCGAGCAGATCGCCGCTCTCGTCGAAGAAGCGGTGGGCGAGTGGAGCGCCCCGCTCGTCCCCGCGGGCGAGCACCTCCTCGTACTCGATCGTCGGCGTCGCGACCTCGCCGTAGCCGTAGCGCTCGAAGGCGGCGGCGAGCTCGCGCTCGAGCCTGCGCAGCTCACGCATCTCATCGGGGAGGATGTCCCGGGTTCCGGGGGGGATCGGATGGGTCACTTGAGGCCCCTTCGCGCGGGGCGGCGTTCGACCTGCTCGGACGACCTAGGCCGGAACCGGCTCGACGGCGACCCTCTCGATCCGCGCCCCGAGCTCGCGCAGGCGGCTGTCGATCCGCTCGTATCCACGGTCGATCTGGACCACGTTGCCGATCTCCGAGGTGCCGTCAGCGCACAGGGCGGCGATGAGCATCGCCATCCCGGCGCGGATGTCGGGGCTCTCGAGTCGCTCACCGTGAAGCCGGCTCGGACCGCTGACGATCGCCCTGTGGGGATCGCAGAGCGTGATCCGAGCGCCCATGGCGACGAGCTTGTCGACGAAGAAGAGACGGTTCTCGAACATTTTCTCGAAGATCAGGATGGTACCCGTGGCCTGGGTCGCAAGCGCGAGCGCGATCGAGGTCAGGTCAGCGGGGAAGGCGGGCCATGGCCCATCGTCGATCTTCGGGATCGCGTCGCCGAGGTCGTCGCGCACCGCGAGCGCCTGCTCTGGCGGGACGAGCACGTCGTTTCCCTCGACCATCGACTGCAGGCCGAGGCGTCGGAAGTGGCGCCGGATCGTGATCAGATCGTTCGGCTCGGCGTCGCGGACCCGCAGCTCGCCCTTCGTCGCAGCCGCGAGCGCCATGAAGCTCGCGACCTCGATGTGGTCGGCGCAGATGCGGTGCTCGGCTCCACCGAGGCGATCGCGCCCGTGGACGGTGATCACGTTCGAGCCGATGCCGTCGATTCCGGCACCCATCTTCTCGAGCAACCGGGCGAGGTCCTGGACGTGGGGCTCGCAGGCGGCGTTGGAGATCGTCGTCGGCCCCGGGGTCAGGGCCGCGGCCATCAGCGCATTCTCGGTCGCCATCACCGAGGGCTCGTCCATGAAGATCCCGCACGGGCGAAGACCCTCCGGCGGGCGCGAGATGAGGACCTCCCGGTCGCCCTCGACCCGCGCGCCCATGTCGAGGAACGCATCCAGGTGGGGGTCGAGCCGGCGGCGGCCGATGAAGTCGCCGCCCGGCGGGGGCATGCGCGCCTCCCCGAAGCGGGCAAGCAGCGGCCCGGCGAGCAGGAAGGACGCCCGGATCTTCGCCGCCAGCGCCTCGTCGGGCGCGGTCGAGGCGACGTTGTCGGCACGCAGGCGAAGCTCGTGGTCCGCGCCCCATTGCGCCTTCACGCCGAGTCCCTCGAGCACCGCGAGCTGGGTCTCCGTGTCGCGGATCCGCGGCACGTTGGTGAGCACCAGCTCCTCCTCGGTGAGCAGGCAGGCGGCGAGGATCGGCAGGGCGGCGTTCTTGTTGCCGGCCGCTGTGATCTCGCCCGAGAGCGGCTCGCCGCCGAGGATCACGAACTTCTCCATCGCGCGGCAGCGTAACAATGGTCCTGTGGCACGGCCGACGCGCGAAGAGGCATGGCAGCTCGTCTGCGAGTGGGTGCAGTCCGACTCCCTGAGAAAGCACCTGCTCGGCGTCGAGGCGCCGATGCGGGCCTACGCGCGGCGCCTCGGTGGCGACGAGGAGCTGTGGGGAATCACCGGCCTCGTCCACGACCTCGACTACGAGCGCTTTCCGGACCTCGACGACGCCGAGAACGGTCACCCCCGGACCGCCCTGCGCCTCTTCGAGGAGCTCGGCTGGCCCCGGGAGCTGATCGATGCGGTCGCCGGCCACGCCAGTTTCCTTGGCGTTCCGCGCGAGAGCGAGATGGCCAAGGCGCTGTTCGCGGTCGACGAGCTATCCGGATTCGTCGCCGCCTGCGCGCTTGTGCGGCCGACCGGGATCGAGGGGATGGCGCCGAAATCGGTGCGCAAGAAGCTCAAGCAGCCCTCGTGCGCCGCCGGCGTCAGCCGTGAAGAGGTACGCGAGGGCGCCGAGCAGCTCGGGGTCGATTTCGACGAGCATGTCGCCTTCGTGATCGAGGCGATGTCCGAGCGCGCGGACGAGCTCGGGCTCGGCGAGCGCGACGGATGAGCCGCGGCGCGAAGCTCGCCCTGCTGGTGGTAGTCGTGATCGCCGCGCTGCTCGCGATCAACACCGTGATCGTCGACGGGGAGACGAAGGACGCCGAGCCGACGGCCGACGGCGGGCGGATCCTGAAGCTGCCCGGCGGCGAGGTCCAGGTGCTCGAGGAGGGACCTTCCGCCAGCGACACGCGAGCGCCCCGGCCGCCGATCGTGCTCGTCCACTGCTACTCCTGCTCACTTCACTGGTACGACCGCCTGGCGCCGATCCTGGCCCGGACCCACCGCGTGATCCGCGTCGACCTGCTCGGCCACGGCGGCTCCGAGAAGCCCTCGAGCGGCTACGGGATCGACGAGCAGGCGGCCCTCGTCGCCGGCGCTTTGGACCGGCTCGGGGTCGAAGGTGCAGTCGTCGTCGGTCACTCGATGGGTTTCTCGGTCGCCGTCGCGCTCGCCGAGCAGGCCAGCCAGCTCGTCGACCGCGTCGTCAACCTCGGCGAGGGCCCAGACCTCGAGGCCTGTGAGCTCCCGTTCACCGCGAAGCTCGCCTACGCACCCGTGCTCGGTGAGGCGAGCTGGCGGCTCACCCCCGACTCCCTGATCGAGGACGGCTACGAATCCGCCTTCGCCCCGGGGTTCGACGTCTCATCGGGCTTCCCGGACTCGGGCCGAATCGTCGAGGACTTCCGAGCGATGACCTACACCGCCTTCTCCGAGGCCCACGACGCGAACGACGACTTCCGTGAGGAGGCACCGCTCGACGAGCGGATCGCCCGCACCGCCGTTCCCCTGTTGAGCGTGTTCGGCGCCGAGGATCAGGTCTGCGACGCGGGCAACTCCCAGGCCACCTACGAGACCGTGCCCGGGGCCCGCACCGCGACCATCAGAGACGCCGGCCACTCACCAAACGTCGAGAAGCCCGCCGAGACAGCCCAGCTGATCGCGAAGTTCGCCGCGGAGGCCGGCGACGTCGGGGGCCGCGAAAACCGAGCAGGTCGGGGGAAGCAGGTCGGGGGACGAAGCGAGCGTAGGTAGTCCTACGTGAGCGAGGCCCCCGACCGATGACCCCGAGATGCGAAGGTTTGCAGCGGCTCTACTGCCAGCGCCCGCCGGCCTTCGCCCACTCGTTCAGATGCTCGACCGAGCAGAAGTCGTCGGGGATCCGGTGCTCGCCGCGGTGGCGGACGAGCAGGACGTGCACGTCGCCGAGCTTGGCGTCGCAGTGCGAGCACCGAAGCGGGCCGGAGTCGACGTCGGGTGGCTCGGTGAGCTCGCCGGCCTCCCAGTGCGCGCCCTTGATCGTCCAGGGGACGACGTGCTCGAGGCGGCAGAAGATTGCCCGCCGAGCGCCGGCGGGCTCGTAGGCACGAAAGCCGTCGCCGGCCTCGACCCCGGCGCCGCACCAGGTGCAGCGTTCGTCGTTCACGCGATCGGATAGCTTCGCGCGCGCATGGCCGGGCTGAGAATAGTCGCGCTCGAGGGCGATCAGACCGGTCAGGAGCTGCTCGAGCAGGCGTTGCGCGTGCTCGACCCCGCGCTCCTCGGCGTCGAGCTCGAGATCGTCCGCTTCGACCTCTCGCTCGAGAACCGGCGGGCGACGAGGAACGGCGTCTGCGGGGAGGCCGCGGCGGCGATGCTGGAGTGCGGGCTCGGCCTCAAGGCGGCGACGATCACACCCGAGAGCGCCGACGACGTTGGCAGCCCGAATCGGCTGCTGCGCGAGGCAATCGCGGGCAACGTGATCGTCCGCACCGGCCGGCTGATCCCGGGCGTCGCGCCGCTCGCCGGGATCCATCACCCGATCTCGGTCTGCCGGATGGCCGTCGGCGACGCCTACGGAGCCGAGCAGTGGCGGGAAGGGTCGGGCGACGGCGAGCTCGCTCACCGCACCGAGACGATCCGCCGCGGCGACTGCCGGGCGGTGGCCGAGTACTCGTTTCGCGCCGCCGAGCGGATCCGCGGCAAGGTCTATGGCGGGCCGAAGTGGACGGTGAGCCCGGTGTACGAGGGGATGCTGAAGGAGGAGATGGACGCCGCGGCCGAGCGCCATCCCGAGGTCGGCTACCAACCGGTGCTGATCGACGCGACCCTGGCCGGGCTGGTCTCGGGCGCGGCCGGCGAGCCGCTCGTGATCCCCTGCCTGAACCGCGACGGCGACCTGCTCTCCGACCTCGTCCTGCCTCTGTTCGGCTCGATCGCCGGCGCGGAGTCGGTCCTGCTCGCGCTCGGCGACGATCTCACCCCACGGGTCGCGATGGCCGAGGCGCCGCACGGCACGGCGCCCGCGCTCGAGGGCAAGGACATCGCCAACCCGATGGCGATGATCCTCGCCGCCGCGGCGACCCTGCACTTCGCCGGGGACGCCAGCGCCAGCGCCGAGGAGACGGATCCGGAGGCCGATCGCGCCGCCGAGGCCGCCTCGCGGGCGATCTACGAGGCGGTCCTGGAGACGGTCGCGGGCGGCACCCGCACCCCTGACCTCGGCGGCCACGCCGGGACCACCGAGTTCACCGACACGGTGATCACGGCGGTCGCCCGCAGGCTCGAGATCTCCTCGGCGCCCTAGCTCGACAGTCTTGCCGCGCCTCGCGGAGAAGCAATAGGATCGCCGCGGGTATGGAGGCGGGCACTCTGACTGCCGACGAGGGGAGGACGCCCTACGAGCGGCTGCGCGAGGGGATGAGCGAGCGGCCGGCGGCGGTCGCGCTGGGCCTGCTCGCGGTCATCGCCCTGGCCCTGATCGTCTCCGAGGGCCTCCACGACGTTGCCCAGACCGGCCTCTTCGGGCTCTCCAACGGCGCCTCCTACGCGCTCGGAGCCGTCGGACTCACGCTCGTCTACGGGATCCTCAAGCTGACCAACTTCGCGCACGGGGACTTCCTCACCTTCGGCGCCTACATCGCGCTGCTCGTCAACGTCACCTGGGAGCTGCCGCTGGCGGTCGCGATCCTCGCCGCGATGGTGTTGACCGCCCTGCTCGGGGTCGTGTTCGAGGTGCTCATGTGGGGGCCGATGCGCGCCCGCAAGGCCGGCGTGCTGCAGCTGATCCTGATGTCGATCGGCCTCGCGCTCGTGATCCGCAACGGGATCCAGTTCGTCGCCGGCAGCGAGGTCAGCGTGCTCGACGTCGACGTGACGAGCAACGTCGAGCTGCTCGGGCTGCGGATCGGCGAGACCGAGGCGCTGGCGCTGGTGATCGGCGTCACGGTGCTGCTCGCCGTCGGCCTGATGCTTCGCTACACGCTGCTCGGCAAGCGCATGCGCGCCCTCTCGGACAACCTCGACCTGGCCGAAACCTCCGGCATCGACACCGACCGAATCGTGCTCTACACGTGGCTGTTCGCCGGGGCGCTCGCAGGGCTCGCGGGCGTGCTGCTCGGCGCGATCTCGAACGTCAAGCCCGAGCTCGGCTTCGAGCTCCTGCTGGTGATCTTCGCCGCCGTCGTGCTCGGCGGGATCGGCGACGCATTCGGCGCGCTGGCGGCCGGGCTCGTGCTCGGCGTGCTGATCGAGTGGTCGACCCTGCTGGTCGATTCGAAGTGGAAGATCGCGATCGGCTTCATCGTCCTGATCCTCGTCCTGATCATCAGGCCGCAGGGCATCTTCGGCAGGGCGAGGACCGTGTGAGCTCCCTGCCTCTCGCGATCAACTTCGAGGTCCTCACCGACCTCGACTTCTGGGTCGCGGTCGCGACGATCGCCGGGATCTACGCGATGTTCTCGCTCGGCCTGCAGATCAACGTCGGCTTCACCGGGATCGTCAACTTCGGCCAGGCGGGCTTCGCGGCGCTGGGCGCCTACGCGATGGCGATCCTCGTGCTCGAGGCCGGCTTCTCGTTCTGGCTCGCGATGCCCTGCGCGATCGTGATCACGATCCTCTTCGGCCTGCTGATCGGATTGCCGTCGCTGCGCCTGCGCGCCGACTACTTCGCGATCGCGACGATCGCCTCCGCCGAGGCGGTGCGCCTCTTCGCCCAGAACGCCGACAGCCTGACCGGCGGCAACCAGGGGCTGCGCAACTTCGACGACACGTGGTTCGAGATCTCCGAGTCGATCGAGTCGGTCCTGCAGTCGCTCGGCTGGAGCGATCCTTCGAGCTTCGCCCCGCTGATGATCGTGGTCTGGGTCGCGGTCGTGCTCGCGATGGTCGGCCTCACCTACATCACCAAGAGCCCCTGGGGGCGGGTCCTGCGCGCGATCCGCGAGGACGAGGACGCGGCCAGCGCGCTCGGCAAGAACGCGCTCTCCTACAAGCTGCAGTCGCTCTCGGTCGCGGCGACCCTGGGCGCGATCTCCGGTTTCTTCCTGGCGCTCTACTTCGCCTTCCTCAACCCGCAGGAGTTCCGGCCGCTGATCACCTTCCTCGGCTACGGCGTCCTGATCCTCGGGGGTCTTGCGAGCTACTACGGAATCGCCCTCGGGGCGATCATCATCTGGACGCTGCTCGAAGGCACGCGGTTCATCGACCTGCCCCTGAGCGAGGCGCAGATCGCCGCGCTGCGGTTCATCATCGTCGGCGTCGGGCTGATCTTGCTGATGGCCTTCCGCCCCCAGGGCATGCTCGGCAAGAAGGAGGAGATGGTTCTTGGCGACTGAGGCCGGCGAGCCACGTCCGCCGGCGGCCGCCGCGGCGGCGCCCGGCCGAAACGGCTCGCAGATCCTCGAGGTCGAGGGCGTGGTCCAGCGATTCGGCGGGATCCGCGCCGTCGACGGAGCCAGCTTCGACGTCGAGCAAGGAACGATCACGGCCCTGATCGGTCCCAACGGGGCGGGCAAGACGACCCTCTTCAACGTCGTCACGGGCTTCTACAAGGGCAACCGGGGCCGGGTCAGCTTCGACGGCGCGTCGATCTTCCGCCGTTCGCCCCATGCGATCGCGCGACTCGGGATGGTGCGCACCTTCCAGATCACCAAGTCGCTGGCCGCGATGCCCGTGATCGACAACATGATGCTCGCCGCCCCCGACCAGCCGGGCGAGCGCCTCGTGAACGTGATCTTCCGCCCCGCCAGCTCGAAGCGGCGCGAGCGCGAGGTCCGGGAGGAGGCGATCGAGCTGCTCGACACCTTCAACCTCGCGAAGCTCGCCGACGAGTACGCCGGGACGCTGTCCGGAGGCCAGCGCAAGCTGCTCGAGCTGGCCCGGGCGCTGATGACCCGCCCGCGACTGCTGCTGCTCGACGAGCCGATGGCGGGGATCAATCCCACCCTCGGTCGCCGCCTGCTCGATCACATGCAGCGCCTGCGCTCGGAGGAGGGCGTCACCTTCCTGTTCATCGAGCACGACATGGAGGTCGTGATGAACCACTCCGACCGCGTGATCGTGATGGCCGAGGGCAGGGTGATCGCGGATGGCGCGCCCGCCGAGGTCAGCTCCGATCAGCGCGTGATCGACGCCTATCTCGGCTCCGGCGGCGGCGAGGAGCAACGCTCCGCCGACGCCCGCGACCCTACCGACGCCGAGCGGCCGCGATGAACGAGGCGACGCCGACTCCCGGTCAGCCGATCCTCGAGACCGAGGAGCTGATCGCAGGCTACGTGAGCGAGGTCGACATCCTCAACGGGGTCTCGATCGCCGTCCGCGAGGGTGAGATCGTCACGCTCGTCGGCCCCAACGGAGCGGGGAAGTCGACGCTGATCAAGTCGATCTTCGGCCTGCTCAAGCCGCGCCAGGGCCGGATCATGTTCGCGGACGAGGAGATCAGCGGGCAGAAGCCACACACGATCACCCGCCGCGGGCTCAGCTACGTGCCGCAGCTCGACAACGTGTTCCCCAGCCTGACGGTCGAGGAGAACCTCGAGATGGGCTCGCTCGAGCGCTCGAGCACTGGGGAGCGGATCGATCGCATGTACGAGCTGTTTCCCCGCCTCGGCGAGCGCAGCGGCCAGGCTGCCGGCACGATGAGCGGCGGCGAGCGCCAGATGGTCGCGATGGCGCGGGCGTTGATGCCGAATCCGCGGCTGCTGCTCCTCGACGAGCCCTCGGCGGGCCTGGCCCCCGCGTTCGTCGACGCGATCTTCTCAAAGGTCGAGGAGGTCAATGCCGAGGGCGTGACGATCCTGATGGTCGAGCAGAACGCGCGTCGGGCGCTGTCGATGTCCGACCGCGGCTACGTCCTCGACCTCGGCAAGAACCGCTTCGAGGGCCCGGGGCGGGAGCTGCTCGACGACCCCAAGGTCGCCGAGCTCTACCTCGGCGGCACCGCGCGCGTCGATCACCCCGAAGAGGTGAGCTGAGCCCTTCTGCGGCGAGCCGCTTCCGTGACCGGGCACAACCCGACCTCGTGGCCGCAGGCCACGGGTTCGCACATCCGGCAGACGCGGGTCGGCTCCGCGCCGGCGCCGACCAGGCCCGCCAGCAGCCGCTCGTGCAGGCGGGTGAGCTCGGTGCGCTCCGCGGGGGACAGCGGTGCGAGCAGCTCGCCGAGGATGCGCTCGCGCGCGGCGAGGACCCGGAGCCCGGCCGCCCGGCCGCCCGGCGTGAGGACGATGGCGACAGCGCGGCGGTCGGCGGTCGGCCGTCGCTCGGTCAGCCCGCGCGCCTCGAGCTTGTCGACCAGGCGGACGGTCGCCGAATGGGTGAGGCCGAGGACGCCGCTGAGCTCCTGGATCGTCGGCCGCTCGAGGAAGGTCGTCAGGGCGACGAGCGCGGCAGGGCCCTCGCCGGCGGCCTGCGCCTCGGATTGCGTCGCCCCCCTGACCCGGTCCGCCACCGCGAGCGAAAGGGTCCCGAGGAGGTTGAGGTTTCGAGACATATGAGCGATACATATACTACCCGCGAGGTTGAGCCGCGACACGACACCGGCCCGAGGACGAGCACCAGCAGCGGCGCTGCTCACCGCGCTCGCGCTGATCGGCTGCGCCGAGGAGCCCGAGCCCGCGACCGCTCCGCCGAAGAGCGCTTTCGCCGACGCCCTCGGGACGGTCGCCTCGGGAAACCTGCCGGTCAGCACGGGGTTCGGCTGGGTAGACGTCAGCGCCCTGCGTGCGAGTCGCCCGACCCACGAGGACCTGCGGTCGATCGCCGGGGCGCTCGGCCCCGGCGGCGGCGATCTGCTCACCGAGCGCGCCGCGATAGAGCGGCGCACCGGCGTCGACCCGTTCGACACGGAGCAGCTGCTCTCGGTCGCCGCCTCGTTCACCACCGGCGTTCGCCTGGACGGGGTCCGGGTAGGCGAGGTTGAGCGGGCCCTGCGCGCGACCGAGCCGCGGGGCGATCGCGACGGCTGGCGGCTCTTCGACACGGGCGCGACGGGAACGATCCCCCTCGGCACGAAGCTCGCCGTCTTCGGCGCTCTCGGCGCCCGGCTCGCGGTGCGCGAGGACAGCCTGATCCTCGCCCGGACCGATCAGGCGCGATCGAACCTGCTCGAGGTCGGCCATCCTCCCCTCGACGACCCCGCCGTGCGGCTCGCGCTCGCCTGCCTCGGCGAGGTGCGCGCCGCCCGGATCGTGCCCAACAACTTCACCCACCTGCCGAACACAGGCGCCGAGCTGCTCGCCTTCGGGGTGCGGGGATCCTCCCCCGCAACCCCGCGGGAGGCCCTCTGCGTCGTCGACGCCTCCGAGGAGGAGATCGAGGCGCACGCCGGCGCGATGCGCGAGGCGCTCGCCCCCGATGCGCGCGACGCCGTCACCGGAGAGCCGATCGCGCAGCTGCTCGCCGATGTCGAGGTCGCCACCCTCCAGGAGGGGGAGACGTTCGCCGCACGCGCAACGCTCACACCCCTCGGCCAGGGCGCCTCCGGCTTCCTGTTCGGGGCCTTCGACCGCGGCAGCCTGCTCACCTACATCGGCCTCGCTCCGCCCCCCGGCGGCGAGACCTCCCCCTGATGACGAGAAACGGCCGGGGTCGCGATGACCCCGGCCGTCCTTCGGAGCGGGCGCCGACAGCCCCCGCTGGCTGTTTGCGCTACTCGACCTTCTCGGCCACCGGGACCTCGCCGATCACCTCGGGAGCCCCATTCTTGAACTCGTAGGTGTCGTAGACACCGGCGGTGGCATCGCCCGTCTCGTCCATTTCGATCGAGCCAGATGCGCCCTCGTAATCGATGTCGTCACCGCTCTGAAGCGCCTCGATCGCCTCGGGGAGCTCCTCGAACGTGAACTGATCGCCCGGAGCGGCGCTGGTCTCCTGCACCACCTCGGCCATGTCCGCGCCCTCGGTGGAGCCCGCGGCCACGGCGGCCAGGTAGCAGAGGATCACGGCGTCGAAGTTCTGGGCATCGAACGTGAACCGCTCGATGTCCTTCGGCTCGAACGCCGTGTACGCCTGGTCGAACGCCTCCGGTGCGGTGCCCTCCTCGGGCGAACCGGGAGCGGTGCCCCGCAGCCCGTTGACCGCCTCGTCGCCGGCGTCGGCGGCGAGGTCACCCGAGATCAGCCCGTCGGTGACGAACGACGTCCCGGCATCGAAGTCCCCGGTCCGGACGAGCGCCGGTCCGACCTTGGCGTACGTCTCGGGGAAGTCGATGATCACCGTCGCGTCGGGTCCTCCGGAGGTGATCTCAGTGGCCTCCGAGTTGTAGGTCGGCTGCTCGGGGTCGTAGATGACCTCCGCGCCGATCTCGCCGCCCTTCTCCTCCCAGGCTGCGCTGAACGTCTCCGCCAGGCCGGTGCCGTACGGATCGTTTCGGGCACCGATGTTCACGGTCTTGCCCTCGGCGCCACCGATCTCCTCCTCGATGAAGTCGGCCAGCGTCGGGCCCTGGAACGAGTCCGGCGGTGCGGTGCGGTTGACGAGGCCGTCGTCGTCGAGGTCGGTGATCTCATCGCTCGTCGAGGCCGGCGAGATCTGCAGGATCTCCTCTCGGATCGAGACCGACTCGGCGACCGGGATCGACACGCTCGAGGCCCACTCGCCCGCGATGCAGGTGCCGTCCTCGGCAAGGACCTTCTGAGCCGCCGAGATGCCGCCCTGCTCGGTCGTCTGACTGTCCTCGCTGACGAGGGTCACGGTGTGCTCCACACCGGCCTCCTCGATTGCCGCGTTGATCTCCTCGACGGCAAGCTCACCCGCCTTCTGGCCGGGCGCGCCGAAGTCCCCCAGGTCGCCGGTCAGCGGCACGAGCTGGCCGATCGTCAGGTCGAGCGAGGTCTCTCCCCCGCCCCCGGTGTCAGTGCTCTCCTCGTCATCACTGCCGCATGCGGCGAACCCCAGCGACAGGCTGGCGACGACAAGCGCAAACAGGATCAACTTGATCCTCGTCATGAACTGCTCCTCTCTCGTAAGCGTCACGGGACCATGGTGGTCCGCAAGCGCATTCCTATCAGGACAGATCGCCCCGAAGCAACCCCCCACCGGGGCCGCAAGCTCAATCCGTCGTCAGCGGTACCTCGTCGACGATCTTCAGCTCCTCCCCGTCGTAGCGATAGATGTCGTAGGTCCCGGTCGTGGGGTCGCCCTGGGGATCGAGGTCTATCCCCCCGGAGGCGCCCTGATAGTCGATCTCGCGGCCCGCGGCCAGCGCGCGCATCGCGTCGGGCAGCTCGCCCCAGGTGAACGGCTCACCGGGAGGGCCGCTGACCCGGTCGAGCTGCTCGGCCAAGCGCTGCCCCTCGTCGCCTCCCGCTGCATACGCCGCGAGGAAGCAGAGGACGACGGCGTCGAAGACGTGTGCGTCGAAGGTCTGAGGCTCGACCCCGGTCGGCGCGGCCTCCTCGTAGAGCTCGAAGAACGCCTGGGTCGATTCGTCGGCGTCCGGCGTGCCGGGGACCGTGCCCCTGAGGCCTTCGATCGCGTCGGCGGGAAGGTCTCCGACGGCGAGGCCGTCGGTGCTCCAGGTGATCGCGGGGTCGTAGGACCCGGTGGCCGCGAGCGGCTCGGCGAGCAGGCCGAAGCTCTCCGGGAAGTCGACGATCACCAGCGCCCGCGGCTCGTCGGCGACGATCTCCTCGGCGACCTCCTCGGAGACCGGAGCGCCCGGGCGGTAGCGGACGTCGTGACCGATCTCGCCGCCCAGGTCATTCCACTTCTCGACGAAGCCGTCGGCGATCGAGGACCCGTAGGCGTCGTCTCGGGCGGCGACGTTGACCGTCGCGCCCTCAGCCTCGCCGAGATCGTCGGCGATCGCCATCGCCAGGGTCGGGCCCTGGTATCGGTCCGGTGCGGTGGTGCGGCTGACGAAGCCCCCGTCGTCGAGCTCAGTGAGCTCGTCCCCGGGCGCCGCCGGCGAGATCAGGGGGATCTCCGCCGGGATCGTCGCCTCGACGGCGATCTCCCTCGTGTCCGTCGTCGCCCAAGCCCCGACGATGCAGTCCGCCGCATCCTCCTCGATCAGCTCGCGGGCTCCCTCGACCGCCTTCTCGGGGTCCTCTCCACCGCCATTGTCGGTGAACGCCAGCGAAATGCGCTGGCGGCCCTCGAGCTCGTCGATCGCCTCCTGGACCACGCCGGCGCCGGCTTCGGCGGCCTTCTTCCCCGAGCGGCCGAAGGCGTCCAGGGCGCCGGTGAGCGGGATCGAGTTCCCGACCGTGAGGTCGAGTCGCGGCCCCGGCTCCGACTCGGTGTCCTCGTCGCCACAGGCGCCGAGGAGCACCGCCACGAGCAGTGCACCCGCGGCCAATTGCCAGAGCTTCAGCACGGAGTATCCGTAGCAGCCGGCCTCATGTGACGCCACCCGGAGCCTGCTCGCCCCCCACCCC
>Ga0136632_10000151_pt1 | contig 17247 bp, 13 predicted proteins | sample AntDrymUQ6112106_2_FD_104670 | JGI IMG/M metagenome (GOLD analysis project Ga0136632, IMG submission 104670) | Polar desert sand microbial communities from Dry Valleys, Antarctica - metaG UQ611 (21.06) | ecosystem: Environmental > Terrestrial > Soil > Desert | place: Antarctica: Dry Valley...
GCGGGTCATACGGGCGGGCACGGGACGGAAGACCCGGCGTGCGGGCACACGCTTACAGCCTACTTTGCGGTCGTCCTCGCCCTGTTCGGTGCGGCGTTCCTCGGGTTCTTGCTCGGCGCGCAAGAGCGGCAGCGAGCCGTGGTCTCGCCGGCCCGTCGATCGTTCCCCTTGTCCGGCATTGCCTACCTTCCGCGAGGACCGACCCTCCCATTTCTGCAGGTGTACCGGCTGTAGGCTCCCTGCTCTCCCGCGCGCAGCGCGCGGGGCAAAGCTGAGTTGCTGAAACACCAACAACGAGGAGACGACATGAAGGTGTTGACGAGGCTCAGGCTGCCTGGGCTGCTGTTGGCGATCGCGCTGGTGCTCGCTTCCTGCGGAGGCAATGCGGGTAGCTCCGGCGGGGACCAGGACGGCGGTATGCAGGGTATGGACCACGGCAAGTCGGGCGGCAAAACCGCCCATAAAGGGAAGTCGACCGGCAAGGGAATGGCCAGTATGGACCACGGAGAGATGGGCTCAGGGAACATGTCGGCCATGTCTCGGAAGATGGTCATGCCCAACGGCAAATACTCCGACGCGGCGTTCGTGGACGCGATGGTGCCCCACCACGAGGGGGCGGTCGAGATGGCCCAGGTCGCACTGAAGAACGCCGAGCATGCAAAGACAAGGCGGCTCGCGCAGAACATCATCGACTCGCAACGGGCCGAGATAAAGAAGCTCAATGGGATACGGGAGAACCTCAACGGTCCAGTCATGAAGATGTCCGGCGAGGACATGTCGATGATGGGCATGATGAAGGACCCGCAGCAGCTCGCGGACGAGGATCCCTTCGACCGGGCGTTCATAGACAACATGATCCCGCACCACGAGTCCGCGATAGCGATGGCCGAGGTCGCGCTGCAGAAGAGCAAGAACCCGGAGATCAAGGGCATCGCCGGGGACATAGTCTCTGCCCAGAAGCGAGAGATCGAGGAGATGAAGCGGTGGCGCAAGGAGTGGTACCCCGGAAGCTGACCCGGCCCCACCAGCCACGGACCAACGCAACAGAAGGAGAAACCATGACCCAGGCCTAACGAATGATCGAGGCCAACCCGAGCGACACCCTCGGACGATGGAGAGGAGCGGGTGATGGGCTTGCCTCGTTTGATGACGATATTTCGGGCCTGGGTCGCGTGAGGAAGCGGAGTAAGGGCCTCATAGCCGGCGGCGCGCTCGCGGGATTGGCGGCCGTGCTCGGGTACGCTGTTTGGTGGCGCAAGAACCCCTCGGCGTGCCCCTACGCGCAGCGCTTCTGGGTGGAGATGCCGCACCCGTTCATCACGAAGGCCCGCTTGCGAGAGGCCCTCGCACCCGAACCGGGCGAGCGGGTGCTGGAGGTCGGCCCCGGCACCGGCTACTACGCTCTTGAGGTCGCAGGGTGGCTCGCAGAGGGCACGCCCCACGGTAGACTCGACGTCTTCGACCTCCAGCAAGAGATGCTCGACCACGTAATGCGCCGGGCCAAAGACCGCGACCTGACGAACATCACGCCCACCAGGGGCGACGCCCGCGCGCTGCCCTACCCCGACGGTAGCTTCGACGCCGCGTACCTGGCCGTGGTCCTGGGTGAGATCCCCGATCAGGAAGCCGCCTTGCGGGAGCTGCGCCGCGTCCTCAAGCCGGGCGGGCGTCTAGTGGTGGGCGAGATCCTGGTCGATCCGCACGTGGTCACTTTCGGTACGCTGCGCAGGCGCGCCGAGGCGGCGGGGCTGCTCTTCGAGCGGCGGCTCGGCGGCAGGCTCGGATTCTTTGCCTGCTTTCGGGCTCGTTGACAAGGGGCAGGAGACGGCCGTACAAGGCTCCCCGGTGCCCCGCCGCCGAGGGGATCTCACGCCCGGGCTAATGTTCATCTAGTGTTGCTCTTCGTCGTGACCTTCGTGGCCAGGTAGGCGTCCGCAGGCCGCTCGGCCTCTACCCGCAGCGTGGTCCCCGTGCCTCGCGAGGCCAGGGCGTCGAACCAGTCGTGCAACGTCGCGACCAGGGCAGGATCGCTGGTCTCGTGCACTACTTCGCCGGCGGGGTACTCGCCCGCTTTCTGGCCCTCTTGCAGAGCTCGCGAACCACCAACGGTCTCTAAGCCCGCTGATCGGATCGCTCTCTACGAGAGAGCTGCCGAGTAGCCCTGACAAATGATACCAAGTCCGGGTGAATACCAACGGCACGACGGAGTCAACCAGCGCCCATTAGTCCCCTCCTCGGAGTGGATTCCCGCTTGCGCGGGAATGACGTATAGGAGAGCCTCCGATGTGTGCTACCGCCCCAACGCGGTCCCGTTCAAACGGACTCGGTATGACTCCTTATCTTTGTGTTTGTCGTTCCTTTCGGTGATGCGTCTGGGCTTCGCGTACGCTACGATACGTTTTCGTAGGATGCATTACAACGAAAGCCTGGGCACACAACGATGACAGCATCTGATGCCTGAGAGGGAGGCCGTTCATTGGTCCCATAGGGCTGGCAAGACACGGCTGGCTATGGCGATCGCCTTAGACGCTGTGGAAGGCCTCGAGGGAGGGGGTGTCGGTGGGGGTTGCCTCGTCCTCGGAGCCCGATCTCATGCTACACATCTTATGCAGATGGTGCCTGCAGCATGATCATGTCTATAGAGGAAGGAAGTACATCTAGGAGTACGCCAACCGCATTCCCTGAGTGAGGCCGGGCGGAGGAAGACGGGCCTGCAGGCCAAGAAATGGCCACCGACCGAGCAAAGTTCATGAAAGGAGAAGCTGTGGATCATCAGGACGCGTTCACGACCGAAACTGAAGGACTCCCGGAGGCATCGAGCCCGAGCGTCGTCCGCCTTTACGACGGAGACGTATTCGACCTGAGCATCCATCCCGTGCGCAAGCGCATCGGCGACGCCGAGGTGCGCATGCTCGGCTACAACGGCTCGATCCCAGGCTCCACCCTGCACGTCGATCAGGGCTCGGAGATCACCGTGCAGGTAGCGAACAACGGCGACGTCGAGGCGACCGTCCACTGGCACGGCCTCAGGCTGGAGAACCGTTACGACGGTGTGCCGGATGAGACGCAGGCGCCGATCCCGCCAGGAGGAGCGTTTACCTACAAGCTCCGGTTCCCCGACCCAGGATTCTACTGGTACCACCCGCACATCAGGGAAGACTTCGCCCAGGAGATGGGATTATACGCCCCGATCATCGTCGAGCCAGCCGACCCTTCGTACTGGCCCTCGGTCGATCGGCAGCTGACCGTCACCTTAGACGATGTGCTCATCGAGGACGGAAAGATGGTGCCCTTTAGGCGCTCGGGATCGACCTTCACGGCGATGGGCCGGTTCGGAAACGTCATGCTGATAAACGGCGAGAGCGAGTTCGCGGGCGAGGCGGCTTTAGGAGAGGTCGTGCGCCTGTATCTAGTGAACACGGCGAACACCCGGATCTTCAACTTCGCGCTCCGTAGTGCTCGCATGAAGCTTATCGGGGGAGACAGCGGCCGGTATGAGCGCGAAACGTTCGTCGAGGAGGTTTTGCTCTCACCGTCGGAGCGGGCGGTCGTCGACGTGCTATTCGACACTACTGGAGAAGTACGGCTCGAGCACCGCACCCCGGATCACACCTACGACCTCGGCTCGTTCTCGGTCGCGGGCACCGCAACAGGAGATGCCGCAGGCAACACCGCCGGGTCTTTCGAGGTGCTGCGCACTGACCCCGAACTGACCACCGAGCGCGTGTTGATCGAGCACGACCTTGAGCGCGAACCGGACAAGGTACTCTCGATCGTCGCTTCCATGCCGCTGCTTTACGGTGGAGAGGTCCAGCCGGCTTCCTCCTACGCCTGTCCTATGCACCCTGAGGTCACGTCCACTTCTCCAGGAACGTGTCCGAAGTGCGGCATGAAGCTGGTGCCCTCGGATGCCATGCCGGAGTCCGCATCGGGGACGCACGAGGGCCATGCGCATGGCGGACATAATCACGGCGACGGCCTGGAGTGGGAGGACCTGATGCCCGAGATCAACCGCGCGACCGACCCTACAAACATGATCTGGAAACTCGTCGACCGAGAGAGCGGGGCCGAGAACCACGCCATCTCCTGGTCGTTCACGCAGGGCGAGAGGGTGAAGATCCGGCTCATCAACGAGGTGGACTCGGACCACCCCATGCACCACCCGTTCCACGTCCACGGAGCAGGCCGCTTCCTCATCCTCTCCAGGGACGGCCAGACCGAGCCCAACCTCGTGTGGAAGGACACCGTGCTCCTGCGCGCGGGAGAGACCGTAAACATCCTGCTGTATGTCACGAACCCCGGTCTTTGGATGGCGCACTGCCACATAGCCGAGCACATCGAGGGCGGGATGATGTTCAGCTTCGAGGTCGCGCGCTCCTCCGAACGAGAAGGGCACTAGCCCGACCGTCCGAGAACATCTCCTACGCTAGAGCGGACATGTCGGGCCATATCGCGCTACGTGGGTTCGAAACGCTGCAGGGCTTTGTAGATCGCGGCGGCCCCGAAGTTCAGGGCTTCGGCAGGGATACGCTCATCGGCGGCGTGGATAGTCTGTGAAAAGTCGAAGCCCGCGGGCAGCTTCATCGGCAGGAAGCCGTAGGTCTGGATGCCCAGGCGCGAGAAGAACCGTGCGTCCGTGATGGCCGGGAACAAGAGAGGTACCGGGATGCCGTCCGGGTCGGCCTCGCGCAGGATGCCGGCCAGGGCATCGAATAGGCCCATATCCGGCTCTGAGGGGCCGGGGTCATAGCGAATGACCTCGAATGCGATGTCCTCACCGACGAGCCGGCGTAGCTCTGCGATCGCGTCGGCGGGGGTGTACCCGGGTAATAGGCGACCGTCTAGCTCGACCGTCACCTCGCTGGGGATGACGTTGATCTTCTCACCGCCGCGCACGATGGTGGCATTGACGCTGTTGTGCAGCAACGGGTCGAAGACTCGCCCTTTGCTCCTCAACACATCCAGCATCCGGTCAGTCAGGCGGGGGTCGAGGAGCCCGCGGAGGATGGTGCCGGTCGGGAACGTTGAGGAGGCGGCCATCGTCTCGATAGAGCGACGTGCCACGGGCGTGACGTGCACCGGCAGGCGGCGCCGGTCCAGCCGCTTGAGGAGTCGTGCCAGCTTGGCCATGGCCCCACCGCGCATGGGCAGCGCGCCGTGACCGCCCGGTCCCCGCACTACCGCCCTCAAAAAGCAGAGTTGCTTCTCGGCCACCTGGATGGGGTAGAACCTGCGCCGGCCGACGTAGAGGGGGAAGCCCCCGAACTCGCCGAGGGCGTAGCGGACACCATCGAACAGCCGGGCGTGCTCCTCTACCAGGTACTTCGCTCCGTAATCGCCGCCGCTCTCCTCGTCGCTTAGGACCAGAAACAAGACATCGCCCGGCGGCGTAAGTCCCTCGGCCTTCGCCCTCAAGAATGTCGCCAGCATCATTGCGACGCCGCCCTTCATGTCCAAAGCGCCCCGGCCCCAGACCCAGCCGTTCACGTTCTTCCCCTCAAACGGCGGATGCTGCCAGTTCTGCCCCTCCACGGGCACGACGTCTATATGACCGTACAAGAGCAACGACTGCGCCTCATCACGACCCTTCAGCCGCGCGAGCAAATTGGGACGCTCGGGGTCCTTGGCGAGGATCTTCGTCTCGTAGCCACCGTCGCGCAGCACCCCGTCGATCCACTCCACGCACTCGCGTTCGTTGCCAGGCGGATTGGTGGTCTCGAAGCGGATGAGTCGCTGGAGCAACTCATCCGGACGCTCGTAGAAAGGGGCTTGTTCGTCCGTGGACGATAGAGACATCCTCGGCCTCCTGCTCGGTCATGGCGCCCGAGGCGGCTTTACCCGCCTCGGGCGCGTTCCAGTTTCGTCTAGGCCCTCCAACCCACCAAGGTGACTCTACACGCAGCAGAGTGCACAAGCAACCACGGCGACCGGCGCGAGGCGGTACATCTCCCGAAACGCCACTTCCCCAGTCCGCGGAGACAGGCTGACAATCACGCAGCGTAGAGGAGAGCTTTCGGCTCCAGAGGCTTCGGAACGAGTTAGCGCGCGGAGCGCAACCCGGCGAGAGTGACCGTGACGAGCCGGCGGACCGCGGCCTCGGACGGCAGGCTGCCGGCCGCCTCGAGGGCGTGGAGGCAGTAGCTCGCGAGCTCCTCGGGCGCGACATCGTCCCGGAGATCGCCGGTCTGCGCGACCTCGGCGAGCATGTCTCGGATCAAGTCGAGGATCTGCCGCTGCGCCTGGACGACGTGCTCATCTCGATGCAGGAGTGCAGCGAGTTCTTTGGTGCCGTGCTGCTCACGGTAGTAGCAGATGAGCGCGTAGGCCTCCAGCACGGCTTCGAGCCGCTCACGAGGGTCGCCGGCTTGGTTCCGCAGTTCGGCGAGACGGGCGAAGTGGCCAGCGACGTGCCGTTCGTGGTAGGCGAGCAGGATCGCTTCGACGTCCGGGAAGTACTTGTACAGCGTCGCCCGTCCGATGCCGGTCTTCTCGGCGATCTGGGACATCGTCACCGAGCGCAGCCCGTGCTCGGCCACCAGCGCCCAAGTGCTCTGCAGGATCGCTTCGCGCACCGCGCGGCGGTGCGCCTCGATCGTCTCGTTCCACAGCCTCGGCACCAGCCCAGTATACCTTGAGGACGAAGCTGAGACATCCTGATTTGACAGCGACATACTGTCTCGATAAACTGCTGTCCTTAACGAAAGCCTAGACGACCAACGCGCGAGCGGAGGAGACGCACATGGCCAACCGGCCTCACTATCCAGGCACACCACGCTGGGTGAAAGTGTTCGGGATCATCGTCATCGTCGTGGTCCTGCTGATAGTCATCATGCTCCTAACCGGCCACGGTCCTGGTCGCCACACGCCGTCCGGTGAGGCTGGTGGCCAAGTAGCGCCCACTAGCGTCATGGGAGACTACGCATGGCCAGAGGGTGGCTTCGGATGATCATGAGACCCCGCCTGCGCAAGTTCGCGCTCGCCGCGCATATCGCTCTCTCGGTCGGCTGGATCGGCGCGGTCGCTGGCTACATAGCTCTCGACGTTGCCGCTGCGACTAGCCAGGATGCTCAGACGTTGCGTGCTGCCTATCTCGCGATGGGGTTGATCGCCTGGTATGTCATCGTCCCGTTAGCCCTCGCCTCTCTACTAACCGGGCTTGTCATGTCACTGGGGACCAAGTGGGGCTTGTTCCGGCACTATTGGGTCCTGATCTCACTCCTCTCGGCCACAATTGCCACTGTCGTTTTGCTGATGGAAACGCAGACAATCAGCTACTTCGCAGACAGAGCAGCAGATCCGAGAACGTCCGGTGACGATCTCCGCGCGCTGGGGAGCACACTGCTCCACTCCGTTGGCGGCACCGTAGTGTTGCTCGCGATCCTGGCGCTGAATGTGTACAAGCCGCGGGGCATGACCCGATACGGGTGGCGCAAGCAGCGGGAGGAGCCGCGTGATAAGGAGTTTGGCTAATCACTGGATTCGCAGGGACGGCCTCAAGCCGCAGGACGGCAGCTTGCGAGGGGTGGCCTAGCCACTGGGCGACGTTGGGGCAGGAGCCCCACAGCCCTGCGCGCCTCCCTTCGGTCTCCCCTGGCAGGCTCGAACTCGCGGCGGTAAGTGTGGGCTAAGCTCGTGGTGCGCACAAGCCCCAGTTTTATGAGGTCCTCGTTGACCAGGCGCTCAAGGGAGCCGCCGTTCGTATCGATGTATATGTAGGCTAGAGTGCGGCCACGGCTCTCCTCACGAGAGGTAAGTACTACAAGGTTGTCCAGAGCCTGTTGGGACATTCGTCCATCGTCAAGACCAAGGACACCTATTCTCACCTCCTCGACGGCATCGAAGGGGACGCGGTGGGCGGGCTCGACGACGCCTTAGAGTGTCGGGTTGCAGTACGATTGCGGTAAGTGAGGCTCGACTGCTCCGCCGCACCTCACGTTTTACCTGCAAATACAGGGGTGACCGACGGGACTCGAACCCGCGACCTTCGGAGCCACAATCCGCCGACCCCTGTTTCAGGGTGTTGCTGTATGTTGCAGAATAGGCTTACCTAAGCAGATTTCATTGCTGGCGGTTGCCTGCTGTTTCTGGGTGTAGCGCTCTGAGTGGTGTCAAAAGTGGTGTCAATTGAGATCAGCCTCCCCGTGTCCCGATGAAACTTAGCGCACTCATGACCTCGCCGCGGCCACGCTGCAGCCCGCTAGGTTCCTCCCCTATCGTAGTGACGCAGTCTGGCTACAGCGTGGATGCTCACTGTCGCTCGCTAGAGGCAGGTGCCGTCTCGATCTCTCTGCTCGATTGCTCACACTCGGGGAGATGTCCTAGGAAATATTGCCCGAGCAAGTGAGGAATCTCTCCCCTACCTCCCGGGATATTGGTGCCGCTAGAGTGACCGTACCAGGTTGAAGAACTCACACAAAGGAGATCCATCGAATATAGGAACGAGCGAAAGGTTCGCAGAGGACGCTCATGTGGACGAGAGAAGGGAAGGAGGTGTCATCGGACCGGAGCCAGTCGAGAACTAGCAGTTAGGTACGGAGAGAGACAGAAGAGAGAAAGGAGACTCTTTATGAGACGCACCATAATCTTGCTGGCCACCATGGCCCTGACCGTCTTGGTGGCAAGCGGGGTAGCCCTGGCGGTCACCAAGATCGGTACTAATGGCCCCGACACTTTGAGGGGAACCAACGGAGCAGACAACCTCCTCGGCAAGGGTGGCAATGACGTACTCTACGCTCTAGCTGGCAAGGACAATCTGCTGGGTGGGGAGGGTAAGGACTGGCTCCTTACCGGCGAACGCCGCGCTTTAGGAGGCAACAAGGTTTCGGCGGGAGGTCCTGGCAACGACGGGGTTTCGGGCGGCCTAGGCTCGGACACCCTTCTAGGCGGTTCGGGCAACGACTTCGTCTTTGGTGATAAGGGCTCAGACCGCGCAGTGGTGGGCGGGGAAGGCAGGGACCTCATCGACGGTTGGACTGGCTCCGACCGGATGGTAGGCGGAGCAGGGGGCGATTGGCTCGTCGACGACGGCTTTCGCGAATTCTCCAATGACGTGCTCTCTGGCGGTTCCGGCAACGACGTGATAGACGCCTGGCACAACCCTGCTGCGGCGCAGGATGTAGTTACATGCGGCTCCGGCTTCGACCGAGTGATCTCCGACAGGGCCGATCTGGTCGCTCCCGACTGCGAGAAGGTGGTAGTCGTCCACGGTTCTGTAGAGGATAATTTTCGACAAGCAGATAGATTCCGTGCGTCGCTTCCTCAGGCACAGAGAGAGTTCTTCGACACCTTCTTCGATGAACAACTGGCGCCTTTCCCCAACGGATAGCCTCTAGCCCTTAGACGCGTAAGGAGTTGAGGGTTGGAAGGGGCGGGGTCTTAGTGGCTCCGCCCCTTTCTTCTTGTCCTTATTCACGAACTGCGTGGACTTCACGCGAAGGAGACAGAGGAAGGGCCGGGCTCCGAGTAGCCCGGCCCTTCCTCATGCTCTTATTCACCCAACGTCATAGAACGTACTTCCTCTGAATCTCAAGCTCGGTATGACTTCCTAGGAAATATTGCCCAAACAATTCAGGAAACCATCCCCTACCTCCCGGGATATTGGCGCCGCTAGAGTGACCATGTCAGGTTCGAGAACCTCACAAAGGAGATCCATCGATTGCAGTACGAGCGAAAGGTTCACAGAGGACGCTCATATGGACGAGAGGTGGGAAGGAGGTGTCATCGGAGCGGAGTCAGTAGAGAACTAGCAGTTAGGTATGGGAAAGCGAAAGAACAGAGATAGGAGAAGGCAATGATTGCAAGATTCGACCACCGACCGATGCTTACGGCGCTGTTGGCACTATCCACGACCGTGTTGGTCGTGGTGGTGATAACGCTGTCCACGTTGCTCATTACGTCGGCACCAGCGGCAAGCCCCCCGAGCGTCGGTAGCGGCAATCCCGGCGCGGGTGCTGCCCCCGCGAATATGGACGCCGGAGGCGAAAACTACGGCTGGGACATTGCCAACAAGTGAACTCTGCGTGGTGGCCCTCCTTGCGGAGTACGGCGAATGGTAGAGGAGCGCCGCTCCAAGAAAGGAGCACGACGCGAAGGAGGCAGAGGAAGGGACTGGTTCCTCGGAGCCAGGCCCTTCCTCAGTCGAAATGCTTGGGAGAAGGTAATCCTGTAGAGTGATGGTTGTGACGAAAGGGACAAAGAAGCAGAGTCGAGAGGTCGGTAGGATGAGCCGTCGCACTGCAGCCTGGTTGGCGTGGTCGGTGTGCGCGGTGTGCGTAGCACTCATCGTGCTCACTTTCTCGCTCGACTTCTTTACAGACGACCGTTTCACCAGCAGTGGTTTCATACTCTCACAAAGACCTGGTCCTGCCTTTGTTGTACTGACGGGTATGCTCTCGCTGGTGTACCCTGCGGTCGGAGCGATCATTGCCTCGCGGCTCCCCACGAACCCTATCGGCTGGATCTTCTGTGGCGTCGGACTACTTTACACAACGCAGCGCTTCACCCAGGCGTACGCCGACTACGCGCTGCTCGTGAATTTCGCATTTCCCGGTGGGGAGTACATGGCCTGGTTCTCAAGGTTGGTAGATATCACGGGTCTAGTCTTAGCTGGAGTCTTCGTGATGTTGCTGTTCCCCGACGGCAGTCTACCATCTCGTCGGTGGCGAATCGTCGCGTGGAAGGCAGTCTGCGGAGCGGTGTTGACAGCACTCTACGCTGCCTTCTATCCGCACGATCTGTCTACCCCTGCCTACGTTCCGAACCCGTTCGGATGGGTAGGGGTCATAGGCGGCGGACTCACAACCTACGATTTCTTGATAGCCTCAGCCCTCATTGGCGAAACGCTATTATTGACGAGCAGCCTCGCTGCGATCTGCTCGGTTGCCCTTCGGCTGCACCGAGCATGGGGAGATGAGCGCCAGCAACTTAAATGGTTCTTGTACGCCGCTGTGCCAGCAAGTTTATGTTTCAGCTTTGTCTTGCTTACATTTATAGTCGCTGACTTCACGGAGCTCGTGTTCGGCACACCACTCATACCGTTTTGGGAGAATTATTATGACAACATTCTTTATGTAGCGGTGTTCGCTCTGCTCGTCGTCCCGATCTTCACTTACATCTCCATCGTCAGGCACCACCTCTACGACATAGACGTGGTCATAAACCGTACCCTCGTCTACGGAGCTCTCACCTCTTGTGTCGTGGGGATCTATGTGCTCGCGGTGGTAGCCCTTGGAGCCCTCTTCCAGACCCAGGGCAACATTGCCGTCTCGCTCTTGGCCACGGGACTCGTGGCCGTCCTCTTCCAGCCGCTAAGGAGCAGGCTTCAGCGCGGCGTGAACCGCTTGATGTACGGCGAGCGAGACGATCCTTACGCGGTGGTCTCACGTCTGGGGAGGCGTCTCGAAGCAACCCTCGCTCCCGATAGGGTGCTGCCAACACTCGTCGAGACTATAGCCCAGGCTCTGAAGCTACCCTACGCAGCCATACTGCTGAAGGATGGCGAGGAATTCAGGACTGCTGCAACCTCCGGCTCTCCTCTGGGAGAGCCGGAGACGCTTCCGCTAGTGTACCAGAGGGAGGAGATCGGGCGTCTGGTGATAGCTCCCCGAGCACCAGGAGAAGGGTTCTCAGTTGCCGACAGGCGCCTGCTTGAAGATCTTGCCCGACAAGCGGAGGTAGCCGTGCACGCCGTGAGGCTCACCTCCGACCTGCAGCACTCGCGCGAGCGGCTGGTCGCAACCCGGGAGGAGGAGAGGCGGCGCCTCAGGCGTGACTTGCACGACAGTCTGGGCGCACAACTTGCGGGTCTTAACGTCCAGGCTGGCGCCCTCAGGCGCCTCATCCCGCGTGACCCTGACGCCGCCGACGAGCTCGTGGTGGAGCTGCGCGACGAGCTCCGCTATGCCATCTCCGACATAAGGCGCCTCGCTTACGACCTCAGACCCCCGGCACTGGACGATCTGGGGCTCGTTGAGGCCCTGCGCCGCCTCGCCGAACGCTACGGCTCCGAAGATGAGCAACTAAGCGTGTTGGTGGAGGTGCCCGAGGACCTTCCGGACCTCCCAGCAGCAGTCGAGGTGGCCATATACCGCATCACGCAGGAAGCGCTAACCAACGTCGCGCGTCATGCCAGGGCAAGGACATGCGTCGTGCGACTCGCTATGGATGAAGATGTGGCGCTTGAGATCGTTGATGACGGCATTGGTATTCCCGCCCAGCGTAGCGCGGGCGTTGGTCTCTCTTCGATGCACGAACGGGCATCTGAGCTCGGTGGGAGCTGCGTCGTCCAGTCTGTCCCAAAGGGCGGTACCCAGGTGCTCGTCCGTCTACCGCTGCCCAAGGAGTGAGAAGGTTGGAGACTCTACGTATCCTCATCGCCGAAGACCATCCCCTCTTTCGCAAGGGTGTAATCGCCCTGCTCTCATCGGTACCCGAATTCGAAGTGATCGGCGAGGCTAAAACGGGCGAGGAGGCCGTGCTGCGTGCCGGCGATCTGCAGCCCGACGTAGTCTTGATGGACCTGCAGATGCCTGAGGTAAATGGCATAGAGGCCACACGAAGGATCCTTCAGGAGAGCCCGAGCGTCCGCGTTCTGGTAGTAACGCTCTTTGAGGATGATGACTCGGTGTTCATGGCCTTGAGGGCCGGGGCGCGAGGCTACGTCCTCAAGGACTCGGACGAGGAGGAAATGCTGGCCTCGATCCGGGCGGTAGGCCGAGGCGAGGCTATCTTCAGCCCAGCCATCGCAACCCGTGTGCTAGCCTTCTTCGCGGCCTCTCTTCCAGGAGGGGCCCCACCCCAAGCCTTCCCGACGCTCACCGACCGCGAGCGTGAGATCCTGCACCTCATCGCACAAGGACACCCCAACCCTTCAATCGCCAGGCAACTGTCGCTGAGCACCAAGACCGTAGGCAACTACGTCTCCAACATCTTCACCAAACTGCAAGTGGCAGACCGGGCCCAGGCCGTCATCCGCGCTAGGGAAGCGGGCCTGGGGTAGAGCAAGGACATGGCAAACTCAGGAGGTGGTTCTCGTTAGCCTCTGGGTCGATCCCCTTCCCCTCAGAAATCATCCGATCGACCTTATGTAGGGGCGAACCGCCCCAGGCGTTCTCTCCTGCAAATGAGAGGGTGACCGACGGGCTCGAACCCGCCACCTTCGGAGCCACAATCCGACGACATCGGTTGCCTGGTGTTGCTGTAGGTTGCAAAACCGGCTTAGATAAGCCGATTCTCTTGCTGACGGTTACCCGCTGTTTCTGCGTATTGCGCCCTGAGTGGTGTCAGCAGTGGTGTCAATTGGCATCAGCCGGTCCTCGTGTCCCGATCCGCCATATCGCCTTCAGTACCTCGCCGGGCGCGGCGGTGTGCCTCAGTGTTGGACCCGCACCTTTCCTAGGCGGCGAACGTGTTGGACCAGGCGCGAGGTACCCTCTAGCAGGTCCTCCCTCGAGGAGGCGAGGGACACGCGCACGTAACCCTCGCCGAGCTCGCCGAACGCGCTCCCGGGTGCTACGGCCACGTGCTCGCGCTCGATGAGGGACCTGGCAAAATCCATCGAGGGCACGCCGGCCTCCGAGACGTCGGTCCACACGTAGAAGGCTCCCGAGGGCCGGCTGGAAGGGAGACCGCCGCGATGGAGAACCTCAAGTAGCTCATCCCGCCGCGCCCGGTAGGAGTCGCTCATCGCTCGCACGACATCCTGCGGGCCGGTTACGGCGGCAAGCGCCGCCATCTGGGCCGGGGTGTTGACGCACGAGATGATCGGCTCCTGCATCCCCGTGAGGATCCTGGCCAGGTCGGGGGGCGCAACCAGGTAGCCCACGCGCCACCCCGTCATCGCGTAGACCTTGGAGAAGGAGTAGATCGACACCAACCGGTAGCCCTGTTCGGCCACCGACCCGGCGCTGACGAAGGCGTCGTCGAAGACCACCTCGTCGTAGACCTCGTCGGAGATGAACCACAGGCCCCGCCCATGGGCGAAGGCCAGCAGTCCTTCCATCAGGTCGCGGGGCACGACCGTCCCGAGCGGGTTCGACGGGCTGTTGACGAGGATCGCCCTGGTGCGCGGGGTCACCAGGCGCTCGAGGTCCTCCAAGCGGGGTAGAAACTCTCCCCCGGCGACCAGTGGATAGGAGAGCACGCGGGCACCGAGCAGGTGGGCGATCATGCGGTAGTTCGGCCAGGCGGGGTCGGGCAACAGCACCTCATCGCCCGGTTCGAGCAGGGCGCGGAGCGTCAGGTAGAGCGCCTGGATACCTCCCTGCGTGACCACCACCTGCTCCGGGCTTGCGCCGTAGCCGTTGCGCCGGGCGACCTTCTCCGCCAGGGCCTCGCGTAGCTCGGAAATTCCGGCGTTGGGGGCGTAGCGGGTAAGGCCCATCCGCGCGGCCCGGTGGGCAGCCTCGACGACGTGTTCGGGGGTAGGGAAGTTCGGCTCCCCCACTTCGAGGTGGATGGCTTCGGGGTCCTTCCAGGCGAGCTCCATGACCTCACGTATGCGCGAGACGGGCATCGAGCCCGCGACCGAAGAGGCGGGCGCGGACTTCTCATCGGAACGGGTAGTGATCTCCTCGGGGCGCAATGGCCCTCCTCCTCTGTTTGTGGGGCGCTGGGACATCGGCCAGCAGGCCCGGCGCGAGGGCTCGGCTCCGGACCGAGGTTGCGCTGGCGCCAGAGATCGGTCGGGCGCTCGCGAGAGAGGAACCAGGAAGGACGACGAAGGACACGCAAGGTGCCCTCGTCGCCCTCCCTCCGTTAGCCCGGCTTTGAGGGGATGGCTTCTCTGGCTAAGACGCTGCCTGGCAGGTCGCGTAGTCTTCGGCCGCTAGCTTCGCGCCCCTCTTGCCGTGCGCCGCACTCTTGCCGAGCAGCCCTTCGAGCCGGTCGGGGTAGTTCGTGAACATCCCGTCAACACCCAAGGTGATCAAAGCCTCCATCTCCTTCACGGTGTTGACCGTGTAAGGGTGGACGTCCAGGCAGAGGGCGTGGGCCGCCTCCACCAGCGCGGCGTCCACGTCACTCTGGGAGGGACCTATGCCGACGGCGTACCCGCTTACGTCGGCCAGGCTCGCCTGGATCGACTCGCTCGTCTCCTGATCAGAGTAGAGCTGGATCAGGGGCAGCTTCGAGTTCATTTCGTGGATCGTCATGAGGCTTTCCGCGCTGAAGGACTGGATCAGGACCTGCCAGTGCTTTTCGGCCGGCTTGATCAGGCCGTACTCATCCATCAGCCTGAGCAGCTCCTCCTCCATGTCGAGCGCCGGATCGGGGTTCTTGGTTTCGATGTAGTAGTTGACGCTCGTGCCGTAGCGCTGGAAGATCTCTTCCAGGGTGGGGATCTGCTCGCCCGCGTACTCGGGGCCGAACCAACTGCCGACGTCGCACTGCTTTATCTGCTCGAGGGTCTTCTCGATGACGGGGCCGGTGCAGTACTCTTCGGGCACCCCCTCCGGCGCCGTGGCAGTGCGGTCGAGGGTATCGTCGTGCATGGCGACGAGCACGCCGTCGGCGGTCATCTGCAGGTCTATCTCGATGTAGTCGGCGCCCTGCTCCAGGGCCAGGTCGTAGGCGGTGATGGTGTGTTCGGGGGCGTACCCCGACGCACCACGATGCCCGATGTTGAGAACAGTAGAGTCGGTCGTGGCGCCCTTGTCGGGGGCGGCGCCGGCCGTAGGCACCCCGACCAGAGCGACCAGAGTCAATAGGGCGAACGTCAGAACGATCGTTAATTTAGCTCGGATCACTTACTTTACCTCCCGTCGATCTTTCCTTTACCGCAGCGGCACGGTTCGCATCTCCTCCTCCTCGTGCGAAGCCACCGCTGCCTGTCTTCGCGCCCGTTTGAACCATCCTACGGACCGCGCACTACCCTGCGCACGTAGGCGATTCCTGCCACACCAACAAGCAGCGTGGCCAGCGCGAGTAGCGGAGCCCCCAACGTCAATCCGCCCGTATCGGGCATCTGGTGCACCCCCGCAGAACCAGATGCAGAAGCGGATGCTGAAGTGGACGCGGATGCTGAAGCAGTGGACGAGGCGGACGCGGAAGCAGTGCCGAAGAGCGCGGTCACCATCGCGTCGTGTATGTGGGTGTTCTCGTAGACGCCGACCAGGTTCTCGCCTCCAGGACCCATCGCCGTGACCGGCACGTCTTCGGCCGTGTGGTTGGTCGTGGTCCAGTCAACCAGGAACCTCTTGTCGGAGCCCGCCACCCGGAACGGCCCGTCCTCCGCGGTTCGTCCCGCGCCCGACTCGTTCGGGTATGCAGGGTCGCTCTGTATCTCGTTGGTGTCCTCAATCGCGAGGCTACCGGTCTCGTGATCGGCGGCCACGATCACGAGCGTTTCGGGGTCGCTCTCTGCGTAGGACTGGCCAACCTTGACGGCCTTGTCGAGCTGCTGCCCGGCCTTGATTACGAGACCCGCGTTGCTCTGGTGGGCCATCTCGTCTATGCCCTCCTCCTCTACCATGAGGAAGAACCCGTCGGGGTCCTGTGAGAGAACGTCGAGGGCCTTCTGCGTCATCACGGGGAGCGAGACGGGAGGATCGTAGACGGCGCCCTCGCCCTCGGGTGCTTGCTGGAACATCTCCTCGTTGGCGAAGAGCCCGAGGAGCCGCGGCCCGCTCGCCGCCCCAAGTTCCGAGGCATCTTTCACGTACTCGTAACCCGCCTCCTGGGCTTTTCGGGTCAGGTCGCCCTCCGTGCCGATACTTTTCTCCTCGGGGTCTACCTTCGGCTCGTCGGGGTACGCACCGGGCTCTCCTTCCGGGTACCAGTAGTCTTCTCCCCCGCCAAGGATCACGTCTGGCTTGCTCTCCTCTATGTACTGGCGGGCGATCTTGCTCTGCTTGTCCCTGTCTGCGATGTGGGCGCCGAAGGAGGCAGGGGTGGCGTCGGTCACCTGGCTGTCTGTAACGAGCCCCGTCGCCTTCCCGGCCTGCCTGGCCCGCTCCAACACGGTCGGAACCGGGTTTTCGTCCGAGTCGATGCCGACGGCGCCGTTGAAGGTCTTTACGCCGGTGGCTATGGCCGTTCCTCCGGCGGCCGAGTCGGTGACGAAGGCCTCGGGGTCAAGGGGGCTCGTCTCGGACCTTCCGGCGTAAGGCATGGAGTCCATGGCGAGTTGACGCTCCGCCCCTACTGTCGCGTAGCGGATGAGGTCGCGGTGGGAGGTGCCCATCCCGTCCCCTACGAAGATGATGACGTTCTTCGCCCGCCCGCCCGTCCGTTGGTTCGACCTCTTGAGCC